>Ga0247727_10016312_pt1 | contig 12017 bp, 10 predicted proteins | sample WisWelCaveWW1625_FD_202498 | JGI IMG/M metagenome (GOLD analysis project Ga0247727, IMG submission 202498) | Biofilm microbial communities from Wishing Well Cave, Virginia, United States - WW16-25 | ecosystem: Environmental > Aquatic > Deep subsurface > Groundwater > Cave microbial mat | place...
ATATACTGCCTCCTTTTCCCAACACAATTACAGCAAGGCCGTTTTTGTGTGCAAAAAGAGAAAGTACGAATTTATTTTTACCATTTGCAACCCATGTTCGGACTTTTTTTAAAGCATCACTCGTACGTACGTTTGATAAAGCCCATTCTGGTGCTTCTTGTTCTTTCCATCGATAAATCCAGCTAAGGAGTCTGCCTTTTGCAGCTTCTGCAGCTACTAATGCGTTTTTTATAGAATCATCATCACCTTTCATTAGATTTAGTTCCACAAGATGGGCATCGAGTTGGTTCCATGTTGTAAGCATACTTTCCCATACATCTATAGCAGGACCGTGCGAAAGCTGGCGATGTAAATTTTGTTTTGCTTTTTCACAATATGTTATAGCCAAATCATACATTTTTGTTCGTAAGAAGCAACGGTGTGCAAGACTATAGAAATATAAGTTATGAGTCCCACCGGGATCTATTTCTGGTAACATGGATTCTGCTTTCTCTAGTTCTTTCAATCCTTGTTCAGGCTTGTCCTGTAAAAACAATATCTCGCCAATTAATGCGTAAAGCTGCGATTGCATCTGTTGTTTTGTACCAGCGTTTTCTATTTTAGAAGACATATTCAATGCAGTTTCGAATGCTTCTTGAGCACCTGAAAAATCATTAATTTCCTTGCGTGAATTACCTAAATTTAGCCATAAACCACCAGACACAATAGGATCAGATAGAAAATTGCCGCCTTGTGAGATAAGTGATTCCTGAATTTCTGCTGCTTCTTTTGCTTTTCCCTGTTCAGATAAACTTGATGCTAGTACAATTTTTGTTAAATATTTTTGTTCATGAGATAGATTGGATTGAAGATGCTTACGAGCTAGATCTTCAGCTAGTTTAGGTTGTCCAACATTCGAGTATTGTTCACATAAAGATACTGTAGCTACGTGTATTAATTCATCATCGGAAAGTTTGTGTGCAGCTTTGAGTGCAGTTTCAAGATTTCGTAGAGTTGCACCTTGGCCAATCAACATTGGCATATTCAGGCCTAGCAGAAAAGAAATCATCTTATGGATTAGTTCTCGTAACTGCTCTACATCTGCGTAGTTTTGTGCCTTTTGCTTTAGATCTAGTGCTTTTAAGAAATATTCAATCGCATCTCCTAATTGCGGATCTGATGGTGTGTCCATACGAGAAAAAGTGTTTCCCATTGCTAAAAGTAGCTCAGCATGAATATCTGGATCAATTTGGTGTTCTGTGGTTGTCTCTATTATCTTTAGACCCCTACTTGCATATTTTCTAGCATTACGCATCATATCATCATCATTTCTTTTTGAAAAGCTTCGAGCATAATGCGATCCAGATAACAGTATGATCAAATGTTCTTCGATTGCAGTTTTTTGTAGTTCTAAATCATCCGTTTCCTTAGATATTATTCGCAAAAAATCCGACACATAATCCCGTGCGTCCATACTGGGAATGGCCTTACATATTGAAAATTCCCGTGCAATAAGAAATTTAATGTCATCTAGATTAATTTTACCAGTTTTTATTAATTCTACAGCTCTGACAATGTGGCTGTCAAAAAATCTATCGTCTGTATATACATAAAGATCACGGGAGGGATCAACCCCATCGCAATAACTACGAGGATTTGTAATCAGATGGTCAATAATTTTAGTAAATTCCTTTTTTCCATCATCTCCTTTTTTGCTAAATCCATATGGCATATTAAACAACAGTTTTGATAGCTCATAAGTTTTACTTGCAATATTGCAGAAAATTTCGATATTTAAAATTTAATTTATATGACCAAAGAGGGAATTTCTTTTTCCATCACAGTTAGTTTGTATCCATATTCATCTGGCAAATACTCTTCAAGTAGCTTCTCTGTAGAAGATGTTTGGTTAGTTACTAGGATTTTTATATTTCTATGCTGTTCTTTTGCCCCCTTAACAATCCAGATAAGAGTTTCCAAGTCAGGGTTGCCATCTTTTCCATTTGCTGATATAACATATGTATCGGCAGTAATCATCTTGAAAAATTCCTCATCTACATTCCTACAGCTCCCATGATGAGGTACTTTCAGTATATCTACATGTAAAGTTCCGTTTGGGTTAAGAAGGTTGGCTTGTCTCAAACCTTGAATCAGGTGATCTCCGCGTGCATCACCAGTAAGCAGAATTTTCTTTCCATCAGCTTCAACTAGGATCATGATGCTACTAAGGTTAGGAACGCTGCGATCAGACATTGGATATATCTTACGAAGATCTCTAGTTTTTGGTTCATGTTTATCCAACCATTCTATCCATTTTTTTTTAAGTTCTTCCAAGCTTTTCTTGGTTGGTCCTACAATTCTGAGACTGAGATTCTCCATTGTTATAGCCTGCGGAGCTTCGTCGACTGAAATAAGACCACGTTTGAATTGTGAGTTAAGTGGGATATTGAGTTTTAAGGCATATCTAGTAAGATGATCTCCTTCACGGATTCCGCGCGTTGCCTTACTTGGTTTAGATAGTACGTAGCTGAAATCATCTGTTGTTGAAAAAAGTTTTCTTAATCGTGTTTCAATATTAGTTCCGTCTCCCAAAGTCCGACTAAAAGAATTATGCCAAATTGCGTCTATTGAAATGGTCTTTTCTAAACTATTAGTTTGATGAACATCTAGTTCTTTCATCATATCCAGCAAACCAATGATATGATCATTATCTACATGACTAACAATCACTAATTCCAGTTTTGCCCCATTGTTTTTAATTTTCTGTAATTGTCTCTTAAGATAATGGTCATAAATTGTTTGAGGGCCACCATCTATGAGTATATATTTTGGGGTATCAGTGGTGCCAAATTCCAGTATCAGACAATCACCATTTTCAGCTTGCAAAACATGCAGATTTAACATAACATTTCTATCCTCTTAGTTCAATAAATTTTTTAGAATATATCATTTATTGATGCCTAAAAAACATTGTAATGTAGCTCACATGACTTGTTTTCTGCCAACTTAAGATTTTAATCTAGTTCTTGCAAGCATTTGCGCTACCCTGAGTGGTTCTGGAACAGATCCCTGAAGAGTAAATGCATCTAAAAGATTTTTTGTCTCTTGTACAGTACAGCCTTCAATCCTAAGATATAGATCATGCCCCGTATGAAGTGAGATCTTTTTTCGCTCACCAAGCTTGTGATATTCCTCTATTTTTGACTGATAAGAATCAGGAAAGTGGTATTTTATGGCAGCTTCAATTCCTTTTGAATCTTCATATGTCACTCCAATGACTGGAATCTTTAGCTTGTCCCAGATTTTTTTTATATCTACTATATTGTACATTGATATAATCAATCCAGAAATCATTACAAAGCTAATATCGTCACGCTTTAGTTTTTGATGCATTTTTAGTATAGAATCAGTTGCATCATTTCCTTCTATTGTGGTCTGACCAAACACAAAACCATCTATGATAAAATCTCGTCGCATCACAACTCCGGCAAGAGTCGAGCTTTTTTCATCTTCTCTAAAACTTTCTGCTATAGCAAGTCCACGTAATCCTTTTTTTTCAATGTGTAGGTGATTCATCTTGTTTTCGCCTAGAAAATTTTCTATAAACCAAGCCTACTGCCACAATGAAGACAGCAGTAATTGCAGACCACGTTCCAAATGCAATTAGGTCTGGGTTTGCCATCAGATTATTGCACCACTGCCAACTATGCGTATAGTCTGTGATTCTGGTTTTAGTATGACCCAGATATCATTTTTATCAAACACAACAGGTTTGCCAAGTGAGAGTTTCATTGGGTTTATGCCGTTGTTATTCGTCTAATCCAGCGAAAATGAAAAGAAAGACAAACTCCTTTTTGAAACCGTAAAACTTGTGGATTACTTTTGGGGGGATATACATTGCCATGCCAGGTGAGACCTTGTAATCCTTGTTGCCAATGCGGAGGCTGGCATTGCCTTTTAAAATATAATACACTTCACCGTTTTTGTGTGCAGGCTCACCATAGTTGTCACCTTTTCTTAACATCTGTATTCCAATTGATAGTTTTTTACCAGAAATGAAGGTCCTTTGAGCGTGTAGACCTTTTTTCTTACTTATCTTCTTTAGGTATTGGTTAGTGTCATGCGCTAATTTCCTTGCCAATGAGCACTGCTTCTTTTCCTAATTATTAAAGTTCTGGACTTCAAACTATTTTGCTGGCAATAGTAAAAATAAAATCCCCGTTAACTGTGATATTTTCAGAAAGGTGGTTCCATTTTAATCGGTTTTCTCTGCTTTTTCTATTCGCTCCAATCGTTTTAATACAAATGAAGCAGTTTCCCTAACTTCTAAAATGGGATCTTTTAGTGCTTTTTTTATTTCATCCTTACTTTCAACTGCTCTAATTATTCCCAGTGCTTCTAACGATTCATGTCTGGCTAATACATTATCATCATTGAGGGCAGCATTGATCAATTCTGGAATTTTTTTCCGCATGTTTTTTGCACCAATTTCAAAAGCAGCTTCATGTTTGACAACACCACTGTTATCATTTTTTAAGATCCATACTAAAAGATCAGATATTTCATCAAATAACGGATCGGAAGGACCCAATGTTTCTGCGGTTTCACTTGCAAGCCATAGAGCATCAACACGCGCAGATTCATCCTGTGAAGCGTGCAAAACTTTTTTGAGTATCTCATAACGCTCCCTGGGAGGAAATCTTCTTACCTTTAGATCATCAAGAATTATTTCCATTTGTATATCTTATAAAATAGTTTTATTTATCCATTTTTCACTGGATTTAAAATTTTGAGAGAGAAATATGTCTAATATTTGGTGGTAAGAGATAATTTATGTTGCTATCATTTTTTTCTCCTTCTCTTAGTTCTGAATCTAATAAATTTGATTTTATCAAAATTTTTCTAATTATTAAAGATGCCCGAAGTGTGCAAAATTAGTTCTGATAAGGTAAAAAGAAAATGCATGGCAACAAACTCATGCAATATATGAATTTAGGGGATATGCAACAATTGAACAATTTTGTTTTATGACATCAAGCATAAAAGAAAGTTCATGCTCTGTCAAATAATGGAAACAAGAGTGAGGTCATTTCTAAAGACAATCATTTATAGAGTTGCGGCGGTCATAACCATAACGACATTGACGTGGTTCTATACGGGTAATGCATACACGGTCACGCAGATTGTAATAGCATACAACGTCATAGTGTGGTCGTTTTATTACTTCCATGAGAGAATTTGGGCCAGAATACAATGGGGAAGGACGGAGACTATAAATAATAAATGAAGATCACGCCTAGCAATACTCATAATTAAAAATAATCGCTGAACAAGAATTATTCTCTGAGCCCCATACGCTTTAACATGCCAATGTATTGACCTTTTTCCATCGCTTGTTGGTAACGAAGAGGCCAAGGTTGACTTGTATCACCATCATCTATTGCGAGTTTCATCAACTCAACTAGTGTTAAAATAGTGAAACGGTTTCTCATTAATTGTATTCTATTCAAATCACAGCAAGTAACTGTATTCGCGCCACGCATATCAATTGGCTGCAATTCAATCCATCCGTTTTCTTCATTTTTTACGTATATGAAGTGCTCTTCCGGATGTTCATCATCAAAAGGGTTTAGTATTTTGTGATCGGTAGGGAAATTATCTGACTTTTTTCTGTTACATGCGCCGCAGCTTAATAACAAATTATTCCATTCATGACTGCTTTCACAATATACTGATTTTGGTTTATAATGTTCAATTTCGGCATATGCTTCGGTAATTTTGGTTAACGTCTCACAGTAAGCACATTTGTCATTAAAACATTTGTGAAGTTCATCCCTAACATCATCTTGTTTATATTTTGTAGCTTTTGGTTTCTTACCACTTGTTTTTCCATTAGATATCCATTCTCTTAACGCCTCACAATATTGCCTATTCCATTCCTCTCCGTTCTGTTGTAGACTCGGTGGGCTTGGTCTTCTATCTACGTGAATCATTTTGTTTTCGTTTTTGATTTATTGCGTTTTTTTTCTATTAACTCTTCAAGCTCATGCTTGTATTCCAGTAGTGTAACCATATTATTTGATGGGGGTAATCTTTTTTGGAGTTTGGCTTTTAAAATTTCATAATTTTTGGTATACTCATCTAAAGATTTGTAACTATGCTTACTTGCAAGTAATTTTTTATAATCTGAAAGCAGATTTTCGGTTTCTTCGTCATGAGTGGTTTCCAGTCCAAACGCTTTGCTGGTCAATACTTCATCAACACTCCATCCCACCAAGTCTTCATCGAGAGGCTCAATTTGGGTTTCATTTTCACCCCTTGTCAGAATTAATATTTCATCATGATTCAATGGCTGCGCTACGAAAGGGCTATGACTGCTTATTATAAATTGGATGTTTGGAAAATGTTCTTTAAGCCAGCTAATCACTTTGCGCTGTCCTTGAGGATGTAAGTGAATATCTATCTCATCAATTATGACTACTCCTTTACCTGTTAATGGCTCATCAGATAATTCTTTTGAGCTCTCAAACATTTGCATCATCAAGTCTGACGACCAAGAAATCACACTTTTATAACCATCGCTTAACTCTGTAAGTGGCACTCGTATTCTACCATCGTATGTCGTAAACCAAACTTTCCGATCAGATGTTATTTCAGCAAACGTATAACCGGGAAGTATTTCATCTAAAATTTTTGTTGCTTTTTCATACCTTAGCTCATCTACTTTCTTTTTAGTTTTAATACTAGCATATTCTAATTGTGATAACCATCCTGAAAGGTCAGATGGAATTGCGCCGTCATAAAATAGTGTTGTCAGACGTGCACTTCTAGGATTACTACCAGACTTATTGCTTTGAATCCTTTCATCATCTTTAGAAATACGACGGAATGGTCCATAAGCACAGACAAGACATCCTTTCTTTGAAGACATTACTTTTCGAAATATTTCATTATCGTTTGAGTTATCTTCATAAATCCGCGGCCCGTCAACAAACTTTCCATCTATTTTAGAGCCTTTTTCTCCAACTATCCAGTATTTTAAGTCAAGATCTTTACGCGGATAACCTGGATCATGCTCAGTTAAAGAAACGGTAGCTTCTATCGAACCTTTTTCTTCATTCCATCGTACCCAATGTTTTGGATAGGGAAGTAATTCGGTGGACGCAGAGCCGCCAGCTAAAACCAACGCAATACACTGCAAAATGAGTGATTTGCCTACTCCATTATTTCCCAATAATGCAGTCCAGAGTCTAACTTCATTTTTGTTTCTTGTAAAATCCAATGACAAATCACTGAAACATTTGATATTTTGTACATGGAGTTTTTTGATATACATCCTAATGTTTGATGATCTTCAATGTCATAACATTTAAAGATTTGAAAAAATTAAACAAAGATATTACGTTACAACGCACGAATTAATCATCTTAAGACTCCTGCCTTTTCTTATAGTCTAAACTATTACTCTAATCTCAAATTAAATCTCATAGAAGCATTAACAGAGATAATCTAATATCTGTATTATTATTCTTTCAGCTTACTTTCTTGAAAAGCATTGGAGCTATGCCAGCAGTAAGTGAAATAGTCAAAACACCACTCATGAAAGAGAGGATCATTGCTGTAAAACATCTCACTCATGTCAGCCTCGCCATCAATTGTTGAAAACATGACACAGGCTTCTTTTTCATTTAGAACCAGAACTACTTTGACATCATTTTTCATCTTTCTTTTAATGCGTCCAGTTTCCATAAGTTTTTTCAGGCCAATCTTATTAAGATTTAAAAAATCATATAGCTTTATTATGTTTGTATAGTGCATAAATTAGAATCATAAAACTTAGGTTCCAAATAGCATTACTTGGATGTGATTTATCGTATTGTTCCTCTGTATAATAGTACCAATAATCTGCAAAGGTAAAGATACTAAGTCCAATTACAAGAAGCACCCAAACATTACCAAGCACACTATGACTAAAAACTAGTGCGCCAAGAATTACTAATGCAAGTAGTACAGCTTCGATTACAATATTAATTTCTGAGATATAGAAGTCAAGGTCATATGAGGTCCCTTCAGGTAGTGTCATTGATGTATATAATATTACTAATGCTACAGCAATAATCCATACTGAAACTTTTGCATATTTTGTTATTGATTTGTAGAAAGGCTTTGTGTTTAGTATGATATGATAGTACAAGAATGGAAACATCGCAATAAAGAAGACGTCAGCTATTGAGGGATATGGATCTATTTCTATGAAGTCATAGTACTCGTATAAGGAACTCCCTAACCACCAAAGTATATAGGCTATGCCTAATGAAAGATATGCCTTTCCAAATATCTCAGTTTTCCAGTATCTTTTTGCAACAATAATCCCAGCTATTCCCACTCCGAGAGGAGTTGTTAGAAAAGGTATTATGTTTAGAACTGTAAAATTGTTTATCACATAATCTTGATTCAAATAACCATAGACATAATATGCAATTGTAAATGCTACCATCATAGCTATTATTTTGTAATTTATTTTGGTCTCAAGCCTTTCCGCTTTGCTATCTGATTCCCTTGTCATATCGTATTATTTCAATAAATGTACGATTTAAGACTTTCAATATGATTTCTTAAAACCGCGTAAATTTTTAATCGATTAATGAAAAAATACTAGTATTTTGGTATTCATAGTCTCTAAATTATATAAGAATTGAATTTTTGTCTTACAAGGAAAATTTGTTCTGATATAACAAAATTCCAAAGATTGACTATAACTACGAAAATAAAAAATTGCTTATCTTTATGGCCTATATAATTTTACAATGGCGTACTATTTTTCAAAAGGTGATTTATTGATGACAAATAGGTATTATACATAGTTGGATTTGAATCTCGTGAGAATATCATTGAAGGACATAATGATTTATCAGTACCTGGCAAATAGTTTGAAATGATCAACTTTCCCCAATCACCGTTTAGATCGATGCAAGTGGCACGAAATAATGGGAATTCTTTACTTACAAATATTTTAAAACTGCCAGGTGTTTGTTCTACCTCTAACTCTCTTTTAACTTCCTTAATCTTTATTAGATTATTTGAAACTCGTGTGTGGTATTCTGCATCTACGCTGCCTCCTAATTTTGCAGTTTCAAGCATATAGTTTGGATCAGTCAATACGCATTTGATATTGACCCCTTTTTTTAGTAGATCTTTCACATGATTCTTAAATTCTGATGGGGGATGTATGGTAAGATAGTTTGTAAATTCACTCAAAGCAATTCCAATTTCTATAATTTCTGATCTTGCATTATGAAGGAATCCAAGCTTTTCCTGGATTGTTAGTCTACCTTTTTCATCGATGTAGAATGGGATGACTATTTTATTTCTTAGACCACTTTCCTTTGTAGATATTTCATAAACCTCATTTTTGCCATATCCTTTAAGTATTACTGAAACTGGTTCTCCTGTGATCACATCGTCATAGTTTTTCAGGAAGGTCTTGATAGTATTGTAAAGTATGTTATCCATTATGATTTGATTTCCTACTGCAAGCTTTTCCATGTGAGCACAGAGATCTACAGCAGTACCAAAGATATCCATTGTTTTACCTACCATTGCTTTTTCAATTATTCCCAATGTCAATGCGGTCTTTCCAACTATGTTCAGCCTCATTGTAGCTTCTTTTACATTAATGGCAGCAAGACACGCATTGAGAGGATTTTCAAATGCAGCAAGTATTCCATCACCTAACGGTTTTATTACATCACCATGGAAGCGTTGTACAATGAAACGACAAATCCGATCGTAAATTCTTATCTTTCTCATTGCTTCGTTATGACCAAGACCAATTTTGAGAGCAGTAGATTCTGATAAATCAAAAATGGCGACAGCCATACTTAGGTTTTTGTTCAAAGTTTTTGGATTTCCCATATGACCATAAAATTCATATAATTTCTTGTCTCTATTGTCCAGTTTCGAGACTTCATTTATAATTTTGTGTAGTTCGTTCAATAATGATGATGTCATATCAACACGCTTTCATGCAACAACATGTTTTGGCAAATATCCGGAATGCAATAGCAGAAAGACTTGTAGTTACAAAAATAACTTGATCATGTAGTATTACGGCGAACATTACCTATTCTAGATTAATATGTCAAGACTAGTTTATTTGAATTTATTGTTATACTATGCTTCTACAAAAATTAACTCAAAAATCCATGGTAAAGATTAGAATGTAGAATATGAAATTGTTGTTTGATGAGAACTTCTAATTAAGTAATTTTGTTCTTATAATAAAATGAGACAGTTCAAGTTTTAACAAAATCTTATTCTTTTAATTTAGCTTCCTGGAAAACACCAGATTTATTCCAACAATATTCAAAATAATCAAGACACCACTCATGAAAGAGAGGATCATTGCTGTAAAACATCTCACTCATGTCAGCCTCGCCATCAATTGTTGAAAACATGACACAGGCTTCCTTTTCATTTAGAACCAGAACTATTTTGACATCCTTTTTCATCTTTCTTTGAATGCGTCCAGTTTCCATAAGTTTTTTCAGGCCAATCTTTTCAAGAATTTGTTTTCTTTCCTTTGGAATTATAGCCGACTCAGAAAGAATAGAGTTTAATTTTATACCTTTCTTTACTTTGTCTACAATAGGTTCTATAAGATCTACGTTGTAATGCACTTCAGATAAAATGTTACATATGTATTCTTCTGAATTTTTGTAAATGTCTTTCCATTGTTCTAATACTTTTACAAATCCTTTTACGTATTGACCTCCAGTCAATGCGCCTATTCTTTGAATGAATTTTTGCGGAAGATCACCAAAATCGTGATTCTTAAAATATTTTCTATTCTGGGACACAAAACGTAGTGATGGGATTATAGTACATATCATCTTGCCATACGTAGTAAGATGATGGTAACCATCGGTATCCTTCAGAATCAAATCTGCCTTCATGAGTCGTTCAAAGTTTCTATATACTTCAGGTACTGTTGCTCCCATCTCTTTTGCTATAGCTGAGATTTTTGATTTTTCTTCAAGTAGCATCAATAGTATTCCGAGTCGTTGTTCACTAGCAAGTTCCAAAAAATCATTTGCTGCGCTTTCGTGTTGGTAATTCACATGCTAATCTAAAAGTCTGTGAATCTAAATCTTACTGCTGTGATATTATATTGAATTTATCTTAGAAAGGCTAGCAGCGTAATGCTTCCACTGCTTCCAGCTGAGAGAGGCATCTATAACTCGTACATTCCATTTTGTGGTAGATCCTGAACGTATAAACGCGCTTGAGATATTAGCATAGTTTAACAGATTAGCTAAGCATTTGTTGTTTTAGCTAAGCAAGTGCTATCAATTCATTCTCCTAACCCTAGTTATGAAAAACCCATCTTATGTAAAAGTGAACTCTCCTATATTAGAGCCCGTATCTGACAGTTTTACCACCCGTTTAAAAAATGCTCTCGATAACGAAATATTGTTTAATGGAGGTTACAAGAATTATTGTATATGCATTGTGGATATTGTAAACTCTAGCAAGATTACGGCTTCCTTGCCTAAAGCGAAAGTCTGCAAATACTATAGTATCTTTCTAAACTCGATGGCCATGATTGCAAAAGAGTTTGGCGGCAAAGTAGTAAAGAATGTTGGGGACAGCCTTCTCTATTATTTCCCACAGACATCAGACGATTCGAGCAAACATAATTTTATCGATCCACTTGAATGTAGTATGGCTATGATTGAAGTGTATGGTATTATCAATCAAAAAATGCACGAAGAGAGATTGCCACCTGTCAATTACAGGATTAGTGCTGACTATGGTAGTGTAATGACAGCCAAAACAAAAACTTCTGACGAGGACGTGTTTGGTGCTACTGTAAATATGTGTGCAAAAATAAATCATATCGCAATACCAAATAGCATAGTTATAGGTGCCGATTTATTCCAAATTGTAAAATCTTTTGAGGGATACGAGTTTGAACCAGTGGCAGTATACTCATCAGGCTTTAAGTTTGAATATACAGTATACTCTGTAACATATCA
>Ga0247727_10016313_pt1 | contig 12016 bp, 10 predicted proteins | sample WisWelCaveWW1625_FD_202498 | JGI IMG/M metagenome (GOLD analysis project Ga0247727, IMG submission 202498) | Biofilm microbial communities from Wishing Well Cave, Virginia, United States - WW16-25 | ecosystem: Environmental > Aquatic > Deep subsurface > Groundwater > Cave microbial mat | place...
GGAGCGTTGGGTCGGTTGGGGCATTATCACCAATAATCTCACCGTCATGGCAACGACCCTCTCCCGCCGTCGCCGCAAAAAGAAGCCGATGGCCGCTGATCACAGCTTTCCCGACAGGAACTAACTACGGTTTACCCCGAACTTTTTCCTGGATAAAACCCTATAGCGTACTTGCTTTCCCGATATAACTCCTGAAGGGAAGTTTATCATGAAGTTTTTCGGAATAAAACTCTTGGCGTGGCATTATTGGAACTTTATCAGGATGTTTCCAGCCACCACCGAACTTGCGCCAAGTATATAGCTGTTCTCCCCACAAACAAAACGCCTGTTTGAAGTATCGGCCTATCGGGCAAATACTCTACCTCGCATACCTCACCGTCGTCCTCAAAATAAAATACGCCGCCAGCAGAGAGCCGCGCACGGTGCCGCTCACTTTGGAGCGCCCGGCCAGGCGCGGGTGGTGGCTCACCGGCACTTCCACGATGCGGGCGCCGTGACGGGCGGCCTTGACCATCATCTCCGTCGGCCAGCCAAATGTCATCTCACACATGTCCAGCTTCGCCAGCAGGTCGGCGCGAATGGCGCGATACGGCCCCAGATCGGTGACGCGAATGCCGTAGAGCCGGCGCATGAGCAGGGCCGTCAGCCAGTTGCCGAAGCGCTGGTGGGGCAACATCGCTTCGCGTTCGCGCTCGCCTTCCAGCAGGCGCGAGCCTAACACCAGATCGGCGACGCCCTCGCGCAAAGGCGCAAGCAGGGCGGGCAGTTCTGCCGGGTCGGAACTGCCGTCGCCGTCGAGAAAGACGATGACCTCAGCGGACTCTGCGGCGCGGACTCCGGCGGCGCAGGCGAAGCCGTAACCCCGGCGCGGTTCGCTCACCACGCGCGCCCCGGCGGCCCCGGCAACCGCTGCTGTGTTGTCGGTCGAGCCGTTGTCGGCCACAATCACCTCCAGGTGATCAGTAGTGGCGACTTCCCCGGCACCGCCCGCCAGGGCAGGTGTAGCCGCTTTTTTGGCCGGACGACTGACGCGCAAGCGGTCACTACGGTCATCACTACGGTCATCACTACGAACTTGGGATCTGCTGAGGCTTGGAATCGCGGCGATGAGGCGAGGCAAGTTCTCGGCTTCGTCGAGGGCGGGGATGATGATGGCGATGTTCATTGAGCTAAGTCTGGTTGCTGAAGGGTTGGCCTGGTGTCAACGGATACAAAACGGATAAACGGATTTCTTGCCAGTTATCCGTTTATCCATTGCGCGAAGCGTCCGTTGACGTCGAATGTCGAAGTTGACGCATCTTTGAGAACAACGGATAGGCATTTGTACTGTGACACGTAAGCGCCTTGTGCTGATTATAACAAGCGTGCCCGGCCAGTTTTATGAGTATGGCGATGGCTTGCTCTGAAATACGGTAAAATCACCCCGTTCAAATCAACAATTCAATTTTGGAGGATGAAAGATGAGACGCTCGACATTTCGTTTGGGTTGGGTTGTGGTGTTGTTGTCTATGGCTACGCTGGCTTGTACTTGCGGCCTGGTATCGGGCTTGACCGAGGCCGGGGAAGGCCTGCAAACGGTTCAGGCCGTCGGTACAGAACTTGCCACCAGCGGGGCGTTGGAGACGATTCAGGCGGTGGCCACCCAGGGCGGTTTTGAACAGACGGCAGAGGCGCTGGCCACCCAGGCCGAGAGCGGCGGCTTCGCCGAGACAGCAGAGGCCATTGCCACCCAATCGGCGGGCGGGGGCGGGGTCACGTTCGGCGACGTGCCGCCTGATGTGCCGGTGGTAGAGGACACCCAAAACCTCTTTGGCTCGGAAAGCACAGTGTCGTACTTCACTTCACTCGATTACAATACGGTGTTGGAGTTCTACAAGAAAGAAATGCCCGCCAACGGCTGGAACGAAGATACAAGCCAAACTTCGGTCGAGACTGCCGACGCGGCCGTGTTGTATTACGTGAAGGACAATCGCGCGGCAACGGTGACAATCTCTTTTGCCGACGGCCAGACCGTCGTGCAAGTTCTGATCCAATAAACACTGCCCGTTTCGCCTTGCAGACTTCCGAAGCTCGAAAGCCGGGCTTCGAAAGTTTTGACTCTATGAGCCTGCCAACTTTCGTCGGGGCTGACCGCCGCCTCGCCGCCCCATCTTCTGGCGAAGCCGCCATTTTGCGGACGGTGCTCTACGCGGACGTGTTCAACTATCCGCTGACCGCATCTGAAATTCACCGCTACTTGATCGGCGAAGCGCTCTCGCTCGACGCCGTGCAAGCCATGCTGTCTTCATCGCCGTGGCTGGCCGACCGGCTGATGCGAGCGAGCGGGTTTTACATGGCGGCAGATCGAGAGCATCTGGCCGCCTTGCGCAAAGCTCGAAGCGCCCCGGCGGCGCGGTTGTGGCAAGCGGCCCGTCAGTATGGCCGCCTGATAGCCCACCTGCCGTTTGTGCGCATGATAGCCGTGACCGGCGCGTTAGCGATGGACAACGTCGAGGCCGACGACGACATTGATTATCTGATCGTCACCGCCCCGGGCCGGGTGTGGCTGGCGCGCGCCCTGACGATTCTGGTCGTCCGGTTGGCCCGCCTGGCCGGGGTCAACCTTTGCCCCAACTACCTGTTAGCCGAAACTTCTTTGCAGTTGGACGAGCGTGATCTCTTTGTCGCTCACGAACTGGCCCAGATGGCGCCGTTGGCCGGGCATGCCGTGTATTGGCAGATGCGGGCTGTCAACGAGTGGGCCGCCGACTATTTGCCCAACGCCGTCTCTGCGCCGGTTGCGAGCGATTGCGACGCGAAGCGAAGCAATCGTAGCAACCGCCTCGAACCCGACGCCGCGCCGCGCGGCCCGGGCCGACGCTGGCTCGAATGGCCCCTGGCCGGACGGCTGGGCGACGCCCTCGAAGGCTGGGAGCGCCGCCGCAAACTGGAAAAATTCCAGGCGCAGTTGCGCCAGCCCGGCTCGGCGGCCGTGCTGGACGAGTCTCACGTCAAAGGCCACTTCGACGACTATGGCGGCCTGACCCTGGAAAACTACGAGCGGCGTTGCGCAGAATATTTCATCCTATGAAACTGGCAATCGTCACTCCTTACCCGCCCGAAATATCCGGCGTCGGTCAATATGGCGCGCGGGTGGCCGAAGGGCTGGCGCGCAGTGGCCGCTTTCATCAGGCGCGCGTGTTTGCCAATCAATCGGCAAGCGCGCCAGACGTCGAACAGCGGCCTGGCCTGACCATTCAACGAACGTGGCGGCGCGATCAACTGTCGGCGGCTGGCAATGTGGCGCAGGCTTTGCGCCAGTGGCGGCCCGACGTGGTTTGGTTCAATCTGGGGCTGTCGGTCTTTGGCCGCTCGCGCCTGCACAATTTTTGCGGGCTGGCCGGGCCGATGCTGGCCCGCTCGGCGGGCTTGCCCACCGTCGTCACCCTGCACGAAATTTTTGAGGCGGCCAACTTGCGCTCGCTGGGCGCGGTCAACGGGCGCGTCACGCATTGGGGCGGGCAGGCCGCCACCCGCCTGCTCTTGCAAGCCGACATCGTGTGCCTCACCCTGCAAGCCTATGTGGGCGCGCTTCAGGCCCGCTACCATGCCCGCAACCTGGCGCATGTGCCGCACGGCGCGTTTGACGCTCCGGCATTTGCGCCGCTTCCAAAAGAAAAACGCATTCTAATTTTCGCCACCTACGCGCCCTACAAGGGCCTGCCTCAACTCATCGAAATCTTTCGCGGCTTGCGCGCCGCCGACCCGGCCGTGCACCTCACCGTGGCCGGCAGTGATCACCCGCGCTTCCCTGGCTACTTGAACCAGGTCCGGGAAACAGTCGGCGGCCCGCTTCGCGCCGGAATCGAATGGCGAGTCGGCGTCCCCGAAACCGATCTGCCGGCCTTGTTTGCCTCGGCCCGCGTCGTCGCCTTGCCCTACATGGCCACCACCGGCGCATCCTCGGTTGTTCACCGGGCGTCGGCGCATGGCCGCCCGGTGGTGGCCTACGATCTTCCCGATTTGCGAACGGTGGCCGCCGAAGAGAAGTTGCGCCTTGAACTTGTTCCAGCCGGAGACCGGACTGCTTTTGCGCGGCGACTGGGAGACCTGCTCGACGCCCCGGCCCTCTGCGAAGCCATTGGCCGGGGAAACGCGGCCACGATGGAAACCATGACTCTGGACATCACCTGCCAGCGCTACATCCACCTTTTCGAGGAAGCAATTGCCAGTAAAACACTCCTCTCGAGGATACCGAACTTTCAGCAAGGTTAATCGTTTTCAGGAGAAACTTTCATGCCCCGCAAAACCCGTTTCACTTGCCTGTTGTTGCTGGTTCTGGCCGGGTTGGCCTGTAATGGATTGACGGGCGGCGGCACAGCCACGCCCACGGCCTCCGCCGAGACTCGCGCCGCCAGACTGTCTGAGTTGAAGAACGATGTTGAGTCGCGCCAGTCGAGCGCCGCCGAGTGGCAGGCCGCCGTTGACGGCGCGCAAGTTGCCGCCGGGGGTGGGGTGAAAACCGGCGACGACTCCCGCGTCCGGCTCGACATTTCCGACGGCACTATTTTGCGGCTTGCGCCTCAGACCGAATTCGCGCTGAAGACGCTCTCGGCGGAAGCCACTGACCCGGTGACGCAATTCACGCTGGTTGCTGGAAAGATGTGGGTGGCAGTGACGACGGCGTTGGGCGGCGGCTCGTTTGGCGTGGAGACTCCGGTAGGCGTGGCCACCGTGCGCGGCTCGTTCATGAGCATCGAATACTTTTCCATCAATGGACAGATGATTGCCTCCTGCCTGGAGGGCCTGTGCCGCCTCACCTCGTCGGCCAGCGGCAATTTCACCGACTTGAAAACCGGCGAGCAGGCCGGCATCCCCGGCTTCGACCGGGACCCGACTCCGCCCAAGTTGATTGACATCGTTCAGGTTCAAGGTTGGGCCACCGAATTCCCCGAAGCGGCGCAATACGTGGCGACGATCACACCCGGCCCACAACCGACGGCAACGCAGGGCGGCACACCGCCGCCCGGAGGCGGCGCCGGAGGTGAGATCATCACCGGCGTAGCTGGCGGTCAGACCGCGTGCGATCACCCTTACTTCCCGCTTCGCACCGGGGCGACGTGGGCGTATTCCACGCCTGACGGCCCGATGACGTGGTCAGTGAGTGAAGTGACTGGCGACACCACGAGCGCCGCCGCCGTCATGACTACCAGTTTTAGCTCCGGGCAGATCACCTATCACTGGCAGTGCGACGCCAACGGCCTGGTGTCATACGACTTTGCCTCGCTGAGCGGGGGGCTGGGCCAGTTCGCTACCTTAGAAGCGCTTGGCAGTTCAGGCGTGTGGTTGCCGGCGGCGGAATTGCTCGCGCCCGGCTATTCGTGGAACCACAGCTATCAACTGAAGATAACGCTCAATGCCGAAGGGCAAACGCTGGACGGGACGAGTGAAAATTCACATGACAGCACTGTAGCCGGAACAGACCCGGTGACGGTGGGCGGGCAGACTTACAGCGGGTTACAGATTAGCGGCGCTGATATGACGGTTACCCAGATGCAGTTCCCCGGTGTGACTGTTCCGGCGACGACGTCCAATAGCACGTCTACGCTGGTGCTGGCGCTGGGGGTGGGCCTGGTCAGCAGTTCATCCACCGGCGACGGCCTGACGTACTCTTATGAGTTGACGAGCTTCAGTGTTCCGTAGTAATCACTTACGACAGCGCGATCAGATGAAAGCCAGCCGTTGAGGCGTTCCCATACCCAAAAAACAAGGGCGACCCGGAATGGGCCGCCCTTGTGATTCAGGGGATGCACTGCTTAGGAATTGTCGTTACTGTTACTGTTATCATCGTCGTCGTTGCTGTTGTCGTCGCTGTTGTCGTTAGAGTTGCTGTTGCTGTTGCTGTTGTCGTCGTTGTCGTCGTCGTCGCTGTTGTCGTTAGAGTTGCTGTTGCTGTTGCTGTTGTCGTCGTTGTCGTTGTCGTCGTCGTTGTCGTTAGAGTTGCTGTTGTCGTTAGTGTTGGTGTTGGAATTGGCGTTGCTGTTGTCGCCGCTGGTGATCGCGCCGCCCATCACTTCCACTTCGCGGGCCGAGAGCGCCCCGTTGCCGTCGCGGAAGACATACACTTTGACAAGCGCGTTTCTCCCCAGTTCGCCTTTCACTTCCGTGCCAGGGCCAATGAACACTGTTTCGCCCGCCACGACAATGAAGCCGGCGCCCAACTCCGTGATTGTGCCGGAGAATTCAACTTCGCCGCCGGTTGATGTGGTTGAGTTGTCATTCGAGTTGCTGTTGTCATCGCTATTGTCGTTGCCGTTGTCGTCGCTATTGTCGTTGCCGTTGTTATCGCTATTGTCGTTGCTATTGGCATTGCCGTAGTCATCGCTGTTGTCGTTGTCAACGGCATTATCATTGCTATTGGCATTGTCGTTATCGCCCGTGTTGTCGTTGGCGTTGTCGGCGGCATTGTCGTTGCCATTGCTGTTGGCGTTGTCGCCAAGGCTGTTGTCATTGGCATTCGCATTGCCGTTATCGCCCACGACGCTGTTGTCATTGGTAGTGGCGCCCGGCGACGTAGACTGGCCGGCGACGCCTGCCCCATCACATGCCGCCAGCACCAGGGTGGCCAGCATGATCAGGACGAAGAAGTATTTAAGTCGGTTCATGGTTTGTTCTCCTAGATGTTTTTTTAGGGTTTGCTCACGGCGGATTTATCATCCAACGGGAGCGTTGAAATGTGTATCGGTCGAAAGTCAGTCGCTTATTTTGAAAACAACGCTATTCTCATCGCGATAAACCTCCCGGAATTGTGGGTCGGCTTCAGCACGTTCCAGGAAAGCTTTGTGCTTGAGGTCGGATACCACGTAGTCGGCCCCGAAGTGTTGGCGGATGGCCGCCGACACGTCCAGCCCGCGTCCCTGAGTCAGGTCTACCCACAGGGAGAAGAGGGCAGGGTCGGCTTTTTGCAAAAAGGTCGGGTCGAGGCCGACGGTGTAAACGTTGTGGGTGTTGTAGAAAAAGAGACGGGTGAAGTCGTCCCAGTCAGTCTGGAATACGAAAGAGCCTTGGGGGGTGTTGGCGGCCAGCCAGTGCGAGGCCCCGGCGAACTGGTCGGCGGGTAAATCATTTTTCAAGCTGGTTTGCGCCTTGTTCGCACTGTAAGCCGCTGCGATTAGCACGATAGTTGTCAGAGCCACGACGATTCGCCGCCCGAATTGTTTTTCGGCCAGGACGGGTTGCCAGGCGAAGGCGCAGAACAACACGGCAAAGGCCGGGAAGTATTCGACGAAACGCCGTGAGGACAACAGCATGACCCCAAAGGCAATGCTCAGGCCGAAGCTGAAGGCGGCGGCCAGAGAAAGGCGCTGGCGTTGCCAGCCGAGGGCGAACGCGCCAGCGATAAAGGCCGCCAGGGCCAGTCCGCTGTTTTCCATCAATTGCCCGGTGGTGTAGGGATACCACTCACTGCCCACCCGCACGCTGGCAATGTCGAGTTTGGCGATCAGGTGATGATAGGTAAAGATGAGGTTACGCGGAAAATAAGGGTTGAGCACCAGGCCCAGCCCGATGCCAAGCGCCGAGTAGATCAGCGCCTCCCACCGCCAGCGGCCCTCGACGAGCCGCGCCGCAACCACGTACACCCCGGCCACCACCAGCAGGAGCGGGAAGGCGTTGTACAGCCACACGTAAGTCAGGCCAAGCAGAACGAGCCAACGTTCGCGCCGCTCCAGCATCAAATACATGGCTACGACGAGCCAAAGCAGAGAGAGCGATTGGGTGCGGGGCATGCTCAGGCGATAGACGAATGCGCTCGACGCGGCAATCATGCCCACTGCCCACAATGCCGCTCCTGGCACGCCGCGGGCGCGCAGTAACCAGCCGGCCGCCCCCAGCGCCGCCGTCGCAAAAACCACCGCCGCAATCTGTCCGCCGACGATCAAGTTGCCCCCGGCGAAGGGTATCAACAGCACGTGGAACAGCCACTGATGGTCAACATAATCTTGCGGGTTGAGAGTAGTGAGCGGCAACCAGATGAACTCCGGTGTGAGGTCGGACCTCATCAGGGAAGCCAGTTTGACATGGTAGTAGCCATCGGTACCAACCAGCCCCAGGGCGGCCATTTGCACCGCCGCCAGCAAGCCAGCCAATACCAGGGTTAGCCGGATAAACCAGCTGTCAAAGCGAAATATTCCGGGTAAAGAGAGTGTTTGCGTAGTCATCACCTCTAATGACGCCGGTTAGCCGTAAAAGTTATGCCGTAACTTTTAGCGTCTATGAGCGACGGTTAGAAGAAATTAAGAGAAAGATCACTGTATTTTTTGCCGATAATGTTGTATTCTCTCGCCCATGACCTTTTTTTTGGAGCCGCGCCTGTGATTGACGATGACGACAGGTTGTTGGGTGGCGCACGCCAGTTCGACTCGCGCGCCCTAGCGGCCATTCACGACCGATACTATCCAGATCTGTACCGCTATTTGCTATATCGCACTAACGACGAGCACACTGCCGAAGACCTGGCCAGTGAAGTGTTCATGCGCTTGCTGGACAATCTGCACGCGGGCAAAACACCGGCTGTTCTACGCGCCTGGCTGTTCGGCGTTGCCGGGAATCTGGTTGCGGATCACTACCGGCGGCTGTCGCGCCGCCCCCAGGTTGCCCTGTCCGATGAAATTCCGGCCTCGACAGGTGATGTAGAGTCTGAGACTGGAAAACGGTTGGCCGCGTCTGCCGTGCGCGATGCGTTGCATCACCTGACCGACGAGCAACAGCAAGTGCTGGCTTTGCGTTTCGGCGATGGCCGTACCATTGACGACACCGCAACTCTCATGCGCAAATCGGTTACCGCGGTGAAGCAGTTGCAATTCCGGGCAGTAGCCGCCTTACGCCGCCATTTGGAGGAAGTGTTATGACCGACCTCCAATTGCTCGACGCCTTCGACAACTGCCTGACGCGGTTGCACGCCGGCGAGTCTCTGGATGCCTGCTTGCAGAACTACCCGGATTTTGCCGGAGAACTGCGACCCATGATCGAGGCGGCTCAAGAGGCGATGGCCGCCAGCCGTGTCCCCCGCCCGGCGCAAATGCGCAGTCGCGCCCGATTCCTCACCGCCGCCGGTCAACTGCGCTCACCTCGCCCAAGCCCAGTAGTCAATCTCCTGCGCCGCTTCGCTTCCACGGCCGTGGCTGTGCTCACCGCCGCCATTCTGGCCACCACCAGTTTGTATTACGCCAGCGCCAGCACCTTGCCGGGCGACGGCTTGTACCCGGCAAAACGTGCGTTTGAAGACATCCGGGTTCAACTGGCGTCTGATCCGGCGGCCCGCTTTGATTTGGAGCAGGAGTTTATCGAGCGCCGCGAAGCCGAACTGGAAGCGGTGATCAAGAATAAAGAAACGGCCACTGTAACGTTTGGCGGCCCGTTGGTGAGCAACGACGGCGCCGAGTGGCAGGTCGGCAAACATGACGTGCTGGTTGACGCGCGCACTGACATCAACGGCGACCCGCGTCCCGGCTTTTATGTGGAAGTTACCGCCAAAAGCGAGGCCGGAACATTGACGGCGCTGGAATTGAATGTGAAAGAAATGGAAATCACCGGCCAGCTCGTCGGCAGTGACAGTCAGTGGATGATAAAGGCCGTGACCTTTGTAATTGTGCCGGAGACGGTGGTGACTGGAAACTTGCAGAGAGGGGCAACGGCGATGGCCCGGATTCGCACTCTCCGCTCCGGTGATCGCGTGGCGACGTATGTGACGATCCTGGCGGCCACGGCCCAACCGCCGACTCAAACCCCGACCTCAACTCAAACTCACACTCAGACACCAACTCCAACAGGGACGGCTGAGCCAGGCGAGACGCCTTCGGCAACGCAGGAACCGGGCAAGACGCCGACGAAGACAAAGACCAGCGTGCCAACACTCATCTCGACGCCAAGTGAGCCGCCAACGTCTGCGCCTGTTGTCGGGCCGGGCGAAACGCCGAGGCCGGCTGATACCCAGGATGCAGGCAGCGGCAACGACAATGGCAACGACAATGGCAACGACAATGACGACGATGATGACAACGACGACGACAATGATAACAACAGCAACGATAACAACAGCAACAGCAATAGCAATAGCAACAGCAACGATAACAGCGGCAAACCCTAATTAGGAGTGCACAGTCATAGTCCGAAGCCGCTGTTGCCCTTCTTCGGTCAGCCAGCCTGTGATGGACCCGTGACTGATAAGCTATGAAACTCAGCAAGGAAGCTAAATCCTGATGGAAAAGAAACCTGTCAACCGCGTGCTCATCGTTGGGAACGGCTCTTTATTTGACGAAGGGCTGAAGAGCCTGTTGTTGAATAGAACTCGCCTGGAGGTTTCGAGCACGACCTACATTGATGAAAGTGTTTTTCTGCAACAGTTCCTCGACGAGCGGCCAGAAGTGATAGTTTTGTTTGAAGGCAGCCCTTTAACCGTTAGTCGAATCCTTGAGCTGGTCAGGGATATTCCAGACCTGGCCATTCTACGAATCATTACTGTCCTGGCCAATACCAGCGCAGTCGAACTGTATGAGAGACAGCCAATTGCTGCCGCCCGGAGCGATGATCTGCTGATGCTCTTTCAACCGGCAAGTGTCTAGACCCAATACCTTTTAGTTAGCGGCCCAGACCTGCCGGGTCTGGTCGAAAATGCGGCGAAACTTCAGTCCGGCAAGACCCGGCAGGTCTTATCTGAAAGGTATTGTGTCTAGACCCGGATTTGTTTGTCCACGCTGGCTGACCCCTGGTCTGCTTTCTTTGTGCCTCAACCTGCCACTCGTCTTGAGCGGCCTGCCCTTCACCTCGTTTGACGCTTATACTCACATCTTCTTCGCCGACCACTATCGCCGCTGGTGGTTCGACCTGTTCGAGCCGCGCTGGTTCGGCGGCTTTTCGGCGGCCTCGTACCCGCCGCTCGTTCACCAGCTTGTCGCTCTGTTCTCGTTCCCGGCCTCGGCAGCGGTGAGACTGCTGGGCGGAACGCCGAACGAGATACGCTATCGCGGCGAAGCAATTGGCTATAGCCTGCTGTTGTTGATCGTGTTGGCCTGGTTGCCGGCGGCGGCCCGGCGGTTCGCCGCTATTTTTGTTCCGGCGCGGGCGGCGCGGACGGCAGGCTGGCTGGCCGTGGGCTTGCCTTCGATTTATCTCACTGCGTACTCGTTCGGGCAACTGCCCACCTTGGCCGCCAGCGCAGCGCTGATGTGGGCGCTGGCCGAGGGTTGGCAGTATTGCCGCACAGGCCGCCGGCGCGATTTGCTCTCAGCAGTATTGTGGGCCGGGGTGACGGCGGCGGCGCACCATGCCGTGTTGTTGTTTGCGCTGGCCGCAGGCGCGGCGGTTGCGGGATACGGCTTGGCGGTTTCGCGGCCGGGGACGGTTGTTCGATTTGCGCTTTGGGCGGCGAGCGCGACGGCATTCGGGGCAGTGGTGGTCTGGCCGTTCGTCGGGTGGAGCCAGAGCTACGTTCCGCAAACGCCTATTGACCACCTCAGCCGCCACAACTATTTCGCCAACTGGCTGGCTTCGTATTACTTCTTCTGGCCGATGTATGGGCCGGTCTTGCTGGCGTTGCCCCTTTCCCTTGTTTCCCTGCTTCCGTTGCGGATCAAACTTTTGTGGCGCAAACGACGACACTGGCCTCTCTTCAGCGCAGTGCTCTTGCTGTTCACCCTCGGCCTGGGCGGCACGACGCCTTTGCCGCGCCTGCTCTTCGGCGCAAACTGGGCCTGGCTCACCTACGACCGCTTTTCGCTTTGGGCCGGGCTGGCGCTGTTGCCGTTCGCCGGCCTGCTCTGGCAACTTTATCGCCGACAATTTCACCGCGAAGGCGCTAAGGACGCGAAGAGCTACAGAACAAAAAACCTGGCGCTCGCCTGCCCCGCTTCTTTTTGCGGGGTCGCGTCTTCGCGGTTAATCTTTGTATCCTTCTGTGCTTACGCCGCCTTCGCCGCGCGCTGGGTAAGCGCCCAACCCCCGGCCCGCGATCTCGAAACCATCGCCCGTTTCCTCGACG
>Ga0247727_10016314_pt1 | contig 12016 bp, 14 predicted proteins | sample WisWelCaveWW1625_FD_202498 | JGI IMG/M metagenome (GOLD analysis project Ga0247727, IMG submission 202498) | Biofilm microbial communities from Wishing Well Cave, Virginia, United States - WW16-25 | ecosystem: Environmental > Aquatic > Deep subsurface > Groundwater > Cave microbial mat | place...
CCAGGGCCTCCTGGATCTCTGCCCCCAACGAGGCTTCCTTCCAGGCGCCGACCGCTGCCACGTCAGGTGTTGGATCCAAAACGCCCCGTCAGGGCAGCGGCACGAGCATCATACCACCGCCCAAGAACGCGGGGATAAGTCCGATTGCGGTTAACGCCGCCCACCTGCCCAGCACGATTCCAACCACGCTACCGATGCGTCCGCTCAACCGTCATCAACTGAAGCCAAACCCCCTGATCCAGCAACGCTCACATCGGCTTGGACGCCACCTCGGCTCCCCTGCGCCGCGCCATCACCTGCTGAACGAGCGGCGGCACGGCGAGCGCGAGCGCAGCTATGTCGCTCATGCTGCCGGGTGACACCATGAGGACGCCAGCGATGCCGAGCATGATTCGAAAATGCATGGGCATCGGTGCCAGCCCGTATCCGATCAGCGCCGCACCGAGGATCATTGTGCCGGCAGCGCAGGTCAGCGTCGTCTGCAGGAAGGCGGCCCAGGTGAAATACTCGGGGAGCACGATCAGCATGGCCGGCGAATAGCAGAACACGAACGGCACCATGATCTTCGCGTTCGAGAGCTTGAAGGCGGTGTTGCCGGTCTTCCACGGGTTGGCACCGGCGATCGCCGCCGCCGCGAACGCCGTCGAGCACACCGGCGGCGTGATCTCGGCGATGATACCGTAGTAGAACACGAACATGTGGGAGGCGAGCGGCGGCACGCCGAGCTGGGCGAACGCCGGCTGCGCTACGGTCGCCAGCATGATGTAAAGCGCGGTCGTCGGCACGCCAGAGCCCAACAGGATACAGGCGATGGCAATGAACACCATCGACAGAAATAGCGCCGCGTCCTTGACGCTGAACAGCTCGAAGGGGAGCCATGAGAACAGCCCGTAGACAGCATTGGCCGCATCGAGCGCGCCGCTCGTCACCTTGAAGCCGAGCGTGAAAGCAAGGCCCGAGAGCGTGATCACCCCGACGACGATGCCGACCGCCGCACTGATGGCGCCAACGGCAAGTGCATTTCGCCCGCCCTCGTAAAAAGCGTCGGCCAGTTCGCGGACCGACATTCTGTTGTAAGGATTGATCAAGCCGATGATGATGCAGCTCGTGATACCCCAAAACGCCGCCATGTAAGGCGTGTAGCCGGAGAAAAGGACGTAAAGCAGCACCAGGAGCGGGACGACGGTCAGCCAGCCGCGCTTCAGCACCCCGAGTAGGTCCGGGATTTCCTCTCTCGTGAACGTGCGCAGCCCGAGGCGCTTGGCCTCGAAGTGCACCATCGCCATCACGCCAACATAATGCATGAGGGCCGGGACCGTCGCTGCCAGCGCGATCTTCGAGTAGGGCATGGCAAGAAACTCGGCCATGACGAACGCGGCCGCACCCATGATGGGGGGCGTCACTTGGCCGCCCGCGCTCGCGGCTGCCTCAACGCCGCCGGCGAAATGGCCAGGATAGCCGAGCCGCTTCATGTTCGGGATGGTGAGCGTGCCGGTCGAGACCGCGTTGGCGACTGAAGAACCCGAGATCATGCCGAACATGGCCGAGGAGGCGACGCAGACCTTGGCTGGACCGCCCGTGAAGCGCCCGGCCAGGATCGTCGACAGATCGACGAACAGTTGGCCGAGCCCCATGCGATGCGCCACCGTGCCGAACAGCACGAAATGGAAGACGATGGTCGCCACGACCCACAGCGTCACGCCGAAGATGCCCTCGGCGGGGAAATAGATGTTGTTGACGAACTGGTTCCACGTCACGCCCGGATGCTTCAGAACGTCGAAGGGCATGTACGGGCCCCACAGCGCATAGACGATGAAAAGGAGGATGATGATCGGCATGGTCCAGCCGATCGTGCGCCGCGTCGCCTCGAGCACGAGAACAATGAGGATCGAGCCCATCACGATGTCCAGGGGCGCCGGGTTGCCCTGGCGCATGGCTTGCTCGGAGAGCTTGAGCCGCCAGCCGAAAAACTCGAGGTCGGCTCCCTCCCACGTCAGCCCGATGTAAAGGGCGGCGGCGGTGCCCATGATGCCGAAAATCCAATCGGCAATGCTGACGCCGCCGAGGCGCAGCGCGCCGAGCCTGACAGCCGTCTTCGCGCCAATCACGATCTTGCGCGCGGGGTAAAGCAGGAAGGTCATCAACAGCACGCCGCCGAGGTGGATGCCCATGTGCCAGTGGTCGACTGGGATGCCGGTTCCGGCGGTGACGTAGTGATAGATGCCGAACAAGACGAGGAACACGTAGGCGAACCAGCGCGCGCCGGTGGTGACCGCGCGGGTCTGGCGCTCGGCGTCGTACTGCTGCTCGAGGAGCTTCAGGCGCTCGGGGTCAACGACGGACCCGGCTTCAGGCCCCACGGCCGGCGCGGTCATGGCGAGCTTCCTAAGGGATGCGGCGTCGACCCGAAAGCGACCGGCCGGCAATCTGAGTATGCCGGCCGTGACGCACTTTAGGGTAGGATGCGGGCGTTCACTTGGTCACGCCTTTCTCTTTGTAGAACTTCTCCGCGCCTGGGTGCAGCGGCGTGTTGACGGCCTTGAGCGCGGACTTGAGCTGGATGTCCTTCGCTTTTGAGTGGCCGTTGTCGAAGAGTTTTCGCGTGTTATCGTTCCACAGCGCCGTCGTGATGTCGTACACGAGCTGCTCTGGCACATCCGCACTCACGATCCATTGCGCGCCGACCGCAACCGACTTGACGTCGCTCTTCAGGCCCTCGTACGTGCCCGCCTTGATGGTATCCTCATAGTAGTAGGGCACGGCTTTGAGGAACTTGGCACGCTCTTCGTCCGGGAACGAATAGAGCTCCATGCCCTTCAGGGCAGCGAGTTGGGTGAGCCCAGCCAGCGGCGTGCCGCCGACGATGAAGAAGGCGTCAAGCTGCCCGTCGGCCATGCGATCCGCGCTCTGCTGCGCGTTGAGCTCGGCGGCCTGGATGTCCTTCTTCTCCATGCCGTAGAGCTTCAGAAGCTCGAGCACCACGACCTGGGTGCCGGACCCGGCCTGGAAGATGCCGACCCGCTTGCCCTTGAGTTCAGCGACCCCGCCGAGCTTGCCGCCTTTCGGCAGCACGAGGTGCATGTGCTCAGGGAAAAGGTTCGCGATCACCCGCACCTTTGCGTACTTCTTGTCGAAGCGGCCGAGGCCGTTGACGGCTTGGAACACGATGTCGGCAGAAGCGAGGCCCGACTCTATCTGGCCGGACTCCACACCGGTGGCATTGGCGACCGAGGCATTGGTCGTCTGCGCGATGGCGACGAGGCCGGGCACGCCGCACGCCCCGCCCTTGTCGCAAGGCGTCGAGCCTGGCGGCGCCGAGATGGCGTTGGAGATCAACCCGCCGATCGGGAAGTAGGTGCCGCCCGCACCTCCCGTGCCGATCCGGAAGAACTTCATCTCCTGCGCGAAGGAGGTCGAGGCGCCGAGTGCGATGGCGACGCCGGCCAATAGCAACCTCTTCAGTGACATCCGTTTTCTCCCATTTCACCAAATCCAAGATCGGTGCCACCAGCCTGCGGGGGCTATCCGCTCCCGAGAGTACCGCCGCGCAGAGCCTTCGGCAAACGGCGCGTCGGGCCGTCGTCCGCCGCGCGCCGGCACCATGCCAATGCGAACACGGATCAGGTTTGGGAATTCCCGAAAAAAGCCCTTACAATTCAGTGGGCGATAATTCCAGGCTTGGGAGCGGTAAGCCCTTGAAAGTCGAAAGCTGGTGCCGGCTGCAGGATTTGAACCCGCGACCAACGCATTGCGAACGGATTCGAGCAAGGAATCGCAAGGGAACAGAATGGCGCCTACTGTTGCCTAAGCAGCTGAGCTTGCGTGACTTTTCGTCGCCATCATCCGAGCACGGCGGAACCTGACGACAGCTGCCAAGCCGTCGTTTTTCGCTACCTATTTGCTACCTGACGCGAACCACGCATATCAGCTGCGAAATGCGCGTCGCCGCGGGTTGCCAGCTACCTATGCGCGTGAGAGCGCAGGATCGCGAAAAATCCGAGCGCCGAGATCACCTCACATGCAATGGCGAGGAAGGAAAGGGCGAGACGCACGGTCTCCGGGCTCAGGCCCGTGATGCGGGCGAAGAGAACTGATTGGGGATCGGATTCTTGCGACGCATTTGTGAGCTTGGCTTCGGTCACAGCGTACCGCGCGCAGAATTCTTTCGAGAGTTGCGCAGTGGCGTCGGCGCAACCAGCCGACGATTGCCAGCGCGGGCTCTGTCGCATGAGCTGCAACGTCTTGTAGAGATCCGCTTGCGCTTGACTGCTGTCTCTCGATTGAGCGCAGCGAAACCGACCGCGGCAGTGAAGGAGTAGATGGTCACCACGAGCCAGATTGTGAACGCTGCAATTGAACGGAATTTATGGTCGCGCCAGGCCAGTGCCGCGAAGGGGAGCATCAGCCACTTCGTGACATCGAGAGCGACGGAGAAGATGGCCCAGGTGTAGCTGTCCCATGCGCTCGTGCCGAGCTGATAGGAGAAGCGCCAGTTCATGGCCGTCGTGCAGACGCCGGCAACGAGAATGGCGAGGGTGGCAACCAAGCGTGTCATGGTCGAGTGTCCCCAGGGTTGCGGAGGACACGTTCAGTAGTCCACATCCGGCTTCGAAAAAACGTGCGCCATTTTTGCGTATGTGATCAGGTGTTGCGCGATGGAAGTCTATGTGTCCACCGATCAAATTTCGCTCGGTTGCGGACGACGCTCGATTTGCTATAATCTGTTGCATGACAAAAACGATGCAAGCGGCGATCGAAGTCTTGCATGAATTGCCGGAGGAACGGCTGGAGGCGGTCTTACGTGCGATCCTCGACTACGCGTCGCAAGCCACTGATGAGGCGTAGCCGGACGCGCCCCGCAGGCGTTCACGCGCACAACATGATGTTTTAGTGTTTGCTGATTAAATATGGCAAAAGACTGGACACATCTCTTCGAAAACTATCGCGGGAAGTGGGTAGCACTCGCCAAAGACGAGACCACCGTCTTGACCTCGGCCAGCACTGCCAAAGAGGCGCACCGTTCGGCGCTCAAGCACACGTCGCTTCCCATTCTCTACCGCGTGCCGGAGACGCTCGACGCATTTGCGGGCTATGAAATTTGACTACGCCCGCTACCGCGGACATGGTCCGTCTATCGAGCGCCCGATCATCCCCCTCATCATCAGCAATCCACACGCTGAGCTCGCTGAGCCAATCAGGGCAGTGGCCTGCGAAGCACTCGTCGACAGCGGATCTGACTTTTGCATTTTTCCGAGCGAGCTTGGCGAACTGATCGGCATCGATGTCACCGCGGGCCAGCAGAAACTGATCGGCGGCGTCGTTGCGGGCGAGAGCCGACCCGTCTATTTCCACGTTGTCGAGCTGTCGATCGAGGAGGGCTCTCGCTTTGAAGCGTGGGTTGGATTCATGCCCGATCTCTCCCGGAACGGGCATGGCATCCTCGGCCGGCACAGCTTCTTCAATGAATTCTCTTTCGTGACCTTTCGCGACCACAAGCACGAGCTTGAGATCGGCAAGAGCAGGCGATAGCAGAAAGCCTCGGGCCACTTTGAACAGTTGGCGCATGTCGTAGAAAGTGTACGCTGTTCACGACAACGTCAGCTATCGGATTAGGTGCGGTCAGGGTCGCGAGAGGCGGCGCCGCTCAATGTTCGTCACGTATCCGAAGCAAGCTTAGAGAGTTCGTTGAAAGCAATCAGTACGCCGAGGCCGGCAAGCATGAACCAAAGACGCTTGATCAAATTGCCCCGGCCGGCCATCGCAGGAGAAAAACTGACTGCCGCGGCGGCAAGAAGAATCACTAGCGGCGTTGTGCTGGGTATGTCTTCAGCACCGCTCGGCCGCGACTGGCCCGCGAGCAGAATATAAGCAATGGGAATCATGACGAGCATTCCAGCAAAGAGCTGCAAAAATGGATAGTTAAGGACGACCCTCTCTTGACGCCCATGCTCGAGAATGCGCACGCCAATGGCGGTCAGCAAGAGAAAGGATGCAAAGTTGAGGGGCGGGACCAGCCAGTTGGGGAGCGTCAGTCCGAACCGTACGGCAAACCAATCCCAGAATTCGGGCGTGCGTTCCTGCCATGGCGCCACGAGACCCCAGGCCCAATCTGCCATGTCAGGCGGGGCGAGCAGATTTGCGAAGAGGGCGATAGATGCGCCCACGGTTGCAGCCCACACGAGTATTAGGCCGCAACCCTTCTTGAGCATCGCAGAGGTCACAGTCCAACCCACTGACAATTGAACCAGCCAGGACATCCCAGCTCGGCCCCAATCAACTGATGGCATTCTCTGCCGTCCTTGTGCTCCCTCGCGGAGTTTCGCCAAGCCGCGACAAAACTCGCCGCTTGATCACCCGCGCCGCGAGATCAAGACCGGCGCGGAGCGCAATGAAGGGTGGGCGCAGGCAGGCGACGGGGCGCCGCCTACTTTTTCTTGTCGATCTTCATGACCGTGAACTGACCGTTGACCTTGTCGGCTTCGAATTTGATTTTGTCGCCGGGCTTGACCTGCTTGAGCAACGCGGGGTCCTGGGCGCGGAAGACCATGGTCATGGCGTCCATGTCGAACTGCTTCATCGGGCCGTGCTTGATGGTGATCTTTCCGGCCGACTCGTCGACCTTGGTCACTTCACCGTCGACCATCTGGGCGAAAGCCACGGTCGCGCCTGCTGCCAGCCCAGCCGCTGTCGCGAGCACGATCATCGATTTGCGCATTTTCGTTCTCCAGTGTCCTCGCATACGCTTCCACGACACTTCCCGGCGCGAAGCTTGGTTACTTGACGACGACGATGCCCTTCATGCCCGTTTCGTAGTGCCCCGGGATCAGGCACGCGAACTCGAATGTTCCGGGCTTAGTGAAACGCCAGAGGATCTCGGCTGACTTTTTTGGCTCCAGGCGTTTGCCGTTGGGGTCGTCGTGCTCCATCTCCGGGTTCTTCTCCATCTCGATCTTGTGCTTGGCGTTGTTCTCGAGCGAATCGAGGAGGAACTCGTGCGCGAGAAGGCCGATGTTCTTGAGCACGAACTTGATTTGCTCGCCTTTCCGCACATCGATCTTGTTGGGGGTGTACGTCATCGTGCCCGGGCCATCGGTCATGGTGATCTCAATAACCCTGAAGGGCTTTTTGGGATCGCCGGGCTCGCCGGCAGCAAACACGTGGCCGGTGTGGGCGACAGCACGAAATGCCAAGGCGAGATGGGATACGGCAAGCGCGGCGCCAAGTGACGCCGCAAGGGAAATGCCGACGACTGCAGATTTTCGGTGCATGCGCTCTACTCCTTAGCTCTTCATCTAAACCGTGGGTGACTGCTTGCGCCGCGCAATCAATGCGCGGCGTGTCCTTTCTTGTGGCTTGGTTTGATCGCTTTCATTTCGATGTCGTTGGCTTGGGTTTTCTTCGCCGCCCCTTTTCTTTCCGGGGCGCGGGGTGCCTCCGCCGGTGAGGGCTTCTCGCCCTGTAGTTCAAAAGCAACCGTGCCTTGCGGATGTTGATACCAGCCGGGGTCCTTGTAATCGTTCCGCGCCAGGCCCTCGCGGACCTTCACAATCGAAAACATGCCACCCATCTCGATCGGCCCGAATTGTCCGAAGCCTGTCATCATCGGCAGGGTGTTGTCGGGAGCGGCCATTTCCATCTCGCCCATCTCGGCCATGCCTTGCGAGCCCATGGGCATGTAGTCGCCGCCGACCAGGCGCGAGATTCTCTGCTTCATGTCCTTCATGTCGACGCCGATGTAGGTCTTCACGTCGTGACCCATGGCGTTCATGGTGTGATGCGATTTGTGGCAGTGGATCGCCCAATCACCCTCGTAGAGGGCGTCGAACTCGAAGGCGCGCATTTGCCCGACCGCGCAATCGACCGTCACCTCCGGCCAGCGCGACTCGGGTCGTGTCCACCCGCCGTCCGTGCAGGTGACCTCGAAGTCGTAGCCGTGCATGTGGATGGGATGGTTGGTCATCGTCAGGTTGCCGAAGCGGACGCGCACGCGATCGTTCTTGGCGACGACGAGATGATCGATGCCGGGAAAGACCCGGCTGTTCCAGGCCCACAGATTGAACTCGAGCATGGTGTTGATCTTTGGCACGTAGCTGCCCGGATCGATGTCGAAGGCGTTCAAGAGGAAGACGAAGTCGCGGTCGACGCGATGCAGCTTTGGGTCTTTCGGATGGACGACGAAGAAGCCCATCATGCCCATCGCCATCTGCACCATCTCGTCGGCGTGCGGGTGGTACATGAAGGTGCCGCTCTTCTTGACTTGCCACTCGTAGACGAAGGTCTTTCCCGGCTTGATCTGGGGCTGCGTGAGGCCTCCGACCCCGTCCATCCCGCAGGGCAGAAGCTGACCGTGCCAGTGGATGGTTGTGTGCTCGGGCAGCTTGTTGGTGACGAAGATGCGCACCTTGTCACCCTCGACGACTTCGATGGTCGGTCCCGGCGATTGGCCGTTGTATCCCCACAGGTGCGCCTTCATGCCCGGCGACAACTCGCGGACGACCGGCTCGGCGACCAGATGGAACTCCTTCCAGTCGCCGTTCATGCGCCAGGGCAGCGTCCAGCCGTTGAGCGTGACGACCGGCTGATAGGAAGGGCCCGATTGCGGAAACAAGGGCGGCTGCATCAACGGCGAGGTTTGGATGGGAGCCTCGGGAATGCCGGCCTTGACCGCGCTTACGCTTGCCAGAGCAAGACCCGAACTGGCGAGGAATGTTCTGCGGGATATCGTCATTGATCACTCCATGTGACTCTCAATGCGCTGCAGGTTCGGCTCTGCCAGCCATCGCCGCCTGTGGCGCTTCGGCTGCCTCGCCGCCAGCCCGTCCGCCGACGATCGCGGCGTGGAGATCGACGCTGGCGAGCCAGAAATCACGGCGGGCTTCGATCGCCTGCACGTTTGCCAGGATGCGTGCCCGTGCGTCCGCAAGCAGCGCGAACAGATCCCGGATCATGGCGTTGTAGTTGAGCAGGGTTTCGTCCGAGATGATCTTCCGCAACGGCAGCACTTCGCGGTCGAAGTGCCTGGCGATGTCGTAGGCCCCTCGATAGCCCTGATAGGCTTCGCGAGCCTCCGATCGCACGTTGACCGCCCGCTCCAAAAGGCGGTTGACCGCGCGCATGTACGTCTCTTCGGCAAGTCTCACGCGGGCTTCGCCGAAGTCGTAGATGGGAATCTGGAAATCGAGATCGAAGCCGCGCCGGCTCACCTTCTCGATCTCAACGTCACCACTGGGGGCGACCTTGACGCCCTTCTCGGTGGTGCTGATGCCTGCGACTTCGAGGGCGTTAATGAACCGCGTCTTGCGCGTGAGGCCCAACTCCCTGGCCAGAATATCGATCTCCATGCGAGCGATGACCAGGTCCACGCGTCGCCCGACAGCCTCCCTTTCCACCCAGGCCAGCGCCTTCGGCTGGGAGGGCAGGCGGGTCAGCTTGTCGGAAAGACGGAAAGCGGTGTCCGCGCCCCACGCGCCAAGCGCGCGGGTAAGGCGTTCGCGGTCAACGCGTTGCCGCAGCCGGGCGGTCGCGACTTGACCCGAGATCTCTGCGTAGAACACGTGTTCGCGCGCCTGGTCGAGCTTCGTCATGGCGCCGGTCTCGCCGAGCCTCTTGGCGAGGTCGGACACCGTTTCGGCGGAGAGCCGCGCATCGACGAGGAATTTGACCGACTCATTTGCTGCCACCGCGCGGTAGTAGGCGCGCCCAGCTTCGGCCGATATGCGCAAGGTCGCCTCAACGGCGCGCACCTGGGCCTGCCGGAAGCGGGCCTCGGCGATTTCACGGCGGCGGGGCAGGGTCAGCAGCGCCAGCACGCTCTGGACGATCTGCCGTTCGATCTCAAAGCCGCCGGAGCCAACCAGTCGGCTGAACTCCAGCCTTGGTGCGGGTGGCAGGCTGGCTTCCACCATTTGCGCCTCAGAGATGCCGAGCTCGTTGTACGCGGCTTGAAGACCGCGATGGTTGAGCAACGCGACCTGCACCGCGCTCGACACCGTCAGCGGCTTGGAGAGCAGCTCCCTGACCCGCGCCGCTACGTGCGCTTCCGTGCGTTCGTCGTTGATCTTGATAACGTCCTTGCCGAGCTCGCCGGCGGCGGCGGCGGTCTGAACGACATCCATGCCGGCATCGGGTGAGAACCGCGCGCAGCCGCTCAAGAGCAGCATTGCCAACACGGCAGCTACCGGCGCTGCCCCCCCAGCAGCGGACGGGGCAAAAGCGCGCGTCCGGTATGTCTTCCTGGCCCCCATGCGATCACTCCGGAATACGGAGCTCCTCTGTTGCGATCTGGTCAATGTTGTCCATGCGGGCCGCTCTTTTCTTATTTTGTCTTCGCTGCGGGCTTGCCTTGGCCGGGCGCGGGCGACGGCTGCGCATCTTTAGGCATGACCCGGCGATTGACGTCGCCCCACGGCAGAGGTTCCACCGGCCGGAAGGTCTTGGTGCCGGAAATAACCGGGCTGTACTGAGCAGGCGGAACGCTCGCCTCCGGATTGGCGGGATCGCGAGCCAGCGCCGATGCGGCGGGGACCGACGTCAGCAAAAGCCAAGTCAGTGCTTTGATGGACATGCGCTGAGTGCCCTTTTTTATGTGGCACTTGATGGTCCCGGTCGATGGGCCCACACGCCGGAAGTCCGACGTCGGGGGCCCCATGCTCGCGAGAAGCGGAACCGTTGAACGGGTGGGAAGTGCGACGCACCAGGTCTATCGGGCGCGACGGCACCACATCGGCCGATGGCCGACGTCAGGCGGAGCGCAAGCTTCGAGGTGGGCGCTCGAGCCCAGAAGGGACGCGCTGCTCCCTCTTGGAGGCGGGCTCAGGCACGACCTTTTCTCCCCAGGGGTAGGGGAGGGACACAAGCGTCACGGTAAGTGTCATAGCCGCGTGGCAGGCAACACTTCCGCAACAGCAATCGGCACTACCAGATTTTGCCGGCACCTCATGCGACACGTCAGATGTTGATGCGCTGTGCACGTTTATGCCGCGTATAAGAGGGCCACGGCGTATCTCGCTTGGTTGGAAACCTAGGCTGGCCGGTTGCCGCTCCGCGGTGACCCGATGGGGTTGAGAACCATGGGCGGCAGCCGGAGCTGCGCCCCCGGCGACAACGAAGAGCGCCAGAACAAAAGCGGTAAAGAATGCGAGCTTTTGCGGCAGCTCAGTCACGTAGGTCGTTCCTCTGCTAGCGAATCTGCACCTGCGAGGAGAACGTAAGTACCTGTTGGTTGTTCGTCAACCAGCGCGGCATCCGTGAGCGCGCCCTTATGCGCCATGGTGCCCTTGGGTACTCACCGATCATTGCAGTCCTACAGCGATGCCTGGACTCCCATGTTGGGCGGTGGCAGATGATAGCAAATTGCCGAGGCGAGCGGTGCGGCCCGAAGCCACGCTCGTCTCCTGTATTGGGGCTTCCAGTTGCTGTGTTAGGCGCACGAATGTTGCGACCTCGCACTTCTTCCGAGATCAAGATCAAAAGCGCCGCAGACCGAACGTCCGTTTCTAAGGAAGGCGGGACCAATCTGACGCGTTGCTACTTTGTGCACAAGCCACTCCCCGTGCGAAGTATGGTACACTGAAGATCTATGGCAGGCGGAAAGAAGACCACACTCAAGGAAGTCGGCGAGACGCTGGCGTTCATCGCCGAGCGCATGGCCACCAAGGACGACGTGCGCGAGATCGTGCGAGCGATCATACAAGAAGAAGTGCCAGGCATCGTGGCGATCGAACTGAAACCGGTCCGCAATGACCTCAAGCAGATTAGAGAGCGCCTCGACGCGCTCGAACAACACTACGCCAATCTCAAAGGGGTTACGAAGGAGATCGACGAAATCCGCGGGGAGGTGCGCGCGATCGAGAAGCGCCTCGGCATTGAGAGAAAGATCGCGGCCTGATCGCGGTGCCGTCTCAACGTTGGTAGGAATCGGTAGTGGCGTAATCTCCGGCTTGTCGAAGAGCCATAACGCGGTGGCTTGTGACCACCGCTGGAGATCACGCCATGACGACAGATACAGCAATTGAAG
>Ga0247727_10016315_pt1 | contig 12016 bp, 10 predicted proteins | sample WisWelCaveWW1625_FD_202498 | JGI IMG/M metagenome (GOLD analysis project Ga0247727, IMG submission 202498) | Biofilm microbial communities from Wishing Well Cave, Virginia, United States - WW16-25 | ecosystem: Environmental > Aquatic > Deep subsurface > Groundwater > Cave microbial mat | place...
TTGGTGATGCCAGACATCGCCGAGGTCACAACAACCACGCGACTCCAATCCTTCCGCGCGTCTTTGATGATCTGCGTCGCGCTAATGAGTGCATCCACAGAGCCCACAGACGTTCCTCCGAACTTCATCACAAGCGTTTGCTTTGGCATATTCTTCTCCTTCGACTCCCCTCTCCTTTTAGGAGAGGGGCAGGGGTGAGGTCAAGATAACAAAAACACCCCACGTTTCCGTGAGGCGTTGTGTGTTTCGAGAGTACCTATGTTTCGGTTACTTCTTTCCATGCACAAATGCCTCACGGCGGGTACCGGAGGTAGTTGTGGTCATGGTCATATGGAAGTGAGCCGAGTTCGAAGTGCTGTGCATGTTGGGCGGTATTCTATGACGGAGAGAGGCTGGTGTCAAGAGGAAAATGTAGGTTGTTAGCCCAAAGGGCGACTGTTTGCGTGAATGCCAAACAAATCATAACCCTACTTTACAAAGACGAGTCTTTGCCCTACAATGTTCTTCACAATCAGACAAATCAATCCCAGATTGTCATGACACAAGGTCTTATTCAAACCAATCCATATCGCAAATGTGTAGATCAAGACGTTCCCAACGCTGAAGCTCAAGCCCGGGCAGAAGAGCGTAATGAAAAGTTGTTAATATGGATTGGCGTTTACCACCGCCGATGCGCGCATCAAGTTAAAGCGTTTGCATCCTAAAATTCTGGTTTGACGGCCTGCCGGTGGATTTATAATACCCTCAACCATTTCGGAGGAGACCCTTTGACCGAACAATTTACGACTTCGCTTAGTGCAGGATTTGGCGGTGACATCGTTTGGCGACCAACTTCTGAATCTATCGGGCATGCTCATTTAACTGTGTTCATGCGCGAACATGGCATCAGGGATTTCGATGAACTCATGCAACGTTCAACATCTGATGTCGCTTGGTTTACCGATGCAGTGTTGAAATATCTCGATATACAGTTTTATGAGCCGTATTCCAAAGTTGTTGATTTAAGCGAAGGCATTCAATTCCCAAAGTGGTGCGTGGATGGGAAGATGAACATTGTCCACAATTGTGTGGATAAATATCAGCAGTCAGCGATTGGCGATCAGCTTTCAGTGATGTGGGAGGGCGAGGAGGGGATAACAAAGTCTCTTACTTACGAGGAATTATATAAAGAAATAAATAAGACTGCCAATGCTCTACGTTCACTTGGTCTTGGCAAAGGCGATGCGGTTGGTTTATTTATGCCAATGACCCCTGAGATCGTGATTGCGTTGCTTGCGATTGCAAAGATCGGCGGAATTATCTTGCCATTGTTCAGCGGTTATGGCGCGGGCGCGATCGTCTCGCGTTTGATGGATGCAGATGCAAAAGCATTGTTTGCGGCAGATGGCGCGTTTCGACGAGGCAAGGCAGTGGAGATGAAATCCATTGCGGACGAAGCCGCTGTGCAAGTGCCGACTTTGAAGCACATGATCGTGTTGAAGCGGACTGGGCAGGATATAAAGATGAAAGAGGGAAGAGATTACTGGTGGCATGAATTGGTGGCAAGACAAAGTGATGAAGCCAAAACAGAGATCACCTCCGCTGAAGACCCGTTGATGATCATTTATACATCAGGCACAACGGGCAAGCCAAAAGGCGCGCTCCACACGCATTGCGGATTCCCCGTCAAAGCCGCGCAGGATATGGCGTTCGGGACGGATGTGCATGGCGCTTCGACCCTTCGACAAGCTCAGGACGGCGCTGCGCTCCTCGACGAACACTCGTCACTCCGCTCACATCGTCCCGATGCTCTTTCGGGAGCGCTACAATCAAGTGATGTCATCTATTGGATGACCGATATGGGTTGGATGATGGGGCCGTGGCTAGTGTTTGGTTCGTTATTGCTTGGCTCAACGATGTTTCTCTATGATGGCGCGCCAGATTTCCCCGCGCCGAATCGTTTATGGGAGTTGGTGGAGAAACACAAGGTCACACAACTCGGCGTTTCACCGACTCTAATCCGTTCACTGATTCCACATGGCGAAGAGCATTTCAAGAAGCATGATCTGTCTTCGTTGAAGTGTTTTGCGTCTACAGGCGAGCCGTGGAATCCCGACCCGTGGATGTGGTTGTTCGAGAAAGTAGGGGAAAGTAAACGACCGATCATCAATTATTCCGGTGGGACAGAAATTAGCGGCGGGATTGTGATGGGCAATCCGATTCTGCCGCTCAAACCTTGCGCGTTCTCGGCGCCATGCCCTGGCATCGCGGCGGATGTGTTGGACGAGAACGGGAATCCGATTCGCAACGCGGTGGGGGAGTTGGTCATCAAAGCGCCGTGGATCGGCATGACACGCGGTTTTTGGAAAGATAAGCAACGTTATTTGGATACATACTGGTCGCGTTGGGAGAGTGTTTGGGTGCATGGCGATTTCGCCGCGATTGACTCGGATGGATTGTGGTATATCCTGGGTCGCTCAGATGATACGATCAAGATCGCGGGCAAGCGGTTAGGACCCGCGGAGGTGGAGTCGATTCTGGTGAGGCATGAGTCCATTGTCGAAGCCGCGGCGATTGGTGTGCCGCATGAGGTCAAGGGGAGTGAACTGGTCCTTTTCGCGGTAACAAGCCCGGGCGTGGAAGGAAGCGATGAACTTCGTCAGGAATTAAAAGATATGGTCATCGCTGAAATGGGCAAACCGCTTGCGCCGAAGGCGATCCTGTTTGTCAGTGATTTGCCGAAGACGCGCAATGCCAAAGTAATGCGGCGTATAATCCGTTCTGCATATTTAGGTCAGGAGCCAGGCGATACTTCGTCGCTTGTGAATCCGCAAGCGGTGGAAGAGATCAGAAAAGCAAAGTGAGACGGAGGATGAAATGTCAAGTTGCTGCGAAATCACCGACAACGCGTTTAGCGAAGAGGAAGCCAGGGCAGACGCAAAATATTATCGCAAGCGCGGACCCGCAAGTCAGACAAAATTGATCTTGGAAGCTGTGCGCTCATTGGGTTTGAAAGATGCCGCGCTGTTGGATATTGGCGGCGGGATCGGCACAATCCACCATGAGTTGTTGAACGATGTCGCCCGTGAAGCCACGCATGTGGACGCCTCCTCGGCTTATTTGAAGGAGGCGAAAGAGGAAACCGCGCGGCGCGGAAATAACGAACGCGTCAAATTCATTCACGCCGATTTTACAGATATTGCTTCCGACTTGCCTCAAGCCGACGTAGTGACTCTGGATCGCGTGGTGTGTTGCTATCCTGACTTTCGAGGTCTGTTGAAAGCCGCCGCGAATCACAGTCGAAGTGCGCTCGCGATGACGTATCCGCGCGAGACCTGGTATCTGCGAATCGGATTTAGGGTCATCAACTTCTTTCAACGCCTTAGGAAAGATCCTTTTCGCGCTTTTCTTCATCCAATCTCTGAAATGGAATCGCTTCTCAAGAAAGAGGGATTCGCGAAGACTTCCGTTCAGCGACTATTCGTGTGGGAAATGGCACTGTATCAAAAAACAACAGGTTAGAAACTGCTCTTGACTCTGACACACTGGCAGAGTGTATATTCCATGCAGTTGGAGTAATTGAATGTTCAGGATAGGTGAATTCTCACGCTTGAGCCGCGTATCGGTGCGTATGTTACGTCATTATGACCAGCTTGATCTGCTCAAGCCTTCACATACGGACTCATTCACAAATTACCGCTATTACTCCGCGGACCAACTGCCGCGCTTGAACCGTATCATTGCACTGCGTGATCTGGGTTTCTCACTTGAGCAGATTGGGAACATGCTCGACGATGAATTGCCTGCTGAGCAATTAATAGGCATGTTGAAACTCAAGCGCGCCGAGATCGAACAGCAGATACAGGTTGAGCAATTGAAGATGGCGCGGTTGGAAGCAAGAATTAATCAAATGAATGGTCAAACAGTTTCCAAAGGATACGATGTAGTGGTGCGCGAGATCGAGCCTCAATTGGCTGCGACCCTGCGTGAGGTCGCGCCTGATGATGACCGCATTCAATATATGTTCGAAGAATTGGAAACTTATATCGCCCAATACAACGCCCGCGCTGATAAGCCGCCGATGACCATCTACCATGACCTTGAGTATCGCGAAAAGGAGATTGATGCCGAAGTCGTTGTGCCGCTAAAATCTGCAATCCCCGGCACAGAGGTGGTCCACGTGCGCGAACTGGCGCGCATCCCGCGAGCGGCATGCGTCGTGCACACTGGCAGTTACGCGACGATCTACCAGGCTTACAATGCCTTGCTTGGTTGGATCGAAGCGAATGGTTATCGTATGAAAGGACCCATTCGGGAAGTATATCTAAGTTACAGCGCGGATGGGTTAGGCTTTGAACTGCCGACCACGTATCTGGTGAAGGTATCCAATCCGTTTGTTACGGAACTACAGTTGGAGATAGAAAAGAGTTAAAGTTTTAAATGTCATTGCGAGTGGCGCCGCGGCGCCACTCGCAATGATATACATCTTATAGGAGAGAACCATGGCATACTATCTTGTAAAAGCACAGTATTATAAAAATCTGTTGGCCGAACTGCGAGCGCGTCTCGATAGCGGCGAGATCAACAAGATGCGTCCGTTCGGAACTGCGCTGCAATATAGCCTCGATCATGCACGTCTCGACCCACAGGGACAGGATTGGGCTGTGTGGGAGGAGGAGGATTATTGCAGTCCGCCGCTCGCGCAGGAACGCGCTGCCGTGCTGGATACGTACTTCACATCCCTGGGCGTGGAAAAAGTGCAGGAAGGCAAGGGCTGGGCACGGATCGAGTCACTGCCAAAGTTGTGGATCAACTCAAAGGGAGGCGAAAATGCGATATAAACTTTTTGGTCACAGCGGCTTGCGCGTCTCCGAGTTATGTCTCGGCACCATGACATTTGGCGACGATTGGGGTTGGGGCGCAACGAAAGCCGAGAGTCGCAAGATCTTCGATACATTTGCCGAAAGGGGCGGTAACTATATCGACACGGCAAACAACTACACCAATGGGACGAGCGAGAAATTTCTTGGAGAATTCATCGCGTCCGATCGGGACCGTTTTGTGGTCGCCACCAAATATACTTTGAGTGAACGCCCAAGCGATCCCAATTTCGGCGGCAATCATCGCAAGAACATGCTCCGTTCCATCGAAGGAAGTCTGGAGAGGCTGAAGACCGATCATGTTGACCTGCTCTGGCTCCACATGTGGGACGGGGTGACTCCCGTGGAGGAAGTGTTGCGTGCGCTCGATGATCTCGTCCGCGCGGGCAAAGTCTTATACGTTGGCATCTCGGATACGCCTGCCTGGGTGGCGGCGCAAGCCAATGCCATCGCGGATTTACGCGGCTGGTCGCGATTTGTGGCGTATCAGGGCGAATATAGCCTCGCGAGCCGCGCGCCCGAACGCGACGTCCTGCCGATGACTCGCGCCCTCGATATGGCTTTTACCCCGTGGGGCATGTTGGAAGGCGGTGAACTGACAGGAAAATACAACTTGCCAACGAAAGAAGCAAAACGTTCGAAGGATACCAGCCCGCGCATAAAATCTTTGGCAACGGAACTTATGGCGATTGCCGAGGAGATCGGTCACACGCCCTCACAGGTGGCGATCAACTGGGTGAGGCAACAACCCTATCTGGTGATTCCCATCCTCGGGGCGCGCAGTAGGAAGCAACTGCTTGATAACATGGGTTGCCTCGATTTTGAACTGACCCCCGAACAGCTGAAAAAATTGAGTGAAGCCAGCCCCATTGACCTGGGATTTCCACACTCGTTCCTCGGCTCGAATCACGTCCGCGGCTTGATCTTCGGCAAGACGTTCGCACAGCTCGACAACCATCGCATTTGATATTAATAACGGATGTTGTGTACTGTCCCGCAGGTTCGTTCTGCAATCGGCTTAAATTCAGGCACCCTGCGGGACGTTCTGCATTAGGTGGGTTATTCATTGCAATTATGTAATGATTCAGATTTTCATGTACCTTTCGATATGAGCAATCGTCATGGCTTCATCAACCCAACAAGGTTGGGAATCCAAATTCTGTCGAAGGAAAACATGAAAAAATATCTAATCACAATTCTGGTCTTATTATCCATGTTGGTCATTCAAGTGGGGACCGTTGCCGCCGCGCCCGCGGCATCCGGGGTTGTTACCCTGATCAGCGTGGAGTATGTCCCAAAAAAAGGTCCCGTTTTCACCTTCAGCGTGAGCGGCAATTTCTCCAAATCTGATCTCAAAGGCTCCCTGCATGTCGAAGGCGGAGCAGACTATGACCTCCACTGCACGCAGGTGGATGAAAGCACGGTTAAGTGCAATGCCTCCCAAAAAGTTGCAGGTATCAATGTTTCGGTCACCTGGGGCGGCTCCACTTTTTGGGCTTACGTTCCTGAGGCTCCACCCCCGGCCCAGTATTGCTACAATGTATATGATTATGATTTGGACTATGTTTGGCAGTCGTATGGAACACATTGCCAGGACACCCCTGCCCAGTATGGGGATCAGATTCCCTGGTATAACCCGGATTGGGATGATTCCTATGACGCAATATTCCTCCCAGAAGGTCCCTCCTGCTCTGGCATCGTTGAAGACGCATATTATTATCCTTATATTTGCGGGCTCTAACCAGGGATAGATTGATGACTACATAAAAAGGACAGCCCTGAGTTAAAAACTCGGGGCTGTTTCGATTTAGGTTAAGTTAATCCAACACCGGTCTTTTCTTATGCCACTCGGTTGCTTGCTCGAATGCATAACCTACATTGAGCACCTTCGCATCTGCCCATGCGCGCGAAACAATCTGCAAGCCAATTGGCAGACTATCCTTCGTGAATCCACATGGAAGTGATAACGCGGGCAACCTTGCCAGATTGAATGGAGCAGTGAAACGTGTGAGACGCGCGGCTTGCTCGACGGCGTCATTTCCCTCGATCGTGGGTGCGGGGATGGGTGTTGTGGGGAGGATCAACACGTCATGGGATTCGAAGAAATGCTCGCATCTTTTCCGGACTTCAGCCTGTATGCGCCTTGCGAGGCTGTATTCTGTCGAAGTGGTTTTCGCACCATCCCCCAATCTTCGGCGGATGTCCTCACCGAACCAATCGGGATGTTCCTTCAAGCGCTCGCGATGAACTGCCGCGCCGTCGGCCTGGGTCATTGTTTTGTTTGCAAGCGCGGCTTCACGCATCCAGCTTACATCCACTTCCTGAACGCGGCAGCCAAGCCCTTTGGCGAACACATGTGCTGCTTCGCGCACCGCGCTCAAAACTTCGGGGTCTGCGCTTTCAATATATTCGCCGACTCCGAACGCGATCTTTCTTCCCTCCATTTCATCCACAAGGTGACCAAGATAATCGCCTGCAAGCATTTTGATGGATGCCGGGTCAATGGGATCGTAAACAGAAATGACTTGTAATATCAATGCAGCGTCTTCAACAGTCCGTGTAAGGGGACCTACGTGATCGAGATTCCATGAAAGGGGAAATACGCCGCGAAGACTCACACGTCCATACGTGGGCTTGAATCCAACAACGCCGCACAAGGACGCGGGAATGCGTATCGAACCACCTGTGTCCGTGCCGAGCGCACCCAGAGCCATGCCGGTTGCAACCGCGATGGCTGACCCGCTCGACGAGCCTCCAGGGATGCGGGTTGTGTCCCATGGGTTGCGCGCCGTTCCATAGTGCGGATTATTCCCTGTCACACCCAGCGCGATTTCGTGAGTGTTCGTTTTCCCAATGATGAGCGCTCCAGCCTCTTTGAGTTTTTCAATAACGAATGCATCCTTCTCCGGGATGTTGTCCGTAAAGAATCTCGAGCCAGCCGTTGTGCGAATCCCTGCTGTATCGAAGAGGTCTTTCACCGCGATGGGAATCCCGCGCAGCGTCATGCCTGCACCTGCGCCAGGTGCAAGTGTTGCGAGGGTTGTCGCTCGAGTAGCCCCATGCGATGCGCTGAGTTTATCGAAGCGTTCGTTGGGGTATATCGAGGCCAAGCCTGAAGCAATCTCCCTTTGACTTGAAGATGTCTCCAGAGGGTCTTCGATGACAGTGATGAACGCATTAAGCGTCGGGTTGAGTCGCTCGATTTGACGGAGGCAGGAATCGGCAAGGTCTTGAGGCGAAACCCGATCTCCGCGCAGTGATTCCAGCGCGGTCGAAATCGTCAGCGAGTTTAGGTTATCCATTGCGTCTATTATAATTGAGCTGGATAATTTTAATGCGATCCTCATCAGCCAGTCCCCAAAAAAATACATTCTGGATTTTTCTTTCGATCCTTGTGTTGACTGCAATGATCCTTTGTGGAATAGCGACATTCAGGTATGGCGCTGGCATTGCATCTGATTCGACCAAGTATCTTTCTGTTGCGCAGAGTCTGCTGGATGGTAACGGTCTGGTTGATCATCGAGACCTGCCTCTTCTCTCGTGGCCCCCGCTTTATTCGATCATTCTGGCTGGTTTGAGCCTGCTTACGGGTTTGGATGTTTTTGTGGCAGGCTGGTATCTAAATGTTTTTCTGTTTGGATTGAATCTTTTCCTAAGCGGGGTGATCTTTGCCCGCGCATTTTCACAAAACCTGCTATACGCGTATCTTGCCAGCCTCTTTGTTTTATTATCCATCTCATCGCTTCGCATTCACGCGGGCATCAGTTCTGATCCGCTGTATCTCACATTGACGCTCGGTTTTCTGGTTGCAGTTGATGGCTACATCACGAAACGATCCTACAGCGCCTTTGCATGGATGATTTTGTTCAGTGTTCTTGCGCCGCTTCAGCGGTATATCGGGCTGGCGGTTGCAGTTACCGCGGAAATTGTGATCCTGATTGAGAATCGTAAATCCATCCGCACTTTGTTGCGTGATGGTTTCGTATTGGGGTTTTCTTCCATCCTGCCAATCGCATGGTGGCTGGTCGTGCATAACATTATGACGTACGGTTCATTATGGGGGACAACGGGAGATCACAGAGTTGAAATCTTCAAAAACACGGAGCTGGCTCTGACCAAAATGTTGCATTGGTTTGTTCCTTATCATTCAACACTCATGCCAATCCTGACAAGACCGCTGATCCTTTTGGGTGTGCTGGCTCTGGTCCTCTATCTAGTCAACAAAAAAAACAAGGAAGGGGGGCGCATCTGGATTAAATCGTTTATGGTTCCATCAATATATCCAGCCATGATACATGCATTCGTCTATTTTACAGCAGTAGCGTTGACAATCGTCACAAGAGATCACCGAGATCTATTTTCAGATCGTTATTATGTCATTTTGCTCGTCCCGACTGCCATCTTCATTCTGGTTACCTTCGACATGCTCATCCTGCCTCATTTGCGTCCCTCGAATCGTCAGGGTGGATATGTGATGGCATTTGTTCTGGCATTATGGGTTTTGTATCCTATCTACAGCATCCAGGAATATCTTGTAAGAGCCAGCGCGCAAGGAGAGCCAAGCGGTTTCAATATGTACAATAACCGTACATACCATGAAATGGATCTCGTTGCCGAAATGGAGAGGCTAAGGGAAAGCCAGCCAGATGCCATTTTTTATAGCAATTATGTCGACGCGGTTTGGTTCTTTACGCGCAAACCAGCTTCGACCCTGCCATTGACCGATGTTCAAAACCCGGTTGAAGTTTACGCCAGTTGGCCCCACGATAAGCCCGGCTATATTATTTGGTTCGAGCCGAACGAATACAGGCACTATTTATCCCCAAAGAAAATTGCCGAATTTGCGTCTGTTGAATTGATCTATGAGGGGGATGGGGGGAAAATATATTACGTTCAATCGCGATGATAATTATTGCTCCATCAGGGTCTGAGACCCCGATGGAGCAATTCTGTTTAGAACAACCCAACCACTTTGCCTGTTTTGAGGTCGAGGTCAATATCATAATAGGATGGGCGCGTTGGCAAGCCTGGCATGGTTCTCATCTCACCGAGCAATGGATATAAGAATCCTGCGCCCGCGCTTGCGCGAATATCGCGGATTGTCACGCGGAACCCAGTGGGGGCGCCCTTGAGTGAGGCATCTGTGCTGAACGAAAGATGGGTCTTTGCCATGCACATCGGCAGTTTATCGAATCCCAGTTTGTTATAGAGTTCGATCTTGGCTTCCGCTTCGGGGGAATAGTCCACACCGTCTGCGCGGTAGATCTCTTTGCAGATGGTCTCGATTTTTTCTTTTATTGGAAGTTCAAGAGGATATAGGAACTTGAAATCGCTTTTCATTTCCGCGGCTTTGATTACAGCCTCAGCCAGTTTCTTTGTTCCCGCGCCGCCATCCGCCCAGTGCGTGCATTTGATCGCGTCCATCGCGCCGAATTCCAAAGCGGATTTGCGGATCAATTCGACCTCTGAGTCTGTATCCGTTGCGAAGGAGTTGATCGCCACGATGACTTTGACTCCGAACTTCGTTGCGTTCTGGATATGTCTTTCGAGATTAGCAACCCCCTTGCGGAGCAGATCAAGATTCTCTTCGGTGTATTCCTGCGCAAGCGGTTTACCCGCCACGACTTTTGGTCCGCCGCCGTGCATCTTGAGGGCGCGCACGGTCGCGACCATGACGACGACATGCGGGACGAGTCCGCTGTAACGACATTTGATGTTGAAGAATTTTTCCATGCCGATGTCCGCGCCGAATCCCGATTCGGTGACGACGTAATCCGCGAGTTTCAATGCGATCTTATCGGCGATGATGGAGGATTGTCCGTGCGCGATGTTGGCGAACGGTCCCGCGTGGACGAAGGCTGCGTTTCCTTCCAGCGTTTGCATCAGGTTGGGCTTGATGGCGTCCTTCATCAATACGGTGATCGCGCCCGCCACGCCGAGGTCTTCAGCAGTGACGGCTTCGCCGCGTTTATTTGTGGCAACGACCATCGCGCCGAATCGTTCGCGCATGTCTTCGAGTCCAGTTGTCAGCGCAAGGATCGCCATGATCTCGGAGGCAACCGTAATGTCGTAGCCAGAGCGGTGTTCAAATCCCGCTTCATCCTTTCCGAGACCAACCTGGATCTCGCGCAGGAAGCGGTCGTTGATGTCAATGACGCGCCGCCACGTAATGGAAGCAGGGTCAATATCCAGCCGCGCGAAGCGGGCGCGTTCTTCGAGAGTCAGGTCATTGGGATTTGTTTTGCCGATTCCCAATTTCTTCAAGCGGCGGAGCATGGTGAGCGAAAACTTGCGATTTCCTTTTTTATCAGAGGGGCATAGCGCGTTGAAGAGTTTTTCGTCATCCTGCTGGGTTTCGTGCATCACGCGCGCATCGAGCGCCGCGGCGGTGAGATTGTGCGCGGCTGTGATGGCGTGAATGTCGCCGGTGAGATGCAGGTTGAATTCCTCCATGGGGATGATCTGCGAATAACCGCCGCCCGCCGCGCCGCCCTTGATGCCGAAGGTCGGACCCTGCGAGGGCTGGCGGATGGCGGTGATCACTTTCTTGCCGAGATGCGCGCCGAGCGCTTGTGAGAGTCCCACCGTGGTTGTAGTCTTGCCTTCACCGAGAGGGGTGGGCGTGATGGCAGTGACATCAATATATTTTCCGTTTGGTTTGTTCTTGAGCCGTTCAAGGATCTCAAGTTTAACTTTGGCTTTGTAGGGCCCGTAGAGTTCGAGTTCATTTTCGCGGATGCCGAGTTCCCGCGCTACCTGTAGGATTGGCTTGATCTTCGCTTCCTGCGCGATCTCGATATCAGATGGAACGGGTCGGCGCAGTTTCAATTTTGTTGATACAAATTTACTGGCGGATTTCTTCGCTAACTTCTTTATGACAACCTTTTTCTTTATGACCTTCATTGCAGATTTTTTGACGGGTTTGGTCTTCTTTGCAGATTTTGTTGCCATATATTCTCCTTTGTGATGACTTCTGCTTAATTATCAAAACTTTTCATGTTTTTGGCAATAGGATTCTGTCCCTCTTTTGACGTGACATAAGGAGGTTTAAGTGACCGTCACCTCTGTGTCACGACATGGTAATCACGGTCCCCAGTGTTTCTCCACTCAACGCGCGTATGATATTGCCTGGTTTCGTCCCTGAAAAAATTTGAATT
>Ga0247727_10016316_pt1 | contig 12016 bp, 12 predicted proteins | sample WisWelCaveWW1625_FD_202498 | JGI IMG/M metagenome (GOLD analysis project Ga0247727, IMG submission 202498) | Biofilm microbial communities from Wishing Well Cave, Virginia, United States - WW16-25 | ecosystem: Environmental > Aquatic > Deep subsurface > Groundwater > Cave microbial mat | place...
GACGACGAAGCCATTTCGACGCTGCGCGCGACGTTGAAAAAGGATCGATCGGTTCTTGAAGTGCGGGATTTCGGCGCCGGATCGAAGAGTATGTTGGGTAATGAACGAACGGTACATTCCATCGCGGCGCACAGCAGTGTTTCACCAAAATTCGGAAAATTGCTGGCAACCATCGTTCGGCGTTACGAGATCAAATCGAGTATCGAACTGGGTACGTCGTTGGGGATTGGAGCTGCTTACCTTGGCTCCGCATCAGAGAACAACAAGGTAGTTAGCTTCGAGGGTTGCCCCAATACAGCCCTGCTCGCTGTAAAAAACCTAAAGGAAATCGGGCTGTCGAATATTCAGGTGACGGTAGGTGCATTCGAAGAACTTTTGAAGACTGAGGTTTCTTCTGATCAGAAATTCGATCTGATCTTTATCGACGGCAACCACCGACTCGAGCCAACCCTGAATTATTTTCATTTTTTTCTGAATCACTCCCACGATTCCTCCTTTCTTGTTTTTGACGACATTCACTGGTCACCTGAAATGGAAATATGTTGGTCACAAATTGTAGCAAGTCCGGAAGTTTCCGTTACGATGGATCTGTTCCGGATGGGCATTGCGATCAAACGGAAGGGCCAGACCAAAGAACATTTCGTCCTTAAATTTTAGGCTAAAATGCGTCCGATTTGATGCGTTTGTGACTCTTCACTCCTCTTAATCCATTTTTTTAAAATGTCAATTATTTTAAAATCAATAACATATAGATTTTATTTAAAAATAATAGTACCTTGCATAACATAGTACTAGATATTTTACATACCTTTGTCTTTGAGTACTAAAATTTTCTCGGATGAAAGTTGACAATATCCAATCTCAGATGCGAAAAGGCGTGTTGGAATATTGCATTCTGTTGATTATTTCGAATCGCGCTTCCTATCCGTCAGAAATAATCGGCGAGTTGCGCAAGGCAGAGGTGTCGGTGGTAGAAGGGACGCTTTACCCTTTGCTGACGCGATTAAAAAATGCCGGGCTGCTTCAATACAACTGGGTTGAATCAAACGCAGGTCCACCGCGAAAATATTATGCGTTGACTGAGTCGGGTCTGGTTTTTTTGGAAGAACTCCGAAAAACCTGGGCGGAACTTGCGGGTTCGGTTACTAAACTAAAAGATACTAAACTATACCTATGAAAAAGTCGATTTCTGTTTCACTCGGAGGCCTTGTTTTTAACATTGAGGAAGTGGCCTATGAAATGTTGAACACGTATCTCGAGAGTATTCGTCAGAGGATACCAGACGCTGCTGAGAGGGAAGAAGTGCTTGAGGACATTGAATCCCGGATTGCAGAAATTTTTCACGGTCTCGTGAACGACGCGAAAACTGTAATCACAGAAAGCGACATTCAGGAAGTGATTGCCATTATGGGATCACCGGAGGCGTACTCAATGGATGATTCAGAGAATACGACCGGCCAGGCCGAAAGTGGAAAAGCGCATCAGACCGATTCAGGAAGTACCTATCGTGACACTACGCAGAGACGGCTCTTCCGGGATGATGACGAAGGTATTATTGGCGGCGTAGCTGCAGGCGTGTCACATTATTTTGGTGTCAGTCCGACGCTTATCAGAGCAATTTTTGTAATCCTTGCCATCGTAGGTGGTTCGGGAATCCTCATCTATATTTTGTTGTGGCTGGTCGTTCCGCAAGCAAACACTACCGCTGACAAACTACAGATGAATGGACAGCACGTCAATCTTGGGAACATTAAGGAGCACCTCCGGAAGATGAAAGACAAAGTCAGTGAGAAGGCCAACAGTCAGGAATTCCGGGATAAAATAAAACAAACGGTCGACAAGGGTGTGAAAGCGACAGCGGGTATTGGAAATGTGGTCTCAAAACTGGTTGGAGGCCTATTTCTTTTGGGTGGGATATTTGCCTTGTTGATTCTGGTAACCGTTTTTTTCGGTGAAACCGGATTGATTCCGATTGTCGGCGCTGGTCAGGTTGAAAACCTCGCGACGATGATTGAGATTCTTTACCCCGGTGATGCGCAGCATACCGTTATTTTCATCTGCATAATTCTGGCTTCGGTGATACCGGTGATCTCAATCGTCATTTCGGGCATTAAACTGTTGTTCGATATCCGCAAGGTGGTCAAGCCTATGGTGGTTACAGGCAGTGTTCTTTGGGCGTTGGCTTGCGGTATTTTGATCATAACCGGGATCGAACTTGGAATGAATTTTAAGAGTGAAAATGAAATCGGTTATTCGGTACCTGTGGACGACGATTCTACAGATGTGCTCCACGTGAATGTAGGACAAGATGATGTTTTTTCAGATCACATCGAACTGAGCCGTGTGTGGAACTATTCCGAACTGATCAAAGTGACCGATGACAAAATTTTTATGGGATTTCCGAATCTCCGGCTGGTAAGGAACCGAAGCAGCGACGCCTTTGAAATTCTCGTGTACAAATACAGCAAAGGTTCCTCCATTCGCGCTGCAGTGGACAAAGCGGAGGCAATAAACTACGACGTGAAAATACTGAATGGTGAGCTCATCCTACCGGCCAACTACAGTTTTCCAGTGGAAGACAAAATTCGTGGACAAATGGTTGTGGTTGAAATTCGCGTTCCGCCGGGTAAAAAAGTCGTATTTGGAAACGACATCGACCGGGTTTGTGTCAATGTTGAAGGGGAAAATTATTACCATCCTGTCGAAAACTCGTATTCCAACACCGTGTGGAGTTCGGGGCGTGATGGAATGACTTGCCAGGGATGTGACATTGTTCAAAGGATTGATAGATAATGGAGGCTTGATAAGTGCTCCGAAAAGTCCTTTGGCTACCTTAGCGGAAATTTCTCCCTTGTCGAATATCCAGAACATTCTCATTTTGCCGCGCTGGTATCCGAACCATTTCGATATTCAATCTGGAATATTTGTCCGATCGCTGGTAAAATTGCTCTCGGAACGATTTCAAGTCACCGTTATTTTTGTTCAGGCTGATGCGAATCTCGACAGAAAATTTGAAATCTATTCGGTTGAGTCGTCAGGCTTTGCTGAACACATCGTGCACTTCAAATCGGCGAGTGGAATTTTTAGAAAACTCATCAACGCCCGGCGCTATAAAAAGGCACAATGGCTGGGCTATGAAAAACTCAAGGCCAAACCCGATCTCTGCCACGTTCACGTGCCGTATCGCCCAGCATTTATCGCGAGTTCGCTGAAAAAAAAATTGGGTATTCCATACGTAATCACGGAACATTGGTCGGGACATATGTCGGGTGAGTACGCTGCCAAAAATGCAATCGACCGGATGATGTACCGAAAAGTTCTCTCAAAGGCCTCAAAAATATCGACTGTCAGCCAATCACTGCGTGCAGCGTTTCTGAAAAATACCGGTTTCGATTCCGTCGTTATTCCGAACGTCATTGAATCCGCTCATCTCTCGCATCTCGGCACCGTTTATGAAACCGTAGAGCTATTAACCGTTGCGGACCTTTACGACAAGACCAAAAATATCAGTGGTTTGCTGCGCGCCTATCGCAGTGCACTCGATAAACTTTTGCAATCGGGCAAACGTTTTTCGTTGGAAATTATCGGTGGCGGGCCCGATGAAGATCACTTACACACGTTGGCAAAATCCCTGAATTTTGAATCAGGCGAAGTAAAATTTTCGGGCCGCAAATCGCACGAGGAAGTACTTGATGCCTATTCTGTCTGCGATTTTTATGTGTGCAACTCGAATATCGAAACCTTTGGAATGGCTGTAGCCGAAGCGCTTATGGCCGGGAAACCGGTAATATGTACACGTTGTGGTGGTCCGGAGGAATTTTTGTCGGATGAGCAAGGCAGATTGATTTCGGCCGGAAACGAAGGCGAGCTAACATCCGCGATTGTTGAGATGAGTGAGAAATTCTCAAGCTACGACGCCGATTCGATGCGTGACAAAATGAGGCAACGCTTTGGCAGGGAGACCGTCTTATCTAAATGGGTGGAATTCTATGAAGGGTAGTCTCATTGTTTTTGCTTTATTCTTAGCGAGCTCTTCCTTCGGGCAGAATGATCCTCCGTTTGGGGATACCTGTGTTATTTATTTGCCCAACCAAATTTCCGGTTGTGGAGATGGAATGACTATTCCTTTCGGACCACATCACAATTGTCCTCTGGCGAATTACGAAATGAATATTTACAATCGTTGGGGCGAAGTGATGTTTACCACCACTGATCCTGACATTGGCTGGAATCCTTTCGATCAACCTGTAAATGGACGACAAGTTCCGGGAGGACCCTACTACTACATTATGAGTTATACGGATTTGTCTTCTGTAGTGAACGAATTGAAGGGCTACGTTAATGTTATTAAATAATCTGAACTTATTTTGAGAGTTATTTTGATTTTGGTTTTGTTTATTATTTCCCTGACGGGTTATGCGCAGAGTGAACCTCCGTTTGGCGACGGCGATACGTGTGGAGTTTATTTACCCGAAACCATCGCCACCTGCGGAGAGCTAAACCAAACGTTTTGTCCGTTATCCAGATGCCCGCTGAAAGAGTACAAACTTTCCATATTCAATCGTTGGGGTGAACTGGTTTTTTCTTCAACCGATCCAACGAAAAGCTGGAATCCCAATGAAACTGGAGAACGCTATTCCGGGGATATCTTCGTTTGGCAGTTAATGTATCTCGATGCAGCAGGATTATCACGAAAGTGGGTTGGGCACGTGACGGTTTTGAGGTAAGTTTTTTGACGCGAGAAAATCAGACTACGATTCGATCGGCGGAGCATTTTTAGGGGGGTAAATCTTATGAAAGGAAGTCTCATCGTACTTACTTTTTTCCTCACAACCTGTACTTTCGGGCAGGGTGACCCACCAATTGGCACAGGAGAATCAGACAGCTGTTGGATATATGTTCCAAACAACATCACCCCGGACTGTGATAGCTATCCCTGTGATGGATTGAGGGCCTACTCGTTTTGCGAATTGAAAGAATATCGGTTGGAAATCTTTGATAAATCGGGAGATACACTTTTTGTCACCAAGGATATCAGTGTTCATTGGCGACCTTGGTTTGAAGATAATTACGATGCGATTTCAGAGCGAGAGAACTTCGTTTGGCAAATTACCTATATCGATTTGGCTGGCATTCAGAGAATGGCTCGCGGTCATTTCTGGTTGTTGAAATAATTTGTTGGTCTTTTTTTTCTCCGCGCCCTCTGCGTCACCTTTGCGCACTTTGAGGTTAACCTTATTTCCCTTAGTTTTATCCTAATTTTCTATCCACAATGATCCGTCCCGTTCAATTATCAGACGCCCCCCAACTCGCTGAAATGTACAACTACTACATTCGCGAAACCACGTCCACCATCGAACTGGAAGAAATTACTATTGCTGATTTCGAAGCGCGGATAAAAAAAATCACATCAAAATTTCCTTACATCGTCTGGGAAGAAAAGGGAGAAATTCTAGGCTATGCCTGCGCCAATACCTTTCGCGAACGAGCCGGTTATAGATTCACAGTGGAGACAAGTGTTTATCTCCGCAAAGATCAGTTCGGGAAACAACTCGGAACGGCGCTGTACACGGAACTTATGCGCCTCATCAAGGAGCAAGGTTTCCATCGCGCCATTGGAGGTCTGACGCTTCCGAATCCGGCCAGTGAACGATTTCACGAGAAGCTAGGATTCAAAAAAGTGGCGCATTTCGACCAGGTAGGAAGAAAGTTTGATCAATGGTACGACGTGGGATTCTGGTTGCTGGATCTGGACAAGCACTGATCACCATTTGACAAAGGTCTTTACTGAACGATTGCCATTTCCATAGCTTACTTCGACAAGATAAATTCCTGAACTTAGATTTCTCACATCGACCGCATTCGTGCCATCGACAGTAAATCTGTGAATCGTTTCCCCCATCGAGTTTATAATTCTGCACGGATTGGCTTCAGGCCCTTCGCCTCGATAGGAGACGAATAGCTCATCGCACGTGGGGTTTGGAAAAAGTGAAAGCTCATCGTCTTCATTTTCGAATTTCTCCCTATCAACATACCCGTCTACAACTACCGGAACCAGTTGTGTGTTGCCAAGTTCACCTGTAAACATATCATAATATTCTACCTTGATGACATCGGTAAGTTCCGACAAGAACGTACCGAGTACCCCATATCGTTCGCCCGGATAAACGACAACCGTATCGCTTAGTTCCGTGATGGGCAAAGGTCGGCCATCGGAATCGATAATGGTGCATCCGAAGCTAGCTGGAAAAATCACCTTGTTCCAGCGGTAACCGATATTGGTGAGACGTAAATAATTTAGTGCTCCGACCGATGTCGTGAGCTGAAAATTGCTGTCGGTGATTTGATGATCAGACATTCCATTCACGAGAAAATACTGCGGATTGTAATCGCGAACGGTTACGTAATGAATGAGCGATGTCGAGTCGTGATCGTGATTGATGATGGTGTCGTTGTGCCAGGTAGTATCAATTTCACTGAACATCATCGCCATCGTCACGTCGTAATCGTAGCCTCCATCCCAGGTGCTGTTGCTACCGTCGGTGGGACGAACGATGATCTGGCCGTACATTCCGCCTTGTATATGGACAATGGATCCGACGTGGCAATGATACAAATAGGTTCCGGCGTGCGGCGCTTTGAATTTGTAGTAACCGTGTTCCATATGTCCGACGTCGAAGGAAAGATGCGAAACTCCGTCATTGGCCTGATTGACGTCGAGCCCGTGAAGATGAATGGTGTGTGGAGCGCCCTGGGAGACATTCCACAGATCGATGTACACCGAATCGCCCTCGTTCATCACAAGTGTCGGTCCCGGAATTTTCGGATTGGCGCCCAACGTTTGTGCAAAACCCATCACCCGAATGGTATCGCCATTGGCAACGATTTTATCACCGGCATTTCGTGCAATGATGAGATAACTGACGTCAGGCTGACCAAGCGACACGAAAGGGAGTAGAGCTATTATCAGTGCAGACAATTTCATTCGACGAGCATCGTTAGGAATAATCCATTCGGGTAAACTTTACCACCGGTCACGGACAGTACATTGTGGTCGTGAACAGGGTACTCTCCCAATTTGTCTGGAGTGAGTTCAAGGATCAGTGACTGCATACTTTCAACGGGGAAGGTGTCTTTTAAACGACCGGCGTGAGTTGGATATTTGGATGATTTGACAACCGTGAGGTGATAACCGTGGAAGTGCATCGAGTGTACAGCTTGACCGGAATTCGCGATATAAATCCGCATCGTTTCGCCAACTCCACCCGAAACACGGGCCACGGTGTCGTCGTTGATGAATGGGTTGCTTTTACCGTTGATGGTAAAATAATCCGGGTAATAGTCGAGCCAGTTAACCGTGAAGCCATTGTCAATCGAATCATTCCAACTGGCCAGGTGGTCCTTAATATTCCATACGAATTTTGACCCAAAAAAATCATCCACGATGATTGTTGCACCCAAACCGAGGTACCGAAAATCCGGATAGGTAGTGGTGCCATAACAAATATAAATTCCCCTGCTTGCGAAAAGGCAAGCGACTGTCACGGTATCCGATGCAGACACAGTCGCAGAATAGCCGGTGGTTTGCGTGATATCGACTCCGTGCGAAAAGAAGTCGGTGTTGATCAGCGTCAGGTAGAGAGAATCGCCAGGCTGCAAAAAAATCCTACTGTTGTCCTGATTGAATATCGCGGAATCGTTGAAAGCGTAAGAAGTAAAATAGGTCGTGTCGACGGCCTCAAAACTTCCCTTGTTAATGTACAGAGTGTCGTAGACGACGGCGGCATTGAGGCCGGCAGCAATCAAAAGGACAGGCAACGAGCACAGTCCTCGAAGCATCATCGAATGATCAGTTTCCCTGTGCTTGTGAACGATCCGTCGGCGGATCGCAACGAGACAAAGTAAATTCCATCATTCCAGTCTTCGGCGGGAATTAAAGCGGATGCTTTGGGTTGAATTTTTTCAATAATCAGCGCTTTTCCGGTGATATCATATACGATGAATTCTACTTCGGCGCTTAGCGGATTTACAATGTTGAATTCATCGGAAGCGGGATTTGGATACATTACAAAAACGGAACTGGTTTCCTGTTGCAAGCCAGCCGCCGGGGTAGAAAAATTGAAAATGACGGTATCGCCAATGTCGTGGTCAGTGATGTCGTACACATAAATGACAACGGATCCGGCGCCTTCGATTCCGAGCGAACTGGCCGTCACCTTGAGGAATCCCAAATCGCCTGCGACAAAGTCCGCATAGGTCAATGTGGTCATTGTCGCGTTATCCGGAACCCCGGGATAACAGGTTGTGTAATCGCACATCGAATAATCCCAGCCAATGGGGAGGGTATTTGAAATTTTTTCCCAGCCAAATGTTATTGCCGAAGAATCGGGTGTGAGCATAGAAATCGTAGCTCCGACGTAGTCTATAGTCGGCGGTAAATCTGTGTCAACGCTCTGGCCAACCGGATAGGCAAAATCTTGTGCAAAAGAATTTACTGAGAAAAAGAAACTGCACGCGACGGAAGCGAATAAAACCTTCTTCATACCAATTGATTAAACTCAAAAATAGGGAATTCTGGCCAGACGACCAAGAAATTTCGCGCGAAGTCTTGAAAAGCTAGCTTCTGGAGGTACTAGTCATTCTGGCTGTCGAGGAACAAATATTCGCCCGCAAATTCTACATTTCAGTTTCTCGCCGGAACTTTCTCCCGGATGTTTCGGGCAGTGGTACTTACCCAGCTCCGGTCGGGCATATTTGCAGCAACCGTGTAGACTTTTGTAGGACGAGTCAGGTGCGGAGTAATAACTGTTGTCGTAACCGGCCAAAGCGACGGATTTGCATACCGCAACCACAATGTCATCGGTCTTTTCGCCTTTTCGTATACGAATGACCAGCGTATCCGCTGAAGGGTACCACCAGGCGGTATCCACTCCCGAAACGGCTTTTGCGGTGGTTTCGATGCGGTACTGACACATTCCGCAGTTTCCCCAAACGGGAACCTCTACGGTTTCCTGACAAAACGAAAGTGAAGGAAGGATCGCACAAAAGTTCATCACTGCCAGCACCTTTTTCATTGGGGAAGTTTAACTATTTAGTCTCATCCGTTTTTTTACCGAACTTGTGCTTCAGCCATACGAACACCATTGGGAGGAGGGAAAGGACAATGATCCCGATCACAACGGCTTCAAAATGAGCTTTTACCCAGGGAATGTTCCCCAGAAAATAGCCACACAGCGACATTGAACTGATCCAAAGAATGCCACCGGCGATGTCGAAAGGAAGGAACTTTGAACGGTAGCTCATCTTACCAACGCCGGCCACGAAGGGAGTAAAGGTCCTTACGATGGGAACGAATCTTGCGAGGATAATGGCTTTGGTGCCGTACTTCTCGAAGAAGGAGTGTGTTTTATCAATGTATGCCTGCTTCACTAATTTTCGCTTGCCGATTTTTAAATTGACGGCGCGCGCACCGAAGAACCTGCCGATGGCGTAATTCGAATTGTCACCGAGAATTGCTGCAATGGAAAGGAGCAGAATCATTGCCCAGATGTTCATCGCGGCGTCGGGCTGGCCTTCGACGCGGGCGCAGAGGGCTCCGGCAGCAAAAAGCAATGAATCGCCCGGGAGAAAAGGCCAGATCACGACACCCGTTTCAACGAAAATAATGGCGAAGAGGATCACGTAGATCATTACGCCGTAGTCATTGACAAGCCCGTCAAGGTGGTCGTTGATGTGGAGGATGAAATCGAGAAATTCCTTTAAAAACTCCACGGTTTAATTTTTGTAAAAGTAGCGCAAACGGGTCAGTTTATTCATTGGACTCCGTGTCTGGTTGCTGCTTCAACTCCTTTTCGATTTCGTCGGGCAGGAACTCGAAGAATGTGTCACCCCGCAAACCGAGACGCAGACATTCGAGCGGAATGACTTCATCGTGCATAATGTTGCCGAGGTTTACATCTGCACCGAAAAGGCGGATAAACCAAACCTGCTGTGTTTTTTTTGGAGCCTCCCAAAGTATCCGTTGTGGATCAACCTTAGCAATGATCTTGTTGATGAGGTAGGTGTGTGCCGTTCCGTTCGGTCTGAACACCCCGACGGTGCCGCTTTCACGTCCTTCAGCAATAACTTTCCAGGAGCCGGCCTGCAATTCGGTGCTCATCATTTTGATCCATTTGGAAGGAGAAATGATAATGCCTGCATCTTTTGATCCCACTTCGGACATCACAGTCCGGTTCTTCGCAAGTTCTGCAATGTACTTGAGTTTTTCGTCGTGATGAATGATGATGGATCCGTCGGAGACTTCGCAGAGATCGAGGTCATACTTATCAAGGAGCCGCTTGAAGTCACTGAATTTGTTTCGCGCAATAAAAAGTTCAAAGAGCGTTCCTCCGAAATAAGGACGGATTCCGGCGTCGCGGTACAATCTAATTTTTTCTTCGAGCCGGTTGATGATCAGCGCGGTTCCAAATCCGAATTTGACAAGGTCGAAATACTCTCCACTGGAATTGATGATGTTTTCGACTTCTCGGATGGACAGTCCTTTGTCCATCATCATTGTCACTCCATTTTCACGCGGCCTTTCAGCGCGTTCAGGAATATGCGAAAGTTTAAAATTTCTACTCATTCGGGTTTAAACTGATTGTATTCCGGAATGAGATCCGCCTCTGGAAAAAGCTGGATCAATTTTCCGTACGCATCTTTTGACGCTGTAATTTCCTTCTGAAAAACTTCAATTGCCAATGAAAATTTTCCATTGTTCCAGTACAGTGTCGACAGCAATATCCGTGCATCGCTTTCCAATTTGTCGAGCTGTTCGTAACTACTCAGAAATTCAATTCCCTCTTCGATGCTGAAGCCCGACTTTATTTTCGCTAACAACACCGCGGCATCACTGTACAATGGATCAATCTGAATTGCACGTTCCAGCTCGGTTTCGGCTTCTACTAGAAATCCGGCGTTGAAAAGAGCCTGTCCGAGTACTTCCCGAAAATGTGCATTTTCAGGTTGCAAGGAAACGGCCTGCCGGAGATAGTTCAATGCCTGAGCAATGTCGCCATTCAATTCGAGAATGATACCAATGCCCAGCCAGGGCTCGGCCAGTTCAGGACTGATTTCTTTGCTCTTGGTATACCATTTGAAGGCTTCGTCATAGTCTTCCAGTCGCTCGTAAGTTTCTCCGACATAACTCATCGTCAGTCCATCTTCACCGTCAATTTCAATGCAGCGCAGATAAGAAGCCCTCGCTTTCAAATACTCTCCGCTTTGCATATACGTGTTGGCCATATTGAAATGAGCCGATGAAAATTCGTCGTTGATAACGATGGAGTAGTCGTATGCCCAGAGGGCTTTTTCAATGTTTTGTTTTAGAAAATAAATATTCCCCAGGTTGTACCAGGCGGTGAAAGAGTAGGGGTTGTTGTCGATGTAGCGGTTGTAGTAATCGATGCACTCATCAAATTCGGAAATACGTTCGTAACAATAGGCAATTTCATAAATGGCCGATTCATTTTCCGGAGAGTTGGCCATAATGTCTTTCAAAACCCGTATGGCCGTATGGAAGTCCAAAATGTTTTCGTATTCCAGCGCAAGGTCAAAACGAATCTCTTCGGCCTCGTCGTTGTCGCCGAATTCTTTGGCCAGGACGAGCGCTTTTTCAAGATATTTTATTGCCTTTGGGTGATCGCGCAGCTGACTGAACACGGAAGCCTTGGTCACCAATATTTCTACGTTCACGGGTTCCAGCTTTTCGATGACCTGAAGCAGAAGTAAACTCTCTTTCAGTTTGCCTGTTGATGAAAATATTTGTGCCTTTCTAAGGTCGAACACCAATTTGGCGGGGTGCTGAATTTTCGCGTGATCAATCGCGCTCAACGCTTTTTTAACCTGATTCTTGATCATATAGTGATCGACAATTTGCTCCAGCATTTCAGAATCGAAATACAAGGAATCGTTTTGTTCGATCATCTGTTCAAACCTGTCCAGTTCAGATTTGAATTGCGCCTCATTTAAATCATCA
>Ga0247727_10016317_pt1 | contig 12014 bp, 10 predicted proteins | sample WisWelCaveWW1625_FD_202498 | JGI IMG/M metagenome (GOLD analysis project Ga0247727, IMG submission 202498) | Biofilm microbial communities from Wishing Well Cave, Virginia, United States - WW16-25 | ecosystem: Environmental > Aquatic > Deep subsurface > Groundwater > Cave microbial mat | place...
GGGCTTTGTTTTTTTCCGTGCTGGACTTGCATTTCTCCTGACCTCTTGTTATATTCACGACACGCGTTGAGTGGGAGAGCGCGATCGGGCAAGGCAAGAGGGTATGAAGTATCGCAGAGTGTCGCTCATCTTATGCTGCGTAGCCACGCTCACCCTGGGCGTGGTGTTGTTCGTTATCCAGCGTCAGTAATTGATTCCAAGCCGTCGCAATCGCAGAAGGGGCGTCCGGCTCATCGCAGCAAGAAGGTCATTTCGCCAAGCGGACGGGTTGCCCGCAGCGAGACGGTCAGCCATAATGTAATGATGGTCAGCCGTCCGGGACAACGGCTCACAACGAGGCAATCATTATGACACGGAATCCAGCAGTGATTCTCGGCGTGCTGAGCACATTGGCACTCACCGCGTATTCCCTCTTTGCGCGCAAGGCCCAGCCACTCGTCACGCCCACCGGAGTTTTCGCAGCGAACGATCTGGGCGTGGGAGTGACCGTCAACCTCAGCGATCTCGCCGGAGGCGCGAAGGGCGAGAAGCTCAACGCTGATCAGGAAGCCATTGCCACCAAACTGGTGGGGCAGCGGATGATCCACCCGATTGGGCAGGGCAAGCCGATCGGGCCACAGGACGTTCGGCCGGCGCCACCGCTGGCGGAAATCGTGAAGCAGATCCCCCGAGGTCTCCGGGGGCTCCGCGTTCAAGTCGAGAACGAAGAGATTGTTGCCGCGGGGGATTTTGTCGATGTGCTGGGCCAGGCCGATGGACTGACCGGAACGCAAACCATCGCCGAGCGGATTCTGGTGCTGAGCCGGTTGGAAGCCCCACCGGCTCGGGAGAAAAAGGACGGGGAGGAAGGACCGCCAGCCGCCGGCCCCTCCGACACCTTTGTGCTGGGTGTTACGGTTGAACAAGCGAAGCGAATCCGGGACGCGGAAAAGCAAAGTAGCCTTCTGTTTCTCTTGCGCGGGCCCCAGGAGGTGGACCAGACCGAACCGCCGCCCGTGAGAGTGCTTCAGAATCCTCAGGTCAGAAAGTCCGGTGGGACCGCCGGACGCAAGCACGCTAAAGCCCGTGAACCGGATGATCCGATTGTCGAGGTCATTATCGTCAAGGGTGGAGTCAAGGAAACCGTGGAAGTACCCCGATAAGGCCATGAAGGCCTGGAATCGGAAGGTGACGCAATGAATGGCGAGTCCAACGGCACAGTGACGATCTTGGTGGTCGCGGGGGAGCGTGGCGCCTACCGCGACCTCGATGGCCAACGTTTCACGGCTGCGGAAATTGCGGTGGTGGATTCGGCCACCAACGCGACTGAAGCGCTCAGCAAAGCTGCGCAACTGCAGCCTGATCTGGTGCTGCTCGACGCCGACACGCCAGGCCTCAACTGCTTCGACCTGGCGTTGGAGTTGCAGGAATACAACCTGTCGCTCGGCGCCATTGTGGTGGCAACCAGCAAGGATCCTCAGAGTTTTCGACGCGCCATCCAGGCGGGGGTGCAGGAGTATCTCATCAAGCCGGTGACCACGCGCGAGATCGCCGAGACCATCACCGAGTTGGCTCATGCGCGCCGTCGTCGCCCCACCGGCCCCTCCGGCCGCACCGCCAAGCCACAGAATACGTGCGAGATCATCCCCGTCATCGGCGCTCGTGGCGGCACGGGAAAATCGCTACTGGGCGTCAATCTGGGAGTGGTGCTGGCGCAGGAGCTGCAAAAGAAGACCGCTCTGGTCGACATGTTGTTCGGTTCCTCGGCCATGCTGCTTAATGTACAGCCCAAGCAGGGGTTGGTTGAACTGGCGCGCCATCTGGGGGAAGCCGACCTGGAAATGTTGCGCACGACTTCCGTGCGTCATGAATCCGGTCTTGATGTTTATGTGGCCTACCCCGAGCCCAAGTTCCTGGATTACGGAGGCGGGCTGGAGGAGTTCACCCTCGGCGTCTGTTCCGTGCTGCGGCAGGGGTACGACTTTGTCCTGGTCGAGTTGCCCATGCTGCTCGGCGAAAACAGTCTGCAATCGCTGCGCGAGGCGAATCAGGTGCTGGTGGTCGCCAGCGGTTTGGAGTTGGTGACGCTGCGCGAAACGAAAGGGCTGATCGCCGCCATTGCCGACAATGCGGTAGCGCGGGATCGCATCCGCGTCATCGTAAACCGCTGGGAGCCCCGCGGCTTTATCTCCGAAGCCGACGTAGAGCGCACGCTCGGTTTTCCGGTTTGGGCCTACCTGCCCAATGACGAGCGCCTGGTTCTGCAGAGCATCAACATCGGGCACCCGGTGGTGCTGGAGCGCCCCACCGCGCCACTGTCGCAACAATTGAAAAGCGTAGCCCGGCGCGTGGCGGGCCTGCCCGCCGAGGCCGCTGATACGCGGCGCCGTTTTTCGTTCCTCGGATAGGCTTTGATGAGTGAACCCTCCGATCCGATTGCCGCCCGCCTGGCCGCCATTCAACGGGAGGTTGCGCCCACCACCGCAACCATGTCTGAGGTGGCGGCACCGGAGTTGTCGACCGAATCCGAACCGGCGGTATCCAGCGCGGAGACCGTGGAATCGGCCCCCCTCCCCGAGGCGTCGCCCTGGTCGCCGGAATCCGATGACCTGACCCCTGATGAAGCCGCGCTGCTGCGCGCCATCAGCAAGCTGCATCGCGCCATCATCGAACTGATTGATCCCCGTCAACCGCGCCCTGATGCTCCCTGGATTGGCGAGAAGGCACGCAACATGGTCGCCAACATTGCGACCAGCGAAGGCATTCCCGCCACGCCGCGCAATCGCAACCTGCTCATCGCGTCGGTGGTGGATGAAATCCTCGGCTACGGGCCGCTGCAATCGCTGGCCGACGACGCGCTGATCACGGAGATCATCGTTAACGGTCCGCGCTCGGTGTGGATCGAAACCGGAGGCCAGCTGCGGCGGACTCGCGTGGCGTTTCAGGATAACGGCCATGTCATGCGCATCGTGCAGAAGATGCTGGCGGCGGCCGGTCGCCGCGTCGACGAAGGCTCACCGATGTGCGACGCGCGCCTGCCCGATGGTTCGCGGCTCAATGTGGTGGTCCCGCCGATCGCATTGTCCGGCGCCGCCATGACCATTCGCAAGCACGGCCGCGCGAAGCTCAACCTGCCCGAATTGGTCGAGCGCGGAACGTTGACCGAAGGGATGTCGCAGTTTCTGCGCGCCTGCGTGCTCGGGAAAATGAATATCCTCATCTGCGGGGGCACCAGCAGCGGCAAGACCAGCATGCTCAATGCCCTGGCTGCCTACATTCCCGCGCGCGAACGCGTGATCACTATCGAAGATTCAGCAGAGTTGCAGATCCGCCACCCGGGCCTGCTGGCGCTGCAGAGCCGACCGTCCAATACCGAGGGCGTCGGCGAAGTGACCATTCGCGACCTGGTCCGCAACGCGCTGCGCATGCGGCCCGACCGCATCGTAGTGGGCGAAGTGCGCGGCGGCGAAGCCCTTGACATGTTGCAGGCGATGCTCACCGGCCACCGCGGCTCGCTGAGCACGATTCACGGCAACGCACCGCAGGACTCGCTGGATCGACTGGAGACTATGTCGCTCATGGCGGGGGTGGACATCCCCGCCTCGCTGTTGCGCAAGCAGATCGCTTCCGCCATTCATTTGTTGATTCAACAGGATCGTTCGGCCGACGGCAAGCGGAGGATCACCCACATCACCGAAGTCATCGGCATGCACGGGAATGACGTCCTGCTGCAGGACATTTACGAGTTCCACCGTGAGGGGATGGACGACCAGGGTCAGATCATTGGCCACCATTTCGCCACCGGACTCATTCCGCTCTGCGTTCAACGCATGTCGGCGGAGGGCGCGCCGGTGCCGGAGCGCAGTCTCTTTGAGCGCGGAGTCGCCCGGTGAATCCCTGGTTCGTCTTCTTGGGCGGTCTGAGCCTCACTGCGGTCGCCAGTTTTGTGAGCGACCGCTCGGGGAAGCGCCTCGCCGACCGCATCCAGCGCGTGGCCGGGGACGAAGAAGAGCAAGCCCGGCGACGTCCAGTGACCGCCTGGAAGACGGTTCGCCAATGGCTCACCCGACAGTCACTCACCGAACGCATTCAGCGCGACTTGAACGGGGCGGGCATTGCGCTGCAAGCGGAGGAGTTCATCGTCGTCGTGGTCGGCACCACCCTGGTGTTGCCGATCATCGCGTTTGTGCTGACCATGCAAGCGCCGGTGGCGCTGCTGATGGCGGTGTTCGGTTACTTCGGACCATGGCGCCTGGTGCGGATGACGCGCCAACGGCGCAAGCAGCGTCTCGAAGTGCAACTGGCCGACGCGCTCACCTTGATCGCCGCGGCGCTGCGATCCGGCCACACGGCCGTGCAGAGCATGGAAGTCGCCACCCAGCAGTTGCCGCCGCCGATTTCCGAAGAGTTCGGCCAGGTCATCTTCGCCGCCAACATCGGAATGCCGGTGTCGGAGGCGCTGCAACAGTTGGCCGAACGCGTGCAGAGCTACGAGTACGACATGATGGTCAGCGCGATCACGATTCAACTGGAAGTAGGGGGCAGCATTACCGACCTGCTGGACAGCATCGCCGCGACCATTCGCGATCGGGCCGCGCTGCGCGACGAGATGAAGGCGCTCACCGCGCAAGGCCGCTTGAGCGGAATCCTGTTGAGCGGCATGCCGGTGGTATTGTTCGGCCTTACCTATCTGATCAACCGACCGTACGCGAACATCCTGCTCCAGGATCCTATCGGTCAGAAAATACTGTACTTCGCGATCTCGTCAGAGGCCTTCGGCTGGCTGATCATGCGGCGCATCCTGAACGTGCGAGTGTAGACCATGACGCTGGCGATTGTCTGGGTGGGCTGGCTGGTGGTGCTGGGGGTCGTGATCAACGGGCTCTCGGCCGAGCGCAAGCGGGCGACCATTGTGCAGCGGCTGTCGCAGCTGGCCGATGACCTCGATCAGCGTTACGAGTCCGAGAAAGAAAAGGCGCGCAAACAGCAACGTCCGTACCGCTTGTACGCCGCCCTGCTCGCGCCCACGCTCAACCGCCTGGGCCATTGGCTGTCGTTCTCGAGCCCGGCGGCCGGCAGTCTGGAAAGGCAATTGCTGGAAGCCGGCCATCCGCTCAATATGCTGCCGGCTGAATTGCTCGGACTGAAGGCCGCACTGGCCATGCTGGGCGTGCTCATCGCTGGGTTGGCCAGTTGGTGGCTGCACCGCCACGCGTGGCTCGACCTCGCGCCGGCCATGCTGGCCTTGCCCTGCCTGCTGTTTCTGATCCCGAACTTTGCCCTCCGGCGCATGGCTGCGGAGCGACGGCTGGCGATCAAGTTCGCGCTGCCGGATATGCTCGACTTGCTGATCATCAACATCGAAGCCGGCATCGGACTGGACGGCGCGATTTATCGTGCGGTCGAGCGCTTGCGCATGCCGCTGACTGACGAGCTTAACCGGGTGCTGGCCGAGGTCAGCGCCGGCAAGCCGCGCATTCAGTCGCTCAAGGAAATGGCGGAGCGGCTGCGCATCGAAGACCTTTCGATCATCATCGCCTCCATCCATCAGGCCGAGCAATTGGGCACCGGCATCGCGCAGGCGCTCAAGAGTCAGGCGGTCCAGATGCGGCGGCGGCGTTCGAACGAACTTCGGGAAATGGCCGCCAAGCTTCCCACCAAGTTGCTGTTTCCAATTGTCCTGTTCATCTTTCCCACGCTGTTTATGGTCCTTCTTGGTCCGGGCGGCATCATGCTCTTTCGCTCCGGCGCCTTTTGATTTCCGCGTCTAACCCCCCGTTCGCGATTCGCGCCAACCTGTGGCTTGCTGGAGAGCGACTCATTGACCGAGGACTGAGGTTCCATGTCCCGAATCCGCGTACTCATCGCCGAAGATGAAGCCACCACCCGGCAAATACTGGCCGAGCAGATTTCCCTGATCGGGTACGACGTGGTCGGCCAAGCCAAGGATGGGGACGAGGCAGTCGCCCTGGCGTTGTCGCTGCAGCCCGACGTGGGCGTATTCGACATCAAGATGCCGGGACGCGACGGCCTCGATGCCGCCCGCGAAATCATGGAAAGCGCGCCGATGGCATTGCTGATGCTGACCGGCCTGTACGATCCCGAACTCATCGACCGCGCCAAGGATATCGGCGTGTTTGCTTATCTCGTCAAGCCCGCCAACGCTGAGACTTTGCAGGCCAGCATCGAAGTGGCGCTCCGCCGCTTTGCGGAACTGCAAGCGGCGCGGCAGGAAGCCTGCGACCTGAAAGAGGCGCTGGAGACGCGCAAGTTAGTGGAACGGGCCAAGGGAGTGCTGATGCAGCGGCTGGGCCTGGCCGAAGCGGACGCGTTTCGGCGATTACAGCGCGAGAGCAATAATCAGAGCCGTCCGCTCAAGCACATCGCCGAAGCCATTCTAATCGCCGAAGGGCTGTTCAAGCCCGCGGCGGCGGTCGAATCCGAATAGCGCAAGCTGGCCCATGCCGCTCTATGAGTACCGGTGTCAGGCCTGCGCCAAGCAATTCACGTTTTTGTACGGCGTCATCGCGGGCAACACGGAACCACGTTGTCCCCAATGCCGCGGGATCGAACTGAAGAAACTCATTTCCCGCGTGAATCGTTTGCGCGGCAACGACGCCATGCTGGACGCTTTGTCCGATCCGACCAAGCTGGGCGATCTCGACGACCCTCGCAACTTGCGCAAACTGGCGCGCACCTTGGGGCGCGAACTGGGAGCCGACACCGGCGAAGACCTGTCCGACGAATTCGAGCAGTTGATGGAAAAGGAAGAACATGAAAGCAGCGGTCAGCACGGCGATGACGGGACGATCTACTAAGTTGGCAATGCGCTCCACGATTCGAATCACGCGCCGCGCCTTCTTCGCTGAACACGCTGCCGGCCTGGGCGCCGCGGTGCTCACGGCCAGCGCGGTCAGTGAGGCTCAACCGCTGCTGCGAGTCCTGCTCATCACCGGCGGCCACGGCTTCGAGCGCGAGCCGTTCTTCGCGATGTGGAAGAGCTTCGACGATTTCGAGGTCAAGCCCGTCGAGCATCCCAACGCGCACGCGCTGTTCAAGCCTGAGGCCGCGAGGAACTACGACGTTATCGCGCTCTACGACATGTGGCAGCCGATCACCGACGAGGCGAAGCAGGACTTCGTCAACCTGCTGAAGGCGGGCAAAGGCCTGGTCGCGCTGCACCACTCGCTGGTCGGCTATCAGGAATGGGACGAGTACGCTAAGCTCATCGGCGGCAAGTATCACCTTAAGCCGCGGGGCGACAAGCCCGCGTCGACCTTCAAGCACGACGTGAAATTCACCGTGCGCCTCGCCGACGCGAATCATCCCGTCACGCGCGGCCTCAAGGACTTCGAGATTCTCGACGAGACCTATAGCAACGTCGCGGTCAACGCAAACGTGAAGCCCCTCCTGACCACCGACGAACCGACCAGCACGAAAACCATCGCATGGACGCACACGTACGGGAAATCCAAAGTCGCATACCTCCAGTTAGGCCACGGCCCGACGGCGTACGAGAACCCGAACTACCGGCGGCTGGTGGCGCAGGCGGTGCGGTGGGCGGGAGCGAAGTAACGTGAACTCAGACTTTCAAACCCATCGCGAGGGCAACGAATTGCTCGACTCGCCGCATGTCCGTGGCGGAAATCGAACCGAGCTTGCGAACGACTTGAGTCTTCTCGACGTTCCTAAGATCGGCTTCACCACGGAAGGCTTTACCAGGCCGGCAGCTTGCCAGTCGTTCAGCGCGCAATAGTCCGTGTGTCGCGAGGCAGCTGCTGGTGATTGGGGCGACAATCAGATCGGGGCGGCGAGCGTTGTAATCGTTAGTGCTGAGCACGACTGCCGGACGACGCTTGGCGGCGGAAAGATCGGTAAAGGGAAACAGAAGCAGGACGACGTCGCCACGTTCATAACTGGTCATACACAGCGTCCTCGTCGTTGTCCCAGACACGAGCGAACGACGATTCAGATAATCGCATGAGCGCGCGCGTAAGTTGCCCGTTCTCGAACACGGTTTGTTGTCAATCCGTTACGGCCGCACCACCGCTGTTGAACGACGACTTCTTCTCGCCGCACCAGCCTGCGTCGAACGGCAGCAGCGAAGCGCTCGTGCTGTCACCGCCCGCGTGGCCGGGGTAGTATCCGCGCACCCAGGCACCGCTCGTTACACTTGCGGCTCGGATTTCCTGAAGCTCCCAACTAACTCCGCCAACTGGTTGGCGTCGCTGGTCGGGTTGGCACACGATTCGCCGGCGCAGACGAAGGCCACTGCGCCGGCAGACTTGTCGTAGGCGTGGAGCATGCTGCGCACGGCCGGGGGCAATGACGGCTCGGTCAGTTCATCGGGCGTGAAGCAGCGCACCAGCTTGCGAGGACGGAATGTGTGCTTTGCCGTGGCGAGGAGTTGCTGCGTGCGCTGGTGGCCGGGATCGCCGACGATGACGACTTGTACCGGCCCCTTGATCCACCATTCGAGCGCAAGGAAGTAGCTCGCCGCGAAGAAGCCGTGGCGCAGCGCGGGTTCGGCGAAGGCGTTGAGCAGTTGCTCGCAGCGCGCGCGATAGCCGTCGTCGCCGGTTAGCGCGTGCATCCGCGCCAAGGCCAGTGCGCCCACGCCGTTGAGGCCGGGGGTGGGCGAATCCTGCAACGGCTTGTTCGGCGTGCTCAGCAGCCCCAACGCCTCGGCGCGGGGGGGGCAGTCGAAGAAGCCGCCGTGCTCGGCGTCCCACAGCGTCGCCAGCGTCAGGTCCAGCGTACGACGCGCGTGGGCGAAGTAACGCGCCTCGCCGGTGGCCTCGTAAGCGTCGAGCAATGCGAGCGTCATTTGGAGTTGGTCGTCGGTGAGTGAGTTGTGAGGCCCGAGTTGCGAGTTGTGAGTGTGAGCGAAGCCGTGTTCTTCGGACCAGGCTTCGGCGAGGAAACGGTCGAGCGTCTTGACTGCGAACGTGCGCAAGGCTTCGGAGGCCTCGCCCGGGCCGAACGCCGTCGCTGCCCGCAAGTACGCCGACACGTACATCGCGTTCCAGTTGGTATAGAGCGTGGTGTCGATGAACGGCGTCGGGCGCTGGCGCCGCGCCTCGGCCAGTTTTCGCTTGCCGCTGGCGAGCAGCGCGCGCACCTCCGCTTCGTCGCCGGCCAGCAGCTTGGCCACCGCGGGCAGCTCGATGGCACAGTGCAGAACGTTTTTGGCCGGGTTGTGGTGCATCTCGCCGTGCTCGTGAATGTCGTAGTGCATGCGCAGCACCCGGAGCTCATCGGCGTCGAGCACGGCCTGGGCCTCGTCCACTGTCCAGGTGAAGTAGTCGCCGTCGTCGTCGAGATCGATGTCGGCGTCCTGCGAGGCGTAGAAGCCGCCGCGTTCCTGATCGCTCAGCACCTCGTTGGTCCAGCGGATGATGCCCGCAGCGACTGCACGATAGCTCTCATCGTTCGTCACCTGCCACGCGTCCACGTAGTTGCGCAGCAGCTCGGAATTGTCATAGCTCATCTTCTCGAAGTGCGGGACGATCCACTTCGCATCCACCGAGTAGCGATGGAAGCCATCGCCGATCTGATCGTACACGCCGCCTTGTGCCATCCGGGTGAGCGTGGTCGTCACCAGTTGGCGGAGGGTGGGGTCGCCGGTTTCAAACAGTCGGTTAATCAGCAACTCGTGCGCGGTGGGATGCGGAAACTTCGGTTGCGAGCCGAAGCCCCCGTAGCGCTCGTCGAACATGCGCGTGCATTGGCGGACGACTTCGCCGGTCATGGTTTCGTTGATGCGTCCCGGCACCGACGCGCCGGCCTGCTCACGAATCGTGGTGACCAGGCGATCGGCTTGCTCGATCGCAGCGTCGCGTCGCGTCTGCCAGAACTGCGCGATTTGCCGCAGCACCGAGGCGAAGCCGGGCCGGCCACGGGTGTCCTCGGGCGGGAAGTAAGTGCCGCCGTAGAATACGCGGCCCTCGGGAGTCAGGAACCCGGTCAGCGGCCAGCCGCCCTGACCGGTGATCGCGCCGACGGCCTCCTGGTAGCGACGGTCGACGTCGGGCCGCTCGTCGCGATCGACTTTGATGGCGACGTACAGATCGTTGATGATCGCGGCAATCGCCGGATCGTCGTAGCTCTCGCGATCGATCACGTGGCACCAGTGGCACCACACCGCGCCGATGTCGAGCAGAATCGGCTTGCCCTCGGCCGCAGCGTGGGCGAAGGCCTCATCGCCCCAGGGGAACCAATCGACCGGTTGATGCGCCGCGCTGCGCAGATACGGGCTGGCTTCGGTGGCGAGGCGGTTTGGCGTCACGCGAAGAGTCTGGCTCGAATCTCGCGCTGCGCATGTCATAATCTTCACTCGACCCGAGGTGTCATGCGAACGATCGGCCCGTTGCTCATATTGCTGGTGACCGCCGCCGTGGGGCTTGGTATGCCGCCGTCGCCCACGCGCGCACTGTTCGCGCGGATGCCGGTGACGGCTGCGGAAGCAAGCCGGTTGCTCGAGCGGGCGCGCGAGGGCGGCTTCAACACGCTCATCGTCGAGACATTGGCCAACGCGCAGGCGGTGTATCCCTCGTCGGTCTTTCCGCAGCGGCCAGAATTTCGCGACTCCCCGGTCGCGATGCGCTTTCTTGCCGATTGCGCCGAGCGTGACTTGCGCGTGTGGGCGTGGGTGCAGGTTCTGAATTGGGGTCCGAAGCCGCCGCCGGCGGCAAAGTTCAAGCCCGGCCCGCGCGCGCTGCTCGACGAGCATCCCGAATGGCTCGACCGCACGGCGGACGGCATCACCAGCGGCGAGCTCGAAAAGGGCAATCAGTTCGTTTCACCTTCATCGTCCGAAGTCCGCCAGCGACTCCGTGATTTTTGCCTGGAACTGGGCGAGCATTTTGAAGTAGATGGCGTCGTCTTCGACGCCGCGCGCGGCCCTCGCGACCCGAAGCGGCGGGCGCACTTCGGCTATTCCGGCGCCGCGCGTGAACGGTTCCTGCGCGACACCGGCCTGGAGCCCCTGCTGCTCGCGTCGCCCGCGCGTGACACCGATGAGACCGAGCTGGCGCGGTGGATTCGCTGGACGGCCTGGCGCGAAAACGAAGTCTCGACACTGGTCTCCGAAATGGCAACGGCGTTCCGCGAAGGCACACGTCGGCGCGGGGTGCGCGGCATGGTGGCGGCGCTGGTCGAACCCGATTACTATCGCGAGCGCGGGCGTTCAAGCCTCGTGCAAGACTGGGCTCGCTGGGCGCGCGAAGGGTACGTGGAGGCAGTGCTGCCCCGGCTCGATGCCTTCGCCGTGAGGGATCAGCAGCGGAATCTCGACGAGGCGCGGGCGCGGCTGCGCGAGGCGAAAGAGGCGAAACTCCTCCCGGTGTTCGCCTGGCGCAAGGGCAGTCGGCATCCCGAAATCCGTCGGCAACTCGATTTCGTGGAGCAGAACCGCCTCGACCACGTCGCCTGGCTGAGTTACGAAACGCTGGCCGAAGCGCCGGGCAGTTTCAAGGAGATTCGTCAGGCGGCGGCGAAGTAGCCGACCGCAACGCCGCAAGTTCGCGCTCCAGCCGCTTCACCGTCTTCAGGAGTTCGGGCAGCCTCTTCAATGCCGCTTCCATGCGCATTTGTTGTTGATGCGGCCCGGCCGGATAGCCGAAGTACGTGGCGCCGGCGGGCACGTCGCTGATGACGCCGGTGGCCCCCGCGATGCGCGCACCCGCGCCGATCGTGACCTGCGGCGGGAAGCCGGCCTGGCCGCCAACCTGCACGCCATCGCCCAGGGTCACGCCGCCGGCGATACCCACCTGGGCCGCAATGATGCAGTGCTTGCCGATGCGGCAGTTGTGGGCAACATGCACCATGTTGTCCAGCTTCGTCCCCGCGCCGATGACGGTGGCGCTGAGCGCCGCCCGGTCGATGGTGCAGTTCGCTCCGATCTCTACCTCGTCTTCAATAATCACGGTGCCGACCTGCGGCACCTTCAGGTGGCGACCGTCCACCCATTCGAAACCAAGCCCGTCGCTGCCCAGCACCGCGCCCGCGTGGACGATGACGCGCTGCCCCAGCGT
>Ga0247727_10016318_pt1 | contig 12013 bp, 11 predicted proteins | sample WisWelCaveWW1625_FD_202498 | JGI IMG/M metagenome (GOLD analysis project Ga0247727, IMG submission 202498) | Biofilm microbial communities from Wishing Well Cave, Virginia, United States - WW16-25 | ecosystem: Environmental > Aquatic > Deep subsurface > Groundwater > Cave microbial mat | place...
ACTAGCGGTGCTTCTTGCCGGCGGCCGCGGACTGCGGCAGGAGCATGTAGGTGACCAGCGCCACGGCCGCCAGCCGCCCCTCGGCGTCGCGGACGTCGACCTGGCTGACGCACAGGGTGCTGCCGGCGCGGGCGAGGCGGGAGCGGGCGACGATCTTCCCTCTACCAACTGGACGGAGATAGTTGATCTTCATCTCCGCGGTGGTGGCGCGGCGGCGGCCGCCAAAGTGGTTCCAGATGGCGAAGCCGGCGGCCGCATCGGCCAGCGTCGCGGTGACGCCGCCGTGCAGCAGGCCGGCGCCGTTGAGCATGTCCGGCCGCAGCGCGCATTCCAGCGTCACGCCGTCCCGGTGGCGCTTCACGACGCGGAACCCCAGCCTCTGGTTGAAAGGCATTCGCTCGATCAACTCGCGGAGATGACGTAAACCGAGGGCTTTCGGCTCCAAGAAGCATTATGCCACGGGCCGCTGCGGGCCGTGCTATCATGAGCGGCTTCCGCGTCGCGCCCGCTCCTGAGGAGCAACCCATGGACCTCAACCTGACCCCGCAGGAGCTTCGGTTTCGCGACGAGTTGCGCGCCTGGCTCGCGGCGAACGTCCCGGCGGGATGGCAGAAGCAATACCTAACGATGACCATGCAGGAGCGGTTCGGCCTGTTGCTGGCCTGGCAGAAGAAGCTCCACGCGGCAGGGTGGACGGGGGTGGCCTGGCCGAGCGCCTACGGCGGCCGCGGCGCGACGCTGATGGAGCAGGTGGTTTTTCTCGAGGAGGTGGCCCGCGCCGGGGCCCCGCCGCAGGCCAACCTGCTGGCGGTCGGGCTCATCGGGCCGACGATTATCAGCTACGGCACCGAGGAGCAAAAGCAGCGCTACCTCGCCAAAATGCTCAATGCCGAGGAGATCTGGTGCCAGGGATTCTCCGAGCCCAACGCCGGCTCCGACTTGGCCGCGCTGCAAACCGAAGCGCGCCTGGAGGGCGATACGTTTATCCTGAACGGTCACAAGGTATGGACCAGCTACGGGTGGGCGGCCGACTGGTGCGCGCTGCTGGTGCGCACGGATCCCGCGGCGCCGAAGCACAAAGGACTCACCTACTTCCTCGTCGACATGCACAGTCCCGGCGTGACGGTGCGGCCGCTGCGGCAGATGACCGGCGAGAGCGAGTTCACGGAAGTGTTCTTCGAGAATGTCCGCGCGCCGGCCTCGCAGGTCCTGGGCCAGGTCAACGACGGCTGGAACGTCGGCATCAGCACGCTCATGCACGAGCGGAACACGCTGGGGGCGAGCCTGCACGTCACCTTCAAGCGGCAATACGACCGGCTGGTGGAGCTGGCGCACACCATGCAGCGAAATGGGCGGCCCGCGGCGGCTGACCCGGTCCTGCGTCAGAAGCTGGCGCAAAGCTTTGTGGAGATCGAAACCTTCCGCCTGACGCAGATGCGCGCCATCAGCCGCGTCAGCGCCGGCGGGGTTCCCGGCCCGGAAGGATCCATCCTGAAGATCCTCTGGAGCGAGCTGAACCAGCGGTTTCAGCAGGTGGCCGCCGAGGTGCTCGGCGATTACGCGCAACTGACCGAGGGCAGTCCCTACGCGCCGGATGAAGGCCAGTGGGCGTACACGTTCCTGCGGGCCCGCGGCAATACCATCGAGGCGGGCACCTCGGAGATCCAGCGAAACATCGTCGGGCACTTCGTACTGGGGTTGCCTAAGAGCTACTAGGGAGCGGGCGCCATGCACTTCGATTTGTCCGAAAGCCAGCAATTGCTCAAGAACACCGCGCGCAAATTCTGGCAGGCCGAGTGCCCCCTCGCCGAGGCGCGCCGGCGGATGGAGGCGCCGGGGGCCTGCGACGCCGCGCTGTGGAAGAAAATCGCCGAGCAGGGCTGGACGGGCGTGCTGTTCCCGGAGGAATTCGACGGCCTGGGGCTCGGGATGGTCGAGATGGCGGTGTTGATGGAGGAGATGGGGCGGGCGCTGGCGCCGGTCCCCTACCTGGCTACCGTGCTGATGGCCGGAACGCTGCTTGACCGCGCCGGGACGCCGGCGCAAAAACGGCGGTGGCTCGGGCCGATCTGCCGGGGCGAAGCGCGCGCCACGGTGGCGCTGCTGGAAGCGGCCGCCAGCTGGGATCCGGATGGCGTCAGCCTGGCGGCGGATAAGTCCGCGCCAGGCTTCACCGTCAACGGCGCGAAACTCTTCGTCGCGAACGCCGAGGAGGCCGACTCCCTCATTTGCGGCGCCCGCATCGACGGGGAACTGGCGCTGCTGGTGATCGATCGTCGCTCCAAGGGCCTCACCGTCGAGCCGATGCCGGCGATCGACCTGACGCGCCAGCTCTACGCGGTGAAGCTCGATCACGTCGAGGTTCCGGCGGAAAATATTCTGGCCACGGGAGCGGCGGCGCGCCAGGCGCTCGACGCGATGCTCGAGACCGCCACCGCGGGCCTGGCGGCCGAGATGGTCGGAGGCATGCAGCGCGTGCTCGAGATTTCGGTCGAGTACGCCAAGACGCGCAAGCAGTTCGGCAAGCCGATCGGGCAGTTTCAGGCCGTGCAGCACATGTGCGCCGACATGCTGCTGGCGGCGGAGGGCTCCCGCTCGGCGGCGTACTATGCGGCCTGGGCGATCGAGTCCGGGGCGCCGCAAGCGGCGCTGGCCGTTTCGGTGGCCAAGGCTTACGCCGGCGACGCCTACCGCGAGACCGGCAATCGCGGCATCCAGGTTCACGGCGGCATGGGCTTCACCTGGGAAAACGATGTGCATCTGTACTACCGGCGCGCCAAGGCGTCCGACCTGCTGTTCGGCGACTCCTCGTATCATCGCGAGAAGGTCGCGCGCCTGGTGGTCGACCACGATTGAGACCGATGAGCGAGTCGCCTTACGCCGCCAAGCCCTGGCTCCGGAACTACGACTTCTGGGCGCCGGAGACGATCCGCTTCCCGCGCCAGTCTGTCTACCAGATCCTCATGCTGGCCGCCGCGCACTTCAGCCACCGGACGGCGACCATCTTCGAGGGCGCCGAGCTGAGCTTCTGGGAAATCAAGCGGCGCGCGGACTTGCTGGCCACCGCGCTCGGGCGGCTGGGCATGGCGCCCGGCGACCGGGTGGGCCTCATGCTGCCCAACTGCCCGCAGTACGGCATCGGCTTCTTTGCCATCCTTCGCGCCGGCGCCATCGTCACGAACCTGAACCCGACGTACACGCCGGCCGAGGTCACGCGCGTCGCCCTCGACTCGGGCATGCGCGCGATCATCACGCTGGAGACGATCGCGCCCGCGGTCCAGCAGATCCAGTCGCAGACGGCCATCGAGCACGTCATCCTCACGCGCCTGGCGGAGTATTCGGCGGAGCAGGCGGCGCCGCCCAATCTGCCCGGCGCGCTGGCGCTGTCGAGCCTGATCGCCGCCGCCGGCGAGCCCGATCTGCCGCGGCTCCGCGTCGACGCCATGGAAGACACCGCGGTCCTGCAGTACACCGGCGGCACAACCGGAACGCCGAAAGCCGCCATGCTCACCCACTACAACCTCTACGCCAATACCTTGCAGTCGGCCCTGTGGAATCACTATTTGACGCGGCGCGGCGAGGAGCGCATCCTGCTGGTGCTGCCGTGTTTTCACGTCTACGGCATGGTGGTCGGGCTGCTGCTGAGCCTGTGGAACGGATCGGCGCAGATCCTGCTGCCGAGCTACAACGCGGACCGGCTCGTCGACGCCATCCGGCGGCATCGCCCGACTTTTTTCCCCGCCGTGCCGACGTTGTTCATCGCGCTGCTCAACCATCCGGAGTCGCGCAGCTGCGGTCTGGAACACGTCGGCCGCTTCAACAGCGGCGCGGCGCCGCTGCCGGTGGAGGTCATCGAAAAGTTCGAGAAGCTGACGGGCGGCTTCCTGCGGGAGGGCTACGGCCTGACGGAATCCACCTGCACGGCCGCTTCGACGCCGGTGCTCGCGCCGCGCAAGCCCGGCAGCGTGGGGCTGCCGGTGACGGGGACCGAGTTTCGCGTCGTCGACCTCGACAGCGGCGAGAAGGAGTCGCCGACCGGCGAGGAGGGCGAGCTGTGCATCCGCGGGCCGCAGGTGATGAAGGGCTACTGGAACAATCTGGCCGAGACGGCCCACGCCATCCGCGACGGCTGGCTCTACACCGGCGACATCGGGCGCATGGACGCCGACGGCTACTTCTACATCGTGCAGCGCAAGAAAGACATGATCAACGTGGGCGGCATGAAGGTGTTCCCCAACGAGGTGGAGGAGGTGCTGTTCGCCCACCCGGCGGTGATGGAAGCGGCCGCCATCGGCTTGCCGCATGAGTATCGCGGCGAGATAGTGAAAGCGTTCGTGGTGGCGAAGGCCGGCGCGCAGGTGCGGGCCGAGGAGCTGATCGAGTTTTGCCGCGCTTCGCTGGCCAAGTTCAAGGTGCCGGCGGAGATCGAGTTCACGGCGAGCCTTCCCAAGAGCACCGTGGGCAAGGTCCTGCGGCGGGAGCTGCGGGAGCGCGAGGCAGCCAGGAGAAGGTCATGAGCGAGCTGGTCAGGTATACGCGGGACGGCGAGGTCGGCATCATCACGATCCATAACCCGCCGGTCAACGCCCTGAGTCCGGGCGTGCCGGAGGGCATCGCCGCCTCGATGGAGTCGGCGGCCAAGGACGATTCCATACGCGCCGTGGTTATCATCGGCGGCGGGCGGACGTTCATCGCCGGCGCCGATATCAAAGAGTTCGGCAAGATCACCTCGGGCGAAAGGCGGGGCGGGAGCCTCGAGCCGCTGCTGACGCAGATCGAAGACTGCCCCAAGCCGGTGGTGATGGCGATCCACGGGACGGCCTTCGGCGGGGGCCTGGAAGTGGCCATGGCGGGCCACTACCGCGTAGCTGTACCATCGGCGCAGGTGGGCCAGCCCGAGGTGAAGCTCGGCCTCATCCCGGGCGCCGGCGGCACGCAGCGGCTGCCGCGGCTGGCCGGCGTGCTGGCGGCTATCGAGATGTGCGCTTCGGGCGATCCGGTGCGCGCCCCCAGAGCTTTGGAGTGCGGGATTCTCGACCGCATCATCGAAGGCGACCTGCTGACCGGCGCCGTGGCCTTCGCCCGGGAAGCGGCCGCGCGCGGCGGCCCGCCGCCCAAGACCCGGGAGCGCGCCGAAAAGCTGGGCGACGACGCCTCCAACGCGCCGCTCTTCGCCGCCGCGCGCGAGACCGCTCGGAAGCGCGCCCGCGGGCAAACCGCGCCGCTGGCCGCCATCGAGGCCGTGGAGGCCGCCACGCGCCTGCCGTTTGCCGACGGCTGCGCCATGGAGCGCGAGCTGTTCAAGCTTTGCCTGTTCTCCGACCAGTCCAAGGGGCTGATCCACGTGTTTTTCGGCGAGCGCGCCGTGGCCAAGATCCCCGGCCTGCCGAAGGACCTTCCCCTGCTGCCGATCCGCAACGCCGCGGTCGCCGGGGCGGGAACCATGGGCGGCGGCATCGCCATGGTCTACGCCAACGCCGGAATCCCCGTGATGCTGCGCGAGGTCACGCCGGAGGCGCTCGACCGCGGCATGGCGACCATTCGCAAGAACTATGCGGCCTCCGTCCAGAAAGCGCGATTCACGCAGGCCTTTGTCGATCAGCGCCTGGCGCTGATTACGCCGACGCTCAGCTATGACGGCTTTGGCGCCGCCGACGTCGTCGTCGAGGCGGTCTTCGAGGACATGGAACTGAAGAAAAAAGTGTTCGCGGAGATCGACGAGGTGGCGGGGCCGGCGGCGATCCTGGCCTCGAACACCTCCACTCTCAACGTGGACGAAATCGCCTCGGCCACGCGACGCCCGCACATGGTGATCGGTCACCATTACTTCAGCCCGGCGAACGTCATGCGGCTGCTCGAGATCGTGCGCGGCTCGAAGACCAGCCCGCAGGTGATCGCCACCTCGATGGACCTGGCGCGCCGGCTCGGCAAGGTCGGCGTTCTGGTAGGCAACTGCCGCGGCTTCGTCGGCAACCGCATGTTCGCCGCTTATCGCCGCGAGTCGGCGTTCCTGGTGGAGGAAGGCGCCGCGCCGCAAGAGGTGGACGTCGCGCTCTACCAGTTCGGCATGGCGATGGGGCCGCTGGCGGTGGGCGACCTGGCCGGCCTCGACGTGGGCTGGCGCATTCGCAAGGAGTACAAGCACACCGAGGTGGCCGGCGTCCGCTATCCGGCGGTCGAGGACCTGCTGTGCGAACGCGGCCGCTACGGGCAGAAGACCGGCGCCGGATGGTATCGCTACGATGCAAACCGCCGGGCGTCGCCGGATCCGGAAGTGCAGGCGCTGGCGCGCCAGTACGCGGCGCGCGCCGGGATCGCGCAGCGCCAGATCTCCGCGCGCGAGATCGTCGAGCGCACCGTCTACGGCCTGGTCAACGAGGCGGCGCGAATCATCGAGGAAGGCATGGCGCTGCGAGCCGTCGACATCGACATCATCTACGTCAACGGCTACGGCTTTCCCCCCTGGCGCGGCGGGCCGCTCTGGTACGCCGACACGGTCGGGCTGAATGATGTCTACGAGCGGATCTGCGAGCTTCACCGCGAGCACGGCCACCACTGGGAGCCGGCGCCGCTGCTGGCCAAGCTCGCCGGCGAAGGAAAAACCTTCGCCCAACTGGACAAAGAAAAAGCGTAGTGTGGCCTACATGGCCGCGCCGCTGCTGCTCTTCCGGCGCCCGCGGGGGGCCTTCCCACTGGATGGGCTGCTTTTCAACGACTTTTCAGCTGGTCGCAAATTTGCGACCAGCACCGCATGCGTACTCGACCTGGTCGGATGCAAAGTCGGCTAGGTGGGCACCTTTGCGCGGGAGGGGCAATAGGCAAGCCGCGCACGGGCACGCACGGCCGGTGAAAACCGTGCTTGTCAATTCGGATCCCCACCGCGGGCCCTTCTCTAGCAGGGCGCTGAAAAAGCCACGTCACGGCAGTTCACCGCCGAGACGCGGAGGACGCAGAGGCCCAAAACAAAGGGTTTTCTCGGCGTACTCTGCGCCTCTGCGGTGAATGGAACTGTTTTTCAGCAAGCTCCTGCTCTTCCGGCGGCCGCGGGGGCGGTTGGGGAGCAGGGGACGGGCGCGGCGCGGCCAGCGCCGGCGGCCCGGGCGGGGCCGGGGGCGCTGGCGCCAGGACCGGTTTGGGCCGCTGCTGCAACTCGGCCAGTTTTCTCCACTGCTCGTGGGTCAGCAACTGGCGCATGCGCACCATCATCATCGTCGTCGCCTTCGACAGCCGGCCGCGCGCCTCGATCAGCGTGTCCACGGCCTTCTCCACCTGCGCCGGCGACATCTGCGGGCTGTTCAGCGCTTCCTGTAAGTCCCCTTCCCTTTTTTCCAGGTCGGCCCGCAGATCGACCAGCAAATGACGGCTGCTCTGCATGATCCCTTCGATCTGGCGCATCGTATCATCCGAAAGCCCCACGTCTCTCTTCATCATACCCAGTCCCAGCGGGCCAAACGTGAAGGGAAACTCCCGCGACTTGGACGTCTCCATTCCAGGCTGAGCCGCGGCCGGAAGCACGGCAGCGGCGCAAAGCACGATTCGAATACAGTTTGCAATCCTCATGGCCGTAAGACCTCCTTGATTTCTTCGGGCAGCAGCAGCGTGGCCGGCGCCAGGGCGCGCGGCTCGAAGCGATTCACCAGCAAGCTGACTTCGCGGAGAAGCTGATCGTCCGCGGCGTTGTAGGCCGACGGCTCGGGCCGTTGCTGGATTAGCAGGGCAGCCAGCGCGACCACGGCGGCCAGAGACACCGCCCATCGCAACCGCGTCGCCGGCTGTGGCTGCTGCGCCAGGGCCGCCGCTCGCTGCCGGCGCCAGAAGCTCTCGGGAAGTTCCCCCAGTGCGGCTGCGCCGGCCCGCCGCTGTTCCATCTCCGCCAGCTCGGCGCGGCAGGCCGTGCAGGACGCCGCGTGCTGCGATTCGAGCGCGCTCGCGACGCCGTACAGCGCTCGCACCCGCGCGTCGTTACTCAGATGCTCCGCTTTCATAAAACTCCCTCAGCTCGGATCGCAGGTTCGCCAGGGCGCGCGACAGGTGGGACTTGACGGAACCCACCCGCAGAGCCAGGTGCACCGCGATCTCGTCGAGCGAATAGTCTTCGTAATGCCTAAGAACGAACACGGCTCGCTGCCGCGGCGAGAGCCGCCGGAGCGCCAGCGCCAGCCTGCTGCTCACCTCTTTGGCCAGCAACTCGCGCTCCGGCGTGCGCAGCACCGACGGTTCCGGCGCGTCCTCCAACCCCAGCCGCTCGCGCCACCAGCGCCACTTGCGGCTGCGCAGCCGGTCCATCGAGACGTTGATCACCAGCCGCGCCAGCCACCGACGCTGCCCCGGCGCGCCAGCGGGACATCTCTCGAGCGCGCGGTAGGCCCGCAGGAAGCAGTCCTGCGTGGCGTTGGCGGCTTCCTCCGGATCCCCCAGCAGGCGGAGCGCCAGCGCCAAGACGCTTCTCTGGTGCGCGGCGACCAGATCCTCGAAGGCGGCATCGGCGCGCTCCAGCACCCGTCCTGGCGCGACCCGGTCTGCCGGAATCCTCAACCCGGCCGTCAGCCCGATGTCCGACGTCATCACTAATCTAAGAACGTGGGTTCGCGCCAGAAGGATTACGCGGCTTTCAGCGCGCCGTGGCCCCGCCGTCGAGTACCAAGGTCTGCCCCGTCACGAAGGAGGCCTCCTCCGAAGCCAGGTAGAGGGCGATTCCGCCGATCTCCTCCGGTTGGCCGACGCGCGGGATCGGCTGCGTCTCGCGCAGCCGCTTCATGTGCGCCTCGTTCTGCCAGAAGAACGCGGCGAAGTCGGTCTGGACCAAGCCCGGCGCGATGGCGTTGACGCGAACGTTGTGCGACCCGAACTCGATCGCCCAGGTCCGCGTCATCATCAGCAGCCCGGCCTTGGTGAAGCTATAGACCAGTCCGCCGGATTGCGGCCGCAGCCCGGCGATCGACGCCACGTTGATGACCACGCCGCCGCCCTTGGCGATCATCTTCGGCACGGTGAGGCGCACCAGCCGCAGCGCGGCGAGCACGTTGACCTCCATGGTCTTCAGCAGGGCTTCGTCGGTCACTTCGAGCGCCGGCCCTTGGCCGAGGTTGGTGCCGCTATTGTTGACCAGAATGTCGACCGAGCCGAGTCGCTGCTCGATCTCGCCGACGAGCTGCTCCAGTTCTTCCTTGCGGCCGACGTGACAGGCGATCGGCACGGTCTGGCCCGGCAGGGACGCAAACTCCTTCGCCGTCGCTTCGAGGTTTTCCCTCTTGCGGCTGGCGATCGCGACGTTCGCGCCGGCCTCGGCGAACCGCCGCGCGATATCCTTGCCGATGCCGCGGCCGCCGCCGGTAACGAGCGCGACTTTGCCTTTCAAGCTAATACCCATGAGCGCTCATCGCCCCGCTCGCGCCATCCGGTAGAGGTTCGACGCTGTGCGCATGATGAGGCTGCCGCCGGAGATGGCCGGCGTGGCCATCGACATCTCGTCCAGACGGTTTTTTCCGAGCACCTTGAACTCCGGGCCTGGCTGAATCACGAAAGTGTCCCCGTCTTCGCTGAGCGCGAAAATCTTGCCGTTGTAGGCCCAGGGCGAGGCGGTGAAAGCGGTCGTCTCGGGATCGATGCGCTGCCGGCCGTAAACTTCCTTGCCCGTCCGGGCGTCGTGGCAGGTGAAGAACCCGCGGTCGAATAGAGTGTAGTAGTAGTCTCCATAGACGATCGGCGAGGGGTTGTAGGGCCCGGCCTGCGGCAGGTGCCAGGCCACGGCCGGGCTGCTGGCGGCGCCCTTGGCGAGCGTGATGTCGCCGGACGCCCCGGGCCGGATGGCGTACACCGGCCGGTTCTGGTCGCCCACGTAGCCGGAGGTCATGTACAGCAGGCCGAACTTCGAAAACGGCGTGGGGATGGCGATCACCGACATGCCGGAGAACTCCCACAGGAGCTTGCCGTCGAGATCGTAGGAGCGGACCTTGCCGGTGCCGGAGGTGACGATCTCGGTTCGCTTCTCGTGCTCCCAGATGTAGGGCGTGGCCCAGTTGCTCTTCTCGTCGCGGTCGACGCGCCAGATCTGCTGGCCGGTGCGCTTGTCGAACGCCGCCAGGAAGGATCGCTCGTCGTTATCGCACACGATGTAGACACGCCCGCCGTGCAGCACAGGCGAGGCCGCGGTGCCCCAGCCATAACGCGTCGGATAGGATTCGAACGGTTTCGACCACAGTAGCTTGCCGTTCAGGTCGAAGCAGAAGACGCCCACGTTGCCGAAATAGGCGTAGACGCGCTCGCCGTCGGTCGCGGGCGTCTCGGACGCATAGGTATTCTTGAGATGCCGCGACCCCCGCGGCACGCCCTTATGGACCTCACGCTGCCAGAGGATCTTTCCGGACTTGAAATCCACGGCGTAGACCACCCAGCGGTGTTCGTCCTTGGGGGCGCCGCGGTCGCCGCCGAAATACAGGCCCTTCTTGGGCGGCTCGATCGCTTCCGTGCTCACCACGGCGGTCAGAAAAACTCGTCCGCCCGCCACCACCGGCGAGGACCAGCCGTGACCGGGGATCGCCGTCTTCCACGCGACGTTCTCGGTCGCGCTCCAGGTTTCCGGCAGCGCGGGGTCCTCGGTCACGCCGGCCGAGCCAGGGCCGCGAAACTGCCGCCAGTCCGCCGTCGCGAGACTCGCCGCCACCACCGCCGCCGCCAGCAACCGATTCTTTCTTGTCATTCGCTCCTCCACATTCATTCTCCCATGCGTTGCCGCAGGATTTCCGCCAGCTTCTCCGGCAAGGCTCGCGATCGCCCGCTCTCGCGATCCATCGCCACCACCACGATCTTGCCCTTGGCGGCGTCTTCGCCGTCGCGCCGCACCAGGAATCCCAGCGTGAACGAGGAGTTGCCGACGCGCTCCACGCGCACTTCGATCGCGGCTACGTCGTCGTAGCGCAGCGCCGCCAGGTAGTCGCACTCGACGTGCACGCGCGGATAGCCCATCTTGCGATCCTCGATCGACTGGTAGGGGCAGCCGATGCGCCGCAGGAACTCCTCCTCGGCGGCCTCGAAATGACGCAGCATGGCGGCGAAGTGGATGCGTCCGGAAGCGTCGGTGTCGACGAAACGAATGCGGCTCTGAAAGACAAAGGGAGCCGCGCTCACGCCGGCCCCATCCGCTCGAGCATGTTCGCGGCGATCAGCTCGCCGCGCTCCTCCTGGAGAAAATGTCCGGCCCCGGGGATCACGTCGAAGGTCGCGCCGGGGATCGCGGCCGCCACCGCCGCCCGGCCTCGGCGCTGAACACGGCGTCCTGGTCGCTGAACATCACGTGCGCCGGCTTCGGCCACCGCGTGAGCGCTTCCCAGCAGCGCGCCTGCCAGACCGCGCCGCCGGCTTCAGGCCCGAAGAACGGAATGCACCAGGGGAACCGCCGCGGGCCGGCTTTCGACGCCGCGTCGGGAAACGGCGCGTCGTAGGCGGCTTCGACCGCCGCCAGGTCGTGACCGCTGCTGCGCAGGCTGCGCGCCACGACGCGGCCGCAAGGGAGGTCCGGGTGGCTCAGGGCATACTCGCGCCACTTCCGCAGGCCGTCGCTGGGCTCGCCGCCGCCGTGGTGCAGCCAGGTATTGAGAATCACCAAGCGCGCCAACCGCTCCGGCAAATCCACGGCCTGCCGCAGCCCGATCGGCCCGCCCCAGTCTTGCACCACGATCGTGATTCCACGCAGGTCCAGCGCCTCGATCAAGTGACGGATCGATTCCACGTGCCGCTCGATGACGTACCAGTCGTCCTCGACTACCTTGTCGCTCTTGCCGAAACCGATGTAGTCGGGCGCGATGGCGCGGTAACCGGCGGCGACCAGCGGCGGGATCATCTTGCGGTAGAGATAGCTCCAGGTCGGCTCGCCGTGCAGCAACAGCACGGGAGCGCCGCGCCCTTCGTCGACGTAGTGCATCCGCAGGCCCCGCCAGTCGAGATAATGCGGCGCAAACGGATAGCCGGGCAGACCGGCGAAGCGTTCTTCGGATACGCGCCGGGCATTCGGCAT
>Ga0247727_10016319_pt1 | contig 12012 bp, 10 predicted proteins | sample WisWelCaveWW1625_FD_202498 | JGI IMG/M metagenome (GOLD analysis project Ga0247727, IMG submission 202498) | Biofilm microbial communities from Wishing Well Cave, Virginia, United States - WW16-25 | ecosystem: Environmental > Aquatic > Deep subsurface > Groundwater > Cave microbial mat | place...
CACTCCGGGAGCGCAAAGCTTCAGTTTTGCAAGCTGAAGCTTGGCACTCCGGGAGCGCAAAGCTTCAGTTTTGCAAACTAAAGTTTGCCACTCCGGTATGTGCTTATTCAATCGCAATGCCAAGCGCACGAACGCCGCGATGACGAGGAGTTAGCTGATTACTTTGGATGGAGTTAATCAAGAAAACAGGAGGGCGAAGACGCGGCGACGAGAGTGGTAAAAGAAAGAGCAAAAGTTTAGTGAAGACGACCGGGGTTTAGTGAAAGCGACTTTGTGAGGATGGTGAAAGTGTAATTGCAGATATGACCGTTCAACCACGGTTTGGCCGTGATTTCGTTTTTTACGGTACAACGATTTAATGCTCCGGCCAAGCCGGAGCAGAGCAAAGGCGGGATGATAATAAAAAAAAAGCCCCGGTCTAACCGTGGCTGAACACCTGCGATAACGCCGCTCAATTCGATGCAGTTTGCGGCGGCGACAATAAGCGGCGATATTCTTCCGCTTGCCGCGGCTTGCCCCAAGCTTCGTAAAGCATGACGAGTATTTTGAACGTTTCCTGCGTGTAGGGATGCTCGTCGCTTTGCACAGTCTTCTGATAGCGATAAGCTTCGCTCAAATGCAGTTCCGCTTCAGGGAAGCGCCGCAGTTTGATTAAACATGTCCCTAAACGGCATTTGAGCCGCGCGGTGACCCAATGGCCTTCGGGAAAAACTTCCTGTGAAATCATGATCCCTTCGCGCAACAAAGAATCCGCGGCAACGGAATCTCCTTGGGCCATGCGCGCGTGGCCAATATTGCCCATGGCAAACGCAAAAAGGATATGGCGCGGCGGCAGGACTTTCTTGATCATCGCATGCGCCTCGCGAAACAAGGCCTCGGCTTCCGCAAAATCCTTGTGCTTCATTTTGATTAAAGCCAGGTTGTTCAAGCCTCCGGCCAAATCCTGATTGCCCTCCGGAAATAGTTGGCGCAGGATTGCAATGGATTCATGAAACAACGATTCAGCCGCCGCAAACTCGCCCATATACTGTAGGGTCAGCGCGAGATTGCCGGTGCTGTAGCCGTTATCGTGACTGTCATATCCCAACACGCGGCGATACGTCATCATCGCTTCGCGTTGGAACCGCACGGCTTCCTCATAGTTTGCCTGCTCCTGCAGCAACGCGCCGAGATTGCTTTTGGTATCGGCCACGGCGCGATGCACCTCGCCGTACTCACGCACGCGATAAACCAACGCGGAGCGCAGCAGCGGCTCGGCGACTTCATAGTTGCCCAGCTTGCGATAGATATTCCCCATTAAATCTTTAAGCTCGGCTTGCACTTCGGGTTGATCGGCGAGCGAATCAATGCGCGCCGTGCCGATCTTCAACAAGGCGCTGGCCGTGATCGTATCGCCGCGCGCTACGTTGGGATCAGAAAGAGTGAAAATATCCGCGAGAAACTTGCTGACCTCCTGCGCCTTGTCGCGTTCTTGCTCAATGCGATGCGCTTGCACACTGGTATTCACAGCAAAGCCGATGAGCAACGCCGCGAAAGCCATTGCGGCGGAAAGCTTGCCGGCGTTCCTTTTCACGAACTTCCCGGCGCGATAGCTCAACTTACCCTCGCGTGCGCGCACGGGCCGGCCTTCCAGATAACGCTGCAAATCTTCCGAAAATTGTTCCACCGAGCTATAGCGATGTTGCGGCTCTTTGCGCAAAGCTTTGAGCACGATGCTGTCCAAATCTCCGGCGAGGCGGCGTCGCAATTTTTGCGGGCTGCCTTCGCGCGTTGCGCTCACTGTTTCCGGCGTCAAAATTTTTGCAGTGTGTTGTTCCGAAGCGCGCACTACTTCCATGCGATTGAGCGCCGCACTCGGCTTTTCTATTTCCTCTTCACAAATGGCTTTTTGCAAATCGTAAGCTTGCGCCGCGCTTTTGCGATAAGGCAAATGGCCGGTGAGCAATTCATACAGCAAGACGCCCAGCGCATAAACGTCGCTCGCCGTGGTGACTGGCGCATTTTTCACCTGTTCCGGACTGGCATATTCCGGAGTCATGGGCTGGATTCGAGTCGTAATCAACTTGCGCGCGCCGCCGGCGGCTTGCAGCCATTTCGCGATGCCAAAGTCGAGCAGCTTGGGCACGCCCTCTTGCGTCACGAGAATGTTGCTCGGCTTCAAATCGCGGTGCACGAGGAAGTGTTGATGCGCATGTTGCACGCCGGCCAGCACCTTGCGAAACAGGCGCACGCGGGTTTGAATGTCGCAGCGGTTCCGTTCGCAATACACGTCGAGCGGCGCGCCTTCGATATACTCCATCACCAAATACGGCTGGCCCTCTTCCGTGACGCCGCCGTCTTTCAAATGCGCGATATTGGGATGTTCGAGCAGAGCCAGCGCTTGCCGCTCTTGTTGAAAGCGCGGCAAAAGCTCCTCGTCTTCTTCGCTCTTATGCACCAGCTTGAGCGCGACGTGCTGCTCATATTCGCCGTCGGCGCGCTCGGCCAAAAACACGCGTCCCATGCCGCCCTCGCCGATTTGTTCGAGCACGCGATACGGCCCGATGCGCGCTGCGCTTTTTAGTGCACCGGATTTTTCCGGCAATGGCATGACCGTCTTCATTTGTCCTCTCCTTGCTTGAAATGGTTCCGCGTAATTTCGATCCCGAGTCTTTTGACCTTGCCGATAAAAGCGCTTTTGGTGATGCCCGCGAGCTTGATGGCTTCGTGCTGTTTGCCTTGCGTCCGCCGTAGCAACGCGATTATAAAATTGCGCTCAAACGCATGCGCCACGGCGCGCGTGGCGAGCTTCAACGGCATGCCGAGCGCGGGTTTGATGGCGAGGAGCAACTGCTCGTGCAGCTCATGCTTCGCAGCCGAACCCTTCCCCTGGCTGCTTGCTTCGGCAGGACGGCCCCAAATGAAATGGCGATCTTGAAATTCCTTGGGCAGGTATTGCGCGGCGTAAAAATCCTCGGCGCCAAATTTCAGGCTGGCGGAAGTTATTTCTTCATGAAGCGCGCCGTTGCCGTTCAAAACTTCGGAAGGGAGATGTTGCGGCAGGATCACTTCGTGTTGGGATCGCAACGCGGCGCGCGCCGCCTCATAAACAATCGCTTCAAGGTCGCGCACGTTGCCGGGATGCGAGTAGTGCAGCAATTGCCCGCGCACCTCGGCGCTGAGGCGCACTTGGGCTTTATACTTCTGGTTGACTTGTTCGAGGAAAAACTCGGCGAGCAGCAGAATGTCGTTGCCGCGCTCGCGCAGCGGCGGCATCGTGATCGCCATGCTTTTCTTCAAACGGAAATACAGATCTTCGCGAAAGCGTTTTTGCCTTACCAGCTCGGCGAGATTTTCGTTCGTCGCGAACATCAAGCGCACGTCGGCTTTCTTGGCGTCATCGCGCCCGAGGGGCCGGTAAACTTTATGATCCAGAAATCCCAGCAGCATGGCCTGCACCCGCGCGCTCAAATTGCCGATTTCATCCAGAAAGAGCGTGCCGCCTTCGGCTTCCTCCACCAAACCGCCGCGCCGCTGTAACGCGCCGGTGAAAGCGCCTTTCTCGTGGCCGAAGAGCGTTGAAATCAAAATATCCTCGGGCACGGTGGAACAATCGAATGCGACGAAAGGCTTGCCGCTGCGTTTGCTTTGCCGATGCCCCAGCCGCGCGAGCAGCTCTTTGCCGGTGCCGCTTTCGCCGAGAATCAAAACATTATCATCGTGCGTTTGCACAAACTCGACGTCCTCAAACACCTTTTGCATCGCCGGGCTATTGCCGATCATTGCCAGATAGCCGCGCTCGCGGTCGCGCGCATGCTGCAATTCGCGTGAAATGCGCTTGTGCTCTTCTTGCCGCTCCAGGGTTTTGCGCAAGGGCACGGCCAGCCGGCTCGCCAGCTCTTCCAGCAAATCTTTTGTGGCGGCGGTGAAGAGCGCTTCGCGGTGGCAATTATCGATATACAAAACGCCGAACGTGCCCTGCTCGTCGCCTAACGGCGCGCACACCACGGACAAAACGTTCTGCCCCAGGATGGTGCTCGAGTCGCGAAAGCGTTCATCGTTTCTTGCCGCGGCGCTCAACACGATTTCATTTTTCTCCTTCACCCACGCCAAAATCTTGTTGCTGATTTTGCTCTTGCGGCGATCTTCAATATCCCGGCCCTCTTTGCGAGCCTTGAGAAAGCGCAAATCGCCTTTTTCATCATACAGCTCGATTTGGCCGCGCTCGGCATTTGTAGCGTGAATCACCACGTCAAGAATTTTAGGCAGGAGCTTGTAAACCTCGGGGGCTTCGAATAACAAACGGTAGATTTGCAAGAGGGTATGATCGAGCTTGGACATGGGTTATCCCTGAAGTGAGGTTCGATACAACGCCGGCAGGACAGTGCGGACACTCGAAGGCCTCGGATCGTTTGGAATGATTTGGCGTATCAGTCGCGGCAAAGAGGCAATATCTGGAAGGCGTAATCCCGCAGTTCTTGGTGAAGAACGCAGCGCCGGCCTCCCCGCCTGCAAGCAAGGATGCTTGCGCTACCACATATTACTGCGGAAATATCTGGAAGGCGATTCTTGCGCTTTCTTTATTCTGAAAAAATTCTTAGTTTGATGAACGAAAAAGCTTTCGGCATATGACACGAAAAAATTGCCGCGCATCACAACTCATCTTCTACATATTCGTCGAGGAGCCGCACCATGAACACCAAACCCGAGGCCAGTGACGGCCGTTATGATTTCAAAACGCTCGAAGGAAAATGGCGCGCCTATTGGGAAAGATTGGGGCTGTATCAAACCGGCAACGATCCCAACCAACCGAAAAAATATATTCTCGATTTCTTTCCCTATCCCTCCGGCGAAGGCCTTTCCGTCGGACACTGCCGCAATTATGTGCCGACGGATGTGGTCTCGCGCTATTATCGCAGCCGCGGTTTCAATGTGATGCACCCGATGGGCTGGGATGCGTTCGGTTTGCCCACGGAGAATGCCGCAATCAAGTTGAAAGCCAAGCCCGCGGAGTTGACGGCGAAGTTCACGGCGAATTACAAACGCCAAATGGGGCTTATCGCCGCGAGCTATGATTGGGAGCGCGAGATCAATTCCAGCACGCCGGAATATTATCGCTGGACGCAATGGATTTTCTTGCAGCTTTATCACGCGTGGTATGATGCGCGTGTTGATCAAGCTCGCCCGATCGCAGAGTTGGAGAAAGAACTGGCTTCGAGCGGCACGCAAAATATTTCGTTGCCCTCGGGCGTGTCGGCATTGTCGCCGCAAGAGTGGCAGGCGCTTTCCCTCAAAGCAAAAAAAGATTTTCTCGGCAATTTTAGATTGGCGTATCGCGCGGCCTCGTCGGTGAATTGGGATCCGGCCGAAAAAACCGTGCTCGCGAATGAAGAAGTGATCGACGGTCGCGGCTGGCGCAGCGGCGTGTTGGTCGAGCGCAAAGTTTTGCAGCAATGGTTTTTTCGCATCACGGCGTTCGCTGATCGTTTGGAAAAAGATTTGGAGACCATCGATTGGCCGGAGAGCATCAAAGCCATGCAGCGCAATTGGATCGGCCGCAGCGAAGGCGCGGAGGTCGCTTTCAAAACCGCGGCCGGCGATCTGCCCATCTTCACCACGAGACCTGATACGTTGTGGGGCGCGACGTTCATGGTGCTCTCGCCGGAGCATCCCTTCGTGGCGCAATTGACGACCGCTGCGCAACGCGCGCAGGTGGTTGAATACGTCGCCGCTGCGAAGGCGCAATCTGAAATCGCGCGTGCTTCGGAAGAGCGCGAAAAGACGGGCGTGTTCACGGGCGGCTATTCGATCAATCCTGTGAACGAGGAAAAAATTCCGGTTTGGATCGCGGACTACGTGCTCATGGGCTACGGCACCGGCGCGATCATGGCCGTGCCCGGCCATGATCAACGCGACTTCGAGTTCGCGCGCAAGTTTGATTTGCCGATTCGCATCGTCATTCAACCTGAAGGACAAACGCTCGATTCAAATGCAATGACTGAGGCGTGGCCGCACGAAGGTGTGATGATCAACTCCGCGCAATTCGACGGCACGCCCGCGGATGAAGCCGTGAGCAAAGTAACAGCATGGCTCGCGCAAATGGGTAAAGGCTCGCGCCGTGTGAATTACAAAATGCGCGATTGGCTCATCAGCCGCCAACGTTATTGGGGCACGCCGATTCCGATTGTGCACACGGATGCGCTCGGCGAAGTGCCCGTTGCCGCCGAACAATTGCCCGTGGTGCTGCCCGAGGTGGCGAACTACGAACCGACAGACACGGGCGAGTCACCGTTGGCGATCATCCACGAGTTTGTGAATGTCGCATTGCCCGACGGAACCAACGGCCGCCGCGAGACCGATACGATGGGCACATTCGCATGCTCAGCGTGGTACTTCTTGCGCTTCGCGAGTCCACGAGAAGATCGCGTTGCGTTCGATGCCGATCTCGTGAAGTATTGGCTGCCGGTCGATCTGTACATCGGCGGCGCGGAGCATGCCGTGATGCACTTGCTCTACGCGCGGTTTTGGACGAAGGCATTGCACGATCTCGGCTTCGTGCCGTTTGTGGAGCCGTTCACGGTGTTGCGCAATCAAGGCATTCTGCTCTCGTATGATAATCAAAAGATGTCGAAGTCGCGCGGCAATGTGATTACGCCGGATGCGGTGGCGGAGGCGCAAGGCGTGGATGCGTTGCGCGCATACATTTTATTCCTCGGCCCGTTCGACGCGGAGTCGAAATGGGAAGAGACGGGCATCAAAGGCGTGAGCCGTTTTCTCAATCGTTATTGGACGGTTGCGCAAGAGTTCGCGAGCGTGAAGTTCGTAGAGCCTTCCGAAGAACGCGAGCGCGCGTTCAAACGCATCATGCACACGAGCATCAAGCGCGTGACGCACGATATTGAAAATTTCCAATTCAACACGGCGATTGCGGCGTTGATGGAGTTCATGAATTTCTTTTATGAGTGCCGCCGCGAGCAGGAAGTTGTCGGCGTGTCGGCGCAGTTGTGGCGCGAAGGCTTGGAAGCGTTCACGCGTTTGCTCGCGCCGATTGCGCCGTTCGTCTCGGAAGAAGTGTGGCAGGAAGTATTGGATCGTCGTGAAAAATCCGTGCATCAGCAGCCGTGGTTGAATTATGATGAAAGCGCTTTGGCCGTGGATGAAATCACGATCGTGGTGCAAGTGAACGGCAAGCTGCGCGACAATCTCACGGTCTCGATTCACGCCGATGACGAAGCCGTGAAAAAGCTCGCGCTCGCCAGCGAGAAGGCGCAGAAGTTCATGGAAGGCAAGGCGGTGAAGAAAGTCATCGTGGTGCCGAAGAAGCTGGTGAATATTGTGGTGGGATAAATGAAGCCCAGTTGTAAAAATTTAGCCTCCGCCTTTTCCCAAAGGCCGAGGCTTTTTTCCGCAAGGACCCTCATGCGATTTTTTCCCTTTGCGCTTTCGGCGTTGGCAATGTTCAACACCTCCCTCGCGCGCGCGCAAACTCCCTCTATCTTCTCCGGCGAATTGCGCCTGCGCGCGGAGGTGCGCGACAACGCGGATTTCAACTCCGACCGGCTCGACGGCACGGCGCAGGTCTTCAATCGCATTCGCTTCGGCGCTGCGCGTGAGTTTGAGCGCGGCTTGAAAGTATTCGTGCAACTGCAAGATTCGCGCATTTGGGGCGAAGAAGGTTCGAGCTTGAATGCCTTGGGCAATCTTGATCTACACCAAGCTTATATCCAAATCGACCGGCTCGTTGGGTTGCCGATTGAGGTTCGCCTCGGGCGGCAGCAATTATCTTTCGGTCATGAACGCTTGGTCGGAGAATATGACTGGCACAACATCGGCCGCGCGTTTGATGCGATGAACGTGCAATGGGGCGGCGAGCAACAAAGGCTCAATCTTTGGCTCGCGCAAGTGCGCGATCACACCGCGCCGACGGTCGCGCGCAATCAAGAATTTGCCGGCGCGTACTTCACCTCGCAACGCTTCCTCCCCTTCAGCCTCGAGGCTTATTGGCTTCTGCTCTATGATGCGCGTAATTTCGAATCCATTGCCAATCCCGCGACGCCGGGCAGGCAAGACGAGCCTTCTTATGATTTGACCATGCACACGCTCGGTTTGCGCATGAGCCGCGCGAGTGGACGGCATTTGCAATTCGATTTCGAAGCTGCGTATCAATTCGGCGGCCGCGGCTTTCGCGCCATTCGCGCGTATGGCCTCGCGCTTCATGTGGGCTATGTCTTCGAGATGAAATGGCGGCCGGCATTGCACGTCGGGTACATGCTCGGCTCCGGCGATAAACAAAGCAATGACGGCAAAAGTGAAACCTTTGCGAACCTCTTTCCCAACGCGCACGGCTTTCTCGGCGCGATGGATTATGCTTCGTGGAGCAATATTTCCGCGCCGTATATCGGCGTCGCTTTCTCACCGCGCGAGAAGTTTTCTTTTGGCGCAAATTAATACGTGCTCGCTTTGCAAAACGATCACGACGCCTGGTATCGCGCCGGCGGTTTCACTATCGGCACGCCGCAAGAGTTTTATCGCAAAGCCGTGCCGGGCGCGGGCAAGCGTTTAGGCCATGAGAGCGATTTGCACTTGGAATATGTCTCTCGCGAGCGCCTCGACGTGAAGCTGGGCCTGAGCAAATTTTTTGTGGGAGCGTTTATTAAAAAGACCGGCGGGTTGCGCGCGGATGATTCAGTTTGGGGATATCTGTCGGTGACATTGAAATTCTAATCAGGCAAAGCCTCGATTGCATTCTTGAAATTTTGTGTTATATTCGCGCAAGACGAGCAGCAACTTCGCGTCGTGTTTTATGGGAATACATTTACGATAATTTTTCCGTCATGAAAAAAAATACTCTCATGAAGGTCGTCGGCAAGCGCTCGGGGCAGTTTGCGCCTTCGCTGGAAAACGCCGAGGTGCTGCAGAATACGATGCGGCAACTGCGCGGCGGCAGAGGCATATGTCCGCGCGGGGTCTATCGCTTCAAATCCTTTGAGGAGGCCCACGAATGGATGATCAAAATGCTCGCGCAGAGTACTCGCGCGAGCCAACTTTAGAAGACCTTGTTCAGCTTTGCAAGCGCTTGAATGAGGCCGGCGCAAAATACGTTGTCATCGGCGGTTTCGCGGTGGTCCTCAATGGCTTCATTCGCACGACGGGCGACATCGATCTTTTGGTCGATAGTTCTCCTGAAAACGTCGCTCGCATAAAAGAGGCTCTGTTGTATCTTCCCGATCAAGCGGTACGAGAGATCGAGGCGGAGGAAGTCGCGAAATACACGGTGGTTCGCGTTGCCGATGAAATCATTGTCGATCTCATGCACAAAGCCTGCGAAGTTGAATATGAACACACGCACGATCATATTGCACACTATTCCGTCGCCGACGTCCAAATTCCTTTCTTGAAACCTGCTTTGTTGCTCAAGACGAAGATGACGATCCGGCCCAAAGATGCGGAAGATCGCTTCTTTTTGGAACAACTGTTAGAAAGCCAAAACGCGGGCACTCCCCCGCTCTCACAGAATACCCCCTCCGTTTCCTCTTCGCTCTGGCGCCGCTTCCTCAAAAAAGTACACCGGATTTTCCTACCCTCAAACAAGTAATCCTGCTCTTCCAGCGATCACATAGAAGCCCAGCGCTAACTCAAAAACAAATGCCTTCGACTGCTGATCAATCGAAGGCATTGGCACTAAAGACAAACGCAGCTTGGAAACGGATTGGAAACGGATCGGCGCGAATTAATAAAACCCAACGCGGGCGAGCCGCGAGCAAAAGTTTACTATAAGCGGATTTTTTGACTCAAGCGGATAAAGCTTTTTTCTTTATCCGCTTGAGCCGGCAAATCCGCTTACAAAAAATCTTTGCTCTTTTGCAGCGCAAAATTTTTTTATAGCATAAAACGGCCTGCTCAAGTTGCGCGCGTATACTCCGCCTGCACCGCCCACTCTTCTTCGCCTTCGGGCGAGCAGTTGTACATCACGAGGCGCAGTGCTTTGCCCGAAGCAGTGATGACGATACGCCACCCCCAATCCGGCCCGGGCGGGGCTTCATAATTTCCCCGCAACACAATCTCGCCGTGCTCATCAATCGCGCCCTGGCACGACATGATCTTGCTGCTCATGTGCCACGAGTCGATCCACGCGGCCGTCGCCCTCTTTGATTCAACGTCATAGCCGAGCAAGATCATGCCTTCGTGCGGGACGTTCTCATGGCTCCAGGTGTATGTGAACGCGAGAAATTTACCGTTGGCGACAGGCTGAATTGCTAAGTGTGAAGACGAATGATAATCGGAAGGGGTGAGCCAACTCAAGTGCAGCAGGTTCGTGCCCGACCAATTTCCTAGCACGCGGTTTTGAATTTCAACCAAGCTCATGTACAACCTCTCTTAAGGTTTGCAGAGGCAGAGGGGAAACGCTTGATCCTCCGCCTCACTCACAAAATTCCGCGGCTTCAAAATAATGCCGTCATTGAAGTGGAGCTAGCGTGCAATGGCAGCACTTCCTTTCTCCGCAAGACCGCGGCGCTGATCAAAGTGATGATGATGCCCACCGGCAGAATCTCCGTCAACGTGATGCCGAAACGCAGAAGAGGATTTTTATACAGCTCCTTCATGTTCGCCATCTCCTTCGACTGCTCCTCGATCTCCGTGGCGGAAGCGCCTTGCTCTTTCATCTTGTTGAGGTGTTGCTCGATATACTTGTCCATGAAAGTCGTGCGCAGCTCCGGCTTGGCTTGATAATACACTTCCCAGGTGCCGGCATACATGAATGCTGCAATGAGCGTGATGAGGATGCCCACTTGAAAACCTTTGCCGAACTTGATGGCGCCATTCAGATAATTGTCGCGGTAAGATTTGACGCCGAAAAAGACCAGCGACAGCGCAACGATCATGGTGGCATAGCCGATGAGTTCGCCCTTATCATTGCTGATCGTGCCGTCAACCCATAGAGCAGTGCCGAGGAGTAAAAGCACGGAAACGATAGCGCCGGCCTGGAGGCCGTAGGTGAGAATGACTTTTCGCATAGCAGCTCCTTTTTTGCGTGCAATATAAGCAAGCGTTCGTGTAAACGCATCACCTAAAAGTATGATACGCGGGCTCGAGGAGAGATTCACCCGAAAGTTTAGGGCAATAAACGAAGTTCTTTGGCCCGTTGAATCGCTTGCGTGCGCCGCCGGGCTTCGAGCTTCATGAAGAGGTTGGAGGAGTGGGTCTTGACCGTGTTGAGGGAGATGAAAAGCTTTGCGGCGACCTCTTGGTTGGATAGGCCCCGCGCGATCAGCTCCAACACTTCGTACTCGCGCTTGCTGATGCCGAGTCTTTGCAGCTCCGAATCGTTGCGCTGAAAGTCCGGAGTTAGGGTAACAACCTGGCGGCGGGTGAGCTTCAGCCCCACCCAAATGCCTAGCCCCGTAAAAAGCACCGCCACAATACCGAGGTAAAACTCCAGGGAAAGATCGCGGATGAGAAAGCGGTATTCGATAAATTTGAGCAAGGCGGTCAATGCCGCCAGCGCCATGCCGTAGAGGAGAAGGTGTTTAAACATCCACGCGCCTTTTTAAAGAAGTAATATTACCCCACACGGCGAGTACGATGCGAGAGCTTAAACGCGTGCCGTGAGCCGCCGAAGAATCTAAATCTTCTAGCGAGAATGTCAAGGCCGGTGTTGCTTTTTGAAAACGAGGAAAGTATCTTCGGGCAACGTTTCGGCATGAGCAGCGCAGCCTTTGCGGGAGGATGGAGATGCCGCAGTTGAAGCCCGACGAAATTTTAACGCGCGCCGAGAAATTTTTGCAATGCGCGGAATATGCGGCGCAAAGCAACTTGTTCAACGCGTGCGCGATCTGTTCCTACGCCGCGCTCTTTTGGGCCACGCGCGCGGCTTTGGCGTATGAAGGATTTGACCGGCCGACTTGGGGGCATAGTGAGTTGCGGTCAAAGTTCACGGAAGAGTTTATTAAGAACCGAAAACGCTATCCCGCGAACTTTGGTAGCTGGCTTTCTGATGCGTTCGTGTTACGAAATGCCGCGCAGTATGGTCTA
>Ga0247727_10016320_pt1 | contig 12012 bp, 16 predicted proteins | sample WisWelCaveWW1625_FD_202498 | JGI IMG/M metagenome (GOLD analysis project Ga0247727, IMG submission 202498) | Biofilm microbial communities from Wishing Well Cave, Virginia, United States - WW16-25 | ecosystem: Environmental > Aquatic > Deep subsurface > Groundwater > Cave microbial mat | place...
GAGCTCGAGATCGTTCGGGTGATCGACACCCCGGAGGCCACACACATCCGCTACCGCGTCCGTCGCTGAGCCGGTCGACCAGCGGCCTCTTGGTTGTGGTTGGTCGGGGTGAGCGGGACCAAAGTCTTTTTCTAATGCTCTGCATCATTGTGGCTTGCATGAAGCACCCACGTCGTCCATCGAGCGGCGGTATGCTCGCCGCTAGATCGTATTCATCCCGGCACAGTAGCTCCTTCTGGTACTAACTATGGGAGTAGGTCGCTATTCGTTTTTTTCACCCTTGAAGCTCTATTGTCTAATCAATTGATGTAGAAACATGATCTTTACGATTGAAGACAGACTGTCTGACTCGCCTTTTGTCGAAAGGATCTGGCGTGCGCAGATCGAGCGCACGGGCTCTTTCAGCTCGATTGCCATGAGTGGTTGGGAAATGGTTGTATCAAGATACCAAGACAAGACGTACATGACGATACGGGGGCCGGAGACTAGAGCGACGCTTTTGCCTGTGACTATTGTAGGCACAGAGTTTTTCGGCATTCGGTTTAAGGTGGGCACGGTTATGCCTCATCTTCCTGCAAGCAGTCTCGTGGATGAAGATGTAAACCTACCTGACGCCTCAAGCAAATCCTTCTGGCTGAATGGCTCTGCCTGGCAATTTCCTAATTACAATAATGCAGACACATTTTTGAATCGTCTCGTGCGAAAAGGTCTATTGGCGCGCAACCCCGTCATAGAGACTGCGTTACAAGGTCAACTGAAAGACTTGTCTATACGTACCGCACGGCGACATTTCCGGCGAACGACCGGACTGTCGCAAAGCACTATTCGTCAAATCGAACGCGCCCGCTATGCAACGGTTCTCTTGCAGGGAGGCATGTCAATCCTGGATGTCGTTTACGAGGCGGGCTATCACGACCAGCCGCATCTGACTAGATCGCTCAAATACTATATCGGGCAAACGCCGACCCAAATCATGCAGAAAAACGGACCTGAGCGGTTGTCCCTTTTATACAAGACAGATCCCCTTCGCTGAACTATACTCATTACCATTGAGCATAACAGAGAAAGGAGAACTCAGTATGAGAAAAATAATTGTTGAAGTTGAAGTATCGGTCGATGGAGCCATGGGTGGAGAGAATGCGGATTTTTGGAAGCAGGTCTTCCCTTACCATAGTCCGGATGTCGTGGCGTATCTCAACGATATCTTGTTCACACCGGATGCGCTACTCATTGGTCAGAAAACCTATGAGGGCTTTGCGAAGGTTTGGCCAACTCGTGAGGGAAAGGATGCAGACAGGATAAATAACATGCCGAAGTACGTTGCGTCAAGGACATTGAAGGAACCGCTCACGTGGAACGCAACTCTTATTAAGGGGGATGTTGTTGAAGCGATAAAGAAATTAAAGCAAGAGCCGGGCAAGGGCTTATTACAGTACGGCGTAGGAGAGCTGACACACACGATGCTTCAGCATGGCCTTGTAGATGAGTTCCGCATTCTTGTATTTCCGTTTACCTTTGGGGAGGGGCCACGGATTTTCGATCATATGGGCGTCAATACTTTTAAACTCGTGGATACCAAGCTGTTCAGTTCAGGTGCTGTCGCACACCGTTACCAACCTGAGAAAAAGGAGAACTAACATGAATAAAGTAACTTCGAAAGACGGCACCGCCATTGCGTTCGATCGGTCGGGCAAGGGGCCAGCAGTCATTCTAGTGGGTGGGGCGTTGCAGCCGCGGATGGGAAACGCGCAGCTAGCTGAGCTCTTGTCGAAAGACTTAACCGTGTTCAACTACGACCGCCGGGGTCGTGGTGACAGCGGCGACACCCAGCCCTACGCCGCCGAGCGCGAGATCGAAGATATCAAGGCGCTCATTGATGAGGCCGGCGGATCGGCGGCCTTGTACGGCAGCTCCTCCGGTGCGACTCTGGCCCTCAAAGCAGCAGCGAGCGGCCTCATGGTCAGCAAGCTGGCGTTATGGGAATCAAACTTCCTCGTCGACAACAGCCGTCCTGCGTTGCCAAAGGATTACGTGGCGCAACTGAACGCGTTGATAGCGGCCGGTCGCCGAGGCGACGCCGTTGAGCTCTTCATGACCGCCGGCGTGGGTATGCCGGCTGAATTCGTTACGCCGATGCGAACCATGCCCATGTGGCCATTCATGGAAGCGGTGGCTCATACATTGTCCTACGACGGCACCATCGTGGCAGACACCCTGAACGGCAAGCCGGTGACGGCCAAGCAATGGACTTCCGTCACGATGCCGACGATTGTGATGGACGGCGGCACCACTCCCTGGCTGAGCACCGGAGCCGAAGCAATTGCCAAGTCCTTATCGAAAGCCAAGCGCCAGACCCTGGAAGGTCAGACGCACGACGTTGCCCCAGAGGCTATCGCTCCGGCAATCGCTGAGTTCCTCAAGGGCTAAACGCCAAGTTTATAAAATAATCATTACCATCAAGGAGAATGTCATGAAAAAAACAAATTCGAAAGATGGCATGACGGCTTCTCAACACATTGATAACCAGATCAAAGAACTTACTGACTGGCGCGGCAAATTGCTTGCCCGATTGAGGAAATTGATTTTGAGCGTTTCCCCCGACATCACCGAAGATTGGAAATGGGATACTGCGGTATGGTCCTGCAAAGGGAATGCTGTTGCAGGCGGTGCTTTCAAAGATCACATCAAACTAAACTTCTTCAAAGGCGCATCATTGAAAGATCCAAAGAAACTCTTCAACGCTGGCTTGGAAGCAAAAGCCACCCGCGCCATTGACTTCAGCGAAGATTCAAAAATTGACGAAGCCGCGTTGAAAGAACTGATTCGTGAAGCAGTGGCTTTCAACACCTCTGCCAGTAAAAAGAAATAATCACAAACTCGTGTTGCACATCGTAAGGGCGACCCGTCAATGTTGGGCGAGAGTCTTAATCGTCCCTGGTGGGTCGCCCCTACACTAGATAAGGTGAGTTTATAATACTGGTCAGGATTCACAAACATGAAATTTGATTTTCAAATGCGACCATCTGATTCTCCATTTGTCGAAACCGTCTGGCGGACTGAGACTGTGGGCGAAGGCGGTTCCTTTATCTCAACAGCCGCGAGTCACTGGGAGATGGTGATAACGAAGCAGATGGGGAAATTCATGTTAAGCATTCGCGGACCTGAAACGAAGGCATCGCCTGCATCTGCCCCTGAGGGGCATGTGGAATTTTTCGGAATCATTTTCAAACGCGGCGTGTTCATGCCGCATTTGCCAAAAAAAGATTTGGTCAATGAGGCCGTGCATTTGCCTCAATCTACAAGAAATGCTTTTACAGTGATCGGCGGGGTGTTTGAAATTCCAACCTTTGAAAATTCCGATACGTTCGTCACCCGCTTGATGCGTAATGAATTGCTCACACACGATCAGGTCGTGGATGACGTGCTACGCGGCTCGACTCAGGGTTTATCTGTTCGGTCTTTACAAAGGCGTTTTCTTCATGTGACGGGTCTAACGTATAAAACGATTCAACAAATTGAAAGAGCGCGTCAGGCGTTGACCATGCTCCAGAACGGCAAACCAATTGTCGACGTGGTTTATGAGGCGGGGTATTTTGATCAACCGCATCTGACTCGTTCGTTAAAATTATTTGCGGGGCAGACTCCGTCTGAAGTCATCAAATCAAGTCAAGTTGAATAGTGTCGTTTTTATACAAGACAAAATCCTTTGGCGAGCTTATGATAAGGATAATAATTTACCAGCAAAAGGAGAACAATCATGAGAAAAATAATCGTATCCGAATTCCTATCGCTCGATGGCGTCATGGAAGAGCCAGCGTGGACGGCGCCATACTGGAATGACGAAATCGCCAAGTTCAAAGCCGGAGAGGATTTATTCACCGACGCGCTGCTGATCGGGCGTGTGACCTACGACGGCTTTTCAAAGGCATGGCCGAGCCGAACCGATGAAGAGAGCGGTGGCGCCCGCATGAACAGCCTGCCCAAGTACGTGGTTTCCACCACTTTACGAAACCCTGAGTGGAACAATTCGCACGTTATCAGCGGGAATGTTGTGGATGAAATCAAGAAGCTCAAGCAACAGGACGGCAAGAACCTTTTGCTGTACGGCAGCAACACACTGGTGCAAACGCTGATGCAAAACGACCTCGTTGACCAATATAGTCTGCTGATCTATCCGATTATGCTTGGCACGGGGCGCAAGCTGTTTCAGGAAGGCAGCCCCAAAACGCCGCTCAAGTTGGTCAATTCGCAGACGTTCAGTAACAGCGTGACCGCCGTGGTCTATGAACCTGATCGCAGCAAATAGCGGCCGATCCACTGATACCAAATCCCTTTGATCACTTCCTCTTTGAAATTAAAGGAGTGAAAATTTAACATGAGAAAAATTATTGTGTCGAGTCAAGTGAGCATGGATTCAGTTGTCGAGAACCCGCAGAATTGGGTTTTCGATTATGTCAATGATGAGTTTTTCGCTTATGCGCGTGAACAACTTTTTGAAAGCGACGCGCTGATTATGGGGCGCGTGACGTATGAAGGCTTTGCAGAGGCGTGGCCTGCGCGTGCGGGCGCGGATGAATTTGCAGATAGAATGAACAACCTGCCGAAGTATGTGGCTTCGCGCACGTTGAAAGGCGAACTCGCGTGGAATGCAAATTTAATTGAAGGCGATGTAGCAAAAGAAGTTGCCAAATTGAAAGAACAAAAAGGCATGAACATTTTGCAATACGGGAGCGGCGAGTTGACACGCACACTGTTGCAACACGGGTTGATTGATGAATTCCGTTTGATGGTTTTCCCTGTGGCGGTGGGGACGGGACTGCGCGTTTTTGAAAATATTCAAAAAGTGCCGATGAAACTTTTGGAGACAAAAAGTTTTAGTACAGGCGTTGTGATTTTGCATTATCAGCCAGTGAAGTAGTAAGCCTGATTCGTCATTGCGAGCCCTGTTGGTTGAGTAGCCCTGAGCCGCCGCACTGAGCCTGTCGAAGTGGTTCGTTGCGAAGGGCGTATCGAAACCACAGGGCGAAGCAATCTCCCTCACGATGTTGGGGATTGCTTCGTCGGGCAGGTCTCGATACGTCCCGCGAACTGCACACGGGACTACTCGACCACCAGCCCTTCTCGCAATGACGGGTTTATGTTTTGCTGTACTATAATGGGGGAAAGGAAATCATCACCAATGAAAGTCCATTTGATAGACGGCACATACGAATTATTCCGCAACCATTTCGGCGCGCCTCCGAAAAAGTCTACGAGTGGCATGGAAGTGGGCGCAACACTCGGACTCATGCGAAGCCTGTTGATGTTATTGCAAAGCCCAGATGTGACACACGTGGGGGTTGCCTTTGATCACGTCATCGAGTCATTTCGCAATAAGATGTACGCTGGCTATAAAACTGGCGAAGGCGTGGACCCCGTCCTCATGGCGCAATTCCCGCTGGCGGAACAAGCCGCCTCCGCGCTGGGAGTCGTGGTCTGGCCCCAAGTCAAATTTGAAGCGGACGACGCGATAGCGACTGCTACAGCAAGATTTAAAAAAGATAAATCTGTTGACCAGATTATCATCTGCTCTGTGGATAAGGATTTGATGCAAATGGTGGATGGAAAACGTGTCGTCAGTTGGGACCGCCGCCGCGAGATCGTTCTCGACGAAAAAGGGGTGATCGAAAAATTCGGCGTAAAGCCGGAGTCGATTCCCGATTATCTGGCATTGGTGGGCGATTCAGCGGATGGTTACCCGGGTATAAAAGGTTGGGGGGAGAAGTCCACGTCAACTGTGCTGGCGAAGTTCAAACATATTGAGTCTATTCCCAAGGACCCGAAAAAACTCCCGCTTGGTTTGGGTCGCGCCACAACGTTGGTTGAAAACTTGCAAGCAAATCATAAAGATGCTTTGCTGTTCAGGGAATTGTCCACGCTTCGAGAGGATGTTCCACTCAAAGAGAATCTCAATGACTTGAAATGGCAGGGAGCATATCTGCGCTTGAAGAAGTTGTGTCACGAGTTGAGGGATGAGCGAATCCCAGAACGTGTTCAGTTTTGGCGATAGTTTATCTATTGCTGTCATAAAATTGGTTGAGCAGAGTAAAATTAGCTCAAACTATGGCAATTGAACAGCAAGTCAAATCAAAGAATGCGGCTGAGTTCTACACTCAACAGGATGACGTCTTTGGGCGGATTGCAAATCGCTACGATCTGCTCTGCGATCTGTTCAGTTTTGGGATTCATCGCTTGTGGAAGCGAAGAGTTGCGGCAGTAATCGCCAAAGAACAGTGGTCTCAATTATTAGATTGTGCTACTGGCACTGGAGATATTATCGTGCGTGTGATAAACCACAAAAGACTTGAAGGGAATCAAGTTATCGTCGCTTCGGATATAAGTCCACAAATGCTCGCGATTGCACAAAAACGATTAGTTTCCGCAAAAGAGCAAATAGAATTTCAAATTCTTGATGCGCATTCCATGTCTAACATCCCTAGTGAAAGCATGGATTTATTTTCAATTTCATTGGGACTCAAAATATGCGAGCGTGAAAAAGTGTTGCAAGAGGCAATGCGAGTTCTCCACCCAGGTGGAAGGCTGGTTGTGCTGGAGGCATCGAACATTCCATCGAACTGGCTTCAAAACCTATACCTGCAATATATGCGATTGATTATGCCAATCATTGGCTGGATAGCAACAAGTGGGGATACATCTGCTTATAAATACCTGTTACAAGGAATTGAAAAATTCCCAACCGCGGAAGTATTGGCAACCGAAATGACATCTATCGGTTTCAAGGAAGTTTCCTTTGAACGTCTTTCCCTTGGGATTGTAGCAATTCATGTTGCGCGCAAGCCTTCCCGAGTTTGAAGAAGTTGTGTCAGGAGTTGAGGGAGGAGTGAAATCTTGAGCGGGTGGTGAAGTGGCGGTAAATGACCTTGGGCGCACGCCGTGTTGGGCGCGAGACAACAGCAAAGCACAAATTCTTGCGATATTGTTTGGTGAGAATTTCAAACGCGTCCGTTTCTGCATGTCGGGCTAAGCGCCCATCGCGCTATTTTCACAACTACCCCTATAAACAGATACTCACTAGTTTATAAACGAACTTCGAGTCGTACAGTCACTTTATCGCCTTCCTCAAGATGTTCTGCTTTTTGGACACTCGCTTTGATGGGCACAAGGTAGCGTCCATCTTTGGGAAACAAGGAAGTCTTCCACTCGGTTTTGCCGATCCGAACAGTTGCCGGAATCACTCCCCAACCATAGGTCACTAATCCTGATATCGCTTTGATGTTGCGGCTGTGCTTCGCCGGAACGGTGACGAAGAACCATGGGGCGGGACCCTTCCAGAACCAGATCTTGCCGTTGAACTCGATGTCCATTAGGAGATTTTTACTGAGCCTGAGGAACCCAGCTCGCGGGTTTTCCCGCCTTCTGCCCCAGGAACATGCGCAGTTGTGCGCCGTGCTCCTGCACATGACGAAGGTTGTACAGCTGAAGCTCCGCAAAGGACAGCTCTCCCCAGGCGAACCGGCACAACCGGGAGGCTTGTTCGTTTGACAGAGCGCCGATGGTCCCCTGGCACTTTCGGCGGCAGTATTCCAGGTAGCGGAGCAGTTCTTCGCGTGTATAGGTGCGCGGCAGGACCTCGCCTGCATCCATCTCAACCAGGTCAAACGGCGCAGGCGGAGCAAAACCCTCTTCCGCCCCGGTTAAGTATAGGTCCAGCCAGAATAGCGTATGGTAGCCCAGATACCAGAACGACGAGAAACCCGCTGCCACCCACTGGTCTGGTTGGTCTTCCCACAGGTTCTTTTCCCATAGTTCATCCGGGCAGTCGCGCAGAGCGTCGCTTAACATGTCGATCGCCGCTCCAAACTGACGCCATAACATCTGATTGTCAATGATGGTCATCGCATTGTTCCTCAGCTGATTATAGAACAATTGTACTAAGAAAATCGGATTTGACAAGGGCGTTGTGTTGGGCGCGTAGTGTTTTCACTACTCCATCTTCTGTAACCAAAGTTTCGAATCCTCCGCTTTCACTGCTCGCTCTGCCTCGTGGATTAGTATATTGAAGCTTCGCCTGCGTCTGAATGGGGCATTTGGTGGTACATAGGAATTTGGCACAGGTGTTGGCTGATTGTTCTGCGATATATTGAAGCAAGGTGACCAACGCTGGATAAGTAACCGTTCAGAAGCACTCAATTCATTCCTGACATCACCAAATTGCTCGGATTGTGAGCTCAACAATTCGATTGTGAAATTCATTGATTTTGGCCAATTACACCAGACGAAACGCCCAATGATCGAATGTCCATGGAATCCGCCTAGGAGATGATCCCAAACCCGGGCAAAGGCAAGATAGGACTGACCGACATAGAATACGACGTTTTCATCCCGAAATAGATATAGATCCAGGCCTTTCCAGGATGTAGGACATTGTTCGACGAGCAAAAATCGCTTAAGTGGTATTACGACATTTTCACTGTTCATCGGGTAGTCACATAGTAAAAACTAGAAACCGTTTCGCGCAAATTGAATATTGATATAAAGCGCCCTAACGGTTTGTGTTAGTCTCCTGCTGAATACCAGTCCAACACCCGTAAGGCGCGCAGCGTATTCCAGCGGCTCGGCCGGCCCTCACCCTCGTCCATCTCGACCGGCATCTCGCCGGGGTACCGGGTCTCGAGTAGCCAGCGTCCATCGCCGTCGCGCTTGGACGCGACCAAGTCAATCGCCTCAGCCACGCGCTCGTCGGGCACGACGCCAGCGCGGCGCAGGTACTCAAGCCCCCGCAGTACGTCGTAGTGCCACCACGTTGGGAAGGCGAAGCGTGTCCATACAGTGCCGCCATCGCGATCTCGCTCGATCACCTCGCCGGTGGACAGCCGGCGGAAGAGGCGGCGCTCGAGGAGGTACCCCTGCCCGCGGAAGCGTGCCTCAGTCACCTCGGCTCGGATCCCGCCGGCCAGTTCGTACTCGAGCAGAGCTTCCAGCACGCAGATCGTGGTGTTGAACGATGACCGCGTCGAGCCGTTGGCAGCCTCGCAGTTCCAGCCGCCGTCGGGCAACTGCTCGGCGAGCAGGCGGTCTATGATCCGCTGAATGTCCTGGCCGAAGTAGGCGCCGCTCGCCCCCACCTGCCCGTTGATGCACGGCTCGACCTCGCCCGCGAAGAAGGGATTGCCGTCAAATTCCCATCCCCGCCACGTGCCGTCCCAGTCCCATCCCTTCCACCTCACGCGGTCGCGGACCAGGCCCACTGCACGACGCGCCTGGTCGCTCGCAGGATCGAGACCCAGTTCGCGTAGCAGCGACAGCACGTGCATCGTGGAGTCCCAACCCTGGTTAAACGCCGCGCCAGCCCAAGACCCATCAGCCCCCTGGATGGCAAGCAGATGTGCGCCCCAGCCCTCTGTCGCTACCTTCGCGCGCTCGGCAGCGACCTCCTCCGCGGACACACTGATCAGGTCCCGTATCACCTGCCAGCGGATCGAAGGGTCAGAATCAAGCAGCCACTGTATGACCAGGCTCTTTGACTTCTTTATCGCCATTGTTAACGGTTCTCCTTAGTCAGACTAATCTAGTGGCACGTTGGATGCAATTGTATAAAGCCACCAGAACAACAAAAAGAGCGTGATCCCCGCACCCAACCAGACTCCTTTCCGAGTTCTCGAAAGAAACCTGCCTGACAGGGCACCTGTGATGCCGAATAGAAAAACTATGATCATGGCATTTACGCCAAAGATAGTGAAGTACCAGCTGTCTGGCTGGATAATCAATGACAGGAAAGTAACATCAGCAGAAAGTAAAAGCCCGATTTTGGCTGCTTCCCAATGGGTCAATTGTGTTTGTTTCATAATGTACTGTACCCTTTCTCCTACTTGATCACGCGGAAGCGCAGGTGAATGGCCTCTTTTGTTTCGATCACTTCTGTCGTTTCGAGCTGAACATGCTTGCCGCGCAGGTCTTCAATCAGCCGCGCACCAGCACCGAACAGCACGGGGACGAGGTGGATAAAGATTTCGTCAACCAGGCCGAGTGAGATGAATTGCTGCGCAATGTTCCCGCCAGCTATGCCAATATCCTTATCGCCTGCCAATTTCTTCGCTGCTTCAAGCGCGGCTTCAATGCTATCAACAAACGTGTACACACCACCATCAGGTATGTCCTGGGGTACGCTGTGCGAAACGATGATCGTTGGCAGGCGAGCAGCGCCGGTTGGCCCATCTGCTCCCCAATTGAGTATTGAATTGTTGTACGTGGTTCGGCCAAAAATACTCGCACCCGTGGACGCCCACGACTCCACGACTTTGAGGTTGCGCGGGTCTACACTGTTAAATCCCCAATCATGTAATCGCTCACCGCCATCACCCAATCCTGCCCACCCTGCCTCCGGGCGAGCGTTTGCGCCGGCAATAAAACCATCCAGAGACATACTGATGTCATAGACAACTTTTCCCATAACAACTCCTTTGGGTAATCACTGATAGGTTAATGGAATTGGCTCTATTGTATCTCGCTGTAGAATTGGCGTATTGTAAAGATTCAATCAACTGGCATTGGGCCGGAATTTGAAATGAGGTAATTCTTGTCTAATCTGCCATTAGTAAAATTCAGGAACAGATTGTTTTTACTTTTCTGCCAGAATACCGATCGCCGTAACCTCATAACTAAGCGGCCCGTCCACATAGTCAATATCCGAAACGACAATGCCACTGCCTGACGCGCCCGGTTCGATGATCGCTTCGGGATTTGAGAAGTCGGGGACAAATGAGCCGTAGATGGCCACCCCGACATACTTGCCGCTTGCGTCCCGCGCGATCACGCGCACGCCGAAGCTTCTTAATATCTGACCGCTCGTATTTACCAATGTGATTTCTGCTCCCAATCCATCGCCGCCCAGGTGGGCCTCCGCGAGGGAGAAAAACTCGCCGACGGTCACATCCACATCGGTTGTGTAGGCGATTCCCGTTGCCGGTTCAAGCGGGGCAACCAGTTCAAGGGCCTCCCACTCTTGCTTTTCCACACCGTCGGTCTCAAAACATACACAGGCGGACATGGCCGCGGTTTCGCCTCCCAGAATCCAGGAACCTTCCCAAATGTAAAAAGTCGGATTGGCGTTCGTGTACACAATTTCACCGGCTGCGTTCAGCAATCTTAATTCCTCTTCGTCCCTGTTTACTCGGACCGGGAATTCATTCGGGTTGCGGACGAGGATTTCCACGCGAGTATCTGTGTTTTGAGGATCGGCCAGGTTGGCATACGGATATACGGCCCATTCCACGATTTCCAGCTGGAGGAGGGCTGGTGTCGGTGTGAGCGAGGGTTCAAGGGTCGCTGTTGCGGATGGCGCCAGCGTCGCTGTTGGGACAGCCGCTGGAGTACTGGTTTCGGCAATCGGTTCTGATGCGATCGGTTCGGGAGCGCTACATGCTGTAATGGCCACTACTGCAAGTAACAATAAAGTAAGAGAAATGCGTACCTTTTTCATTATCTTCAGCTTCAATTAATTCTAACGTAGATGTTCACGTGAGCCAACGGTTGGCGTTATACCCCTTCGGGGCACGGCGGGACGAGATAATGCCGCTTTGACGGAACCAGCTTGAAGCCAAGAAAACTGCCTGTAAAACGCGGCGAATCCCAGCCGTCCGCTGCACGCGGTGATATTAGAATGAAGGTTGCATGGAGGCATGGCAGACAGTATGCTTGGGGAGATGGGACGTCGGGGACGTGTCTGGGGCAGGAGCGTCAGGGTCAGTCGGTTGCGGCCCTGGGATACTCGATCAAGAGGTGAGTAAGCCCGTCGTGTTCCCTTCGACAAGCTCAGGACAAGATTTGACTGCCCGGCGGATTTCAAATCTGGGACCTCGTTGCAAGAAAACGAGAGAACCCGCATCGGTAGGTGTAACTTTTGACCCAAAAATCCATGCCTCAATCTCAATGACCAAAGGAGTGTAGCATGAAACGGGAACAGAATGCAAGCGAGTCAGAGCTGCGCTATATCGGGCTGGATGTCCACAAGCA
>Ga0247727_10016321_pt1 | contig 12012 bp, 11 predicted proteins | sample WisWelCaveWW1625_FD_202498 | JGI IMG/M metagenome (GOLD analysis project Ga0247727, IMG submission 202498) | Biofilm microbial communities from Wishing Well Cave, Virginia, United States - WW16-25 | ecosystem: Environmental > Aquatic > Deep subsurface > Groundwater > Cave microbial mat | place...
CTTTGACGCCGTTGATTTCCAGCGCCCGCGACAAATCCGGCTCCCAGAGAATCGCCACTTCGACGAGGCGTTTGCGCAATTTCTCCAGCGCATCGTTCGAGCCTTGCGCTTCCACGCGCCACGGGCCGGGGCGCTGCAACTGATCGAGGCCGAATTGCACCACTGGAATGCTCAGGAGAAACGAGCTGGGCGAATCCGGCGTGAACGCAATCCGCAGATTGGCGTTGTTCAAACTGTTGACTTTGATCTCGCTGCCGTTCGTCGCCGCGATGCGATCGGCATAGCCGACAATCGCATCCGCGCCCTTGGACTCGCTGATCACCGCGGTAATCACGCCGGGAAATTGATGCGCCGCGCCGTGCCGCAAATACGAATTGATCGGCAGCACGATGAAATCGTATTTGCCTTCAGCGAATTTCTGTAAGCGCTCGGCATACGCGCCGCCGTCATCCGTCCATTCGAGCAACTGGCCTTGTTGGGCCAGCGCGCGTTTCATCTCGCTGGAGCGGATGAATTCGTAACCAATATAATTGTCACCGGCGCCGGCAATCTTGCCTTGAATCTTCGCGGCATCCGAGGTGGCGACCTGGCCCTTGGCAAAAAAACGGGGTGCGAGAAATTTCCACACCCCGATGGCTATTGCGCCTAAAAAGAGCAGCAGAAAGACGCCGATGGTTGTGCGTTTGATGGGCATGTTCTGGTTGTTGGTAGCTTGTTGCTGGTTGCTTTCAAAAAATACGGTTTTCTAATCATTGGGCTGTTCGAGCGATCTCAGTGCAATCGATAAGCTCAACTGCGCAAATTACGTTCATACACAAGAATGGCTTGACGAATTTGCGTACACCGAGCAGGCGATTGGCGGGCGTCATCTAAATAGTCAATGCCAATCGCCGCCGATTTCGTCAGTAATACACAAGTGTTGGTATCGAGAAAAGATTTATCCTCGAGTTCATAATCCGCCGTCAAACGTTGTTTGTGCAATTGCGCCATCAAGCGTGCAACCTCCGACATCTGTTGATCGCCACAATTATTTAAACGATGCCGAACTTCGCCGTGAGCCTGCGGGCCACGAGAACAAGGCACTTGCAAATCATTGAGAAAAGCGCGACCTTCGTGAAAAAGCGCATAATAACTGCGGCTGATCGCGGATCGGAGTGTTGCTTCCTCACGGCGTTTCAAAAGATATTCTGAGGCTTTCAAAAATTCTCGCCCAGTCATCTGTGAACTCTTTTTATGCGTTGCCAAGCCCGCCGATGCCGAGCAAAATCTTATTGCTCTTCTCAGGCGGAATTTGTTGCGTCATCTGGCGATTGAAAAATAAATATTGCGCCAACACTTGATCCGCTTTACCGGAAACTTGAATATTGATTGCGATCCAGCTTTCGTTTTCAACTTCCCAATCAACTTCATACGCCAGTTTGATATTTTTCACCGAGGGGAAGCATTCATGCACCAAACGCAACGCATTCTCCAAATGCGGAAAAAGCGCATTTTTTTGCGCAAATTGCCGGACAGCATCTGGCATTTCGACGCTGGCAATTTTTATCGAAGCAGACGGCAGCCTTTGTTGTGTTTTGGTCAAACGACTTGAATAAGGCTTCAAGGTTTTGAGGACTTCAACTTCGGGCGCTTTGGTGAGGAGGCCATACGCCGCCTGCGCCTCTGAAACTTTGTTCGGTAGGTGATGAATTTTTTCACCTCCCACAGGATATCGTGACGGCTTCCTTGCGGGCGTTCCTTTAATTTTTCGCTTCATTGACAAGCGGCTCCATGAATTCAGTTTTGCCTCAATTAACCTTTATTCAAATGTAAAGAAGTTCAGCTACACATGCAATCAAACCCATAAATTTAGCGCATCGGAAGTGGCGACTTGGCCCTTGGCAAAAAAACGGGGTGCGAGAAATTTCCACACCCCGATGGCCAATGCCCCTAAAAAGAGCAGCAGAAAGACGCCGGTGGTTGAGCGTTTCACAGCCATAATATGAAATGTTTAAAGTTTTTGTTTTCGGGACTGCCTTTTCAAGTTGTTTTGAGCGGGCTTTATTCTTTTGCTGGCAGAAAAGCGTGGAACGCAATTAATACAAATAGTCTGTATTTTCTTATCCAGTTGCTGCCCAACAATTTTCTGTGCTCGGCTCTGAAGTTCTTTCTTTATGACGGTCAGTTGAGTTGCTGCACCGGTATAAAACACAACAAAAAAGCCCGTTTTAATTGTTGTACCCATGTAGGCATTCAATTCAACTTCAAGACCATGATAGATATCGCCGGGGAATTTTTTGATTTCTAAACAAGCAGCCATTGCTCTATTGACGCTTAATTTGACATCCACGGGTCCGAAACCACTTTCGACCTCTCTTTCCACTATGATGTTATGATTCGCCAGATAACTATCGAGAAGTGCCGCCGTCATTTTCTGCAAATACCTTTCGTGATGCACCAAGCCTCGGCTCTTATCTTTCCAGGCCAGCTCCCATAAGCCTTTTTCTTCAAAGGATATTTTCAATTTCCGGAGTGCATCATCAACACACGACACAAATTCCTGAACGGATGAAATTGGCGCCGTTTCAGCGACGCTGGCATCCGAGGTCAGCTTGCGAAATTCTCTGAGTGCTTCGTTCAAGTAGTACTGTTCAAAAAATTTTGCAAACCATCGCTGATAAATATCGTTTGAAAAGCAGAAAAGCTCGTGATCCTGGCGAAGAATCTGAAGGTTTTGCAGATGATCCAGCGCCAGACGGGCGGAAGAAAGCGCTCCGCTGCCCGCCAAACGATCAAAATAGGTGCGTGTCGCCTCGCGAATATCCAAAAAGCCAAGCTTCTGATGTTTATCGACTTCATACAGAATTTGCATTTCCGACTCATTCAAAATGTTTTTTAGCATTTCGAAATGAGGCTGCGTCAAATCTTCGGACAATTCGGTTATTTGCCTTTGCACCATCTCCGTTGTAAGCATCGCCGTCTTGCCGGTGAAAATCTCGGCGCGATGATTAATCATGAGGTCGTGCAAAACAAGTTTCAACAGATACGGATGGCCGCCGGAATGCCGAGCAAGCAAATCGACCGTAGCCGCATCAACGGCGATGATATCGGCAAACGCTTCTTGTATCAATTCCTGGCAGCTTTGAGAAGAGAGTCGGCCCAACCTGAAGATCTTTGGAAACGCCGATGCCAGAGTTGACGAGACGCCGACACTGAGATCGGAAATGCTTTGCGAGGTTGCAAGGACAAAAATAAACCGCCGCAGTTGCGGGTGAATCGCGCGCTCCTCAATGACGTCGCGCAGTTGATTGTATAAAATGTGCCGATCGCTCTCCGAGAATTTCTCGGTGAGCTGAAACTCATCGAGAAAAAGAATCAGGTTTTGTTCCGGGCCGCGCATGCGTTCGATAAATTGCCCGAGTTGCTCAAAGTAGTTGAAAGCACCGGATTGCGTTACGGCCTGACAATCGGAGAATTCGGTTTGCGAGCACAACTGCCGGTGCAAATGCTCCAAAAAAGAATTGCTGTTATATTGGGCCAGGCTTTGAAACGAAAGATAAAGGAAGAGCTGGTTCTCTTTCAAACATAAATCGCCGAGGCAGTGCAGGAAAGAGGTTTTGCCGATTCTTCTGGCGCCTTGAACAATAACGCCCTCTTCATTAAGCAGGTAACGCAGCGCTTCTTGCAACTCTTGCTCCCTGCCTTTCAAGCTTTTCGGTGTGCTAACGGGCTCAGTAGGGCTGAAATAATTGAGAAGCGCTTTCTGTTGATCGCTCAATATCATAGGCAGAATAAAATAGGTCCTGGATTTCTTCCGGATAATAGAGTTGCTTGGTTAGCCAGCTTTGCACGAGTGAGGCAGTAAGGCCGTATGTGCCGTCGCTTTTTTTGTTCAACAGGCCGTGCCAAACAAGGTTTGAGAGGCTGGTTCTAATCGCGACAAAAGAAAACTTTAGATTCAGAAGATGCTCGACGCCTTTCTTGGTTCCATGCACGTCAAGTGCGCCGGCCTGCTGCGCACAAAGTGCCAGGACAGTTTTTTCCAACCGATTTAATGTATTCCACAAGCGCTCCCATTCAACAACGTCGGACGCCATGATTTGTTTCACCAGCGCGACGAGTTGGAGCGTTACCCGTCTTTGTGAGATTTCCTCGTCCTTCAGCGTTTGATAGAAACGATCTCCCATGATTTGAAGATAAAGCGGCAGGCCTCCGGTCCAGGCCAGACATTCGGCAAGCGCTTTTTTTTCAAAACTGATATCATGATCCTCCGCCAGCCGAAGCAATTTTTCCGCTGCTTCCGGAGCAAATCGACTCAGTGAGATTTGGCTGACCATGTTGAAAAGAGGAGATTGGGGATCAACCAGCGCGCGTGTAATAAACGGACCCGAAGAAAAAATGATTCTTATGTAAGCTGTTTGCTGCATCATCGCGCGCATGCGTTCCAAAAAAGCCGCAAAATTATCGACCGTGAGACCGACGTCCATCTCGTCAATCAGCAGCACCAATCGTTGATCTTGGAGATAATTCTTGATGGCTTCAATGTTGCCGAATGAAGACGGCAAAGCGGGGCCGGATACACCATTACGTCCAGCAAGCTCTTTGACCACATCTAAAATAACTGCATCAAAGAGAGAAGCTCCATCCAGTTTGGCAAATTTTTGGAGCGAAAGATAAATTGGAACATTACTTCCTTCCAACTCATCTTTTAGTTGGTACAAAAGCGAGGTCTTCCCAATCCGGCGCGGCCCAAAGAGCAAAAAATGCTGCTGATGAATCTCTTCGCGAATCTTTTGCAGCTCGTGTTCGCGACCGACAAAATGGGCGCCGACTGCTGGTTGGTTCGGTACAAAAGGGTTTTCTCTTTTTAACCGAGGCATAGATTGATTCAATAAAATAGTCATAACCAAATTTACAGAAATTCTGCTACACATGCAAATAATTGTCACCGGCGCCGGAAATTTTGCCTTGAATCTTCGCGGCATCCGAGGTGGCAACCTGGCCTTTGGCAAAAAAACGGGGTGCGAGAAATTTCCACACCCCGATGGACAATGCCCCTAAAAAGAGCAGCAGAAAGGCGCCGATGGTTGTGCGTTTGATGGGCATAAGATGAATTAGGTTTTAAAAAATTTTTAAATTAGCATTTTTCGAATTGTCAAGCCTTCAGCATAGTCTTGATTTATTTCAATTCCTCTTAAATTCATTAGAGATAAAAATGTTTCTCTTCTCCACCATTTATGGCAAGATCGACTCGGATAATGTTCCATGAGCAATTCCACTTTTTTCTGTGCCTGACTTTCTGTGAGAGTAATGTACAGATTCGGCTGCCCGAGATCGCCTTCGTATTTGTGAAGTTCATATTCTAAAATTAAATGATCTCGAAATATTCGCCAAGTATTTTCTGCTATGACACGATGATCCTGATGGCGATCATCAAGTCGCGGACATAAAATCATTCCAATCCGATCTTTTCCTATTTCATCTCTTAGCTGAAGCAATATATTTTTTATATCATGCCAATGATTGGGAAGTAATGTGTCAGAGAAAGAATGAATAGTTGTTTGATCTATCCCGAAGGCTCGCGCTGCCGAGAGTTCTTCACCCTTGCGAACACTATTATCGCCGCCGGTAAAAACAATTCCTCGCTTTTCACAAATCAATTCTTGTTCTGCAAGCCGGATTAGCAACCCGCCGCAGCCCAAGGGAACGTCATCACAATGGGCTGACAGGAAAAGTACTACTTGGTCAGGCCTCAGGTTTTTTAAAAAAGGAATTGCAAGCATTAGGAAATCCTCCAAAATTACCACAGCTTACCTTGTTTGCTTTTTTTGCGTGCTGTTTCATATCCTCTCTCGGTTCCACAGTCGAAAATCGGGCCAGATAAAATAAATGAATGAAGAGGAATTCTTTCACAAATTTTGTTAAGAAAATCGACCAGGGTTGAAGTGTTAGAGCGCTGAAGTAATTGCCCTATATTCAGTTCCTGTGAAAATACATATATGCCTTGGCTAATGATTCTAACTATCGCAGCACCTGGTTTTTCCCGAATTTTTAGAACTTTTCCAGCGCCATCGATTTCTACTGCACCATACTTACTTATATCTCCTTCTTCCGAATGTGAACAAGCCAACGCCATTGGCGGTTTTTTTTGCCCAATCCATCTAAATAGTCTTTTAAGGTCATTCGGTGCGAATAATGTATCGCCCATCATTATCGCTATTGGTATAGTGCTTGTTTTATATTTCTCGAATTGAGTAGATAGAATTTTGACAATGTTCCCCTCATCTTCCATTTTTTCTGTATCAATTTCTACTTTAATGTTATAACGAGTTGCGAATTCTTCCACAAGCTTTTTTTGGCTTTCATAATACTTATTGTTGGTAACAAGTAAAATATCTTCGACAAGCCTGGTTTCAGCCAACGCCTGCACCAATGTTCCCAGGACAGTTTCCGTCCGGCTTTTATTTTTTCCAGGCGCTTTGAAAATAAGTGGCAATTCGAGTTTGCTAATCTTGCCTTTTGTATATTTTCTCATTCTGCTGCCAAGCCCGCCGGTAAGAATCAGTACGTGCACTTTAGATAAAGTTTGCAATTTTGGTGATTTCGATGTTTCTCGAACAGAGCCTGTCAGGCTGATTAATCTGTCGACGTCATTTCGAGTCAAGTGCAAACTGGAAAGATTAGATGTTTCCCGCATAGCTTTTAGCATTTTTATGAGATCATTTATGCTATAAGGTGGCGTGACCCATTCCAAATCTTTTTCAATGTGAAAAATATCATCAGGAGGCTGTCTTGTTGCGTTCTTTCTTCTAAAAATACCTCCCAATGGACGAGTTTCTAATCCACTAAGACATTTTTGTTGTGGATCAAAAATACGACAACCGCCCAGGAGCTTGAAAGATGCCGCTGTAGTTGGGCCGGTAATTCCTCCCGCTAAGATACAGAACTTGGATAGCCCATAAGGATGTTCGGCTAAGCTGATGAGTCCGTGTTCATATCTCGCCAATTCGTGAGTTCTTTGATAGTTTGGCGCAAAGAGATCAAATATTGCGTATGGACATAATCGCGCTACAATAGAGTCTAATAATTTTTGATGTTCAATTAAGTAGGTCGTTAGATTTTCAGATGACATTTTGCTCAGTCTTTCAAAAAGATCAATTAACTCATCTTGCGCTTTATAATCTATAATGAATCGAAACAATGAAAGATTATTCAGTGACAATGATGCAAAATTTACATCAGGTGCCCCACATGAGATAAGGCTATTCGTAAAAACATTTCGCTCTTTATACTTCTCTAACCAGTCTTGAGCAAAATACCCATCATGAACAATTTTGCGCATTTTAGGATTTGGCAAATAATCTAAAAGCGCAAAGTCTGTCCAGGCTACTGGCAATAAGATGTCGCTTGGTAACCTGGGTGGATACCTGCGTCTGTTCCCGGTTATTACAGTGTATTCTTTCCAAGACTGGATAATTTCTATTAAGGATTGCATCATTACTCAAACAGCTTTAAAGTAAGGTTCGCAACTATTGCCAGGTTTTATCGTTGACTTTCAATCGCCTCAAACGTCTTCGCATCATAAAACTCCGTCTCCGCCACCGTCGCTTCGAGCGCCTTCGCCAAATCTTTAAAATTGTTGGCGGCGCGATAGGAGACGGCGTATTGGCGCAAGGGGTGATCATCTTGGATGCACAGGCCGATGGCGTAAATCGGAATCTCTTTTTCGGTGGCAAATTCGGCGGCTTGAGGAATATCATCGGCGAGGCCGTCGGTCACGACGACGAGGCGAAATTCGCCGTAGCCGAGTTGTTTCGCTTTTTGCTGCGCCAAAACTTCCGCGCCAAATTGAATCGCGCGCGCCAGCGGGGTGCCGCCGCCGGCTTCAACTTCGCTGATCGCTTGTAAGAAAGCCGTCATGTTGTTCGGGCCGAGCGGCAAAACATTGCATTCCGATTTGCTGGTGTGCTTTTCATCAAAAACATACAGTCCGAGATTGACGTCTTCCGGCACTTTTTTGAGAAACTCCGCGACGGCCCATTTCGCGCCTTCGATTTTGCGTTCAAACGTTTGATCGCCGCCGCAATCGCTGCCGAGCGGATCGCGCATGCTGCCGCTGCCGTCGAAGATGAAATAGAAGTTGCGGGCGAGAGAAACTTGTCCGGTGTCCGAGGTTGCGAAGTCCGAAGTCGCCGGAGTCGTTGTTGTTTCGGGCTTGATGTCGGTGGCGGTTTGCTGCTGGTCTCGCTGTCGTTTCTCGCAGCCGATAATCTGCAAAAGAATACAGGCGGTGACAAAAATTGTCATTCTGAAAGCCTGCCCTGCGCAGGCCAGGGAATCTTTTTTGTATTTGGGACAATTGCTTTTGTTTGAAAAAAGATTTCTTCGGAATGACATTTTCTTTCTTTTGGTTGTATGGTTGCTTTTAATTTTCCACATGATATTAATCCGTGAAAATTCGTGTTATCCGCGTAATCCGTGTTCAAAGCTTTTACTGCAACGGCGTAAACTCCGTCAACTCTGCTTCGACCTGTTTTAACCGAAACACAAAGCTACTCTTCCAGCAATTTGTCGCGAATTTGTCTAATGCTTGCTCTAAACTTCTCTCTTTTTTCCGAGAGTTTTTGAGCCTTTTCTTCATTCACCGGTTTATCCTCAATAGCATACAAATAATTCACTGTACTTTCGATGTAGTTCTGAATCTCCGAAAAGCTTTCTTCTCCAAGCCAAAATCTATTTTTATTTGCCAAGTCTATGAGTTCGCTGTGGAGACTATCGCTTTGCTTGAAAAGCTTTTTGAGAAATTTGCGATCTTCCTCCAAAACTCTTTCTACTTCTTTGTCGCTGAATTCGAGAGGTTCATTCGGAGGTTTACTTCTCAGACCCTTTATAGCCGCTTCAGTTGCAGATTCATAAAAATAAACTTTTTCCCAGACTTCGCTGATTTTCTCGACCCTCATCCGATTTAGCTGAACTGAGAAACTTCGCTCACTCTTGATTTTTTCAACTAAATTCGTCGCAAAGCTTCCCAGTAATATCAAAAGTATGCCAATTAAAAACTTGTCGACTGAAATCTTTATGAGTTCATCCTTCAGATTTTTATTAAGGGACGGCATTCAACTCCTCCTCAGTCCAACGACGCGTTTTAATTGTCAACCTCACTGTAGCGGCGTAAACTCGGTGGCTTCCGCTTCCACCTGCTTGAGGCGAAAAACGACGCGGCGGTTCGCCATCCACTCTTCGCGAGTTTTAGGTGGATTATATTTTGGATTCGAAATTCCCAATCCGGCCGCGACCAAGCGCGATTCATCGAGACTGATACCACGTTTTTTGGCATGAGCCAGAAAACTTTGAACAACCGATTGCGCCCGTTGATAGGAAAGATTTTTTGCCACCTGCATCATTTGGTTGATCACGGCTTGTTGTGTTCCCTTGGCGCGTTCCTGCAGGATGCGCTGTGGATCTGAATGCCCTTCGACGATGAAAAGAGCGCCGGCGTAAGTTTGCGCCAGTTCCAAGCCTTTTTGAAAATCAACCGCATATTTGTTTTCAGAAAAATCGCTTTGCTCCGGCTCAAAATATATTTCGGATAGAAACAGCGTTCCTTCATCGGCCCACTCTGCTGACTCAACGGCGAGCTTCTTTTCAACTTTTTTTGTATCAAACGCCGGCTTGAAAATTGTTACACCTGCCGTATTTTTCAAACCCACCGCCAGCTTCGCATAATCCCAATTCGCGTGAGTGAGCGAAACTTTGGCGGAGAGCAAACCGAGCGTGATCAGCGAGCTTTGAATTTCACTGGTGAGCCGCTCGAAATTGCGCAGCGTGCCCTGGCCGGTAAAGAACGCGACGTTGCCGGGATAGCCAACGAACTCGCAATCACCGAGCAACGCTTCGGCGTCGGCGGTGGCTTGCGGGCTGCCGAGCAGAATGTCAGCGGCTTTGCCGAGTAGTTGCAGATTTTCCGCTTGGCGCGAAGATTTTTGCTGCTGCAATTGTTGCAGCGCTTCCTGGCCGCGCAACAAAGCGTGCGTGAGTTTTTCGACGTCGTTGCGATTGCTATTGAGATAATCCGAGCGCACGGCGTAGACATCAAAGATGATATGAGAGGCCGTTCGCGTGGTCAATAAAATTTTCGCGCCTTTCACCGACATTTCAGCGCCGGTTCCAACTGTGCCGCCCGAAGTGAGAGCCAGCGCATCCGGGCTGATGACCATTACAGCATCGATGGTAGGATCGGCGCGCATCGCACTGGCCGGATCGGTCGCCAGGCCTTTGGTATCATACGGTGGAAGTGTGAGATCGGGTAACCAAACGAGTGAGACCTCTCGAAACGTTAAACCATCATCCGCCAGGAGCTTGCCAAGATATTCAATGTGCGGCCCATAAGTTTGCAGGGCGATTTTTTTGCCGCGAAGATCGCGCACGCGTTTTATCTGGCCGCGCACGACCATCGCATCGCCGCCGGTCGATCTGGTCAAGACATAAAATGGCACCAAATTTATTCCGCGCGCATTAAAAACCGGCGCCGCCATATTGATCATGCCCATCGTGCCGCGCAGATACGGCGTTTTACCATCGATGCACTCTTGAACTTGCGCGGCAAAATTATCCTCGCGGTGCAGCGCAATGGCTAAACCTTCTTCATCAAATATGCTGCCCTTTTGCGTCGAACTGCCGCCATTGGCATGGATGGTCGCAATATCGCCGCCCCACGTAATGACGCGCAATTGTGTGCTGCCATCGTTTCGTATCGATTTAAGCGAACCCGTCACGATTGCATTTAACGGCTGGGGAGGGGAAAGATATTTTACTTTTTGTCCCCACGTCGGTTCATTTGTTACGACCGATAAAAAAACGGTAACTGCGATTAAAATTGATGATTTCATTTCATCTTCTCCAAATGTATGCTTATCATCTTATCATCGTTTAGCGCAAAATTTTTAGGTTTGGATTTTGCTCTTGATAAAATCAATACTGATCAACAAACTGCCAATTACGTAAGCCCGGAAGAACCACCGATTCGATTTTTCCTCTCTCTGCACAACTTCACTGTATTTGTCCTCGAATCTTTGAATCAGAGCTGGACCCAGTCGATTTTGAGATTCCGTTATTGAGTCAGCGCAGGCGACTAATGGGACAAAATTTCCGCTATTATACCAAGCGATTGCCTGGGCAAAAAGTTTTTGTTTCTCGGCAAGAAGGCCCAACTGATTATCAGTTTGTTCCGTTACTCGCGCGATTGCCCATGCCAAAACGTTGGCGCTATACTGGATATATTTCAAAGAGCATTGGCTAAGGATTGTGGAATCCGGATTTTGTTTGCTGCGTTCCTGCAATAAAAAAGTCAGCCATTCATTCATCGGCAGAGTTTTCATTGAAGCTTCTGAAGCATTCGCATGAGGTTACGAGGCAATCGACGAAAAGTTCTCGTTTGCGCTTTCCGGCATGAAATTTTTTTTGACATTCGTTTCTGCGGTAACACAACCAAGTGAGTAACACTCCAGGATAAAATCTGGAGCGCGGCTTTAAATAAATATAATCGGTTTTCGGGCGATTTCCAATTGAAAAAGAAAAACCCTGACACGATTCAAACAAACCTCTTGTTTGGTGAATCGCGCCAGGGTTGGCGAAGGGAGGAGGGGGATCTTAGCGCTGGAGAATCATGCGGCGCGCGGCAACGAGGCCGTTCATTTCCAATTTGTAAAAATAGACGCCGGCGGGAAGGCCGCTGGTTTGAAATGGCAGCTCATGTTTCCCTTCCGGTAGAACGCCGCGGAAAACCGTTGCGACTTTTTGGCCGAGCAGGTTGAAGACGCTCAATTCGACGCGGCCGCCGGCGGCGATTTGAAACGGAATGCGAACGCTCGCGTTCGGCGCAGCTGGAGAGATGGAAATCGGATTGGGAAAATTTTGCAAAAGCGCAAAATGGGCTGGGACAGCGCCGGACGCTTTTACGCCGGTTCGGACATTTTCTTTGCCGATCGAGGGGTTGGGTTGATCGTACCAATCCGTCGATTTGTTGCCCGATCC
>Ga0247727_10016322_pt1 | contig 12012 bp, 7 predicted proteins | sample WisWelCaveWW1625_FD_202498 | JGI IMG/M metagenome (GOLD analysis project Ga0247727, IMG submission 202498) | Biofilm microbial communities from Wishing Well Cave, Virginia, United States - WW16-25 | ecosystem: Environmental > Aquatic > Deep subsurface > Groundwater > Cave microbial mat | place...
CAATGCAGTCGCGATGGACATGACGACGGATTATAAAATTTCACCGCATTTGCGTGAGATTACGCACGAGCAAGTGGCGCTTCTGGATCAGCGCGCCACTGAAGGATCGAGCTGGGAATTTTATTGCAGCAGTTATATCCATCATCCTACCGTATTCGTACATAAAATAAGCGGCTTGGTGCAGGACGCCATCGACGAGTATTTTACCGAAGTCCGCGTTGACAACAAAAGGATGGTTACGGATTGCAGTTGCGGTGAACGCAGCGGCATTTGCAAACATGCGATTGCCTTGCTTTACGGGTGGGTTGACGACGACGAAGGTTTTTTGAACGTCGCCGACACCTTGGAGCGACTACAACATAAAGATAAAAATGATCTTCTCGAGATTCTGGGCCGCATGATTATGTTTGATTCTCGCAACCTCGGTTTTATTGATGATGATGTCGCGGCCGACGATCTTGATGACGAGAGTTTATAAAGAAACCGGATTTGACCGGTTCTTAAGGACCGAGCATGATTTGCTCGGAAAATTATGTTTGCAATTACGCGACAAACCGGAGATGAGCCGCGCCATTGCGTTGGCCTGCTGGTGCGGATCGGCAAAAATTTCCGACGCCATATTGGAAATCGCAGGAGCGGAATAATCGGTCAAGGGATTGAAGCAATTCACGCAGCGATGGTTATTGAGAGGAAGCATGAACAGATATCATTGGACATTGGTCATCTGCTTATGGTTGGGAGGAGGAAATTTTTCCGGATTGGCGCAAACCGCCAATTCACCGGCGCCGTTCGGCAGCGAGCTTTTTCCCATTCCGCCGGAAATCGCCGCCAACGTCGATTTTTGGCGAAAAATTTATGCGGAGTATCCCACCCACAAGGTGCTCATTCACGATACCCAGGACTTGAGCATCGTCTATGAACTCATCGAGTTAAAGGGTCTCGCCGATTCCGCCGTCCAGTCGTCCACGGCCTACCGTCAAGAATGGCGAAAATTGGATGGCGTCAAAGATGAATACAGCGCGATATTGCGCCGCTTCGCCGCCGGCCAGTTGGATTTGACCAGGCTTTCCCCGCGTGAAAAACGAGTCGTTGAAATTTTTGGCGCCGACGCCGATCCGAATCGCCTGTTGCAAGCGGCCGGCTCGATTCGCGCGCAGCAGGGATTGAAAGATCGTTTTCATCTCGGCTTGCAGCGTTCCGGATTGTACCGCGATTTCATCGAAGGCGTTTTTAGCCAATACGGCCTGCCGGCCGAGCTTATTATGTTGCCGCACGTCGAATCGTCATTTAATTATCAAGCCTATTCCAAAGTCGGCGCCGCCGGCATTTGGCAATTTATGCGTTCCACCGGCCGGCTGTTTTTGACGATCAATTATGACGTTGACGAACGGCTCGATCCCATTCGCGCCACCGAAGCCGCGGCAAAATTGCTTCGACTTAATTACAAAGAATTGGGTTCATGGCCGCTGGCTATCACCGCCTATAATCATGGCCTGAATGGCATGCGCCGGGCAAAGGCGTTGCACGGCGCCGACTTCGGCCGTATTTATCGCGAATACGAAAGCAGAAACTTTGGCTTTGCTTCGCGAAATTTCTATGCCGAATTTCTTGCGGCTTTGCACGTGGCGACGAATTACGAGAATTATTTTGGCGATGTGCCATTTCACCAACCGGTCGAGTTTATCGAAATCGCCACGGATCATTATCTGACGGTCAACAGCATTTTGGAAACCTACAAAATTGATCGTGAGGAATTTCGCAGGTTGAATCCGGCTCTGCGGCCGCCGGTGATGAATTCGCAGCGGCGCATTCCCAAAGGCTATACCCTGCGCCTGCCCAAACGTGCCGAGGCCGAAGGCGGCGCGTTGTTGGCGCGAATCGACCCCGGGCTGAAATATGCAGAACAGGTGCAATCGGATTGGTATCGCGTCAAGCGCGGCGATAATTTGACGGCGATCGCGAAACAAAATAATGTTTCGGTCAAAGCTTTGGCCGAATACAACAATATCACTCTGAATGCGCGCCTCAATGCCGGCCAGATTTTAAAGATTCCGCCGTCCGGCACGAGCCTGTTGGCGAGCGCCGCACCGCCGCCCGTAACGAAATTGCCGGAGACCGCGCCGCCGGAAACGGCCGCGGCCAGTCCGCCGCAGGCCGTCACCACTCCCGTTTTCACCGATGCCGCCAGTTCTGAAGCCGAAATCGAACCTCTTGCCCGCGTCGAGCGCGAGGCGATTGTGACGCTGGATATCGCGCCGGCGGCAAAACCGGAGGTAGTAGCCACGGGCGAAAACGTCGTGGGAGGAAGCGGCGCAACACGTCCGCCGTCGCCTCCGGCTCCTTCACCATCGCAACGCCGCGCCGAGCCGCTTTCGGAGTGGATTCATGTCGAAGCGGACGAGACGCTCGGCCATTACGCCACCTGGCTGGAAATTCCAACGAACCGGCTGCGCGAGTTGAATGGGCTGCGTTATAATCAAGACATTCGCATCGGCCAGCGCATCCGCTTGAGCTACGAGCGCGTCAGCGCCGAAGAATTCAAACGCCGGCGGTACGAATATCAACGCAGCCTCGAAGAAGACTTCTTCTCAAATTACGTCGTTGATTCATTGCAGACGCATAAGGTCGGACGCGGCCAGAATATTTGGCAAATTTGTACCGACATCTATCAGGTGCCGATGTGGTTGATGGTGAAATATAATCCCGATCGCGATCTTTCCAAATTGCACGCCGGCGACACGCTTTCCATTCCCGTCGTCCTGCCGGTCAACCCGGCGAGCGCGCCGCCGCTGCAATAAAACAAGTTTTAAGTTGTTGCAATTTTCAAGGAGCTATTCGGCAATAAGGAGAGCCGGGTAGCTCTTTTGTTTTTTCGTGATGTCACATTTTATTTACAGCGCAAGGCCGCCGGCTTCCGCAAAAAGCGCTTTATGCAACTAACATTAAGGAAATTTGGCGCGTCTAAATTTAGGAAAAGTCTTTATGAAAACCGACCGCATTTTGTTTTCAGGACGAATGATCAAATCCGCTCTTTTTTTCATCCCCCTTTTTTTTCTGCTGCTGGCGCAACAACCGGCGAGGGGGCAAATCAGGTTGACGCTGACTTTGGCGCCCGAGGTGAGAAATTCGCAAATTCTCCGCGTTTCCGATTTCAACATCACCGGCAGCGGCAGCGTTTCACGGCTGTTCGAATTGCGCCTGACGAATATTCCCGCGCCGATGAATGTAATCATCCGCTTTCAACTGCTCAGCGACCGCTTTCCCTCGGTTCCGATCGTCGAAGGCGCCTCCGCGGCCCTGCCGGTATCGCCGCCTTTGCACATCTTGACCTATCAGGATATCCAGCGCGGCGGCGACATCAATTACAATGCCGAAGCGGTTAAAGAGCTGACCGACGCGATTTTGCAAACCGGCAAGCTGCCGAGCGGGACGTACACGTTCATCCTCACCGTCTTTGATGCGCAACAACCCGGCACGCCGCAAGATAGCCAGCGCGAAATCCTGACCATCTCCAATCCCACCATGTTGGACTTGATTTCTCCAGGCGCCGCGGTCGGCGGCGGTGACTGCGTGGAGCAATTCGGCCTTCTGCCGCAGTTCAAATGGAATTCAAACGCCGAGCGTTTCCTCATGACGGTTTGTGAAGTGCTGCCGAACAATTCGAGCCCGGAAGATGTCATGCAAAACGAGCCGCGGCTGCAGCGCCTCGTCCAGCGCGGCGTCGATTTCATCGGTTCGCCGTCGCTCATTTATCCTTCCGGCGGCTTGCCGTTGCAATTTGGCAAAACGTATTACTGGCAGGTGCAGGCGATTATTAGTTCGCCCAGCGGCGAGGTTCGTCTGCCAAGTGAAATCTGGTGTTTTCAAATCAGCTCGATAAACAACCCCGGCGGCAACGCCGTCATTCAGCAGTTGCTGAATTTGCTGGGTTCGAGCGATCTCGAAGCGCTGTTTGGCGAGGGCGGACCGCTGCAAGGCTACAAGCCGACCGGCGTCGCCGCAATAAACGGCCGGCGCATCGAGTTGGCGGCGTTGTTGAATATGTTGCGCAATCAATCCATTAAAGCTGTTTCCGTGCAAGTTGAATAAGGATTATTCAAGCGAGTTTATTTATGCGCCAACTACTTTTGTTGTTTTGCTGGCTCGTCGCGCCGGCTTTGGTTTTTGCGGTGAATGGAAAAAACAATAAACCGGTTCCAGCCGCGCCGGACAAGGACATTGCTCTCGTTTTGAAAACGACGGGACAGGTGCAAGTCAATGCCGACAATGCCGCGTGGCAAAATGCAGGGCGCGGCACCCGGTTGCACGCCGGCGCGCAAGTCCGCACCGGCGATCAATCGCTGGCGGCCATCGTTTTCACCGACGACAAATCGTTGCTCAAAGTCCGCAGCAATTCCAAAGTCGTGATCAATGGCAAGCGCGAAGCCGCCGCTTCCGGCGGCCAGCGGATTATCAAAACCATTGCGATGGAATTTGGCGAGCTGTGGGCGAAGGTCACCAAGGGCAACACCCCGTTTCGCGTCGAAACGCCGTCCGGAGTTGCGGCGGTCAAGGGCACAATTTTTTACAGCATCCTCCGCGACGACGGCAGGCTTTATATCATCTGTTTCGACGGCATCGTGGAGCTGATCAACCGCTTTGGCAGCGTGCTCGTGCAAGCCGGACAAACCGGCACTTCCGCGCTGAATGAAGCGCCGGAAACGCATCCTTCCACGCCGGAGGAGATTCCGACCTGGGCGAACGACAGCGAAGGAAGCGGCGAGATCGAAATTGAATTTCAAGATCAAAACGGCCAAAAGAAAAAACTGAAAATTCGTTATGAATAACCGCATGGCGCATAGAGCTTGGCGCATGGCGTCATGCCCTCTCGATGCGCTTTGCCCTCTGCATGATGCGAATACTTCGACAAACTCATTTCATTAAAGGTGACGAGGGATGATGCGATTGAAATTCTTGCAATCATCTGCTTTGAGGCGCAGGAGCAGGCGACATTCTATTAAAAGCCGAATCTTTTCGATTATCGCCTTGGCAGTTGGACTTTTGGTCACAACGGAAACCTTGCGCGCTTCACCTCAGCAAAGTGGCTTTGCTCAACAGATCGAGCATTTTCCGGCGACTTCCGGCATCGCCGGCAAGCCGATCTCGATTGAAGCGCGCGTCATCGCGCCGGGGCGCAACGTCGTGTATCTCCGCTTGTACTTCAAGTCGTTACGCGATCAAGCGTTTAAATTTGTCGATATGCGTCCGGCGGCGCAAGGTTACCTCGGGCAAATTCCGGCGTATGCCGTGCGGGCGCCGGCGGTGCAATATTTTTTGGTCGCGCTGTTGTCGGATCGTTCCGTCATCAATTACCCGATGCGCAATCCTTACGGCCAGCCGGTTGAAGTGTTGATTCGCGAAAACGCCGAGAGCAGCATTGAAACCCAGCCTGCGCCGAAGCCGGAGCAAAAACCTTCGCCGCCGGAAAATAAAACCCCGATCGAAGCCTCGCCGCGGCTGCTCGACAAAATTGAAAAGCTCGAACGCCCGGTGGCGGCGGCGCCGGCGTCATCCGGCGAAATCTCACTGGCGTCAATTTTGATTTTGAGTCCGGAGCCGTTCAGCGCCGTGGCGCCGGCTGAAGCCGTCATTGCGGCTTCTTTTATGACGGAAACCGCCGTTGATTCGTCTTCCATCAAAATTTTGTTGGACGGCAGAAATGTGACGAGCCAGGCGGAAGTTTCGCCAACGATCGTGTCGTACACGCCGGAACAAATCGAAGGCGGCGAGCACACGGCGACGATCTCGGCGCGTGATGTAAACGGCCAGGCGGTGGGGCCGATCAACTGGCGTTTTAAAGTTTCGGATGGCGCGAAAGAAGCTGCAGACGAGCTGTCGAAAAATCGCGTGAGCGGAATGGCTTACGTCGAAATGCGGCGCGAGAAATTCGACACGACCAACGTGAATAACAACAATATTGGCGCCGATTTGTCCGGCAACACCGGGCCGCTGCAATATTCCGCTTCCGCTTATTTCACCTCGTTGGAAGACGCCGCGCTGCAGCCGCGGAATCGTTTCGTCATCTCCGCCGGGTTCCCCTGGCTCAACGTAACGCTGGGCGACGCGACGCCATATTATAACGAGCTGATCCTCTGGGGCCGGCGCGTGCGCGGGCTGCAAGCGGGTTTAAATACGGGCTGGATAAATTTTGACGTGATCACCGGCGAAACCGTGCGGCAAGTTGAGCCGTTGTACGTCGTCAATCCCGTTTCGGGGCAAAAGATTCGCCAGCGTTTCGGCACCTTCAAACAAACGCTGCTCGGTTTGCGTCCGAGCTTCGGCAGCCCCGCAAAGCGGGGCTTTCATTGGGGCTTCACGCTGTTGAAAGTGCGCGATGACAAAAAATCGCTATCATCGCAAGATTCGAGCAACGTGGTTCAATCCGGTCGCGTGACCCCGCGCGATAATTTGGTCGTTGGCACCGACCTGGGGCTTGCTCTCGACCGCCGTCGTTTCGAGATCAAAGCCAGCGGCGCGTGGTCGTTGTTGTCGAGCGACATCTCGTCGGGCGCGCTCGACGCCGACAGCCTCAAAAAAATTTCCGACGTCGATCTGCCGTTCAATCCGCAGGATTTCGAGAAGTGGTTTATTTTGAATGAAAGCACTTCCCCGCTCGATCCGCGCGGCAAAACTTCGCTGGCCTATCAGTTCACGTTCAATTTCAATTACTTCAATCAATTTCTGACCGCCGGCTACAAACAGATCGGCTCCGAATATATTTCGCTCGGCCATTCTTTCCTGCGCAGCGACATCCGCGGCTTTTTCATCACCGACCGCTGGCGCATGATGCGAAACCGCGTTCATCTGACTCTCGGCCTGGAAAGCTACGATGATCATTTCAACACCATCGATCAACGGCCGTCAACCCGGCTGAACACCTGGCAGTTCGGCGTGGCGGTTTTTTGGGATCCGAGCCTGCCGTCGCTCAATTTTAATTTCCGCAATCACAACCGCGACAACAATCTCGACACCTCGCTGGTCAGAAATTTTGCGCCGGAGGACAACGCCACGCGCGATCTCGCGTTTTCGCTGAATTATGATTTCAACGCGTTGAATCTCGATCACACCGTGATGTTGAATTTGACCAACTCGGATCGCGTCGACAACATCAGGAGCGCGATTTCCGGCAACGTCGCCTCCAATCTCAAAGCGATCAGCGTGCGCACGCGTTTTCAAATGCCGTTGAGCAGCACGTTGACGTTCGCCACCAACGACAACGACATCGCCGGCGGACAAAACCTGTTCAAATACAACATGTTTTCCGGCCGGCTTGATTATGATTTTTCCCAGCCAGGCACCCAACCCTCCGGCTTGCAAATTCGCGCGTACGGCGCGTTCAGCAGCGTCAGCGCTTCCGGCGGCACCTCGCCAACCGCCGCGGTTCCTGCCGGCACGATCAATGTCATTGATTACAATCAAACCGGTTTTCAATTCGGCGGCGCGCTGCAATACGGCGAGAAACACGAGTTCACGCTCGACGTCAATTTGCTGAATTACAAAGATCGCGGCGGCGTCCAAACCATTGCCGGCGGCGTTCCCACGTTCACCTCGACGAATCCCTCGTTTAAAAACAGCTTGATTCGCGCCTACTACGCCTTTCGCCTCTAACTGTGTGGATAAGCCGTGCAACTGCAAGAGCTCTGGGGCAAGCTGGCCAACAAATGGATTTTGGGAAGCGGCATCAGTCTTCTCGCCGGCGTCACGGCTTTGTTTCTCAGTTTTACTTCGACATTTGAAAATCTCGAGCGCAAAGCGTACGATATACGTTTTGCGCTGCGCGGACGAGACGAGACGGCCAACTCACCCATCGTCATCGTTGCGATTGATGAAAAAGCCCTCGCCAGTCTGCCGCAAAAACTGCCCTACCCGCGTGAATACTACGCCAAAGTCATCGACAATCTCACTCAGGCCGGGGCGCGGCTGATTGTTTTTGATATTGCGTTTACCGAGCCCTCGATCACCGATCCGAACGAAGATCTGGTTGTCGCGGCCGCGGCCCGGCGTTCGGCCAGAGTGATTTTCGCCGGCAAAGTGGTCAACGAAGTCGCCAAGAATGATATTCTCAATGTTTATTTGTCAAAACCGATTGAGCCGTTATTAAAAGGCAGCGCCGATTGGGGCATTGTCAACATTCCGGAAGAGGAAGACGGTTTTATTCGCAGCTATTTGCTCTATCAGGAATTTGACAACCAAAAATATCTGCCGCTGGCCTTGCGGGCTTACGTTCGCTTGACCAAAGGCCAGGCGATTTTGGATCACGCGGCGCGCAACGGCGCCGTCTTGCGGCTCAACAATATCGATATTCCTTTTTACAACCCCAACACCTTTCTGATCAATTTCCGCGGTCCGGCCGGAACCTTCCCGACTTTTTCACTCGCCGACGTTCTCGATGACGGCGCCTTCGATCTCGGGCCTATCGAAGACACCGATATTTTTGACGAACATCTGCGCGCGAAGACATTCAAGAACAAGATTGTTTTTATCGGCGCCTCGGTCGAAGAATTGCAGGACAATAAATTCGCGCCGTTTTTTTCTTACGAGGGGAAGAAACGCAAAATCCCCGGCGTCGAAGTTCATGCCAATGCGTTGAGCACGCTGCTGCGCCGCGACTTCATCAAGATCGCGCCGTATGGGGTTCATCTCCTCATGATCATCGCCGCGAGTTTTTTCACCATGTTGATCGTGCTGCCCTCGCGCGCCACCATCGGCGTGGTTTTGGGGGTTATGGAGATGTTGACGCTTTTCGTTTTGACGCTGGCTTTTTTTTCGCTCAAACAATTGTGGCTGCCGGTGGTGGCGCCGATGCTGGCGATTGTCTTGAGTTACATCGGCAACACCGCGCAGCTTGTTTTCGTCGAGCGGCGCGAGCGCCGCTTCGTGCGCAAAGTGTTTTCGCAATTTGTCTCGAAGAGCGTGGTTGACAAAATGCTCGCCAGCGGCCAAATGCCCAAATTTGGCGGCGAAAAGCGCGAGCTGTCGATTTTATTCAGCGACGTGCGCGGCTTTACCACGTATTGTGAAAAGCATCCGCCGGAAGTGATCGTGCAGCGTTTGAATGAGTATTTGACCGAGATGGTAGAAATCGTCTTCCGCCATCAGGGCACGCTCGATAAATTCATCGGCGACGCGGTGATGGCGCTGTACGGCGCGCCGCATCATTACCCCGAGCACGCCGAAAAAGCCTGCGTCACGGCCTGCGAAATGATCGCGCGTCTGCGGGAAATTCAAAAACGCTGGTCCGCCGACGCCAAGGATTTTTTTCACATCGGCATCGGCATCAACACCGGCACGGTGATCGTCGGCAATTTAGGCTCCGAGCAAAAATTCGAATACACCGTCATCGGCGACGAAGTGAATCTTGCCTCGCGCTTGGAGGGCGCCAACAAACAATACTGGACGTCGATCATCATTTCGGAATCAACCTACGCGCAGGTGAAAAAAAAGGCGCGCGTGCGCGAGCTGGATTGGGTCAAAGTGAAAGGCAAGAAAAGGCCGGCGCGAATTTTCGAGCTGTGCAGCATGGCAAAATTGCCGGCGATTGAGGAAGATTTGCTGATCGGGGTCTATCATCGCGGATTGGCCTGCTACAAAAAGCGCGAGTGGTACAACGCCCTCAAAGAATTCAAGCGCGTGCTGCGCTATTTTCCTACCGACGGCCCGGCGCGCGTTTACATAAACCGCTGCCTGGATTTTATCGAGCATCCCCCGCCGGCGGATTGGGATGGGGTGTATGAGTTTAAGACGAAGTAGAACCTTGCTTATTTTTCTTGTGCTTTTTCCCCCAATTCTGTGTCTTTGTTCGCCGGTTCACGACGAGTGAGCTCTTGTTGTGCAAGGTTGCGCACAACTGAACAATCGACTTTTTTATCGCTTGAAATCCAGTGACCAGAACTTATACTCACTTCAATGGCGCCACCATATGTTATGCCACGAGGTCTAATCCTGGGCCCTATCCATCGGAATTCTGATGCGACTACATTGTCCAAACGAGTAACGGCTGAAAGAGCTTCCAAAGTGGCATTGGCTGCGTCGCGCATCAGTACTTGTTGCAATGAATAGACAGCAGTCTTAGCGTAGTTGCTGTTACCGGTGGCCAAAACCAATGGTATAATAACGCGTGCATCTCCAAGTGTGCCCAACGCTTTTGCTACAGCCCCCTGTGCGTATGAAGATTGATCCTGAAGCACTGCTATGAGAGGTTCTACCGCCCGCTTATCTCCAATCTTCTCCAAAGCTTCTACTACAACATTCCGCGCCAACAGTTCCTGATCATGGAGCACTGCTATGAGAGGTTCTACCGCCCGCTTATCTCCAATCTTCCCCAAAGCTTCCACTGCAGCCTGCCGCACCAAAAGCTCCTGGTCATGGAGCACTGCTATGAGAGGTTCAACCGCCCGCTTATCCCCAATCTTCCCTAAAGCTTCCACCGCAGCCTGCCGCACCCCTAAATCATAATGCACCCCTGAATCCTGATTTCGGATCGATTTTATCAAGGCCTCCATCGCCCGTGTATCTCCAATCATTCCTAGGGCTACTGCAGCAGCCTTTCGCACGCGTGGTTTGTGGTCCTTGAGTGCTGCCAAGAGAGATTCTACAGCTCTCGTATCCTTAATCTTCCCCAAAGCTTCTACTGCAGCCTCTCGTGTGTGTGGATTATCAGATTGTAACACTGCCATCAATGACTCTACAGCTTGTGGATCCCCGATGTTTCCTAGAGCGATTGAAGTTGCTTCTTGCACACATGAATCCCGATGCCGGATTAGTTTTAGAAGGAATTTGAGCGCTATTTTATCTTTGATGCCGCTCAACTCGCTCAAAGCTTCATCATAGATGAAGAAAAATTTACACCAGAACTTCAGTTGTATCCACCAAGACATCATTGTGCTCCTCCCGCGCCGTTTATACCTTATTTAACAACGTAATTTATTGTACATTTTTCTTTGCTAGTTTGGGAATTGTAAAGATGGCAAAAATTAAAGCCGAAACCTTTCGGATTTAACCTCTCTTCTCGGAGTAAACTTACCGAGTCAAGGAATTCAATTAAATCCTAAAGATTTGGGCTTCAGACTACCAAATTATCGGAAATGGATGAGTCACAATAAACTTTCGCTACTGCTTTTTAGTCGATTCATGTGGCAACAAGCAGCCATCCGTAAATCGTGAACAATATTAACAAAACACCGGACTTTTGTCAAGAGAAATTTTTAGTGACGGAAGAATTTTCGGACGGCCCTCGCGTGTTTACGTCAACCGCTGCCTGGATTTCATCGAGCATCCCCCGCCGGTAGATTGGGCTGGCGTATATGAGTTTAAGACGAAATAGTGATTGCGTGACATTTTCAATTTATGTATATTATGCCAATGCTGAGTAGCCGGGACAATTGATGGATATTGTGAATAGTGCCTTCTGTGTTGTCTAACCGTAGCCTAAATGGAGTGATTTTCAATGAAAACGATGACTAAAAAAAAGTTTAAAACAATGACCGTCAAATATGTCGGTATTGCCGGCTTAAAAAAAGAACTCGCGGCCTTTGAAAAAAAATATAGCATGTCTACTGAGACTTTTGTGAAAAAAGTTTATCGTGGCGAATTATCCGAAAGCAACGATTTCATCGACTGGCTGGGGCTAGCTGATCTCTATCAGGACATCCGGAAAAGGGGGCTCGAGTGAAATTTTAAAAATATTTACATATTGTCGATAACCTTTTGCAGAATCATTGGGCAATCGCAGATACCCAAATCATCCCACAAATTTATACACCCGAACACGGCAAAATTGAAGGCACGATCATCTTGTTGGATGGCTCTTACATTGATTTCTCAGAGGAAATATTGATCGCAGCGAGACTGGTCACAAAACCGCGGTATCGCTATGAGTTCGTCAAAGACAAAACCGAAGTTTTCCGCTACGATAATTTTGCCAAGCACCCCGGCATTCGCCCACCCTTCCATCACAAGCACATCTCCCAACAG
>Ga0247727_10016323_pt1 | contig 12012 bp, 18 predicted proteins | sample WisWelCaveWW1625_FD_202498 | JGI IMG/M metagenome (GOLD analysis project Ga0247727, IMG submission 202498) | Biofilm microbial communities from Wishing Well Cave, Virginia, United States - WW16-25 | ecosystem: Environmental > Aquatic > Deep subsurface > Groundwater > Cave microbial mat | place...
GTTCAAATCTGTGAGCCACGCCGTCCTGATCATCATCCGTTAGTGAACCCCCAGCTGGTGATTGCGCGCCCCTGCCTTCGCCGCCTCTTCCAGCGGCATGACGGCCTCGCCGCACCCGCACTTGACCGTCAGGTCGACGCACTCGTGGTCCCGCATGACGGCAGCCACGACGCGAATGTCCTCGCCGCACGTGACGCACTGGCACGGGTCGCCGCAGTGCTCGCAGATCAGGGCGATGACGCGGCCCTCCTCGCTACGCCAGTCCTTGCCCATCGCCGTCTCCTCCGGCAGTGCACCTGCATCCGATCTCCATCGGCTCGTACGCTCCTCGCGCCACCTGCACGTACAGGCGCCTCACCTGCCCGCAGGCAGCGCAGAGCTCCGCGAGGCACGGCCTACTGGTCAGAGCCGTCCCCGCCATCGACGGTGTCGACCTTCGCGGCGTCGCCGGATGGAGCCTCGACGCGCGCGTCCTTCGCCCTGTCGGACGCCTCGACAGGACCGTAATTCCGTAGGACCTGATCGCCCTCACGAAGTTTGAGCTCGCCAACTGCACTTCCCGCCGCCCTGAGGGCGGCGTCAAGCGTCTCGCCGTCGCCGCCGGCGCGAGCGACCTGCTCGCCGTCCTTCCTGATCTTGACCTCGACGCTGTACATCCTCCGCGTCACGCTCCCACGCTCGATTTGTGGATCGCTACCGTCCCTTGCCCTTGCCCTTATGCTTGTCCTTCGGCACGAACGATCACCCCCTCTCGCCGTGTCCAATCGCGGCCTGCAAGGCTGGCTCGTCGGCGACGCGAGACGCCGCCCTCGAACGGCCAGCCAGCAGGCCCGCGACCGCTACTTCGTAAGGACGTAATGCTCGACGTACGACGTGACGGCCATGACCGCGATGGTGCCAACAGACGGAGCGGCCAGCCATACGGCGGCGCCGAGCGCCTCAAGTGCGGAGCCCAGGATGTTCGTTCCGTCCCTGAACCCGGCGACGGACACGCGGCCCTCGTCAAACACATTCTTCGCGAGGGCATGCTTCACGACCAGCGTGCCGAACAGGAAGAAGAACGTGGCCACCGACAGCAGCGCCTGCTCGCCAGTCTCCAGGCGGGCCGCGCCGTACTGGCTGTCCTCGATCAGCCTGGCCACTACCCATATAGCCGTCTCGACGGCCGTGAACACGGCGATCAGCGCCGCCCGCTGCTTGGCGTACGACAGCAAGTTGCGCGGCGTCAGGGCCGCCCTGGCCCTCACGACGCCCTGGATCACGTGCTCGACGAACAGCCCGCCGAACAGGACTCCCACCGCCCTGACGCCCTGCATGGCGATGGCCAACGCCAGCCACTTGACGAGCGTGACGATCTCGACAACGGTGAAGACCGCCACTCCCTTCAAGAACTCCCTCATGACGCCACCTCCACCTCTCTTCTCCGGCGGCAGTATGCCAACGCCGCCCTTGCCGGCCCTGCCAGCCCTGCCAGCCATGTACACGTTCAAGAACACCGCTCCTGGTACTGCCACGTATCTATTATAACCTGTCGCGTCCACCGCGGTACACGTGCTGCACGTAACGCAAAACAGACCCCGTTACTATGGTGATGCCCCAGCCTGTGACGGCCATGGAGCTATGGACTATGGAGGTTCTAGAAGTTCCAGCTCTGCACAGGATGGCAGTTCTCCTTCCGGCCCTGTCGGCCTCTCTCCTCGTCGCCACGAGCACGTCCACGCTGCTGCGGTGAAAAGCCGCCATGGCGTCCCACACCACGTACCGTCTCCCGTTCACGGTCACGGGCTCCCCGCACAGGAAGCCGCGCGCCCACAGGTCCAGCGACAGCGCCACCTGCCCGGGGCGCGTCCTGCCGCAGCGGCTGGTTCCCGGGTCGCTGTCCGTCTGTCCGGGCACCGCGTTGTAGGCGAACGCCGTCACGACGATGAGGGCGGCTAGGGTGCACATGCCTTCGCCCTCACTCCCGCCCTGCGCAGTTCCTCTACCAGCTGGCCGCTGACGCTCTTGGGGACGACGTATCCGCCGCCGTCGGGCGTCTGCACGTCGACGTAGTTTATATTGACATAGTTCGAGAGCGGCATTCTCATGTGCGACGTGTACGCCTGCGGGGCGAACGACATGCGCATGTCGACCACCGCGGCCCTGTCGATCGCGGAGCCGTCTGCCGTGCTCACTGAAACCACGCTTCGAAGCGAGGCGATGCCACCATCGATTCCAGAGCGAACCTTCACCATCGATACCGCGCCAGGTATCACTCCGAGCTCCTCGCTGCAGTGGCGACACGCCCGCACCGGCCAGTACGCCCTCGAGAGCCTGAAGTAGTGCGACGTTTCGCCGGCGATGCGCTCGCACCTGGGGCTGAAGTGCACCGCCACGTCGCGCCGCGCCTTGATGCGCATCTTCACCCAGCACTCCCTGTACCACGCCACGTCAACGTAGTGCGCCACCAGCCTCGCCTCGTCCTTCCACGCCAGCGCGCAGCGTCTTTCCCTGCTCTCGAAGACCGCTATCGGCACTCCGTCCGGCCACCACTTCGCATCTACCGGCGAGTTCAGAGCCGGCACGTCGATGTACCGCGGCGGCAGGCCCTCTATCCGCTTGACGCGCTGGGCGTCGCTGATGCCCACGTAGCCCTCGAGCACCGCGGTCCACGCCGGGGGCTCGCCGAACACGCTCTCCTTGGCCACGCCAATTCGCTCCCTGCCCGCCCTACCCACGCCTGCTCACCTCCGCCCACACTCTCTTGCTGGACTGCCCGTGCACTCGCATGCCCGTCCTCCGCCTGCCGATCTTCCTGTCCCTGTCTGTCGAGCGCTCCCTCTGGGGCCCTTCCGGCGGCTTCTGGCGGTCGGTGGCTGGCCTCGCCCCGGCCCCGCCAGGTACCCTGCAAGCCCTGGCGGCCGGGTCCCACCGACGACCGCTGGTGACGAGGCGGGCCTCACTCACTGGTCTGCCCTCACTTGGCCTTCACCTTCACCGTGAGCGCTCCTCCGACGACCACCATGGTCACCCGCGCCCTAACGACGTTGAACACGCCGGCGAACTGCGCCTGCTGCTGGGAGTCAGCGGCACCCACTTTGGAGCCCAGAGAGTGCCACAGGCCGGCGTAGCCGGCTCGGTCTGCCGTCTCGAACGCCACGGTGCCGACAGTCACGGGGCCCTCCCACTCGGCGTAGAACGTGAGGTCTCGCACGTTCAGCCCCGTGAGGTCCAGCTCCAGACTGGTGCCGGTGACCACGCTCGCCAGCAGCGTGACGCCGACGAAGACATCAGCCAATGTCCTGCACGACGAACACGTCGATGTACCCGTCGTTGGGGAACGTCATCTTCTTCCCCGCCGCGTCCGTGATCTGCAGGATCACTGACCCATCCTCCGCCTTATCCAGCCGCGCAGAATGCGAAGCTGCCTGGACCTGGCGAGGAAGAGCTCGTCAGGGCCACCGCCGCCGGCCGGAATGAACAGCGTGGACAGCGCCTCCGACAGGCTCTTCGTCTCGGCGAACGCCTTCTTCACCCGCTTCGTGAACGATTCCGAGGCAGACAGCGCCTCCGCGATGACCTTGAGCGGCTTCTTGGACCACGCCTCTGACATCGATGCGGCCTCGACGAACGCCTTCCTAACTCGAATAACCAGCAACTCCGACGTCGAAGCGGCCTCCAACAGCGCCTTCCTCGTCCTCAACGCGAATGCCTCGGCCAACGATGAGCCCTCCGCAAAAGATCGCTTGAACACCCTTCGCATTGTCAACGCCTCAAGCGTTGATAACGTCTCGACGAACCTCGTAGCCGCCGAGAGCACCTTCTTGGTCATCGTCTCCGACAGCGACGCGGCCTCGGCCATGAGCCTCTTGACTACCAGCCTCATGGCCTCACTCGGCGAAGCCGTCTCGGCAATCAAAACGTGCGGCTCGCGCAGCAATGCCTCGGAGAGGCCCGACGTCTCGCTGAACGACATCGCGAATGTGATTCCCAGTCTGCGAAGCAGCAGCGACATGGCCTCTCCTTTCAGCTCAGCCCATCGACAACCTTGAAGTTCGGGTACACAACTAGGAAGTCCGACTCCGCCGGCATGTCAATCAGGACCCACAGCATGTTCATGAACGTGAAGTGCATCGCCCTGTTCACGCGGCGGACGTTCGTCACCGAGTACATGCCGATGCCCCGCTCGTGATCAATGGCCTCTGACATCTGTCGCAGGGTCGCCCGCACAACGACCACATCCTCACGCCCCCTAGTACGCCGCGACTTCGCCCCACTTCACGACAAACCCGACGTTCCATACGCCGGTTCCAGGCACCGTAGCCCTGACTATCGCGCCCTCGTTCGTAGCCAGCACGATGGGATGCTCCCCGTCGGCGGCATCCTGCTCGAAGAGCTCGTACACCGGGAGGTACAGCGAGCCGATGATGGGCGTCGCAGCCCCGACACCAGCGGACGAGTGCGTCACGATTCGCCCGACGCGCTCCGAATCGAGCGTCTTAGTCCCGGCGCCCAGCGCAGCCGTCGTGACAACCCTGATCTCGCCCATGAGCGAGGTGCCCATGCTCGTTCGCATCTTCTGGTTGTTGCCAGTGAGCGTGACCGTCGCTCCGCCAGTGCCCGCAGCGGTGAACGCCCTGGCGATGGTCAAGTCGAGGTCGATCACGCCTGCCGCGAACGCCGTGGTCGCCCTGGCGCCCGGGAGCGTGATCTTCTGCAGCACGGCGAACCTCGTGGCGTCCGTCCACCTGATCTGCAGAATCTCGGAGTTCGCCGCAAGGCCCGCCGCGATCGCGCCTGACAGCGGCGCCGCCTGGTAGAACCCGAGCGTTCCGTAGTCGACGGGTCTCGCGACCACGCGCAGCGCGCGGAACGTCGTCCCGTCGACTTCCGCGATGGTCCCGCCGTTGCCCTGGAGCTGGATGCCCATGTCAGTGCCTCCTCAAGAAGCTGGCCAACCGCATGGCGTCCGCAACGTCCATGTGCATTGTGATCTTCGTCCACCCGAGCTGCGCGCACCTTGCGAGCTCCTGGTCTATCGCGTCAGCGAGCAGCCTCGCGTCGAACGACTCGACGAATGGGCCGCTCGGCGCGTCCGGAAGCTTCGCCAGCCCGCCGTGCCGCCTGATTGCCGCGATCACTCCTGCCGCGCTATCCATTGATAGCCTCCTTCAACTTGGCTACCACCAGCTCGGCGACGCGGTTGGCGAATGCCTCGGACTCGTAGCTGGTAGCCTCAGGCTGCGTACCAGGCTTCCCAACCCTCGGCGGCTGGGGGCCGTCCCACACCTCGTATTCTCCAGCACCACCGTCCTCGCGGCACTCGGCAAGAGAAAATCGGTGCTGCGCGAGATAGTCAGCCAGGAACTGATGCGACTTCTCGCGAGCTCGCGGGTCGTCTGCCAGCGTCGCCTTGAACAGCCTCTTCGACATTGCGAGCCTCTCCTCCTAGTTCCAGACCCATGCCACGGTCCACTGGCCGTAAATGCGCGTGCCAATCCCGCCTCGTCCAGCGTGATCGAGCGACGGTTCAGCAGGCGCTCCAGTTGCAGGCCGGCCAGCGCCCAGCGGCACGACCGGCTCGTTCAGCTCGCTCGAGTTGAAGCCGTAGATCGTGAACCCGGTGCCAGCCACGATGTTAGCCGCGAACACCTTGATCGTCTCGAGCATGTGCTCGTCCGCCGTGTGGTCAGTCGTGGCCACCGGCCTCACCCACGCCTCCACGAGCGACCCAGCCACAATGCCAGCCTGCCCGGTGACATTCACCGTAGCGTCAGACTTGCCAGGAAACGCACCGAAGTCCAGCGTCGCAACGCCTTGCGCTCCCACCTACGGCTTTCTCGGTGGCATCTTGCCTTGGAAGTACTTCGCACCTACGACGCGAAGCAACTCGTCGTCAGTCACGTCCAGCACCTTGACCTGCGATGGGTACGCCCGCTTCATGGCGCCCGCCACGGCGTCGCTGACCAGCATAGATATGCCACCGTCCAGCTGGGGCGCACCGACCTCGCGCTGCGCGTCCGCCGGAAACTTCACGGGAACCTGTCCGTAGTTCGCGATCCTCTTCATGTCTTCCTCCTAGCCTGACACGCAGGCAATCGTCAGCGTGTACGTGAACTCGATAGCATCGTTGAGTGCCAGGATGATGTCGCCGAAGCATCGGAGGCTCCACGCTGTACCCGCGCTCGACGCGCTGAACAGCCCCCACTCGTCAATGGTCTTTCCGGCGTCGGCCGTGATAGTGGCCACCGTCCTGTACTGCCTCGTCGCCGGCTGCGACGCCGTGCCAGACACCCTGGCTTCAGAGCCAGGCGTAGTCAGCGTAGTCGCCCCGCAGCCAATTGGCGAAGCGCAAGCGCCACCTCCAGTGCCCCAGTGGTGCCAGTCCATGTTGGTGACGTCCGTGGTGCCGTCCACGAAGTCATCAGCGAGGAAGTCAGCCGCCGCGTCCGTGATCGTGTTGAGCCCGAAGTCAACCTCGCGACCTAGCACCCACAACCCGAGCGGACGCACTCCGTGAGCTGCGAACTTCTCGGCGAATGCGGGGCCGAACACAGGGCGCTCGACGAGCATGCTCGGCGCGTACCTCCACCGCTCCCCGGGAGCAACCGCCCTCATCGGCACCGCTCGCAGCGTGCCTTCGATGATGGTGAAATGCTCTCCAACGCTCAGCTGCCTGAAGCTCGGTCCGTGCGCGAACCGCGCGAGCCTGGACGCCATCGAGCCAGCCATGCGCTTGATTGCTGCTTTCCTTCCGTCGCAGCCGCAGTCGCGGCCAAAGATGTTCATGCCACCCTCTCCTGACTTGTGCCTGCGGTCACGTGATGTAGTGCCATCCACATCCGAGGAACCCGACCTTTCCGGCGACTCCAGAGGCCGGAAGCACGAGCGAGACGTCGTTGCCCGGCTGAAACACGATAGGCAGCGAGAACCCGTCGGCGCCATGAACGGGATACTTCTGTTTCACGGTGGACAGCGGCTGCTCGATGCGCATGATCTGCGAAATCGTCCGGTCATTGAATCCAGAAAGCACCCAGTCCAGCACGATCGAGTGCCCGATCCTCTGAGCGATAGTGATCGTCACGACGGCATTGTCTGCCTCGCCCTTGTCCTGCTGCTGGTCAGTGATACCGGCAACGCTCATCAAAGATACCTCAAATTCTCCATGGCCCGGGCTAGCGCCTGGGCCGCCTCGCCTTCAAGCAAGCGCTTGGCCTCGTCGTGGTCAAACGTCCCATCCGGCAGGACTCCGCACGTCTCTTCATCGATATCGACGCCCTTCCTGACCACAACCTGGCCATCCTTCCTCACTTTGATCTCAACGCTGTACATTGCGCTAACCTCCCCTGCTCCGCATCTCGCGGAGGTCCTCTCGTATCTCGCGCAGCACCGCGGTCTGCTCGCCCATGTACTGCGATATGCCCTTCATGTCTTCGCGGTGGTGCGCCTGGTCGTTGCCCATGAACTCGCGCCACGCGATCTCCCTGGCGGCGTTCTGTCGAGACTGCGTCTTCAGCGTCCACACGAGCGCCGCCACGGACGTCGCCGAGAGACCTATGAGCGCCAGCAGCACCTCGTTCACGTCACTCTCCCTCCGAGTCTTTCAGCCTTCGCGGCGGCCTGTGGAGCGACACCTGGTCAGCCGGAACGACGAACGTCACCTTCTTGTCAGCCTGCCTGTTCGGCACGCCAGGCCTCTTGACGAGTCGAGTCTTGATGAACCGCCCATGCTTCACGACAAACTCCCTCTGCGTCACGTACCTCTTGGTCCACGCCGGCGACGCAATCGGCGTGTACAGTATGTCGCTCACGTCAAACACGGCCTCAACAACGAGGTCATCCCTGCCTTGCGCAAAGTGAGTGGCGACTTCCAGGCTAGACGTCCACGACGATGCCGTCCTGTGAAAGCTGGGCTCGCCTGGAGGGGCGAAGTCCAAGTCGATCTCGTACACCTCGTCTGCCCTTGCGCCCCGAACAATGCTGTACCACTCAGGGCCGGCCATTCCCCTGTACAGCGTGACGGTCTTCCTGTCACCGAACACGCCGGCCAACTTGCCCTGAACGTATTCGTAGTACCGACGAAGCGGCGCGAACCTTTCCTTGTCAACTGGCTTGCCTTTGAGTCCGTCTGCCAGCAAGTCGGTATGCCCCTCGACTGCGCCGCCCTCCGTCCAGTCCAAGATCATCTCGCGCACGCGATTCACATCGTTGCGCTCCATGCCGGAGGCGAGCATTTCGTCGACTACGGCGTTGACGTGCGCCTGCCATTTCTGAAGATTGGCTGACACAGGAGTCTTGAACGGCTCGCCGACGATGCCCAATTCGTCGTGAACCACGTCCAAGTCGTGCCTAACCCTCTCGCCAACGTCGAACGGGTCCTGGTCGTCTGGCAGCGGGCCTTCCTTCTTGGCGTCGCCGTGCTGGTCGTCCTCCGCGCCGACGATCGGCAGGATGGTGCACCGACACTGAGGGTGGGCCGGAGGGTTGTCGTGGCCGCCGGCGAACACGCCCCTCACAACGACGACTTGCCCATGCAGAGGGGCACAGATGGGGCACACGCGCTCGTCCCTGGCCGTGTACCACTCCTTCTTCTCGATGCCCTCGCTCTCGTACAGCCGGTCGGCCCCGGCGTTGGCCGCGAACTGCAGCTCCGTCCTGGAGATGCTCATGGCGCGCGCGCTGCCAGACAGCTTCATGGCAGACTGCACGGCGCTTCCCAGCGCCTTCGACGTCATGCCCTTGCGCAGCGCCTCCTCGACGGCCTGGGCCAGGTTCTTGCGCGTTGTCTCCGTGATGCCCTTGACCTTCGCGGCGGCGTTCGCCAGGGCCCATTGCTCGGACTGCAGGCGCCGCAGGTCGAAGTCAACCTTGATGATCGACGACGCCACGCCGACCCCGGCCTTGAACCCCTGCGATCCGGCCTTCCTCAGGATGACCTGCAGGCGCCTGTCGTGCGACGTCCAGTCTGCCAGTATCTCGTCGATGGCGCGCTGCGCCTTCGGGAAGGAGATCATGCCCTCGAGGCGCTTAGACACCTCGACGGCCAGGTCGCCGAACATGTCGTCCAGCTCGACGGCGATCTTCCGCTCCTGCTCGCCGAGAATGCCCTGCACCTGCTGCCACACGCGCTCGCCGAACTCGTCGCGCTCCTCCTGCCCAGACGGCAGCGCCCGATGGTAGTCCGTGATCTCGATGACCGCGTATTCGCTCCTGTCCACGATCTCGAACGCATACGACGGAGGCGGCCGAAGCTTCTTCTTCTTCTTGGCCGGCACCCTGATGTACTGCACGTACCTCGGCGCAGTCATGACGATGGGAGCTGACTTCGCCGGAGGCTCCTTGTCCTTTCCATCGTCCTTGTCGTCGTCGTCCGCGTCATCATCCGCGTCATCATCGTCATCGTCAGGCGCGGGCGGAGGCAGCGCTGGCTGCTTGTCGGCACCGATCTCCGGCCCCGTGAGCGGCGTGGTCTCCGCGCCGAACGGCAGGAGGTAGTAGTCCTCCTCGTCCAGCTCGTCGTGGCCGAACATGGACCGGGCCTCGCCGTGCGTGGAGATTCCGGACGCCCAGCCGGCAACGGCCATCTGCCGGTTCGTGGCCGTGTCCTCCGGCACAGGGTCGTCGTACTCGAAGTAGAGGTCCGTGCCGAACATGGGCAGGTAGAACTCGTCTATCACGCTCTTGATGCGCTTGAGCCGCGGGTCGATGACCTCCTTGCCGTACACGTAGTACCCGGCCTCGGCGTTGGCCCGGTTGACGTTCTCCGTGATGCCCATGACGCTCAGCGGCACGCCGAACACGCCGAGGATCTGGTCGCGGTTCAGCTTGCGGATGAGGGTCAGTTGCATCTCGCGGGCCGTGACCTCGGCGGCCGTCCACTCCATGTCGCCCCACAGGATGCCGATGCGCCCGCCCGACTGAGCGCCCTGGTGGCGCTTCTCGAACATCTCGATCAACCGCTCGTGCTGCTCGCGGTCGTACCCGCCCGGCACTTTGATGAAGCCGCCGGGCGCGGCGCTGTTGAAGAAGTAGTTTCGCATGTACTGCGCCGTGAAGTTCTCCGTGTCCATGTCGTACTGCGCGGCCTGCACCGGGCCCAGGCCCCTGTACATGTTGAGTGGGTTGGGCCGCTTGAAGTGAATGATGTCCTTCACGTTGAGCGGGATGTCCATGCCCAGCGGCGACCGGTACACGTAGCCAGACACGAACTCCACGAGGTTGTCAGACGGCACCACGTACATGCGATGCGGCTGCAGCACCCAGATCATGGCCGGCTGGCCTGCCCCGTCGCGGACGAAGTACCAGAACGCCTCTCCGACCAGGTCCATGTACATGGAGGTGAACTGAATGAGGTCGTAGTACGTCCAGAACGGGTTGACCTTCTTCAGGAGCTCCTGCGCCGGATGTCCCGGGGCGACTTCCTCGCCCTCGTCGTCGCTGGGCCTCCGATGCACGATGCGCCACTTGGTCTGCGCCGTGCTCTCGGAGATCTTCGAAACGGCAGCGAACAGCCAGCCTATCGTCCCGTAGAGCGCGAGGAAGTCCTCGGACTTCTTCCCGGGCGGAACGCGCCACAGCGACGTGCTGTAGAACCCTGGCAGGTTTATGGGGTTGGAGAACGACCGGATGGCCTGCGCCGCCCTGCTGGCCAGCGCGACGGCCCGGTCAAGCATTCCCATCCGACTACCTTGGACTTCGTCTACGCGAGTTTCCACGCGGGCGAACAGGTCTAATTGTATCACGTTTCGGCGGGCCCTTCAAGGGACCGACGTCGAGCTGGGCTGTCATCTCTCGGGCGAACTTCTTGACCTCACGCGAGACGACCCGTCGCAGCTCCCTCCGGAGGGTCCCCCAGCTGATGAGGCCAGTACCCCTCGAACCCCTCCGGCGCGTGGAGCCGCCGACCGCTGGTGGGCTCCCGTCCAGCCCTGGTGTCACGCCCAGGTCACCATGATGTCCTGGCCTCCGTGGACCGCCGTGTAGGCCGCTCCCGCCAGGGCGTCCGCCACGTCCTTGCTGCCACCTGCAGGGTGGTCCACTACGCGCCTCTTCACGTCGTTCTGGAGCCTACTGAGCTCCCTGAGCAGCGGCTCGTAGACCTTCCACAGGAGCCTCCGCTCGTACGCAGCTTCCTTCAGCTGCTCATACGGCGCCATGTTCTTATCAACTGATAGCAGCTTCGCCTTGTAGCCGCGACGCTGGAGCTGCTGGAGGCTCTCTTCGCTGGCGAATCCGTCGTAGGAGACGCCGGCGATGTTGTATCCCCTCTGCTGGAGCTCGTAGATGATCTGGCGCACCTGGGCGAAGTCGATCTCTCCGCCCATCTGCTTCGGCAGGATCCTCGCGGCGAGGTCCACACGGATCACGGGGCGCGCTTCCCGCCCATCCTTCACCTTCTCCTTCGGATCGTCGGGGGCCGGCGGCTCCGGGCCGATCTTCTTCCTCCCCTCGAGGCACACCATGGCGAACCCGCAGGCGTCCTTCTTCATCCCGAGGTCCACGTGGATGTATCGAGGCCTACCGTCTCGCACCGACTCGCCCTTCTCGTTCAGCATCACTGGCCTCAGCCCAGAGCGCGGCCATACGGCGCCATCGTCCCACGAATTCTCGCCCGCCTCGCAGGTGCCCTTCAGCCAGTCGTACGGCGGCATGTACGGCGCGTCAACGCTGGACGTCACGCACATGTAGTCGCGCAGCGCCTTGTCCGGATTGCGCCGACACTGCGTAAGAAGCAACACCGGCACGTTGTAGAGGCTGCCGCGATGTTCGAAGGCGGTCAACGGGCCGATGTTCGGCTTCGTCTCCACAATGGTCCGCGTGCTATAGTGCACGGAAGGGACGATGCCGTCCTGCAGCTGCCCGGCCAGCTCCTTCTCCTTGCCGCGCGTGAAGCTGTCGTCGGTGGTTGTCGACGAGATTCCGACGATCATCCCGTCGGAGAACCGCGAGGACACGCGGCGCTGCATCGTGTCGTAGATGTCCAGGGCGTTGTCGAGGCCACTCTTGTCCGTGTAGAAGTTCGCCTCGTCAAGC
>Ga0247727_10016324_pt1 | contig 12011 bp, 8 predicted proteins | sample WisWelCaveWW1625_FD_202498 | JGI IMG/M metagenome (GOLD analysis project Ga0247727, IMG submission 202498) | Biofilm microbial communities from Wishing Well Cave, Virginia, United States - WW16-25 | ecosystem: Environmental > Aquatic > Deep subsurface > Groundwater > Cave microbial mat | place...
ATTCTAAAAGTGATAAGATAGATGAGGTTCTTCAGAAAGTATGGCTTCATGAACTAAGCCATAGGAGAATTGGTGATCTGTCTGGTGGTCAACAACAACGAGTCTTTATTGCAAAAGCTCTTGTAAACGATCCACAAATTCTTATCTTAGATGAACCTGTCACTGGCATAGATTCACAAAGCAAAGAATTGTTCTACCAAATTCTACATGATCTAAACCAGAAAGAAAATATCACAATAATCTGGTCGTCACATGACCTTGATGCAGTTGCTAAGCTTGCAACCAAAGTGGCTTGTCTTAATAGAACACTATTTTTCCACGGAATATCAGAAGAGTTCTTCCACAACGAAGATCTGCTAAAACTGTATTCAGAATCTTCAATGCAAATGCACATGCAACACCACGACGATTGAAATGACATTTGAGATTCTTTCTTATGGATTCATACATAGAGCGCTTATCTCAGGTATTGCTATAGCTCTTATGTGTTCAGTTGTTGGACTTTTTTTGGTTCTACGGCGATATTCACTTTTTGGAGATGCGCTTGCACACGCAGCTTTTGGAGGTATCGCTGCAGGACTTTATCTTGGAATTTATCCAATATGGGTTGCCTTCGCAGTTTCAATATCAAGTGCGCTTGGCCTGACAAAGATTAGACAAAAATTTCAGATTTCAGGAGACGCCACGGTAGCAATCCTGCTTTCATCTGGCCTTGCTATGGGTGTAGTTCTTATTAGTTTAGCAGGAGGATTTACTGTAGACATATTCAGCTTTCTTTTCGGGAGTATTTTGCTTGTAAGTTTGGAAAATACAATTTTGATTTTGGGTCTTGCAGGTTCAATTCTTATTGTGATCCTGTTATTATACAGGCAACTAGTGTATACCACTTTTAACGAAGAACAAGCCAAAGTTAGTGGCATTCAAGTTGAGAAGCTAAACTACTTGCTTGTTGCAATTACTGGTATAACAGTAGTAAGCTCAATGCAGCTTGTGGGCATTTTACTTATTTCCTCACTTATTGTGATACCAAATGTTACTGCAATGATGTTTGGACGTGGTTTCAAGCAAACTTCTATACTTTCTATTACTTTTGCGGTCTTTTCTGTAGTAGCAGGAATACTAACTTCTTACAGCTTCAATATTGCACCAGGTGGAATGATAGTATTGATCTCTATAGCTATTTTTGCAATTTCACTTGTAATAAAATCAGCTGGGTTACTTAAAAACAAGACAATAGTTTTGAATATAAAATCTACATAATCTGATTTTATTTTAATTTATTAAACTATCAATTCTTCTTTTATCTTTAACACTTTTTACAAAGAACAATGATGTTGCAATAATACCTGCAGCAATCAAAGGAGATACGAGCTCAGCATACTTTATTTCAAATTCTTTGTTTGCAGATGATACCATCTGTCTTGGAATTTCAGTAACTGAAACCATACCAAGCTTCTGACCACGTTGTTCTACAAACCAGATATTTCCATTATCATCAGAAGTGAGAAATTGTACAAAGGATTGTTCAGTCGGAATAGAAACTTCTTTGAAATTACCATTGTAAGGATCGTAGATGCCTAATTTATCAACTGTGTGCTGTGCAAGCCAAATGTTGCCAAACTGGTCTGATGCCATTCCAAAAGGCAATGCGTCAGCATCTAAAACAGGAATCCTCTCAAATGTCTCAAGAACTGTATCAAACCTAGTTATAGTAGGTCCTGTATGTTCAGAAACCCAGAGATTTCCATTTTCATCAAAGAACAGTGCTGTTGGCTCTTTCAGGGAATCTTGTGGCACAAATTCTCTAGACTGACCTGTATCGGGGTTAATGATTCCAATTTTTCCCGCTTGTGATTCAGTAAACCAAATGTTTCCAAATTCATCTAAAATAAGTGCCGTAGGTCCAGCCAGTGGTGCAGCGGAAATTTTAAATTCTTCAAACTTTTTCTCAACCTGATCATATTTTAACAAAATGTTTTTGTCTGCTAACGCAATCCAAATGTTGTTCTTCAAGTCAGTTTCCGTAAAGATAGGAACTGATTTTATTGGAAGATCTATATTTTCAAACGTTTCAGTTATTGGATCAAAGAATCCAATTCTTGAATTTGGTGTATCAGTATACCATACTTTACCATCATTATCTATATTCAATGTTACAGAAATTTGTCCATCAAATTCGTATGGTGTGAATTGCTTATCACTAATAGTAAATTTCCAAAGTCGTGGTTTGGAAGTATCACTTATCCATATGGTATTTTTTCCATCAAAGACTGGATATAGTGGTGCAGTATCAACAACTGGGAAATTATATTCAACAATATTTGTTTTAATTTCAGAAAGTTGTGGTTTTATTACAACATTAAATGATACAACTTCATTTGCCCTCTGAGTTCGCAGAGCTTCTATCTCTACATGCCATCTTCCAGGAAAACCAAAGGTGGCATTGCTCACATACTGAGTAGCCGAAGAATCCACGGCAGATTCTACCGGTAATACATCAAGCTCCACAGGAGAGATGTTTTTCTGAGGATTTGAGATCTTTATTTTTAATGCAGATGTATCTGTAAGTAGTGTTCCATCCAAAGCCAAAACAGACACAATAATCGTGTTTGTTCCACTTGAGAAAGGCACTATGTTTATGTCGAATTTAGCACCATTAGAGAATTGTACAGTTTGATATCCAAATGAAACCTCTTGAGCTTGCACCTCTTGGATTTCTCCTGCAGGAAGGGAACTATTTGCCAAAAGAGCAACAACACCAAGCAATGCAATCCCTATAACAGATTCTATCTTAAGGGATTTTCTAAATTTATTGTAAACTACTATTGAGCCAGATTGAAGATTTTTTTCTGCCGGTTTTTGTATTCTAAACTGATTGTAGCCTCCTATCGCAACCATTATGCTTCCAAGCAAAATCTTCGCAAGTATTAGCTTGCCATATGTAGAACTATAAAGCAAACCAACATCACTTTCCAAAAACCAAAGAAGTGTGGGTCCTGTAATAATTAAAATCCCAACTGCAATTATGACCATGCTTGAAATTTTTGGTATGATCAATAATGACATTAGTTCTTTTTTGTTAGTTTCTAGCTTAGCAAAAGAAGGAATTATCACAAAGGTAGTATAAATTACTCCACCAATCCAAACAGAAGCAAGAAGATTATGTACATAATCTAATATTATAGCAGGTTCGTGCATACTTGCAGCGCCATGCCCAAGCATTGTTGTTGTTGAAATGAGTACAAGAGACAATCCAAGTACAATAAGCTGTTGCTTTTTTTCAACAATTATCTTTCTTTCTGCCCAAAACCATACCACAAACAAAATGATAGTAAGTATCATTCTTGCAAGCCATGTTGTTCCAAATCCAGTTTGTATAGCAGCAAGTGGTGAGATCTGCAAAGCTATTGATTGGACCGCAAGCATAGCAATGTTTGAGGCAAGAACCAAAAACAGACCTATACCAGTTAATTTTAGAAATACATGAGAATGTCTTTTCTGTAATTCTTCCAAGCTTTCTTTTATTGTGTTTTTTGTTATAGCCGACTTCCAAATCAATAATGATGAAAGCGCTGCTCCAAGCACAATCACTTGGCCTACAAGGCCTGGGAATCTAGCTGCTGCCTCTGGGAAATATACTATCGGTTGCTCAGTTTCTTCCTCTAAAAACGAAGGATCTATTCTCGCACTGCCTACTGCAAAAACAAAAGCATCACTTACGACATGCCCATCAACTTTGGAGAGCACTTTACTTGTTACCGTGTACACTCCATCATCTAGTAGATCTGTAGTGACAATAAGCGAATCTTCACCTTGAAAATATTTTGTATCTTTATTGTCTATCTGGTTTCCATTTTTATCAAAAACTTTGATTGTGCTATATTCTACCTCTATTGCTTCAGAATAATGAATTATTATCTGATTTGTTTCGGTAGTAATGTTTGATGACTGGGCAGGTTCTGTATTTACTACAAAAGGATGACCAAATGCAAGTCCAACATTAATAATGCAAACAAAAACAATAGAAATTATTGTTAAATGTTTTAGCACAATTACCAATCTAGGTTTGATAATTTAAACAATTGATAGTTTCGATGCTTGTACCACAATTGAGTAAAAGTAATAACCTTCACGATTGCGCTAATAACCATGCAAAGACCCCTCATCTTTCTACTTTTATCTTTACCACTGATCTTTGGGTTTTCTTCAATTTCTGCACACAAAACCATAACCGTAGAAAATCTTGAGATCGAAGTTGGATGGCAGCAAGAACCACCACTTGTTGGTTTTATGAATGCAATTACCTTTGAAATTAATGAAAATACGCCAGATGGGCAAAGTGGTGTTAAAAATGCCTTCAAGAACTTGCAAGCAAAAGTAAAGTATGGAGGGCTAACCAAAACACTTGATATTGACTCTGATACAACAGCAGGTAATTATCATTCTAAGATAATTCCAACGAGAACGGGAAGTTATGTTGTGGAGCTAAAAGGAGATATTAATGGAATCACAATTGACTCCTCAATTCAAATTGAGGATATAGAAGATAAGGCATTACTTGCATTTCCAGATACAGCTGGCTCGTCGGATCAGGATGTTGCTGCATTAAAGAGTGCCATGTCTTGGCTGCAAGCAGAAGTTGCTTCACTAAAGTCAAAGCTAGGTGGAATTGATACTACCTCAAGTGGCTTTAACACTGAAACAGCTTATAACTTTGCAATATTTGGACTCTCTCTTGGCGCAGCTGGAGTAATCTTGGCGATAATCGCTATGATAAAAAGAAAATAAAGGTTTAGAGTTTTGGAATTACTCTGGTCTTTGAAGTTACTGCTATGATGCTCACTATGCTTATTGCAAGCACTAGTGCTACGATAGTACCAAATTCTGGAACTACTTGCAAGGATACTACATCACCCTGTGGACCAGTCCAACTTGCTTCTTCACCAGGAAATCCGATTCCTAGTATGGTGACTTGAACATCAACTGGATTGTCAGATGCCAATGCATCTGTAACATGCATACCAGGCTCGCTCATAGCATGTGCAGCGGATTCTGAAAGAACTTCGGTTCCATCCTGTGTTGCACTTAGGTCATAGTTTACATGTTCAACTATGTTTCCGTCAGCATCTGTGAAGCCAACAGATATTGCTAATTCTTCACCTGCTGTTGGAACACCGGATTCTATTTCAACATTCATTGAACCATCAGATGACATGGCAGAGGCATAAGTTTCCTCTTCTTCCATAGTCTCCTCCTCTTCCATCATTCCAGCTTGAACAGTTACAATTCCTTCCATCCATGGGTGAACCATGCAGAAATACTTGAATGTTCCAGCTTCCTCAAATTTGAAAAAGAACGTTTTGCCAGGTCCTAGCAGACTGCTGTCAAATATTCCATCAGGTCCCTCTCCCTTTATATCACCACTTGTAACCGTGTGAGCAGCTGTGTCCTCGTTATGCCAAGTGACTTCTCCACCGACATCTATTATTGTTTCATAAGGTTCAAAACAAGAATTTGTCGTTTCACATCCAGGGGTGGATGAACCTACTGCATTGAATACGTCTGCCTTAATATGATCAGCAAAGGCAGATGGTGTAATTGCCAGAATGCCAGCTACAAGAGTCAAAACAAGAAAGAGTGAACCTATTGATTTTGACTTCATGTTCTGGGTATTTAAAAGCGGCTTATAAAAATGTGATCTTTACTCTTTGTATTGTTTTCACAATTAACCATGCTGAAAATATAGCTCCAATTCCTACAAGCAACAAAACCATAGATGATGTTGTAATCATCATAAACTGGACATTTCCAGTCAGGATTGAAACTAACGTCAAAGCCAGTACTACAGAAATTATAGCAACAACATTCTTGAGTTGGAGTTTTGTTCCATTCCTGATAGACTTGGCAGCAAGGCCAAAAGGCCAAAGATAAACTGCACCTATTAGTGATGATGCTATGATTCCTGATGTTAAAACTGAGATCTCACCATCTCCAACGCTTGAGAGCTTCGCAATTTGCAAGATTCCAAGCAGAGGTGTTATTCCAGCTCTGACAGATTCCTGTAAGAAGGAATTATCTCTTTCAATGTCTGCAACTGTTGGACTAAAAGAATAGTATACCGCATTAAACACATTAAGAAAACTAGAACCAGATGCGGTTGCCATTATGGTATTGTCTCTGTATTCTCTTAGAAATTGTACTTGTGGTGCAAGCTCAGATCCAAATGCTGCAGTTGCAATAAGGCAACCATTTGGCGGCGGTGTATTGCCACTTTCACTACCAACAGAAACTGAAAATACAGCAGATTCTGTGGGAATTGGCTGAAACAAAATACCTTGTACATCAACAGAAACTTGGTATACTCCTCCCTCTGTAAACTCGTAAGGAATAGTAACTGAACCGATTGCAGTATGAGTTAACGGAATTCCAAATACTTGTGTTGTTCCTTTGCTTACAACTACAGAGTAGTCTATGTGTTCTTGAATTGCATTTGTGTTTTTGTTTATAAAGTTGATTTTGAATTTTGTTTGTTCCCCTATATTTGGAGTAGTAGGAATAGTAGACAATCCTACGTTAAGAATTCCCATATCAGTTGGCTGAATTATCTCAACAGATTGTTCCTCCGCGTAAATAGGGAACAGTACAAAGACTAACAAAACTAATACTAAAATAATTTTCAACGACAATTTTTCTGGTGAATACAAATAAGAATTTATCGTAAATATGAAGCATATTTGACAAAATTAAGGATCGTTTTGCAGATACTTTTTCATACTTCTAAACTTCAGGAAGTATGTAACTTGAAAATATTGATGATGTTTGGAGTTTTGTTATTTGCAATACCTTTTGTTAATCCTGCTTTTGGACACGGTTTTGGTTCAGAAACACTTCCACCCCTAACAGTAGGAGATAGAAATGCTACTATTTCCATTACTGTTAATCCACCAATATTTGATCCTAACAACAAGGAAACAAATATTTTAATGAGATTTTATAATGCAGACACAGACGCAGTAATAGAACACGTAACCTATCTAATTGGTCTCTACAAAGATAATAAAATTGTCTTTAGATACATGTTTCACGATGATCTTGGAAATCTGTTCTTGAAAGTAATTTCTAATGATTCTGACAAAATAGAGGTTCATGGAAAAAAAGAGCCAGTAGTTGGTGGGTGGATGAAAGCAGATGATCTGAATCCAGTAACATTAGAAGGACCTGTATTCAATTCTGGCGGTTTGTATAAATTTGAAATAGAGATTGTCACAGTTGATTCTGACGACAAGATACTTGATGAACGACCAGTCTACAACGGAGCAATCAGCGTAGCAGAAAAGACAACACATGAGATAACCACTAATGAAGGCAACAAGCATCTATTAAGTCTGACATCTTACTATGATCAAATTAGCAGTTTTCAATATATTCCTGATTCAAGATCAATAAAATTTTCTATGCCTTTTGACTGGTCTGAGACTAACATTAACCAAGTTCTAGTCGTGCATGAAGAGACCCACATTCCAAAGTCTTTTGGAGAGATACTGGTAACAAAATACACAGGATATGTCAACGGGTTGTTATTATCAGATAAAGCAATTACAATAGATGATTATTCCACTGATGATAGAATAGTCCACGTTGTTTTAAATACACAAGACTTGCTTGACTTGACAAAAATTCGTGAAAATCCAAAACAAGGAATGGAGTTTACAATTCAACCAAGCACAGAATCTAATACTTCAATATCAGTTTATACGAGGAATGCACAATACAAGGTAACTCTAGGATGGGATCCTCCAGCTATAATGGCGAGCTCAGCAACCAAGTTTTTCTTTGATGTAAAAGATCCCTATTTGATTACTAACAAGGCATTATCTATAATCTATGATTTCACCATAATTCAAAATGATCAAGAGATTTTTAGAACAAGTGGGACAACCCTAGCTGACGAAAAAAATGTGATTGATGTCATATTTCCTGCTGATGTTTCTGGTCCAATGAGAATAAAGCTTGATAATTTGGGAGGTAATAGCTTGGCCGATGCTGAATTTTTATCTACAGTAAATCCAATCGTTAAATCTGAGACCTTTCCTATAAGACTATCAAGTTACTTGATTCAAGATAGAAAAATACCCGGAAAATATGATTTAGACTTGACATGGATCCCTTCTCCTATCAGAATAGCTGAACAAACCGAATTTATCATTACCATATATGACAAACAAACAGGTCTGCCGGTACCACAAGCGGAGTATGATTTTGTGTTGTTGCAAAACAATATTGAAATACACAGAAAATCAGGTCTTGCTCAAGCTGGTGGCACTTTTGAAGATTATCTGTTTTCAGGAAATAATCTTGGAACCGTTACTTTAAGAATAGAAAATATTGATCAAAGTGGAGAGTTTGTAGAAATTCCAATCTCTGTAACTCCAGAATTTCCTTATGGCTCACTAATCGTACTTCTTTTGGTGTTCGTAATGATAATTACTTTATCTAAATTGAGGGTCTTGCCGCGTGCATTCTGACCACATAGAGAAGAAGCTAGGCTCCGTATTTGCAATCGCAATAGGCCTTTTTATTTTAGAAATTGTCGGCGGAGTTGTTAGCAATAGTTTAGCTCTGATAGCAGATTCGTTTCATATTCTGCTTGATGTTATCGCAATTGGCATATCGTTAATAGCATTCAGAATAGCAAAAAGACCGCACTCTTCTACACTCACTTTTGGTTTTCATAGAGTTGAGATTATTGCAGCATTTATCAACGGCATATCACTTGTTGCCATGGCAGCATTCATTTTTTACGAGGCATATAGAAGGTTTTTAGTTCCTCCAGAAATCAGAACAGAAACTCTATTGATTGTGGCATCAATTGGTCTTTGTGTAAATATAATCATGGCACTCATGTTAAAGAAAGAAAGCAGATCAAACCTTAATGTAAAAGGCTCGTACATTCATGTCTTAGGAGATCTTTTATCTTCTGTTGGCGTCATCGTTGGAGCTATTCTGATCTTCTTTTTGAATAATTCCATAATTGATACCATTGTTAGCATTGGAATAGGACTTTTAATAATACGCTCTGGATTGATTCTCTGCAAAGAATGTTTACATGTATTCATGGAGGGAACACCAAAGGAGATTGAGATAAGTGAGGTTTCAGGTGAGCTAGAAAAATTTGATGAAATAACTGAAGTTCATGATGTTCATGTTTGGACATTGACCTCAAATATATTTGCCATGTCAGCACATATTAAGGTGAGACAAGAGTTTATTCAAAACCCAAATGCATTATTGAAAAAAATCAATCAAATAATGAAAGAACAATTTGGCATTAATCATTGCACAATTCAGATAGAAGGTGAATATGACCTAATTCATCCTGACAAATAAATGATGATTTAGATGAAAAAAGAAACTTTTTTCCAACTCTTCATTTTCTTATTTTGCCTTTATTCATCAATCATTTATATCATTGGCAAGAATCTGACCAAGGATTAAATAGAATAATTACTTGTTTTCGCCTATGCAATTTATTTCTATCAAGAGTACACTGTCAATAGTTTGTACACTTACACTTCTTATTACCATAGTTTCTTTAGTGCCTTTTGAGGCACATGGTAATGGCCTTGCACAAGAAAACCTACCTCCTGCAAGTATAGGAGATAGACAGGCAAGTCTTTTTATAAAAATTAGTCCGCCAATCCTAACTTCAGAAACTGTTCAAGACACATTTTTACAACTTAGACTGTTTGATGCAAACAATAACCAGACAATCCAACACACATCATTTTTCATCACAGTAAGAAAGAACAACGATTTGCTTATGAGAGATCTTTTCCACACACATTCTGGACTTTTAACAATTAAGATCGAGCCAACAAACACACCTGGCAAATGGCAGACATTTGGCGACATAGAACCATTCCAAGGAGGATGGACTTCAACAAATGATCAACTGAGTGTTAAAGCACCAATACTTTTAGAAGGTGGATTGTATCATTTTGAAATAGAAATCTTTGGAATAGATAATGATAGAAATATCTTCATTCCAGCTGATGCGCCACGATTTGATTCATGGCTTAGCGTTGGTGACATTTACCATAATACAATTACATATCAAACAAAATCTTATGAAACTACAATAATTTCATACTATGATGAAATTAATGATTTCAAGTTTGATGAATCTAAGAAGCTTATTTCATATTCGATGCCATTTGATTGGGACGTATCAAGAATAGAAAATCAACAGATCTTTGTGCACGAAGAGGTCCAGATTCCAAAATCGTTTAAAGAATTCACAGATAGTATCACATTCAATGCTGAGGTTAATGGTGTTCCGCTTGTTGGTAGGATGCTTGCAATAGATCCCTACTCAAAAGAAAACACTCTGACTCTACACTATTTGATAAACAAAAATGATATCTTAGACATGTCAAAAAAGACTTCATCTGACACAAAGACCATGGATTTTACGTTATCTCCTGGAAATATAGATGCACAGACTTCCACTGAGATATTGACTGATTTCGGTGGTTTTAGAGCAGAGTTTGTATGGTCACCAACTGATCTAAAAGCAGACTCTACAACTGATCTTAAAGTTACCTTCTTTGATGCATTTTCAGGACAAAAAGTAGCAGGTGATGTAAAATATGATCTTAAAATACTAGACAAAAATGGCAACGCAGTATTTTATGAAACTGATCTTGACGCTATAGGTGCAGTGGATAATCAATCAATTAACTTTGCAAACAATGGAGTTTACACTCTAGAAATAGATATCAAATCCATTACAATAAACGGAAAGACTGACTCTAGCAGACTTGGAATTGCTAGAGGTTATGTTGTTATTCCTTCTACTGTTATTTCCACTCCAACACCCACTCCTACTCCAACGCCTACTCCAACGCCTACTCCAACGCCTACTCCAACACAAGGCTGTCTCATAGCTACAACAGCATTTGGTTCTGAACTAGCACCACAGGTTCAACAGCTAAGAGAAACTCGTGACAACGTGGTAATGCAGACACAATCAGGAGCTGCGTTTATGACTGCATTTAATTCCGTGTACTATACCTTTGCACCTACAGTTGCAGACTGGGAAAGGCAAAACCCAGTATTTAGGGAAGTTGTTAAGACTAGTATCACTCCACTGATTACGACACTCTCAATTCTAAACTATGTTGATATTGATTCTGACGCTGAAATGTTAGGATATGGAATAAGTGTTATACTGCTAAACATTGGAATGTATTTTGTTGCTCCAGCTATAGTAATAATGAGACTGACGCGACGCAATAAATGAAGCATAAGATTTCAAAATTCTACAAATATTATTATACAAATCAGTCCGTGAACTTATTATCATATGATTCCACTTCGTGATGAGAATCCAAAACCTGCCGGTTACAGACCAAAAGTTACTTATGCACTCATTGCCATAAACGTAATAATATTTCTCTGGGAAGTTGCATCCACTGGGCAATTCTTTGAGTTTACAAACCAAAGAGCTGCGATAATCTTTTATCAATATGGAACTGTTCCAGCTGAAATAACAGAAGGATTGATTGACAAAGATTATGGAGTCATAGCACCGCTTTTCACTTCAATGTTTCTTCATGCTGGAATAATGCACGTTGGAGGAAACATGCTCTTTTTGTATATTTTTGGAGACAATATTGAGTATAGATTTGGAAGAGGAAAATATCTAGCTCTGTATCTTTTTTGGGGGCTTGTAGCTGGCTTTGCACATATTCTGTCGGATCCATCAAGCGAAATTCCTGCTATAGGAGCATCAGGCGCTATATCTGGCGTACTTGGTGCATATCTAGTATTGTTCCCTCACGCAAAAATCATGACCATGATGTTCTTTGGATTTTTCATGAGAATGTTACACATCTCTGCAAAGTGGTATCTTCCCTTCTGGTTCATATTTCAAAATGTGTTACCTGTACTAATTGGTTCAAGCGGATCTGGAGTTGCCTTTTTGGCACACATTGGCGGATTTTTGATCG
>Ga0247727_10016325_pt1 | contig 12009 bp, 6 predicted proteins | sample WisWelCaveWW1625_FD_202498 | JGI IMG/M metagenome (GOLD analysis project Ga0247727, IMG submission 202498) | Biofilm microbial communities from Wishing Well Cave, Virginia, United States - WW16-25 | ecosystem: Environmental > Aquatic > Deep subsurface > Groundwater > Cave microbial mat | place...
GGTTGTCGGCATTGTCTACGGTTCCATGTTTGTTCTTCTCCGTCTGTTTGTCACTGTCCTGGCTGGCGTCGAGCAGATGCCCGCACAGGTTTTCCGAGAGAATTTTCTTATTGGTCTGTTGATAGGGGTCGGGCTCGGAATCGGAGTACAAGGCGGAGAGGCGTTCATGCATTCGTTTGAGCAGCACCGCGCTTCAGTGCAGGCAGGCCCGGTGAAGCATGGCTGAGAGGTGAGACGGATGTCCGGTGTACATTTCGAAGTTGTTGTAAACCTTCCAACGAAGAGTCTTCATGGCAGGTGGCTAATCCCATTTCTTTTTCTGATTGTGGGAATTTCGTTCGTACCATCAACGGTTGATGCACAGAACTACTGGGTTCCGATGGATAGACCCACGGCCCGGAACCTCCGCGATCTTTCCTTCCTGGGTAGCTTGACCGGATGGGCTGCAGGCGATAGCGGTACGATCGTAAAGACGAGCGATGGTGCCGAAACGTGGACGGTCCAAACTTCGCCCATCGGTGACAAAATTGTCGAGATTATGATGCATGATACAACTTTCGGCTGGGCCATTGCACAGTACAATCCTCATGATACTGTCGCTGCTTACGGTACAACACTTCTCCGAACCACGAATGGGGGAGAGGAGTGGTTTGTCCAGCAGGTTTTCCAGGATGAGTTCCTTAATGCTGTGGCGTTTGTTGATTCCGCTAACGGTTGTTTGGGGGGCCACTTTGGGAGGATCTACTGGACATCGGACGGGGGCGTCAACTGGACTCCAGCCATCGTCGACTCTGCAGACTATGCCCAGTGGCCTATTTTCACCATGAAATTCTTCACGCAAAATATCGGCATGGCATCCGGTGGGGTCTATGATTGGATCGGCATGGTCTGGAAAACAACGGACGGCGGGAGATTCTGGACACATGATCGAGTGGCGGGTGAGCCTGTTTTTGGAATTCATTTTGCCGATTCTATGAATATCACCTGTGTGGGTGGGGATCTTGACCTTGGGGCCATTATGGTGAAAAGCACCGATGGAGGACAGACGTGGCAATATACCTATCTCGCCATCTGGGGACAGGCGACTGCCATCGCATTCAGAACCCCGGTCGAAGCCTGGGCGCCACTCTCCTTTGCTACTACATTTATGTACTCCCTCGACTCCGCCAACACATGGACCTCGTTTTATACACCCGATACCTCGGCCTATTATGACATCGTGTTCACGGATTCTTCGACCGGATACATGGTTGGAGACTTTGGCGCGGTATCGAAATATGTGGGACCACCGGTAGGGATACCTCAGCCTTCCACTGCCATGCCCGTATCACCGGCCCTTCTTCAGAACTATCCGAATCCGTTTAATCCTGGGACCAGAATCAGGTATGAAGTGAGGACGAAGAGCCTGGTCACTTTGCATGTCTATGATATTACAGGTAGACACGTGAGTGAACTGGCTGGAGGGTTGAAAGAGCCGGGCATCTACGAAGCACGCTTCCACGATGGTGGCCTTTCCACCGGGGTTTATATGTGCGTCATTCAGATCCAGCCTGTCGACGGGAGTTCCGGCTACTCGAGAGCAGTCAAGATGGTTCTGGCGCGATGAAAAGCGCTCTGGCTTTCCGTATCACTTTACGAGTTGCATCGCCCTTGCCGCCGTAATTGTCGGTGTGGTTAGCCGATAGAAGTATACCCCGCTTGCCAAGTTCGCGGCATCAAAGGCTCTTTCATAACTTCCCGGCAGAAGTTCTTCAGCGATCAATGTTGCGACATCTCTTCCAAGGAGGTCATAAACCTTAAGGGAAACAAATCCGAAATCTGAAATCTGAAAGCCAAAATTGGTTGTGCTGTTAAATGGGTTGGGATAGTTCTGATACAATTCGAAGATTGAGGGCACGGTTGAAGGTTCAACAGATGTGCCGAGGGTTGAGATATCGATAGGGCATGTCCATACCTGGTAGATGCCGGTGAAGTTGTCCATCCACACCGGCCACAATGTGTCGCCGAGGGATGTCATGGCGATGTTATCGCCTTGATACCCCGCGCCCAAGCCGCCAATCGGTTGCGGCTTGAAGTCGTGATCGCTTACCTCATAATCAGCCCATGTTGTTCCTCCGTCAGTCGAGCGGGAGAGAAACACACCGGCTGAGTCGGAAGCTGTGTTCCTGTCGTCGTAATACAGGACATTCACGCCACCACCATCGTCCACGTGAATCGCCGGGAAGTACTGAAATTTCCCATTGTTGACAGGATCCTGGTTCACTCTGATTCCGGTGGACCAGGTCAGTCCACTGTTCGTCGATCGATGCAGGATGATATCAGGGTCGGAGCCCGCGGGGGCGAGATTCTTTTCGGTCGTCACAATGTAAATCCAGCCATCCTGTGGCCCCCCACTACGGTCAACGTCGATTCGTGGTAGGCCATTCACTCGAATATTTGATTTTTCGGGAAAAGTGCCGGCGATACCGTTGATGTCAAAAGCATTCTCGTCTGTTGTCCATGTTGCGCCCCCGTTTGTCGAGGAGGAGAAGCCGACATAGTCTTCTGTGAAAGGAGAAACGGCAATCACGCCTGCCCAGCAGACATTGAGGGTTCCGTCAGGCCCGATTGCTGCCTCGCCCCCCTGGCATCGTTGCGGGGGATTATTGATTTGCGCTGGCGCGGTCCAGCTTGTTCCTCCGTTATCGGTATATGCATAAAACACTGGAAATGGAGTTTCAAACTTGACCCAGACCGCGTAGGACCTCCCATAGTAGCCACTTGATGGAATGCCATCTGACACCAGTGTTGCCCTGTCCTGATCATTCGTAGCAATTGTCCGTTGAGAAGACCACGTGCTTCCGTTGTCGGTAGAGTAATGCGAGTACAATCCGGGTATGATAGCGAGCCGGATAATAATAAAAATACCGTCCTTGTCTATGGCAATTCCCGGGTCGCCGCGGTGGAACGTAATTGGAGCACCGTTACAGGTATCGCTACCGTACCATGAGAGGCCTGCGTTTGTAGAGACATAGATTCCTTCGCTGATGAAACCTGTGCTGAGGTCGATGGTGTTTGCGCTGGCAAAGAGGATCGAAGGATTGGTGGGGTGCTGCGTGATGAAGGTTTCAGTTTGTGTAATGTTGCTTGGGTAGATCCTGTAGTTCTCACCGATGAGCACGGTTTCGGGAATATGGGTTTGTTGCGCTGCTCCCGTCTGGACGCTCATTCTTATGATGAAGAAGAGAGCCGTGGTCTGGAGGCGCCACCGCGTAATCGTGTTGGAAATCATGGGTTCGATCTCTCCTCAAAAAGTGTAGCCAACATTGATACCTCCGAAGTAGTTTCTAGGCTCCCCGGCCTCATAAAATTCCAGCGTTGCAGAGTTTGTGTTCACAAAGGCAACATATGTCTTGTCGAATGCATTGTTGACTCCGAAAGAAACGAGCACGTTGAGTCCCCCGACAACGACGTCGAGTCCAAGAGTCACATTAACGATATTATAACCCTCGGTTTTTTCTGAGTTGGCATCATCGACGTACATTCCACTGGCCAAATGATAGCTCACCTTTGCGAAGGAGGTGATCTGCTCTGTGAAATTGTTCTCGTAGGAGACGCTGAACGCGACGAGATGTTCGGGTGTGCTGGGCGCCGTGTTCCCAGCAAAATCCCTGTTGATCGTTACGAGATTTCCAAGGGAGTCAAACTCCACCGATCCTGCAAGGTATGTGTCGTATGAAAAGTTCGAGAATGTATAGGCGGTCTTTGCGTTGAGTCCCCTGAGGAGCTCAAGGTCAACTCCAATTTCCAAACCACTTCGATCTGTCCGGGCAGAGTTTCGGAAAAACACATCACCGAAGACCTCAAACGGGACGATCTCATCATCGATAGTTGTGTTGAAGTATGTCGCTTCAAAAAAGATCCGTCGGAAGAGATCCGCACGATGGGCGAGCAGATTTCCTTTGATGCCGAGCTCGAAATTCTTTGATTTCTGCGGTTGAAGATCCGGATTCAGGAGGGAGGTGGGTTTCGAGCTGGTCGGGAAGTTATCCAGCTCATTTCCCGCCGGCGAATCGAAGCTGAGTCCATATGACGCATAAGCTGCCACGGTCGGTGTCAGTTTGAAATTGACAGCAGCCTTCGGCGTGAAATCTTCGAATCTTCTCACGGCGTTCTGTACTTCAAGGATTTGATTCTTGTGGTCGAAAACCACTTTGTCATACCTTCCTGTGATGAGAAGATCCATCTGTTCCGGCAGGAGATTGAATGTATGTTGAAAATAGACTCCAACATTCCCGATGGTCTCATCAGTCAGCCCGCTGAGGATATCGCCTTTCTTTCCAGAAATGTTCTGATACATCTCCACCGGACCGCGCTGGGAGAAGAGATCTCCTCCGATTGAGAACTCGTGGTTTCGATCGAAGAGGTGGTAATGATACACATAGCGGACGGTTGCACCGAGTCCGTCACGATTGATAATGCGATACACCCCCGATGCCCTCTCAAAGTATTTCATGGTTCCGTAACCGGTCAATTCAATCTCATGGTTTACGTTCTCTCCAAATGTTGTGCTGAAGCTCAACCCAAGCCTTCCTTTCTTGGTAATGCGCTTTGCATCGCGGGCTGCGTCACGGGAATTTGCCTGAAAGGGATCGGTCTCGAATTGTTCCTTTGTGAGCGACCCCGGAAGTCTGATCAGACCGTCCACGAAATAACCATAGATACGCAAAAAGGAATTTTCGCTGGTGGCGGACTCGACGACATTGTTCAATATATGCCAGTAATCTTCGCTGTGTTGCCGATATCCATGCGCGTGATGATAGCTGTAGGTTGTCAGGAATCCGAAGTCTTCCGTTCTCAGTCCGACTTTGAAACCGTTCTGTTTCACATCGAAGGAGCCGAACTGGTTGAAACTGACCGCATGCGTCTTTCTGAACCCCACATCGTTCAAGAAATTAATTACCCCGCCCGGCGCATTGGTATACAGAGATGAGGAGTTCCCTTTGACGATCTCAATGCTGCCGATGGACTGAAAATCAATTGCCTCGATGCGGGTCTGTCCATCGGGTTCTGATTCAGGGATGCCATCAAGAAGAATGCGCACACCCCGTATACCGCTGTTCGACCTGCTTCCGAACCCTCTGATGGAAATCCGGACATCATGATTGCCGTACCGCGACTCAAGGAAGAGACCTGGTACAGTTCCCAGTACATCACTCACTCCAATTTTCCTGTCGAATTTGAACTGGCTATTTTCCACCCGTTCGATGGAGTAAGGGACGTCGATGATTCTCTTGTACGTTCTTGTTCCGGTGATAACAACTTCGTCGATCTGATACGTCCTGATTGTATCGGTGGAAGTTGTGTCGATGGTCTGCGCATTCATGGTATCTGAATGGACCAGAAAGAAAACGAAGAGCATAGAAAACCGTGAAAGAGTTCGCATGGAACAGCGCCTGAATAATCAATAATGAAGTCACTAAACGTGAACGGCGGTTTTGTCCAATGGTGCTCGCGACCCACGATTGTAAATGTGCGACTGAACATGGAACATCGCGCTCGCAGGGAAGCCAGATCCCCTCCAAGAACTTGAGGGTCCAAAAAAGATTTCGGTGTTAGTCGACTTCTGGGAGCGGAGGAGATTTGTCCCGCACGGGATTGATCTGAAGAATTGGAGGGACTTGCGGATGTGAGCAGACGGGAAGGTAACACAGCACCTGGGGAACGAATATTGGACTGAGAGTGAAGGCTTTCGGAGCATTGTTCTTGTCAAACGATTCCCACGTGAGGGTTGGTGCTGCGATAGAGCAATCTTCCGAGACCGGGCGATGGTTCTTCTCGTATTCCTCCTCGAAGAGCTCTACCTGAAAAGCAAAGTAATTGGTTGCAAGGAGGAGGGCGACGAAGCTATGGATGGCCGGCGGTAGCAAAGGTCGTAGTTCAGTGTTTGGGAGGCTTGCTGGCTTGCGAAGATAATGAAGGTAATTCTGCAGAAAGAATCAAAAAAAACGATACAATCTTCGATAGTCGATCGGTGCTGTAGAATCGGACTTGTGAGCTTCCTAGCAGGTTGCCTTTTCGACATCTTGCCTTTGAGGGACGGACTTGCTTATTTCTTGCATCGGTTTTTCCCAAACCCCTCTTCCGTGGAGAACTGTAAGTCGAAATGCCTGTTCAGCGAAATGCAATAGATCCAAATATCGTCATCCTTGCAGGAGGAATTTCCTCGAGGATGCGGAAATCTGCTGCTTCATCGGCTGGTGCAGATGGGTTCCTCCGACACGAGGCGATGGAGAAACCAAAGTCCATGATGCCGGTCGGAAAAGAGCCTAAGCCGTTCCTTGATTACCTACTTGACAACATTGCTCGCGCGGGCTACAGGAATGTGGTTATTGTCGTTGGTGAAAGGGATACTACGATACGCGACTATTATCAGCAGCAAAGGGGTTCCCGACAATTTTCCGATCTGAGTATTTCTTATGCTGTGCAAGACATTCCACAAGGAAGAGAAAAGCCTCTTGGCACAGCCGACGCGCTGCTGCAGGCTCTCAAAACGAAACCCTCCTGGAAGAACCAGAAGCTTACCGTTTGCAACAGCGACAACCTCTACTCAACCAAAGTGCTCAAGATGCTGCTCGATGATGAACACGGTAATGCAATGATCGATTACGATCGGGAGGCATTCCGCTTCGACAAGGATCGGATTGCTCAGTTTGCGGTTATTAAGAAAGACGAGGAAGGTTTCCTGGTTGACATCCTGGAGAAACCCACTCATGCGGAGATCTCACAGGCTGCCGATCGGAGCGGAAGAATTGGCGTGAGCATGAATATCTTCAGGTTTTCGTTTGATCATATCTATCCCTTCCTCGAAACCGTCCCCTTTCACCCGGTGCGTCAGGAGAAAGAACTTCCTACTGCCGCAGCAATGATGGTTCATCGCTTCCCTCGCTCTCTCTTTGCAATACCCGTGTCCGAGCACGTACCCGACCTTACGCTTCTGACTGATGTTAGTTCCGTGGATTCCTACCTGAATGGTGAAAGCAGCGGTTGATCCGATTGACGGTTTGACGATTCACCTGAATAATTCTTTCGTACCCGAAGTAAGCCCCTGCGTGCAAATTCTCGCGCCCTCTCAAAACTGAGAAAGTTCCTCAGTTCTTGGAAACGGATGAGAACCTACCAGACGAAAATCCCTTCGGGAGTGAGTGAACGAGGGATTTGGCGTCGGAATGATGATCACAGGAGTGGCATGGAGTTTGGATTTGTCGTCCTAAATCCCGCTTCTATCACTTACCTCGTTCCAGCGCAGGACCTGAAGCATTAGACCTACGTGGGATGAGCTTTCTATTGTTGTCTTATTTGAAAGGACGATTTGCCATGGAGAGGATGATCGTTTTGTTTAAGCGAATTTTCATTGTTGTCTTAGGCTGTTTTGCCACACCCCTTTTTGCTCAGGATCCCATTCTCTCGGATCTCTATTTCTTGCCTGATGACGCTGTGATTGCTGCCGCAGCTGGAGACCAGGAGACTCCCGTCATTACTCGTGGGGGCGACAAGTTTCTCGTAGTTTGGGTTGATAGCAGAACGGACTTGATTGGAAACATCATTGCGGATGAGGGTGCGCGCGATATCTATGCCTTGCGGACTGATGCAAGCGGGACTCTCTTGGACGCTACACCACTTGTTATTTCGCAGGCCCATGGGGATCAGACGAAGCCGAGAGTAGCGTGGAATGGCCAGAACTGGCTCGTCGTCTGGATAACGCAGGTGCCAACCCAATTCTTCTACACCGACCAGATTGCCGCAGCACGAGTTTCGTCGGAAGGAGTCGTTCTCGATACGACACCGATTGAAATTGAGACGTTTGAGAATAGCGGAAATGGAGAGTTTTTCGGAGTTGCAAGTGACGGAAGCAACTGGGGTGTGGTCTGGAAGGATTTTGTCGGTACCCAGTGGAAAATCCAGGGTGTACGCATTTCACCACAAGGGATCACTCTCGACCTCAACCCTGTTTTGATACACACCACCACGAGTCAGCCCTATCAAGGAGACATTGCCTTCGCGCAGGATGAATATCTGCTGGCATGGAAAGAGTGGCGATTCCCAGGCAATGATGATGTGCTGGGGCGTCGGCTCAACACTCTCCTCCAGCCTCTCGAAACCAACGCGATTGCTATTACTTCACATGCTGACTATGATACCTTTCCCAAAGTTGCAACAAATGGAACGGATTTCCTAGTTACTTGGGAACGATATAACACATGCTGTGTCGGCGGAGGGGGAAAGGTATACGGCGCTCGTGTAAGTCATGGCGGCAGCGTGCTCGACCCCGCCAGCATTGCGATTTCGGGCTACGTCGGCGAGACGATCGGGCGAAATCCTTCAGTCACATGGGACGGATTGAACTACTATGTGGGGTGGGTTGTCGGTTTCGACCTTTTTGCAGCACGTGTCACGAGCAACGGCGGGGTGATGGACTTCGGCGGCTTCACAGTGGGTGTGGGAACATCGCTCATGATGGAGCCCAATTTGGCCGGAGGCCAAACCGGCGGTGCCCAGATTGTGTGGAAGGACAATCGCGCCGGTGGCATTCTGCCGTACGACATCTACAGGGCTTCCCTCTCGGCAGATGGGGTTCCGGCGCCTGAGAGCGCGATTTCTCTTGGCGCACCGGCACAACTTGAGGCTGACGTTCAGACGAGCGGCACAGGGTATATGGTTGTCTTCCGAAGTGAAAGCTCCGGTCTCAGGAGGATCATGGCACAGCCGCTTGATGCAAATGGTGACCCATTGGTCCCAGAGCCGATTCTCCTGGCCAGCGGCGCGTACCTGAGCAGCCCGGCTTTGGCGTGGAATGGTTCGCTGTATTATGTCGTGTGGGCCAGTACAGATGTCTCTATGATCTACGGGCGAAGAATTGCTGCGGACGGCACGTTGATCGATGGCGCTCCCATTCAAATCATGTCCGGCATAACTCCTGATGTTGCTGCTCTTGGCGATACGTTTCTTGTTGTGGGAACCCATAACCCGTCTTACTTTGAATTCCGCCATCCGTTTTCGGTGCGGGTCCGTGGATCGGATGGAGCAATCCTGGATGCCACACCCAGGCAACTCGGACAATACTTTGCACAAAACCCCAGCGTATCGGTTCTGGGCAACCGCTGGCTTGCAACCTGGCAGCGCAACATGTCGCACGACGATCCTGATGCCAACATTAACGCTGCGTTCATCAATGCTGACGGCACATCGACTGCAGAGTTCATTGTCTCAGGGACTTTTTCTCTTGAGCTCTATACGCCCGCTGTTGCCACAAGCGGCGCGAACGCCCTGATTGTCTGGCGCGATAGCCGGAATGGCTATTCGAACATCGATATCAGAGGCAGGTTGGTGCTTCCGAATGGAACCATGCTGAGTGAAATCCCGATAACCTCGGCCTCCTCAGACCAATTCCAACCCGAAGTCTGTTGGGATGGGAATGAGTATGTGGTGGTCTACCAGGACAAACGAAACGAGGTGTATTTCCTCGATGAACGAAGCGATGTGTATGCGACAAGGATCACCGGAGATGGTGTTCTCATTGACGCGGACGGATTTTCTGTGGAGAACGCATCGATTCCTGAGGTTCTACCGGCAACGGCGGGTGGCGGTGGTGTAGCGATTCTCATGTCATCGGTCTTTCAATCTCAAAATCCCATGGCTGCATATCGCATCGGATACCGGTTTCTGGGGCTTACCGTTGGTCAGGCGCCTGTAGTGTCGGATATCCCCGATCAGGCAGTTGCCCCCGGAGGAAGATTCCAACCGATCCGTGCTGACAATTATGTATCGGATCCCGATGATCCAGATTCGGTGATCACCTGGAGCTGGTCAGGAAACACCGGTCTGCGTGTATCGCTGGATCCTGTCCGCAGGCGAATCCGGGTCCGTGCTCCGAACGGTTGGGTCGGCAGCGAGACCATTACGTTTACCGCAACTGACCTCGATGGTCTATCTGACAGTGACAATGCAACGTTCACTGTTGCGGCTGGGGTTGTCTCACGCCTAACTCCTGGCGAACTCGAAGATGACGTAGAGGTCGTGTCGACCGAACTTGAAGGGAACTATCCAAATCCGTTCAATCCGACAACCACGATTCGATATGCGCTTTCAGAAGCATCGTATGTTACACTTTCCGTTTACAATCTCCTGGGTGAGCGCGTTGCGTTGCTTGTGGATGGGATGGAGGAGGCTGGGCAGTACGAGGTGGTTTTCGGCGCGACGAACCTCGCAAGTGGGATGTATCTGTACAGAATGAATGCCGGTGATTTTAGTGAGACGAGAAAGTTCGTGATAACGAGATGAAGTCGGCATAGCCTGAAGAAAAGCCCCTGATTGCTCAGGGGCTTTTTTGTGCCATAGACTGACTGGCTGAACTGCGGCTGCCTTACACTAAGCAGAATCTGTCCCGCGGTACCGTAAAGCAAGTATCGTAATATCGTCCGCCTGAGGAGAGCCCTCAGAAAATCCCTGAAGTTCTGCGAAGGAAGAGCGAATGAGATCCGAAATGGATGATGTCTTGAATCTCAGCAAGAAATCCTGAAGTCTCTGCTCTCCAAACAGCATTTGCTGACCGTCCATGGCTTCTGTAACGCCATCTGTGTAAAGAAACAGGATGTCACCAGGTGTGAGAGCGATCTTCTTCGACTCGTAGGTGAGCTCGCCCATTGCTCCGAGGAATAATCCACCGACGGCCTCCAATTGTTCCATGGTTCCATCTGTTCGCAAGACATATGGAGAATTGTGCCCTCCATTGCTGTACTCCAACTCTCCGGTTGAAGTATTCAAAATGGCAAAGAAGACGGTCACAAACATTGAGGTATCGTTCTCAGCGAAAAGGAGGTTATTAACTTTGGCCAGGCAACGCGCAGGATCAGGTATGTGAAAAGCCACAGCCTTGAGCAGCGTTCGGCTCATGGCCATGAATATTGCCGCTGGGACACCTTTTCCGGAAACGTCTCCGATAACGAATGCAAGCCGATTATTGTCGATGAAAAAGAAGTCATAGAAATCTCCGCCGACCTCCTTTGCGGTCATCATCTCCGCGTAGATATCCACCTCATGTCTCTCTGGAAAAGGAGGAAAGGTGTGTGGGATTATTGATTGTTGAATTCGGGTGGCGATACTCAGATCGCGATGAACTGAAACAAGCTGGTCATGTTCTTCCAGCGCTCTCTTCGTGGCATCCACATGGAGAAGTGTCTTGGTAATTGTTGCCTCGAGGTCCACGAAGTCGATGGGTTTGGTGACAAAGTCGAACGCCCCACGGTTCATCGCGGTCCGGATGTTTTTCATGTCTCCGTAGGCGGAAACGACAACTGTCTTCAAAAAGGGATTCTTCATTTCCATAATTTTCTGCAGCAGCGTCAGGCCATCCATGTCAGGCATGTTGATGTCGGAAAGGACGACACAAACATCCGGGTGGTCGACCAGCTTGGCCAGCGCATCTGTACCACCCCGTGCAAAAACAAAATCGTAGAGATTCTCCCGGATTTGTCTCCGGAACTTCATTCGAACCAGAGATTCCACATCGGGTTCATCATCAACAACAAGCAACTTCGTTGCCATTTTGTCCTTGGGAAATGGTTATTCTGAAAGATAGAACAGATGACGCAGATATTACAGATACTCACTGATGGGGTTCCAACATCAGTGGTCATCCTTTCTTTCTGTGTTATCTGTGCTCTATTCCTTTAATAGCTCCCAAAATCTAACCATTCAGCCCTCGGTTCGCAAGTGGTGAATGAGCTTTGGGAGTTGATGCGGGAAATCTCACGATGGTCGGTTACTCGATTTTTCCAAAATTGGTCACTACCCATTTCTACAGCTATTGACATTAAATCTCTTTTTGTTGTGTTTTCCGGACAACTACATTCATTGAGGCCCACCCATGCGCTCGCCGACTTGTCATTTTCTCATCGCGCTTCTTCTCTTCCCTCTTGTTACAACAGCACAGGATTACGCCTGGCGACTGAGGCTGCCCACGTTTGCCTT
>Ga0247727_10016326_pt1 | contig 12008 bp, 10 predicted proteins | sample WisWelCaveWW1625_FD_202498 | JGI IMG/M metagenome (GOLD analysis project Ga0247727, IMG submission 202498) | Biofilm microbial communities from Wishing Well Cave, Virginia, United States - WW16-25 | ecosystem: Environmental > Aquatic > Deep subsurface > Groundwater > Cave microbial mat | place...
GCGATTTCCGAGAGCGTGCCATATTCGCCAGCGACCGCAATTACAACATCTGCGGTACGGGCAATAATCACGTTGCGGGCGTCACCCATGCCGGTGGCGATTGGAATATCAACAAACGAGTTGCACTGACTGGTGTCGTTTCCCGGCAGAATTCCAATAGTTAGTCCGTTGTTTCTTTTCGCGCCGCGACACGCCGCCTCCATCACACCGAACATTCCGCCACAAATCAGAGTGCCTCCCATCTTGGCAATTCCTTCTCCGACCTGCTCAGCCAATTTAGCGATTTCAGCGTCGCACTGGCCGCCGCCAATTACCCCGATGATCTTGCGTCTCATCAGAGCTACGGATATAAACGGTGCATCAGCCGCGGGAACGGAATGGTTTCGCGTAGATGCTGCAGTCCACAAATCCAGGTAATGGTGCGCTCGATTCCCAACCCGAAGCCGGAGTGGGGAACAGTGCCGTAGCGCCGCAAATCGAGATACCAGTTAAACGCTTCCTTGGGCAGACCATGTTCGGCGATTTTGCGTTCCAGCACTTCCAGATTATCTTCGCGCTGTCCGCCGCCGATAATTTCACCGTAGCCTTCCGGCGCGAGCACGTCCACGCACAACGCGCGGTCCGGCGCATTGGGATCATTTTTCATGTAAAAAGCCTTCACCTGCGCGGGATAGCGGTGCACCATCACCGGGCGATCATACTGTTCGGAGATGACGGTTTCGTCCGTTGCACCCAAATCGTTTCCCCACTCAAACGGCACGTCATGTTTTTTGAGAATCTCTACCGCCTCATCGTATTTGATACGTGGGAAAGGCTTCTTCACTTTTTCGAGCGGCTCGATATTTCGCTCAATGATCTTAAGTTCTTCCCGGCGATTTTCTAAAACTCGCAACACAATATACTCGAGAAAATCTTCGGCCAAGTTCATGTTCCCTTCCAAATCCAGGTACGCCACCTCAGGTTCGATCATCCAGAATTCGGTCAAATGACGGCGGGTCTTCGATTTTTCTGCGCGGAAGGTTGGACCAAAACAATAGACTTTTCCAAAAGCCATGGCGCCGGCCTCCATGTAGAGCTGACCGCTTTGGGTTAGATACGCCTTCGTGCCGAAATAATCGGTTTCGAAAAGTGTGGTCGTGCCCTCACATGCTGCGGGCGTAAAAATTGGAGCGTCGAGCAAAACAAATCCTCTGTTATCAAAAAAGTCGCGGCAGGCGCGAATCACCTCGTGGCGGATTTTCAATGTGGCATGTTGCTTTGATGATCGCAGCCAGATATGGCGGTTATCCATCAAAAAGGTGGTGCCGTGTTCCTTCGGCGTGATGGGATACTCCGCGGCGATTTGAAAAATTTCCACGTTTTTAATTTCCAGCTCAAAGCCGCCGGGGGCGCGTTTATCAGCGCGAATTTTCCCCGTGACTTTCAGCGAAGATTCCTGAGTGATTTCTTCACATTTTAGAAAAACATCATCTCCGACGTTGCCCTTGAACGCCACTGCCTGGATGAGGCCCGTGCCATCGCGCACCAACAGAAACCACAGCTTACCGCTAGAGCGTTTGTTATAAAGCCAGCCATAGATGGCAACTTCTTGCTCAACGTGTTTCGAAACCTCCGCAATATAAACTCGATCTTTCAATCGACCTCCTGAAATCGTGTTCTCAATTATTTTTATTTACAAAGCAACAGTGGCAGCGACGAATTACGCATGACGTATTCTGTGGTGCTGCCCAAAATCGCCTCGCGAATGCGGGAATGGCCAAACGCGCCCATGATTATCAAATCACATTTCTTGCTTTTCGCTATCTTCAAGATTTCTTTTTCCGGATTACCGGATACACCAATGGTATCAAATGAGATGTTATAGGGTTCCAAATATCCTTTAGCTTCGTCGAGATGCTTGGATTGCATTTGCGGACTATCGTGAACAGTCAGAATGATAACGGGAATGGCTAACTTCGAAGCGAAAAAGCCGGCCATTTGCAGGGCTTTGTTGGCCTTACTGGTGCCGTCGTATGCGATCAACAATCGGGAAATTTCTTTATATTTTTCGGGAGTAATTAAAATGGGTTTGTTGCACTGCCGAACGACTACTTCAAGTGTCGCACCGATCAGTTGGCTTTCCCACTTCGCGTACTCGCCGCGCGCGCCAATGATCAGCAGATCAACCAGATGCCCGTGGTCACAAATAATATCCGCCGGCGGCCCGGGTATTTTCTGAGTGTCAAATTCAACGTTCTCGGTTTTGAATAACCGTGAACACTTAGACAGCACCGCATCGGCCTTGGCATCCAGCATTTTTTTGGATTCATTTTGAAAAGCCGTTGATGGAATCACCGGCACAAAGCCGTCGGTGCTCATGACCGTGGCCCATTCGAAGATGCGGATGTCAACGATGGAAATCACGTGCACTAACGACTCAAAGGCTTTCGCAAGGTCGATGCAATGCTTGACTTGCGCGCCGGTGTAGGTCGAGCCATCAACGGACAAAAGGATGGATTTGATCATGCCCTAACCCCAATCCTCGAATTTCGCCGCCCGCGTCATCAAATCGAAGACGGCCTGCTTCGGATCTTTATTTTCGAAAAGAACGCGATAGGCCTCGGTGATGATCGGAACTTCTACTTGCAAGTTGTTGGCCAATTGATAGGCCGCGCGCGTTGTTTTCACGCCTTCCGCGACCATCACCATTTCGGACAAAATTTCTTCCAGTTTCCTGCCGCGCCCGATTTGCTCGCCCACGTAGCGGTTGCGGCTATATTTGCTCATGCAGGTGACGATGAGATCGCCCATTCCGGATAGTCCGGCAAACGTCAAAGTATCGGCGCCCAATTTCGTGCCGAGTCGCGTGAGTTCCGCGAGCGCACGGGTAATGAGCGCGGCTTTGGTGTTGTCGCCCGCACCCACTCCATCAATGATCCCAGCTGCAATGGCGATAATATTTTTGAGCGCGCCGCCAATTTCCACACCGATGACATCACTGTGGGTGTAAACGCGAAACACCGAAGACATGAAAACCTCCTGAACCCACTTGGCAGTACCGATACTTTTTGAGGCGCTTACTACCAAAGTCGGCACGCCGCGGCTAACCTCTTCGGCATGACTGGGTCCGGATAAAACGGCGATTTTATCTTCATCAAATCTCTCATTTAAGATTTGGCTGACACGGAGCAAGGTGTCGATCTCGATTCCTTTTGCCACACTGATGACGATCGTATTGCTGCCGGTGGTTTGCATTTGCGCTATAACCGAACGAACGGCATGGGATGGTACCGCTATTACCAGTCCATCGCGGTTTTGTATGGCCTCAGCCAAATTTTCACCGACATTGATTGCGGGCGGCGGCAGCGAAACTCCTGGCAGATACTTTTTGTTTTGGCGATCTTTCTTAATCGCGCTCACTAAATCCGGATCGCGATCCCAAAGTGCAACGTCATTGCCATTCGAACCAAGCAAATTAGCGAGAGCAGTTCCCCAGCTGCCAGCTCCAATGACTGCTAAACGCGCCAAGCTTCCTCCCTGTTACTCTTTTGGACTACAGAACCGATAACATACGCTGGTTCTTTTGTAGATTGGCAGATATCTAAAAACTTTTGCGTATCAGATTTATCGACGATCAAAACCAAACCAATTCCCATGTTAAAAACGTGCTGCATCTCTGAATCCGGGACTGAGCCATCCTGCTGAATTAATTTAAAAATCGGCGGGGGTTCCCATGCTGTCCAGTCAATTTTCAAATCACAGGTTTTGGAAAGCAGGCGTTTGGTGTTGTCGATGATCCCGCCCCCAGTGATATGCGAAATTCCGTGCAAGCCGGGAACGCTTCGAACTTGACCAATCAAACTCTGGTAGCTGCGATGTACTTTCAACAGCTCTTCGCCAAGGTTCGATCCAATTTCCGAAAAGTGTTGCGCAGGCTTGTAATTTTTCAAATCAAAAAGGATCTTTCGCGCCAGTGAAAAACCGTTGGTGTGCAGCCCGTTGGAAGCGACGCCTATTAAAACATCTCCGACTGAGATTTTACTCCCGTCGATGATCGCCTCACGATCGACGATGCCGACGATGGCGCCAGCCAGATCAAAGTTGTTTTGTAAATACACACCGGGCATTTCGGCGGTTTCCCCTCCCACTAATGCGCATTGGGCGTTCTTGCATGCACGCGTGATGCCGCGGATGATTTCCCCGACGATATGCGGATCGAGCTGGTCGGCGGCAATGTAGTCCAAAAAAAAGAGCGGGTCGGCGCCAGACACCATGATATCATTGACACAGTGATTGACCAGATCCTCGCCGAGAGAATCATACACACCCATCGTTTGCGCAACTTTAACTTTGGTGCCAACGCCGTCCATACTGGAGACCAGCACGGGATTGTGGATGCCTTTGGTGTCCAAAGCGTAGAAGCCGGAGAAAAGTCCGATTCCTCTCAACACGTTCTGGTTAAACGAATCCGCGGCGGCATGCCCGATTGCATTCTTGATGCTCTCTCCTCTGCCGCGATCTACTCCGGCATTTTTATAAGTAATGGCGTTCATTCCAACTGTTGAAGCTGATTGAAATAAATATTTCGTACTTCTTCGATGAAATGAGTGAAGATGGCAGAGCGGTAATCCGGATACGTCCAATCGTTGGCGACGAATTTTCCGCCGCGATAGCGCAACTGCAGGTCGCCGTAAATTCCGTCTCCCAGATAAATTCGATGATCGTAGTTTTTCGTCGTGGCCACCACCAACTTGGCCAGCTCAAGATACGCCGGGTCGATATTGACCCGGCGTTTGCCATCGACTGCAAATTTCTTTTCGAGTTTGATGGCAAACAGCTTTCGATTAACCAATAAGTCGACCTTGTCTAACGTTTGAAAGCTGATAAATTTTTTCGAAAGCTGTGGTCCCATTTCTTTTTCATAATACCTTGAATGTTCAAAAGCAAACACGGAGGTTTCACAATCACAGTCACCTAATTCCTGCTGCAATCCATTTATTGCTTCCGCGAGCATCACTTCATCACTGAAGGTGATCGCCGAGATGTATTTCACGGGTTTTGGTTCGTTTGGCGCGCGAATGGTCACAACCTCCCAAGAACGATTAATTCAATAAAGACGCCAAGAGTCACGACGAACTGAAGAAATAAAGAAAGCAGGATGCTTTCAGATTTGTAGACTAAATAGCCGGAACCCATTCCAAAAAAACTTCCCAATATGAATCCTTCAACACCCGAAGGCACGCCGAATCGATAAAGCATGCATCCGTAAAGAATGCCTTGCGTGGCAATGGCGCCGAGGCCGCCGATTGCAGAATTCGCTCGTTGATAAATGAAGCTCCGAAAGATGGTTTCCTCAACAACTGCGCGATAAAAAGCGAAGCCAATGCCAGTTAAAAGTACCACATCAAGCGGCCAATTCGCCGGGACGGGATTTTTTAGATTCGGATAGCGGATGTAAATGGCAGCCCCAAACATCACTAGATTTGCAAGGATAAATCCGACCGACCACCTGAAATAACTACCGGTCTTGCCCGGCGCGAAATAGAGCGCACTCCATTCTGGTCCTTCGTAAAAAATCAATACAACGAGAACAGTTAAAACAAAAATCAATGAGTATGGATAGTCGATCCCCAAGTTGTAAATTCCGAACGTAATTAAATAAAAAATAAATAAAATTTCAATAAGTTTGCCGATATTTTTCGTCCGCCCGGAGAAGCGAGTTATCAGGGTAATTATCAATAATGCCAGCAACAGCCAGGGACCCGCCCCTGAAACAAAATACAAAACGCCCGACATAATGGCCGTCGCCTCACAGATGATTTTTAAATCCATGTTATTCTAAATTCCAAACGAAGGTGTGAATGAGTATTGATGATGATTGTGGGATAAACTATTATGTGCCGGGGGAGGGACTCGAACCCTCACGAACCAAAGTCCACTGGATTTTGAGTCCAGCGCGTCTACCAGTTCCGCCACCCCGGCAAATAATCTATTTTTAATGCAGTTAAGAGGCGTCAAGAAAGAGGTTCATAATCAACATATACCAAATTTGCCTGTCCGTCCCATGTCCGCATGATTGCCTTTAACAGATACACGCACCTTCCACACGAGCCTACCGGCCATCCGTTTTTTGTGTCACAGATCTGGGATCAATGACGGGATAGATAGGCGTAATCGAAACGTTGCTAATTTAGAATAATTCTTTTAAGAATCAACAAAATATTTCCGGTGAGGGCTATTTCCACTGAGGCAAGGATTCTTTCTTGACCAACGATCTAAATCGACCTTCGGAAACAGTATCCGACGCCCTACACTATGATTTGTGGAGCACCTTGAATACCGTTAGAGGAAAACATGATGAAAGGCGGAATTCGAGGCCTGAAGAAGATGAATCCGGAGATTTGCAGAGCGTCGCGACCCGCAAAAATCAAGAGCATTGACAAGATGATGGATCACTTCGAGTGAGCAACGTTGTAGCAGCCCGTTTCTTCCAAGTCCGGCCAATGGGCTTTTAACTCCGACGGAATGATGTCGCTCAGGGTGACTTTACGATCGGTGTAAATATTGTATGCGTTCAACAAATCATTCATTTGCTGCTTAAGACTAACAAGCTTCACTCTTTGTTGGCCGCCCTTCATCTCGCTGCGCGCGGTCATAATCAGCTCGCCGATTTTTTCCGTGTAATAGTTGCGCATGGAATCATTAATCAAGTGTTTGACTGATGCGCTTATGGCTTTCTCCTTGCTATTCAACAATCGCATTTCATTTTTATGATGAAAGCTGTCGAGTCTTTTCTTTAGACGCACGTCTTTTCCCAGATAAACAAAATTTGAAGACTGACTAAGATAGTAATTTGTTTTTGGTGCAAGCTTCACCATGATGTATTGTTCGGCCATCGCTCTTTCATCGTTTTTCATCTCTCGATGTGATGAGTAGCGCAGAGAGTTGGCGTTTCTAACATATTCGACCTTTATCATAAGGCCCAAGCTGGAAAAATAAAGTAGTTTAGTCATATAAGCACCTTTCGAAATAAGCAACTGTTATCCAGATACCGTGAGACTTCCGCCTCTAAAGAATTAAATCGGCCAGAGTATTGATTTACTTGATTGCGGATTTTGCTCTGGTTGTCTCAGCAATGCTAAACGGAATCCCCATAACCGTAATAGTTCGCTTGGATTCATCCACCTGCCCAATTTTTCCAACGGCTTTGATTTTTGTTTCCAACCGTACTTTGTCTTGATGTTTTTCGCGGATATTCTCTACCTCTTTTGCCAGAAACACGCCGTCTTTGAGATATGCCCCCTCGAGTTCCACGAACATCTCCGGCTCGATGTCATTCAGGCTTTTTATGTCATTCTCAAAATCGGTTTCTTTGGTGACTTTGACAGGCAAGAACAGAACCTGAAACTCGTTCTCTGTAGGAGTAACGGATAGCACTTTGGTTCGCAGTTCCCAGTCATCATCCATAAAATCACCGGTTAAGAATTCGATTTCTATTGCATGCACTGACATATCTTTTTGAACCGTTGCTTCGACCTCTACCCACAAACCCGGCTTGGCTTTTGAAACAATCTCAGAAGGAGTCCATTTTGAAGTCTGTGCAGGGAGCGGAATACTAATGGTCAGGGATGCTGTCAGAAAAAACACGATGTACAACAAGATAACTGATTTCATCAAATCGCCTCTTTCATGTTATGCTCACGTGAGTCAATATACGAAAAAGGCAATGCGAGGATGTCATAGCTATTTTGAAAGATTGTAAAATATTTGTGAAATGCGGGGCTGGCTCCTTTCCAAGATGCTCAACAACTACTCTCTATACTGTCGCATTATCTTTTGCTTGAATCAAATCCAAATTACCGACGGCTGCCACAGAATGGACTAATGGATTAATGACCGAACACAAGCCATCAATCCATTAATCCTGTCAGTGAACTTAGAACCGGGGATCGTGTGCGAATGACCTGTTCGCGGATTTAGCCTTGATCATCATCCCCGTCATTGTCATCGTCGTTGCCATCATCTCCATCGTCATCATCATCGTCCTCTCCATTGTCGTCATCATCTTCAAAAACTTTGATGGAAGCTTTGATATTTCTTTCGATAGCATTCTGGTTTTGAGCCAGCGTTGGGTCGAGGGGATTGTTATTATTATCGACGAACCATCTTCCCAAGTCGATCATCAGCACGATGTTAGTTGATGGCGAGGTCGCATCAACGATGAGCGCCGGATCGAACTCTCGCTCCTGTTCAGCAGATAAATCGCTGGAGAAAGTGAACGTTTTGGTGGGATCATTATCCAGGAATCCCTCAACACGAACGCTCAAATTTTGAAGATCAGGATTCTGGGTAAAGGCAGCGCCGTCTTCCTGGTCCAGTCTCCCGATTTCAATTTCCATTTCTTCATAAGTTCCGAAAGGCAATTGAATGGTAGTGATTTCATGTAGACTTGTATCAACCGCCAAATCTTGCACAAAGGGTTGCTCAAGCTCGAAATCCATGCTGTCTCTATTGCTGCTTTCGAATTCAACTTCCTCTATGACCACCCGAGCACTCGTGATGGACACAGCGTTGACTAACTTGGCCAACGAATTTGAGGCAGAATTGCCGGCCGACCTGATGCTGATCTTGACGCGGCCTTCGGTGGCAACCGGAGAAGTTGGACTGCAGCCAATGTTAAGAGTAAGCAAAGAAGCCCCCAGCGCAAAAGTGAGTTTTTCGAGTAACTTCATGTTCATACCTCCATGTTAAACTATACGACGGTGTGAATGTGATTTTGCTTTTGCAAAAGCGGTGCCAGCGTTTCTGAAAATGAATCACAAAGAAAGCTTGGCGTCTTAGGCTTAATTCCATGAAGTCACCTCGGAAAAAGTGTCGTCGAAATATAACCCGCTAAGAAGTATTTGAAATTGGATTTCAATTTTGTTTCTTCGAAAGTATTTAAGAGACTGTGCTTAACTGTAACTTATAATTTCATTTAGGCCGAACGGATCGACAAAACGGCGGCGGCCATTTTGAGACGTATGCTTACAGAAAAGACACCGCCAGCCGCAAATACCCCTATTGCGGCGACGATTTTTTCTCAATTGGTGAAGTAAAGCGTGGCTGGTACAGGTAATGTGAGCCGGACAGCAACACAGCAGACCGCGTACTTCGTGTAAATCTTACGTGTAGATGGGTTAGTGTAGTCTGACAACGCAGGAAGAAAAAGAACTTATCGCCGGTGTAGGAATATTACGAGGCGCTTGAACTCGTCTACTCTCCTTCGATCTCAAAAAGATATCCGGCGCCATGAACGGTTTTTATAAAACGCGGATTATCCGGGTCTGGCTCTATGTGTTTGCGCAGACGGCGCACGTGAGTATCGACGGTGCGGGTTGTTGGGTAAACGTCGTATCCCCAAATGTCATCCAGCAAGCGATCTCTGGTCAGAAGCTCACCGCGATGTCGAATGAAATAGTCCAGAAGCAGAAATTCGCGATTGGTCAAATCCTGGCGCTGGCCGGCTTTGGTAACTTCGTGGCGCTTTAAGTTTACGACAACGTTGCCAAACGTGAATTCGGCTGGCGTCTGTTCATCGGTGGCCGCTGCGAACTCTTCCCGCCGCAGATGAGCCCGTACGCGCGCTATCAATTCACGAACGCTGAAAGGCTTCGTGATGTAATCGTCAGCGCCAAGCTCAAGGCCAAAAACCTTATCGGTCTCGTCAGCCTTCGCCGTTAGCATGATGACGGGTGTCTTGATTCCGGCATCGCGAATTCGTTTGCAGATCTCAAACCCACTCATGCCGGGCAACATGAGGTCCAGAATGATCAAGTCGGGGGCGATCTCCTTTGCCATTTGATAGCCCTCCGGGCCAGACTTGGCGGAATGGGTTTGATATCCCTCATCTTTGAGGACGTTCTCGAGTCCCAACAAGATGGCGTCGTCGTCTTCGACAATTAAAATTTTTTTCATGTAAGGTTCACAACCGAACGATTTTTCTCGTGATTTGATTTTTCGACTGACGCCGTCTTTTTCAACCTATCATCCGCGGGAATGGGCAACGTTACAATAAACGTTGAGCCGCTGCCCTCTTCGCTTCGGACTTTGATCGTTCCGCCGTGGGCCTGAACGATATGCTTGACCAAAGTCAAGCCAAGCCCCATGCCGCCTTGCCGCTTGGTATTGAGTTTTTGATCCACGCGATAAAACTCGTCGAAGATTTTTGATAACTGACTCGCCGATATGCCAATTCCGTGGTCTTCAACTTCAATACAAACGCGATCGTGGTGACGAAAGGCGCGCGCGGCGATGATTTTTTCTTTTTCACTGTATTTCACGGCGTTGCTCAGTAAGTTCAGGATCACTTGAGTGATGCCATCCGAGTCCAAATACAGCTCAGGAAGCTCATCGTCTATTTCGGTTTTCAAAGTAAAACCCTGGGCTTCGGCGTGCGGACGGAACGAATCGATTGCCTTCTGCACGACGGCCGTCACCATTTCATATTCGAACCGGTATTGCTTCACGCCTCTCTCAATTTTTGAAAAATCCAAAATGTTTTCAATCAATCTGCCGAGGCGATCGCTTTCGCGGCGAATGACGCTCAAGTACTGTTCGATCCGGGAACGCAGATCTCCTTCGGTCGCTGCGGGCTTCTGCTGTATTTGCATTTCCAAATGCTCGGCCAACATCTTTATGGAGGTTACCGGAGTCCGCAGCTCATGCGATACCCGTGAAACGAACGATGATTTCAATTCAGATAAACGCGCCTCCTGACGAGCATATCGAATGAAAATATAAGCGCCAAGCAAGATGCTGAACAATAACACGGAAATCAGCCAGAGCCACAGGATTTTTCGAAGATTAGTTAGCGGCGAAGAGAAATCTTCATCAACTGGAAATAGGCCCACCTGCCAAAATTTAAACGGCGAGTCCAGAGCCTGAGTCACCAGGGGCGCTGCGTTGGGTTTGGTTGGTCCAATGACATAGTTGCCATCGCTATCCAGAATCGCCAAAACGAGGGACTCGCTGGCTTTCAAATGGATTAGACGAGAGGGCAGAATTCTCTCTCGCAATTGCGCGAGGTTAACCCGAAATCCCAGCAACCCAGAAATCTGAGACGATTGATCGGGAATGGTCAAATAGCCCAGCAAGAAAGGCTCGTTATCCGCCTGGCCAGAGAAATAGCGAATAATAGGACGGTAAGGCTTGCGTTTGATTACTAATTCGCGCAGTTCTTGATCAAACAGGTGCACGAAATATTTGTCGCTGATGCGTTTTTTATCCTGGCGCTCTAGAGAGTCAAATTCTTGACGGTAGTAGTCTGACTCCTCGAGATTTGCCATTGAAAGAATCCGCTGCTTCAAGGTTTCAATCCAATCCACAAAATGTGCATACTGCATATTGTTGATGGTGTCGCTTCTTTCAAGCAGATCCTTGTTCATTCGTAAAAGCGCCGCAATTGCCTCGCGATCGCGGCCGAGACTATCGAGGCAAATCGAAATCTGATACTGCGCCAGAAAGCGCAAATACATTTTGTTGAGATCGCGGACTTCCGGATAATCCTTCAATAGCCTTTCATAGGTTTGGAGAGACTCCTCCCAATCGCCCTTTTTTGTTTGGGCGCGGCCAAGCAGACTGTATGCAATGGCGTGTAATTGCGGCGCTGATGTTTCCGTCAGCGCTTGTTTATACACCTCAATTGCGCCATCGAGATCGTTGACACGGTATTCCAACTCCTCGCCGCGACTTCTTAAATCGTTGAACGAATCATAATCACGGGCAATCGCCTCGCTTTGCTCAATCTGCGCTTCGGAGTCCTGTCCTTGCAAATTAAGCTCAGGAGGATAGGCCACCTGTCCGGGACTGGTGAGCAGGGCGCATGAGAAAACGAGTGGCTCGGCCAATTTCAGGCTATCGAGCTGTGAGATCGCGAAATCCCGCGCAAGATTCCCCACTGTTTTCTCAACAGAAGACTCCAAGCGAGCCTGTACGTTTTCAAGCTCAGTATTAATTTCACGAGCAGCGAGGCGAACGAATTGGCGATA
>Ga0247727_10016327_pt1 | contig 12008 bp, 8 predicted proteins | sample WisWelCaveWW1625_FD_202498 | JGI IMG/M metagenome (GOLD analysis project Ga0247727, IMG submission 202498) | Biofilm microbial communities from Wishing Well Cave, Virginia, United States - WW16-25 | ecosystem: Environmental > Aquatic > Deep subsurface > Groundwater > Cave microbial mat | place...
GAATGAGTTTCGCGAGATACGTGTCGAGCGCGTGATACGGAACGCCGGCGAGCGGCACGCGCGCGTCGGCGCCCATCTCGCGCGCGGTCAGCACGATATTGCACGCCGCCGCGACCTTGCGCGCGTCATCGTCAAACGATTCGTAAAAATCGCCGAGCCGGAAAAAGACGATCGTATCCGGGAATTGTTTTTTGATTTGGAGATATTGCTGACGGAGCGGGGTCGGCATCGCGGGCAATAATAGCGCGTTTTGTCGTGCGGGGCAAACGGAAAGATAACGAGTTGGCTATTTGGACTGTTCTTCGTCTTGCCGCGCTAAATCTTCCAACATTTTCTTGGCAGTATCGCGTAAGGGCGGCAAATCTTCGTGCACCGTTCGCCAGACGACTTCGAGGTCAACGCTAAAGTATTCGTGGGTCATTCGATCACGCATCCCTGTGACCTGTTTCCACGGAATCGCTTCATACTTGTCGCGCATGGATTTAGGTACATGGCGTGCCGCTTCACCGATGATCTCGAGCGTTTTGACAACTGCGAATATTTTTTCTTCGTTGTCGCCAAAATCATCGAAACTGACGCCGCGCACAAACTGCATAGCTTTGTCGGCGTGATCCACGATGTCTTGCAGGTAATCGGCATAAGCGCGCTTGCTCATAGCGATACGACTTCCGCGAGAATGTTGCGCCCGATGTAGGGCTTGAGTGTTTTTTTCATCACCAAGTCTACTTTAATGCCAACCAAATCGCTCAAGTGATCTTCGAGTTCGCCGTATTTGAAGAGCGAGGGCGCGCGTTCAAACTCCACGAGCACGTCCAAGTCACTGCGCTTTTTCTGTTCGCCGCGCACGTACGAGCCGAACACACCGAGCGACGTGACCGCGTAGCGTTCGCGCAAGGCAGGCAGATGCGCACGCAAAATGCGTTTGGCGCGAGTCAGTTCGTTATTACGATGAAGGGGTTTGCGATTCTGAAGACCATTCTTTTTTGGCGTTGGCATTGCGATTCCTTTTCAAAGTATATCATAATCAAACTGAACAAACAATAAACGATTGACTTGCACACACCAGATGCTTTTCAATAGCGCCACTCTTCGTGGCTTGCGGGAAATGCGTTCAACTCATTTCTGAATGCGCGCCATTGGGGCATGATTTTGTTCATATAAGCAACGAAGCGCTCATTGTGAAGACGCTCCAGCAAGTGAACCAGCTCGTGAGCGATAATGTATTCCAAACAATGCTCGGGCTTTTTCGCTAATTCCAGATTCAGCCAAATGCGACGCGCAACAATATTGCAAGCCCCCCATTTGGTTTTCATTTGCTTGATTCCCCAGTCTGAAATCTTGACCCCAATTTTTTCTTCCCATTTTATGATTAGAGGAGGAATGGCTTTTCTCAAGTATGCTCGGTACCAAGCCGAAACAATTTTTTCCCGTAGGGCGGTTGGGCTTTTGGGGCGAACGTGAAGATCGATCGTCTTTTTATTTCTGATAACGACCCTGCCAACTCCATTTTGATAAATCACATTCAGCCGATAACGTGCGCCCTGAAAGTAATGGCTTTCGCCACTGGTGTATTCACGTTCCGATTCGCGTTCATGCTCTCGGAATTTTGTTTGTTGCCGTTTGATCCATGAGAGCCGTGAAACAACAGCCAGTCGTACTGCTTCATCGTTGACGCGCAACGGCGCGGCGACGCGTACCCTGCCATTGGGCGGATAAACTGCCAAGTGTAGATTTTTGATCTGCTTACGAACAACATCAACCGCAAGCCCGTTCACGGTGATCTGATGCATTCTCAATACTCTTTTTGGTTCTTGACCAACTCAAAAATGCGTTCGACCCTGGAGTCTTCGGTATTGGCATTATATTTCGCCAAAACTTCTCTGATCGCGTTTTTTACCGCGCGTTCTTTGAAAATATTTCCGCGAAACTCGTCCTGCTTTTCAGCGATGATTGTTTTATCCAAAGCGATCGCGAGTTCTTCATTCCTGCCTAGGTTATCAAACAGCGCACGTCGGGCTGCCGTGTTGAGCACTTTGGGGTAAGTTGTTCCGCCGCTTGGATTCGCAACCTGTTTGGTTAGTTCCACTAGTTTTTGCAAACAATTTTCGTATTCAACTGCCTGTGCCTTGCGTTCTCGAATCAGCGTATCGAGCAATTCAGACATCTTCTCGTAATACTTTGGATTGATCGGTTGTTCGTCAATGATAACTCTGCGTAGGTTGTTCTCAATCGTCTCCGCGACAGCCGTACGATTGCCAGCAATGCCTTTGGGTAATTCCTTTACTGCGCCCGCGCCGCGTTCGACGATCAGTTGAATCAAAGTCATATCATCGAAGGCAGAAATTTTCCTACTCTCTTCAGCGCGAATATAAGTATCAATCAAATGACGCATGGCGGGTTCGTACATCTTCAAATCAACATAGTCGCCGCTCGCCAGTTTGACTTCAGTTCGCGCTTTCTCGTACTGATCTACTTCTTGTTTGATTCTCTCAATGTCCTGGGCTGCATATCCCGCTTCGGTCATTTCGTTGGCGAGGTTCGCGTACGCGCGGATGAGCGAAACCGTATGCTTGTAAAGCGCGATGCGCCTGGGTTCATTCTCCTTTAGCTGGTCTCTGTCGGAAGTGTCCTTGGCGCAAAAGTAGCGCATGTATGCAGTTGTATCTTTAGGGGGATCAACAGGCTCGCAGAGGGCTTTGATAGATTCGCGCGCTTCTTCGAGCCGCTCTTTGGCTTTGTCGAGGCGGTCCGTCAATAGTCCCATCACATCTTCTTTGTCGTATGCATCAAACGCGCCTGACGTATAGTCTGTCACTGCGCCTTGAAGACTCTGGAACAAATCTTTGTAATCAATGACGTATCCATATTCTTTATCGTCGCCATCTAAACGATTGACGCGACAAATGGCTTGGAATAAACCATGATCGCGCATTTGCTTGTCAATGTAGATATGGGTTGCGGGCGGCGCGTCGAAACCCGTCAGCAGTTTGTCTACTACAATTAACAATTTCATCTGCCCAGGTTCTTCAATGAATTTCTTCTTCACTTCTTTCTCGGATTTTTCGACATCTTTGCCATTCAACATTTTGTTGTAAATGTCGTACTGCTCTAGTTTTTCAGTGAGACCTTCGCCTGTCTCTTCGCCTTTGATGTCGGAAGGCGATGGTTTATATGAAGTGACGATCGCGCATTTATTAAATCCCGCTTCGAGGAATAGTTCATAGAACTTGCACGCTTGATAAATGCTGCCTGAAACAAGCAAGGCGTTCCCGCGCCCACTCCGCAAACGGTCGCGCGTTTCCATATCGAGCAAGATATCCGCCACGATTTTATTGAGGCGATCTTGAGAGCTTAAGACGACCTGCATCGTGCCCCAACGTTTTTTGAGTTGAGCGCGGGCGATGTCGTTCAGTCCTTTGGTCTTGGCGTCAAACCACTGGTCAATTTTCTCCTGTGATGTAATGTTCTGATCAATGTCGCGCGCTTCATAGCGCAAATCCAGAACGACGCCGTCTTTGACTGCTTCGTCATATTTGTAGGTGTGAATATAACTTCCAAAAATTTCGATACTCTTTTGCTTATCGGCACGGAGCAATGGTGTGCCTGTAAATCCGATGAACATCGCATTGGGCAAAATTGCTTTCATCGCTTTGTGAAGGTCACCCGATTGCGTGCGGTGGCATTCGTCCACAAATACGTAGATATCGCCTTTGGGATCGAACCCTTTTGCCAAGTGACTTTTCAAATCTTCAATAAAGCCAGTAATGTCCCCTTCCTCTTTCCCCGCGAACTTGTGGATCAGCGAGCAAATCAGCCATGGCGCGGCGGCATTGAGTTTGCTAACTAAATCCTTCCCGTTCTTGGTACGTTTGATATCTTCATCAACGCCTTTGAAAACGCCCTCAATTTGCTGATCCAGTTCAATGCGATCGGTGATGACGAGCACGCGCGAGCCAGTAATATTTTCCCGAATCCATTTGGCAAGCCAAACCATCGTGAGACTCTTGCCGCTTCCTTGCGTGTGCCAGATGATACCGCCTTCACGTTTGCGAACGCGATCCTGCGCGGCTCGCACGCCAAAGTATTGATTGTGGCGGCAGATTTTTTTGGTTCCTGCGTCAAAGACGACAAAGTCGTGGATGATTTCGAGGAAACGTTCTTTGTTGCATAATTGTGCCAACGCGCGATCCAGCGGTAGAGACGCAACATCTTGCGTCTCTTGCTCTTGCGTCATTGCAGACGGATAATCATCCGTCTCTACGGTCTTCCACGTCAAATAATATTTTTCGGGCGTTTCGATGGTCGCGTAGCGCAGACCTTCGGTGTCGTTGCCTGCCATAACGAATTGAATCGTGGAGAAGAAATGCTCGATAAATATTTTCTTTTGATTATCCAGATTTTGGCGAATGCCTTCGCTCACGGAAACAATCGAGCGTTTGAGTTCCAGCACGCCCAGCGCGATGCCGTTTACATAGAGGACGATATCGGGGCGTTTGTTGTGCTGCCCGATGATGGTGACTTCCTCAGCAATCGCGAAATCATTATTTTGCGGATGTTTCCAATCAATCAGCCAAACCGTTTGCGTATTTTCACCCGCTTGATCTCTGACTTTCACGCCGTAGCGCAACAACCCATATACTTCTTTATTGCGGTCGTAGAGACTTTGGCTTTGATTTCCTGCGACCCTGCTGACTGCATACAGCGCTTTGTCAATCAGTGCCTTCTTGACTTTCTGTTTTTTCAAAAAGGCGCGCAAAAGATCATCCTCGATATTGCGGTTGCCCTCGCGCTCTTCCCAGTTGTCGAGATAATCGTATTTGAGGACATCGCGGAATAATTTTACGATGCGGTTTTGGGTCGCGCGTTCTTTTTGTCCGATGGTGGTCATGGAAGACACCTAAGATTCTTGCACGGCATACAATTCATCCTCCGTCCATTTCTGCGGATTGGCTAGGATGTAATGCGCGATGCGTTCGTGTTCGCCGGCATCGCGGATGACGCGATCATGATAGCGCGCTTGCCATTCAAATGGGATGCCGTTCTGCCGCGCGAATTTCGTCACGCCGATTTTGTATCCGCGCACGATGGATGCCAGGTTCTGCGATTGCGGACCGAAACGATTTATTGGTAGAGACGCAAAATTTTGCGTCTCTACGGGTTGCGGTTGCGTTTTGTTAATCACCACAATCCCATGCACATGGTTTGGCATGACGACGAACGCATCCAACAAAACAAACGGAAAATGCGCGGGGATTTCGTTCCAGCAATCTGCGGCGGCGCGACCCAACGCGGTGAACGTCATCGCGCCGTCAGCGATGGCGCCGAAATCGTGCGCGCGGTGGGCGGTGCAGATCGTGATGAAATAGGCGGCGTTGCTGCCATAATCCCATGCCGCCCAACGCGCGCTGGGAATGCGGTATTTGCCGTTGAATTTGTCCGTGTCCATGCATGCACCCGTAGAGACGCAAAATTTTGCGGCGTACAGACGCAAGATGTTGCGTCTCTACAGCGTCCCTACACCAACCGCGTGCGCCCCGTCAACAATTCCTGCATCATGCCCTGTTTCAACAGCCGCGTTTTTTCGCGGTGCGTTTCCAGCGCGGCGATTTCGGCGTCCATGTCGGCGAGGATTTCGGCGATGGCGATTTGTTCTGAAATCTCAGGAAATGGAAATTGTATTGACTCAATGTCGCTTGGTTTCAGGTTGTTAATGCTTGAACCTGCAATTAGATTTGAAATGTAATTTCTATATTGATGTGTCTGAAATGCATGAGGAACAAAAAGCGGCGACACGTCTTTTGATGTCAATCTGAAACATCCCATAAATGTTCCGAATGTGTACTTGTAGTGGTCTTTTGTATGGAATGCAGCGGCTTTACCTACAAGTTCTTTGCTACCGTTTGCCATACAAATAAGAATATCGTCGTCGCACATAATTTGATAATCGGAAACGCGTTGAGAATTTACAAATTGCAAATTTTCAAAAACTACGCTTGCGTTTTGTACGTTATTTGACCTGAGCAATCGTGTGGTTTTTTCTGTGTCAGAAGGAGATAAATCGCTATCACCTTTATAACTTACTCCACGAAGGCATTTTCCTATCTCGCCCAACTTTTTTATTTCCCACTCCTCGCTAAACCCAGGCAATCGCCTTTTGCCTGTCAGCAATTCCTGCATTGCGCCCTGCTTGACCAGACGCTTTTTGGCAATGAGCGCGTCGAGCGCGGCAATCAGCGCGTCCACGTCGCTCAGCGCGGAAGCTATAGCGCGTTGTTCGGGGAGGGGAGGAAGTGGAATAGCAATTCTTTTCAGGTTACTCTTTGATATTCCGTAAACAGAAACACCAGTGGCAATCTTTATCAATTCTTGCTTGATGAATGCTATTGACTGGATATAGCCCTTGTAACCATCCGCGACAAGTTTCTTGTCTCCACGAAGTAGCAAAGTATGTAAACCAGCGACAACGCGCTGTCCTTTTATGTTTTTTACCTCAACAGATATACCAGTGCCTTCGTAATCTTCCGATGCATCTGCAATAATCAAATCACCGTCTTCAAGAAGCGGCAGATGTTGAACTTCGGATTTGTGGATGCGCGGAATGTCTTCACGCGCACAATCCAAGAATGCGGATTGATTGCCATGCACATCACCATAATGAATGTATTTGTAGTCACCATATTCAGACAAGTCACTCCAAGGGTTATTCGCGGTGTTCAAAAACTCAAAGGCTTCGCCAAATGTGTACGATGCCCAATCTTCTGGGATGACGCCCGCATCTGTTTGCTTGTAACCTTTTTTCAGTTCCATGCAAACCCCATTTTTTTCAGATGCTCGTCCACCTTGCGTGTCAACTCATTTACATCCTGGGTTTGTTGCGGCACGGGCGTGGCGTAGCGTTCCGCCAGTTCTTTGATGCGCGTTGCCAGTAGAGACGCAACATGTTGTATTTCGGATTGGACATCGGCAGATAACGTTGCCAGCCATTTATCATTCACGACCAATGATTTGATTTCCGTTTCGGTCAACGGCGTTGGTAGAGACGCAAAATCTTGCGTTTGATGTAAAGACGCAAGATTTTGCGTCTCTACCCCACGCGTCCCCACAATCGCCACCCCATATTTTGCGGCAACCTTGATCTCCAACATCCGCTGCGCGTCACCCAATTTTTTCTTGGCATCAGATTCTTTTTCGATCAACGAAAAATATTTTTGCAATAAATCGCGTTCGTCAGCAGAATCTGGGTCGGTCATAATTTCTTTGAGGCGTGATGTGATTACCGCTTTGCTGATCTTGCCTTTGTCGTCTAGCACTTCTTCTCGCAAACCTTCTTCGCCGCCGTGCTCTTCTTTCATCTCTTCCATTTCTTGTGTGATGGTTTCAATCTCAGCCGCGATGCTCTCGATCTTCTTTTGCTCTTCCGCAAAATAGCGCGCAATGATCAGGGCAGGCGGAATCAAGTCGGCTTTGTATTTCAATTTTCCAATCGTCAAATCTGCTTTTTCTTTGCTCTTGTTTTTTTCATCTTCAACGATGAGGCGGAGTCTGCTGGCTTCCTTCCAGCCGTCGCTTGAAATCATGTACACGTCGTCGTGCATCGTTTCGATCCAATAGGTCATCAGGTGCTGGTACATGTCATAGGGATCAATCAACCGCGCATTGGCAAACACCGCCAACAGATCTTCTGATAGGATTTCAATCAATGCCTTGGGTTTTGCGCCAACGTCCAACCTCGTTAACAGCGGCAAATTTTTCTTTTTCCATTTCTCAAACAGCGCCGTCACCGATTCACTGTACTCTGCAAATTCAGGATGCGAAAATATAGTTGGCTTGATTTTGGAAGCATCCACTTTGACTTGACTGTATCCTGGGCGCGTTCCATCTGTAAACAACTGAGTTCGCAATGTCTTGAAAACATCCCAGTAAGCAGAAAGATTATCAATATCGCGATTTGGGATGCCGCCGCGCAAATGGGCTTCAATGTCCTGGAGGTCTTCTTCGTCGGTGTTGTCAATATAGCGCGGGATGTTCAAATTGTAATCGTTCTTGGGGTCGCTGATTTCAGACAGCGGAACCATCCGCGAATATTTCGGGATTTCAAGTTGGCGCGTAAAGGCATCCACGATCTTGTGAATGTCCTGATGGCGCAAGCGATTCTTGTTACCATCTTTTACAAAACCTTTGCTCGCATTGATCATAAAGATGCCCGTGCGTCCTGATGCGTTTTCCTTATCGAGCACGATGATGCAAGCGGGAATGCCTGTCCCGTAAAACAAGTTTGCGGGCAAGCCGATAATCCCCTTGATGTATCCTCTGCGAATAATGTTCTTGCGAATACTCGCTTCAACATTGCCGCGAAACAAAACGCCGTGCGGCAAAATCACCGCGCCCTTGCCTGTGCTTTTCATCGAGCGCAGGATGTGAAGTAGGAAAGCGTAATCCCCGTTTTTCTTGGGTGGGATGCCGTCTTCGAAACGTCCGTAGAGGTCGTGGGCGGGGTCGAAACCGTTGCTCCATGCTTTGTTGGAAAAAGGAAAATTCGCTTCGACAAAATCAAAAGTCTTTAGACTGCCATCAGGCTGCTTAAAGTACGGTGTTGAAAGCGTATTGTCTTTCCAGATAACGGCAGTCGGATTGTCGTGCAAGATCATGTTCATTCTGGCTAACGCTGCCGTTGCGTTATCCATTTCCTGTCCGTAAATGGTCACCCCTTGCGGCGATTCATCGGATGCTTTGAGCAACAGCGAGCCACTGCCACAGGTGGGATCGTAAAGAGTTTTCGCACGGGTGGCTTTCGCAATGCCACTCAACTTCGCCATAATGATAGAGACTTCGGCGGGCGTGTAAAACTGTCCCTTGCTCTTGCCTGATTCTGTTGCAAAGTGTCGCATGAGATATTCATACGCGTCGCCAAGCAGGTCATCGCCTTCGGCGCGGTTCTTGGAGAAATCCAATGCGGGGTTTTCAAAGATAGCAACAAGGTTGGAGAGGCGGTCTTGCATTTCCTTTCCCTTGCCTAGTTTGTCCGAGTCGTTAAAGTCGGCAACATCAATCACGCCTTTCAATTCGTTCGCTTCGGCAAGTTTGGAAATGATCTTGTTCATCTTGTCGCCGATATCTTTGTTCCCCTTGAACGCGACCATATCCGCGAAACCCCCGCCCTTGGGAATGACAATCAGCGGATTCTTTTGTCCCGCGTATTTATCCGACACGTATTTGACGAACAACAAAACCAGGACGTAATCCTTATATTGCGATGCGTCCATTCCGCCGCGCAGTTCGTCACAACTCGCCCAGATCGAGCCGTACAGTTCACTCTTCTTGATTGCCAATCTCTGTTTCCCTTTCTATTATTTCTTGAACGCGAAAACAAAAACCCGCCCTGGTTTTCACCTGCACTGCACCAAACGCAGTGCGGTGCAAGTGTGACCAGAGCGGGCAATAATGCTTCACTCCAACTCGCCGCAGATGGTCATTCACCTTAAGCTTACTTTTGTTGGATTATATTCCATTCTTCGGCGATTTACAATGACTGCAAATGATTGGCGGGGATTTACGATTTTGAATCCCGCGCCAAAAATTATTTTCCCGGCGTTTCTCCATGTTCGTCCAGCCACGCGAGCATCGCGCGAATACTGCCGGTCGCAAGCCCAATGCTGGTTTCCGCCGCGCCATAATATAAATTGATCGTGTCGCCATCGGACGCCACGGTGTAGCCGCATGGAAAAACAACGTTGTCCACATCGCCGCGCAATTCGTACGGCGCTTCGGGCGCAAAGACCCACTCGTTACCGCGTTTGAGACAGCGCTCCGGTCTTTGCAAATCAAACAACGCGAGCCCCAGCCGATAAATCGCGCCAGCGGCAGTGTGCCGGACGCCGTGATAAATCACCAGCCAGCCCTGCGGCGTTTCGATGGGCGGCGGCGACAGTCCGATTTTATTCGCGTCCCACCACGCGCCGAGCCGGGATTCCAGCATCATTTTGTGATTGCCCCAGTGTCGCAGATCCGGCGAATAAGAAATCCACATGTGCGCGCGCGGCGCGCTGACCGGGCGATGAATCAATGCCCAATTGCCGGCAATGCGATGCGGCAATAACGCCGCGTCTTTATCTTCCGGCGACATGATTACACCATAGCGTTCAAAGTTTTTGAAATCTTCCGTGAACGCGAGAGAGACGCCGGGTCCGTCGCGGGTGTACGCGGTATAAACAACCGCGTATTTTTTTAATTCGGGAACGAAAGTAATGCGCGGGTCTTCAATGCCCCACAATTCTTCCGGATGATGATCGGGATCCGCCAAGAGCGTGGGTTGCGGATCAATCTGCCAATGGTCAATACCATTCGCGGAGCGCGCGACACACAAATGCGAAAGCCCGCGCCGATCTTCGACGCGGCACAAGAGCAGTGTGGTTCCATCGGCGAGCAACGTGGCGCAGGGGTTGAAAACGCTATTCATCGGATAATGCCAATCGGCGGCGGTCAAAATGGGATTGAGCTTGTGACGACGAAAAAGTTCGGTGTGGTGATTGCTCATCAAGGTCGTGCCTCCAATGTCAATAGAATATTTTCTGCCAGGCGCAGTTCGAGTAATGCTTGCAGAAAAGCGAGTGTTGATTCCGCGCCCTGATTTTCATTCGCGCGATCGGGATGCAATCCGTCGCGACATCCGCCGGTCGTCGGATCGTAAATCGGCAGATTCAAATCGTTGCGTCCGAGGAACCACTCGAACGCGCGGCGGGCTTCTTTGTTCCACAATTTGTCGCCGGTGATGCGATAGGCTTCGAGACACGCCGAGACCATCGCTTGCGCCTCGACTGGCTGTTGATCGAAACGCGCGCGCGCGCCGCCGCGCGTATAAAACCCATTCGATCCAATCGAAACGAAATGACCGCCTTCGGTCTCTGCGCGTTGCAAGTCCGCCAGCCACGTCAACGACTCGAGCCCGGCAGTTGTCATCGCGTCGTTCGATATTATTTTTCCGCAAATCAGCAAGGCATGCGGCAGCGCGGCATTGCAATAGCTTAAACTTTCTTCGAACCAGCGCCATTCATCGAGGCGATTATTGGAATACAACGTCAACAATCGTCCGGCTAATTCTTCGCGCACCTGACTGGCGTGCCGATCGCCGGCATATCGTTGTGAATATTCGTGGATGCCTAACAAGGCAAATGCCCACGCGCGCGGGCTGGTCGTTTTGAGAATCGCCGGCAACGCTTGCTCAAATAATCTGCCCGCCATACTTTGCAGCGACGGCGTATTCGAGCGACCGAGCACGGTGCCCAACGCCCACAACGCGCGACCGTGACTATCATCCGACCCGGGTTCGCGGATCCATTGGCGTTGGTAATCCATGAAATTGTGAAAGCGCCCCGTCTCCGCATCAAACGCGTACGAGATGAACGCGAGATAGCGCGACGCGAAATCGATCGCGTCACTATTTCCTAATTCCTCCAATAACGCGCTCACCAACAGCGCGCGCGCGTTATCATCGGTCGTATAGCCCTCGTGATAATTCGGCGTCGTAAAGATTGCGTGTTGCAATAAACCGGTTTCATCGGTCATGTGCTTGAGATGCTCGAGTTTGAGCGGCGGCAAATCGCCGGGGCGTTCATCGAGCGCTTTGACGACGAGCCCGGATTGCTTAAAGTGCATGCGTTCCACGCGCGCGCGTTCAAAACTTTCCATATAGCGTTGCGACACTTCGGGCCAAATCATCGCGCGCCCAAAAAGATATGCGCGCTTGCGCATCGCGTGCCGCTTGGATTCGTTTTCCAAAAGATCAAGCACATGCTCCGCTAACGCGGCGGGATTATTGAACGGCACGAGCGCGCCGCGTTCATCGGCAAGCATTTCTTCCGCGTACCAATACGGCGTCGAAATCACTGCCTTGCCCGCGCCCAGTGTGAAAGCGAGTGTGCCAGAGACAATCTGCGCTTCGTTGAGATAGGGCGTAAGGTAAATGTCTGCCGCGCCGATGAATTCGTTGAGTTCCTCCAAACTGACAAAGC
>Ga0247727_10016328_pt1 | contig 12008 bp, 10 predicted proteins | sample WisWelCaveWW1625_FD_202498 | JGI IMG/M metagenome (GOLD analysis project Ga0247727, IMG submission 202498) | Biofilm microbial communities from Wishing Well Cave, Virginia, United States - WW16-25 | ecosystem: Environmental > Aquatic > Deep subsurface > Groundwater > Cave microbial mat | place...
TTCAAGGGTTCCTCTCGCAAGCCCTTCTGGGTGGAGAGATCTTCCAGGATCCTATTAAGCGCCTCAGCCTGTTTGCCGCTCTGCCGCCTCACCCCCTGCGCGTCAAACATGGTGATGACCGAAAAGGCAAAAGCCATGGCATAAAGCCCGGAATCAAAGCCCTGGTAAAGCCCGATCGCGGTCGTAAGGCCGGCGGCCATAGCGGCGTGTGAGCTTGGCATGCCGCCCGAACCCACAAACCAGCGAAAATTAAAGCGTTTTTCGCGTATAAAACCTAAAACAACTTTGAGGGCCTGGGCTATAAACCAGGACCAAAAACCGGCGAAAAATATTTCATTTCGATACCACTGGACCCAAATAGAATCCGAACTGCCTAATAGCATAAGTCCCTAAAAGTCTTTTAGTTAAGTGGCTTATTATATAATCTCAGACGCGGGATTGCAAGCCCGGGCGCCCACGGGGACGCGCCTATTTCCCGATGCAAAATTGGTTGAAGAGAACTTCAAGAAGATCATCGGTCACGACTTCACCAACAAGCATGCCCAGATGATCCAAGGCAAGGCGTACATCCAAAGCTACAAACTCCGGAGAAATTCCAGCTAAACACGCCTTCTCGGCATCCTCAAGATTTTTTGCCGTCTTTTCCAAAAGGTCGCGCTGGCGTACAGTGCTAACCACAGTCTCATCAGAACTGCTTATGTTTCCTTGGGTTATAAGATTGATGAGTTTGCGCTCAAGCGTGGTCGTCCCCCCCTCTCTCACACAAGACGTCTCAACAAGGCACGTGCCGTTAAGATGCTCTTTCATACGGCTGCGGTCAAGCCGCTGAGGCAGATCAGTCTTATTGATCACAAGAAGCGCCCTTCTACCCTGAAGGCCCGAGAGAAGCTCCTGGTCCTCCGGACTCCATTCCTGACTGCCATCCACAACATACAAAACCAAATCCCCTTCAGCCGCGGCCCTTTTAGATCTCTCGATACCCTCTTTCTCAATGGGGTGTTCCGTGTCTTGGATACCGGCCGTGTCCGATACCCTCACCGGAAACCCGCCGATCTCAATCTCCTCTTCGACGACGTCGCGGGTCGTGCCGGGAAAAGGCGTCACAATGACACGGTTATATTTCGCCAATTGATTCATGAGGCTCGATTTGCCCACATTCGGCCTTCCGGAAATAACGAGCTTTAGACCGCTTTTTATTGTCATGCCGGCCTGCGCGCTTGCCAAAAGCTCATTCAAAGAAGCAGCCACCTTCTCCAATCTCGCGCCGATCTCCGCCACGGATCGCGTTTCCGGAAAATCATCCGGAAAATCAATGGAGGCCTCAAGATGGCTCAATACATCCAAAAGTTCGTTCTTGAAACCCTGAATCTTTTTGGAAAAAACCCCTTCGAGCTGGGCTGAGGCCCATTGACGTCCAAGCTCGGTTTTCGCTTTCACAAGATCGAGCACTGCCTCCGCCTGCAAAAGATCGATGCGGCCGTTTAAAAAAGCGCGCTTTGTGAATTCGCCCTTCCCCGCAAGCCGCGCGCCCGCTTTGACGACCAGCTCAAGGATTGCCTGCAAAACAGCCGGGCCTCCATGCGCGCTTATCTCAACGACATCTTCACAGGTATAGCTTTTTGGACCGCGCATCAAAAGAAGAAGCGCTTCATCAATAATCTTGGGTCCTCCCGTCTCCCCATTTGAGACAATATGGCCGTACTGCGCCGTGAAACTTTTCTGATCTCTTACAGAGGCGCCTTTTCTTGAAACAAAAATTTTATCGGCAATCACGACCGCGTCTTTCCCGCTCAAACGGACCACGCCAAGCCCCCCTTCTCCCAAAGGAGTCGAAATCGCCGCGATCGTATCCTGATCAAACTCATTTAACATAATCATCCTCTTGTGTCATTGCGAGGAGCGAAGCGACGAAGCAATCTTTGTTTAACATAGATTGCTTCGTTACGCTCGCAATGACAGTTTAATATCTCCGACCAAAAAAAGGGACCCCGTCACCAGAGCGAGATCCGTTGGCCTTGACAACGATTTCGCCTTTTCCAAAACGGTCCCGGACTTTTCTTCCGTATAAACTTCCCTATCGTGGGCCTTGATACTCTCGGCCACCACTCTTGCCGGCAGTGCCCGCGGGCTGTCCGCCTGTGTGGCGATAAAAACGTCCGTCTCAGGCAAAAGCTCAGCCAAAATTCCTTCGAGGTCCTTATCCGTTGAAACGCCCAGCACGGTGATTAATTTTTCATAAGTAAAATGCCGCTTGACGGCGGCGACCAATTTTCTCATGCTGTCCGCATTTTGCGCGCCGTCGAGAATGATTTTAGGGCCATCGGCGATTTTTTCCAAGCGTCCCGGCCAGCGCGCGTCCAGCACCCCCTGCTTCACGGCGGCATCCGAAACCTTAAACCTTGTTTTAGACTCCAGGGCCTTCGCCAAACCAATGGCCTGCGCCGCGTTGTCTATCTGATGCCGGCCAAGAAGCTTTAACTCCAGATTAAAGTAACTGCCAAAAGCGCCCCTCACGTCAAACCGCTGGAAATCTTCTCCAAAGTCTCTTTCAAAAATCTTGATCTCCCTTCCCAGACGCAAAAGCCGGGCGTCGTTCTCTTCGACGACTTTCACAATAACCGCCTCCGCCTCTTCCGGTTGTGTCCCCGACACTACAATCTCACGGCCCTTAATAATCCCGCATTTCTGGACCGCGATCTTTGAAATCGTTCTTCCCAGTTTGTCGGTGTGCTCTAGACTGATCGGAGTAATTCCGACGACTTTCGCATGAGCAATATTCGTCGAATCATAAAGCCCGCCGAGACCGACCTCCAGCACCGCTATCTGGACTTTCATTTCTTTAAAATGGTGAAAAGCCAGCGCCGTCAAGACCTCAAAATACGTCGGTGGGTTTTTGCGCCATTCGTAGCTGTCAAGTGTGCGCCTCATCAAAAGCACATCCTCAATGAAACGCGCCTCATTTATCATAAGGCCGTTTACCTGGATGCGTTCGCGAATATCCAGAAGATGCGGCGAGGTATAAAGCCCTACCTTAAAATTATCCATCCTTAAAATCGAGCTAAGGATAGCCGCTGTGGACCCTTTACCCTTTGAGCCCGCGATGATGATGGATTCGTAAGCATTCTGCGGGTTGCCCAGCTCCTTGGCGAGCTGCTGCATCCGGTCCAGTTTCAACGCCTCCGGATATTCCCACTCCGTCATCCGCTCGTAATTAATGAATGAATCTATAAACTTAACCGCTTCTTCGTAGGTCATCGTTACCCTTCACTCTTCATCTTGCGCGGGCCCTGTCTCGAATTGCTTCTCGCGGACACGCTCCGGCGCCCCACCGAGGAAAATGGATTTGGATTGTCTTTCTCGGACACGCGCATTTCCCCTCCGAGGAAATGCGCTCGATGAGAATACTCGCTGGTCATAAAAGAATGGTTTCCATGGGCTCGCATTCTCAACGGTCCTCGAAAGACAATCCAAATCCATTATCCGCCCTTTGGCTGGGAATGGCCGAGGATTGTTCTTTGAGGAGCGTTGAAATCGCGAGCGGCCATGGTGTCCTCCGTAGCTTGCGAAGCAAGCGAAGGAGGACGAGCGAGCGATTTCATCGAGTCCGTTTGCCACGGTGGGGCAAACGGACGTCTCCGAAAAGAACAATCCTCTGCCATTCCTGGCAGGGGAAAATTTTGCGGTGATGCGACAAGCACTCCAAGGCCCCTCCTCCGTGGAAAGAAATACGCGTGTCCGAGAAAAGCAATCCAAGGTCGTACAGCCGCGGTGGGGAAAAATGGACGTCCCCGAGAAGGCAATTCCTCGGTACCCGCGCAGGCTAAAGAGGTTAATGCTTAAAGTGGCGAATGCCGGTGAAAACCATGGCGATCTTGGCGCGGTTGCAGGCTTGGATTACCGACTCGTCCTGGATGGAGCCGCCCGGCTGGATGATGGCGCGGATCCCCGCTTTCTTGGCGAGCGTGATCGAGTCTGGTTTCGGGAAAAATCCGTCGGAAGCCAGCACCGCTCCTCTCGCGCGCTTCCCCGCTTTCCTTAACGCGGTCTGGGTCGAATCCACTCGCGACGGCTGTCCCATCCCGAGCCCCAGCGTCACGCCGTTTTTGGCCACCACAATCGCGTTTGATTTCACATACCGGCAGACTTTAAAAGCGAATAAAAGATCTTTAATCTGCAATTCTTTCGGCGAAGTCCGCGTCACGCACTTTAAACCTGCCGCCGCGGGATCTTTGGTGTCCCGCTCCTGCAGTAGAAGCCCGCCCCGCACCTTTTTAAAATCAAGCCGCGTCCTCTCCCCGCCCGCCGCGACCGATAAGAGCCTCAAGTTCTTCTTCGCTTTGAGAAGCCCCAGCGCCTCTTTGGTAAAACCCCTCCCAATAATGCACTCGATAAAACCGCTCTTTAGAATCTCTTTGGCCGCCAGGCCGTCCACTCCCGTATTGAAACCCACGATGGAGCCAAATGCGGAAAGCGGATCACAACGATACGCGTTCTTAAAGGCTTCTCTGGCATCACACCCCACGGCAAAACCGCAGGGGCTTGTGTGTTTGATGATCGCACACGCCGGTTCCTTAAAAGCCTCCGCCATCTCAAGCGCCGCGTCCAAATCGAGGATGTTATTAAAAGAAAGTTCCTTACCGTGCCACTGTTTGGCCCGCACCACTCCCGCGGCCTTTATAGTTTTTTCGCGGTAGAGCGCGCCTTTCTGATGAGGGTTCTCGCCATACCGCAGATCCTGGATTTTCTCAAAATCCAAAGTCAGCCTTTCGGGCAAAACCCTTTTCGGCAAGCTTTTGCTCTCAAAATAGCGGCAAATAAGACCATCGTAGTAGGAGGTAAGCTTAAAAACTTTCAAGGCAAGGTGCTTTAGAGTCGCTTCGCTCAATGAGCCGCCGTTTTTCCGCAATTCCTCGAGAACCGGCGCGTAATCTTTGGTATCAGAAACAGCCGCCACAAACCGGTGATTTTTAGCGGCGCTTCTCAGCATCGCGGGACCGCCGATATCGATCATCTCAATGATTTCTCGCTCGTCCGTCTTTGTCCGCACAGCGTCCCAGAAAGGATAAAGATTCACGGCGAGCAGATCGATCGGCCTGATTTTATGCTTCTGTAAAGTGGCTCTATGCTTCGCATCATCCCGCAGAGATAAAAGCCCCGCGTGAATAGCTGGATGCAAGGTCTTCACCCGGCCGTCGAGCATCTCAGGAAACTTTGTGACGCTCGACACCTCGGTCACGGGAATGCCCTCCTTCTTCAATAAAGCCGCCGTGCCTCCGGTCGAAATGATCTCCACCCCCAAGGCATGTAAGCCCTTCGCAAAAGGCACAATTCCCGTTTTATCGTAAACACTTATCAGCGCTCGTTTGATTTGAGTCATATAACCTCAACTGTCATTGCGAGGTCGCCGCAGCGACCGAAGCAATCTCTGTTAAGCATAGATTGCTTCGTCGTCACTTCGTGACTCCTCGCAATGACACTCTTACGTATTTTTTAAAATCTTTTGCCAGCGTCCGGGTAACCGGCCCCGGCCCTCCGGCGCCTATCCTCCGCTGGTCCATCGCCGCCACCGGCAGAATCTCCAAGGATGTATTGGTGATGAAACATTCATCGGCGGAGTAAATCTCATGACGCGTAATCAAAGTCTCACTCACTTTCAGGCCTCTCTTCCGCGCTAAATCCATGGCGAGGCCGCGCGTCACCCCCCTTAAAATACCTGAAGCGGCGTGGGGTGTCAAAAGCCTTTTTTCCTTCACAATAAAAATATTGGAAACTGTGCCTTCGGCCACCACTCCCCCTTCACCCAGGAAAATGAATTCATGCGCCCCGCTCCTGCCATTATCCAAAAATGCCGTCACACCGCTCACATACTGTGATGCTTTTACCTGCGAATCCTGGGCCTTCAGCGTCCAGCGCCTTGAAACCGCCGTCTTGAGGGCGACACCCTTTTCGTAGAATTCCTCCGGGTAAGGCTTAAATTCCCTGACAACGAGAACCACCAGGCCGTCAGATTTAGGGGTCAAGGCTTTACATTTGACAAAATGGGTCCTCTCAAAATTCACAAAATTCACTTTGTCAAATGTAAAGCCTTGACCCCCTAAAGGTGAAGGTGTTGGGTGTACCGAAAGCCGCAAAAGGGCCTCGGAAAACCTGCTCTCCTTAAGCGAATTCTCCACCCATCCTTCCAATTCTACCGCCGGGACCGCCAAGGGCTTCCCTATTCCCCTCAAAGATCCAGCCAGGCGCTTTAAATGCTCCCCCAAATGGAACACCCTGCCCGAATAAGCTCTTAAGGTTTCAAAGCAAGAAACCTCGTTAAGCGTTTCGAGCGGTAAACTGTCCTGTCTTTTTCCTTCCAAAGAGCGCAGAAAAAACGGCCTCTGCCTTATAAAGGGTCTCGTCATACTCCCTCCCCGGGTCCGAATCGGCGACAATCCCAGCGCCCACATGCAAATACGCTTTTTTATCTTTCATCACAAGGCTTCTTATCACAATATTAAAATCCATACTGCCGTCAAAGCTGAAATACCCCAAAGAACCCGTGTAAGGGCCGCGCGCCACGGGTTCCAGCTCATCGATAATTTCCATGCAACGCACCTTCGGCGCGCCGGTGATCGTCCCGCCGGGAAAAAGCGCCTTCAAAACATCGACGGCGTCCAGGCCGTCCCTTAAAATGCCTCTGACATTGGACACGATGTGCTTCACGTGCGAGTAGTCCTCTATCGCCATGAGCTCATCCACTGAAACGCTTCCATGCTCGCAAACGCGCCCGAGGTCATTGCGCTCGAGGTCCACAAGCATGATGTGCTCGGCCCGCTCCTTCTCGTTTAAAATCAGCTCACGCGAAAGAGCCGAATCTTCCTCGGACGTTTTTCCCCGCGATCGCGTCCCGGCAATCGGCCGCGTCTCCAGAATTCCATTTTCCAATTTAACCAATCTCTCGGGCGATCCCGAAACGATTTGAAAATCACCCGCGTCGAGGATCCCAAAAAAGGGCGACGGGTTTATCCTCCTAAGCGAGCCATAAATCTTGCGGGCCGTCGCGTCCACATCGAAACTAAAACGCTGGGAGATATTTGCCTGGTAAATATCACCGCTTCTGATATAGCTCTTTACTTTCCTAACCCTCTCTATAAATTCCTGGCGGTTTAGCGAACTCTTGAGGTTGGGCTCGTAGACATAGGGGTCAGTCCTTAAATTCTGACAAGATTCTATGTCAGAATTTAAGGACTGACCCCTAACCCTGCTCGCAATGACACTATCAAATTCCGCTTTCAGCTTCTTCAGCCCATCGGGGCTGGGCGCAAAAAGATAAACCACTCTCGCCTCATGGTCCCACACCACCCCTTGGTCGAAGAAAAGGAAATAGCTGTCCGGCAAACACAGGTCATCTTTTGCCTTCTGGGTCAGGCGCGGTTCCAAAATATTCTTTGCCTCATAACCGAAATAACCCACCGCACCGCCGCTAAAGGGAGGCAATCCCGGCCGCGCGGACGTGGCGTATTTTTGGAGAAGGGCCTTCAAAATCTTGAAAGGATCGCCGGTAACCGTTTCGGTCTTCCCCCGCCGCTCAAGTTTAATCTTGCGCCCTTTGGATTGAAATATAAGAAAAGGATCCTTCGCGGCGATGGAATAACGCCCCGTCCTTTTGGAAAACCGGGCGCTTTCCAAAAGAACACTGGCGCCGTCTTTGCTCGAAGCAAAAGAGCAATAGGCGCTAAAGGGGTCTTCAACGCGGTCTATTTTTTCAATAAATGGAAAATGGGGACGTCGGATTTTCACAGGCATGATCTTGCGGGGGCGGGCCTCGCGCCCCTACCTAAGGAAGCTTAGCTTCTGCTTCTTTAAACGGGTTTGGATTTTCAATTCCTGAATTTCATCTGAAAGCGGACGGATTTTTTCAGAAAGCATCAAGAGGCGCTCCTCCCATTTTTCCTTCTCCGGAGCCGAGATCTTGATCCCCCTCGTTTCCTGCATCACCTTCTTCACGTCCGTGAGCGTCTTTTCGTACCCCTCAAGCTCCGTCTCTTTGGCGGCCAGCTGCGCCCCGGCAGTTTCGATTTCACGCTGCAAAAGGTTGCGGTTGGCTTCTATCGTCGCCTGGTATTTTTCTATCTTTAGATTCTGAGTCTTGGCATAGACGTCGTAGTTCCAGTGGAGCTTCTCGATCTGCTGGTCCATGACCTTTTTCTTCGCGAGCAGTTCGTCCTTAATCGCTTTGACCTGCGCGCGGGTCTGGTCGCGGGCAACGATCATCTGCTTGAAACCCGGATCTTCTTTGATGAGGCGCTCAAGTTCCTCAGGGCCGTAGGAGCTACAGCCGGCGAGAGTCAATAACAATGGCAGGAAAGCAAATTTTTTAATCATTTCAAGAATATAACATAAAAAAGGCCATAAGTCGATTTACCGGCTTATGGCCTTTTTTTATTATTTGAAATTAATTTTATTTTTTCGGCTTGAAGCTGTCGATGAAATGACTCACATGCTTCGCAGCCATGTCCTTACAGCCAAGCCCGACGGCCAAACCGATGCCAAGAGCCAAAGCCGCCAGGAGCGCCTGAATCAGAAAATCGATAATAGACGTATCGATTTGCAGCTGCTTCAAAGCCTCGACAAACACAAAGACCGCTATCACGGTCTGAGTGGCCTGGGCCAGAGACCTCGCCTGGGTGATGCCCGCGTTTGCCGCCGTGGTTCTCACGATATTTGCCACAATGCTCGCGAAAAAGATACCGAGCACCACGATGAAAACACTGGCGATCACGTTGGGCATGTAGAGAATGACGCGGTTTAGAAGCTCCGCCGCCACTGAAAGCTGCAACGCGTTGACCGCCGCCAGGATAACCACCAGCATCAATAGCCAGTAAATCATAATGCCGATGATCTCTGAAAGCGTGTAGTTGATGTCTCCCTTTGTAAGAATATTGGCGATGCCGCTCTTTTCGCTCGCCGTATCAAGCCTCGCGAGCTTTAGAAAGCGGGTAATAACCCTTTGCACCACAGTGGCGATCACCCATCCCACAATCAGGATAATGATCACAGCCACCAAAGTCGGCAGGAAGCCGAGAACACGCGCCCACATCGCTTGAACAGGTTCCATTATAGTCGTTTGCCAGTCCACTACGGCACCCCCCTTTCAAATAAACAGATACTTAGATCAACAATAGACCACTATTTTGAGGTTTATCCTATTAGAAAATAACTTCTCTGTCAAGTTTTAATTAAATACTAACAATCTTTACTTTAATTCTTTCTTGGAGATGACTTTGAGGCCCTTATCAAACTCATAAACGATGGGAACGCCTGTGGCGAGATTGAGCTCCAAAACCTGCTCTTTGGTGAGCTTCTCAAGATCCATCACGATGGACCGGAGGCTGTTTCCGTGGGCCGCGACAATGACATTCCTTCCCTTTTTAAGGTCCGGCATGATCTTTGACTCGAAATAAGGCAGCGTTCTCGCGGCCGTGTCTTTCAAGCTTTCGCCACCGGGCGGGGCCACATCATACGACCGGCGCCAAATCTTCACCTGCTCGGCCCCAAATTTCTGGGCCGTCTCGGCTTTGTTGAGGCCCTGGAGATCCCCGTAGTGCCTTTCATTGAGCGCCTGGTCTTTCTCAATAGGGATATTCTTCTGTCCGATCCCCTCCAAAATGATATCGAGCGTCCGCTGGGCGCGTTGAAGCACGGAGGTGAAGGCAGTATCAAACTTTAAACCCTCTTTTTTTATTTTCCGGCCCGCGGCTTCCGCTTCCTCAACACCACGCTCGGAGAGCGGGACATCCACCCACCCCGTAAACCGGTTCTCCAGATTCCACTGCGATTCCCCATGACGCACCAAAACTAAAACAGCCATGCTGCCTCCTTTTTACGAACCCTGGCCATAGTGGGAAATGACAAGCCGCTTGTCCGGAGGCAGCTGCTCCGTAATTGTTTTTAAAACTTCACCTCTTAGCAGCCGTTCCAAAGCGCCGCGCTTTGTAGCGCCGATCATCACCGTGTCGAGATTAAGCTCTTTAGCGGTCTTCACGATAACGGCGCCCGCGTTTTCTGCCAAGCTCCAGAGCGGCACGGAGGTGATCCCCTTCTCTTCAAACGCGTGGATCGCCTCCCTCAGGATCTTTACCGCCCCCTTCGAAGGCTCCACTTCCTCAGGATACGCCCACCCCGGCGGCTTTTCCTCAACAAAGAGCGAATAAATCACATTCTCGCCTTTTGCCCTGGCATACGAAGCCGCTTCGCTCACCATCGTAGGACTGACCGTCTTAAGAGCGACAAGAGTCGAACCCTTATAAAGCGGCATCAGGTCTTTGGCCTCTTCCAGGGTAAGGACATTGATAGCAAGTTCTCCGGGCAGTACCACGCGCACCTTCTCCACCCATTGCCCCACTCCCCGCGCGGCAAGCCCCACCGCCAAAACGGTGGCGGCAAAAAGCACGGCGTGATGTTTTTCATAAATAATGGTCAGTTCCACACATATCATCACAAAAGCGGCAGCGCCCAGAATCCATCTTTCGTATTTTTTCATATTCAAATTAAAATTCGTGCAGCAGGCCGCCAAATTAATCGTGATAGCCCCCACCACGCCGATCGCGTATAGAGCCGCCAGATGCGTGACGTCGTGCTCCAGAAGCAAAACTAAAATGGGCACCGCCGTCGCCACAAGCAGCCCGAACCACGGCATACCAAAACGATTTAGATCGCTGAAAAGCGGCGGCAGTTCTTTGTCCTTCGACATCAAGAATAGGATGCTGATTAAACCCATAATGGCCGTGTTCGCCGCGGAAATAAGAAGAAGCCCGATGAGCAGGGCAACGACGTGGCCGAACCACGGCCCGATATAATGCTCGCCAATCACACGGATCATGTCCTCCGTATGGCCCGAAAGCCCCGGGATGGCGTTCATCGCCGCGCCTAGAATCAGCGATATCAGTGTCACTTCGATCAAGACCGGAAGGATCGCCCGCCGCGCGGTCTTTCCCACGGGTTCAACCATAATACCGGTCACATTGGCAATCGCTTCCACTCCCGAAAGGGCCAAAACAATCCCCACAAATTTTGTCCAATTTGAGAAAAAAGGCCCTTGGGGAAGCGAAACCTGAATGTCCTTCACATGAGGAATCACAGCGATACTCAGCGCGACAAGAGCGACAACGACAAAAGCCGCTATAACGGTTGCGATATTGCCACTTTTTGTCGGGCCAACCACGTTGACCAGTCCGACCACCACCAAAGAACCGATGGCCCACCACTCCGGATGCGCGAACCCTAAATAATGGAAAGCTTCCAAACTGCTCAAAGAAGCCGTGACCACGTAGTCCGCCACAAGAAGAAGGGCCCCGATGACTGCCAGCGTCCGGGACCTTGTCCGCACAGCCGAATAGACACCGCCCCCGTCGGGGTAGGCTTTACAAATAATGATGTAGCAAAAACCGATGACGGCCGTAAGCACGCTCATGGCCAGGAGGAAGAACATCGAGGCGTGGCCCGCGATGGCAAAGGCAAGGCCCAGGACATAGGCCTTGGATGTGCCCCAGTCGCCATAAAGCATGGAGCTGGCCTGGTACCACTTAAGCTCCCGCGGACGCTCGACTTTCTTTAAGAGTAGTGCCATATCGTCCTAGATAGAAAAAGGGAGTCTACTATTTAAATAGCGACTCCCTTCATCAAAAACGTATTAAATTATTGACGTAAGTATAGCACTTTCAAGGAGAAAGTAAAGAAAAGGCTAACCTCTGCGTTTTCCAAAAATCCTCAAAAGCAGTAAAAAGAGGTTTATGAAGTCGAGGTAAAGCGCCAGCGCCCCTAAAATAGCCGCTTTCTTCTGCATCTCGGCGTTCTCAAAACCCCTCGCGTGAATGGCCTTGAGCTTCTGGGTGTCATAGGCAATGAGCCCCAGGAACACCGCGACGCCGATGAAGGTCGTAATCCACATCACGGCCGGGCTTTTCAAAAACATATTCACGACGCTGGCAATGATGATCCCGAGAAGGCCCATCATCGCGAGGCTCCCT
>Ga0247727_10016329_pt1 | contig 12007 bp, 14 predicted proteins | sample WisWelCaveWW1625_FD_202498 | JGI IMG/M metagenome (GOLD analysis project Ga0247727, IMG submission 202498) | Biofilm microbial communities from Wishing Well Cave, Virginia, United States - WW16-25 | ecosystem: Environmental > Aquatic > Deep subsurface > Groundwater > Cave microbial mat | place...
AGACGCTCTTCACGGTCGAGGAGCGGGTCACGTTCCTCGAAACCGCGCTCGCATCGTGCGAGAACGTCGTTGTCGACGTGTTCGCCGAGCTCGTGGTCGACTTCGCGCGAAAACACGACGCCACGACGATGGTGAAGGGTCTTCGCGTCATCTCCGACTTCGAGTGGGAGTTCCAGATGAACCACCTCAACCGTCAGCTCGCACCGGAGATCGAGACCGTGTACGTGATGGCGAGCCCGCTGTACAGCTTCGTGTCGTCGAGCGGAGTGAAGGAGATCGCCTCGTTCGGAGGCAGGGTCGACGAGCTCGTGCCTGCAGCGGTCGCCCAGCGGTTCACGGAGATCTACCCCGACGGTCGCCCAGGCGCCCCCGTCTCGCCGCAGGAGTAGGGGCGACCGGAACGCCCGCGGCCGCAAAACGGACGCCTTCAGGGATTTGCGCGGCCGGACTCCGCGCGAGCGGAGTCCGGCTTCGCGCCTAGCCGAGTGCTCCCGTAGACTTCCCGACCCATGGATGTACTCGTGCTCATCGACCGGCTCGACGACCTCGTGCACAACGCGAAGGCCGTTCCGTTGACCGATCAGGTTCGCCTCGACCGGGAGGAGATCTACGAGATCCTCGACCAGATGCGGGCGACCATCCCGGAGGAGATCAAGCAGGCGCGCTGGATCGTCAAGGAGCGGCAGGAGATGCTCGGCGAGGCGAAGCGCGAGTGCGATCGGATCATTCAAGAAGCCCGCGAGCAGGCTATGCGCGAGGCGTCACAGACGGAGATCGTCAAGCTCGCGGAGAACCAAGCCGAGGACATCGTCGACGACGCACGCCGAAAGGCGCGCGAGACGCGGCTCGAGATGGAGGACTGGGCCGATTCCATCCTCTCGACGCTCGAGCTGAACCTCGACAAGTTCCTGACCGCGGTCAAGCGTGGACGCGAGCGGCTCCACGAGCGCTCTCAGGAGACGGTCGTCGCCGGCATGGGCCCCGACCCGGCCGAGCCCGAAGAGTACGAGCGCTTCGGCTGAGGCTCGGTTACTGGCGCAAGAGCGGAAACTGCTAGCGCAGATTCCGCTCGCGAAGATCCCTAAAGCGCGGCCGCTTAGCGGCCGCGATGCTCGCGTTTTCGTCAGCCGGGATTGGCGCAGCGTCGCAACCTGCTATTCGCAGATTTCCGATTGCGCGAAGGTTTCTACATGCAGCCGCTACGCGGCCGCGGCTGCGGCCGAGAGCTCACGGCAAACAGCGATCGCCGACTCGACGAACGCCCCCGCCGCCGGGCTGCGATGGCGGTCGCGGTGCCAGACGAGACCGATGACGCGCGGAGGGATCCGTCCCTGGAGGTCGATGACATCGACGCTCGGATCGTCTTCGTCGACCGTCAGCCGCGGCGCGACCGTGAGCCCGACACCCGCGCCGACGAGCCCCTGCACGGTGCCGTTGTTGTCGGAGCGAAACACGATGTTCGGCACTCGTCCCGTCGATGCCAGATGTGACTCCACCTGATCCATCGCGCTGCAATGGTTGGAGCCGATCAGCGGCTGCAGGGCGATCTCCTTTAGGGTCGGTGTTCGCTTGAGCGAAGAGAGTGGCGATCCCGCCGGCACGACGAGGACGTAGGGATCAGTGAGTAGCTCGACGGTCTCATGTGGGCCGGGCGCTACGGGAAGAGTCCAGAACGTCAGGTCGAGCTCGCCGCGCTCGATCATCTCCAGAAGCTCGCTTTCATCCTGTGACTCGCTGAGCAGGACCTCGACCTGCGGATGGCTTTGCGAAAAGCGGCGCAAAAGAGCGGGGATGATCTTCGCGCCGACGCTCTGAAACGTCCCGACGCGAAGCCTGCCCGCATCGCCGGCCTCCAGCGCCGCCATATCGGCTTTGGCTGCGAGAAGCCGTGCCTGAATCGCATCGGCGTGGCGCAACAGGATCCGGCCGGCCTCGGTGAGTGAGATGCGGCGAGGACCGCCCGGTCGCTCGATCAGACGCAGTCCGACGATGCGCTCGAGCGTCGCGATCTGCTGCGAGATCGCCGACTGGGTGTAGCCGAGACGTTCCGCGGCCCTTCCGAAAGATCCCTCGTCCGCGATCGTCTTGAGAGCGATGAGATGACGGAGGTCGAGCCCGATCCAGCGATCAGCTTCCATGATCGAAGGGTAGCAAGTGAAAAGAAGGACTAATGGAATTTGGTAATGCGCAAGACGGGAATCCGCTGACGCGCGGATTCCGGTCGCGCGAAGATCCCTGAAGCCGGGCCGCTTCCCGCAGCGCTCCCGTCACGTCCGATCGCACGTCGGCAGCGCTACGCTCCGGGCGTGACGACAATCGATCTCCGCCGCCTCCACATCCGACCCGGAGACGTCCGCGATGAGCGACTCGACGTCGAGCTCGAGCCCTTCGTCCTGGGCGGCCAACGATACGAGCCGTCACCTCCCCATCTACCTGTCGAGGTCCGGATCTCGCAGGCCTCTGGCGCAACCGTTTTCGAGATGCAGGTCGAAGCGCGGCTCACTGGCCCGTGTATGCGCTGTCTCGCATTCGCGGAGGTCGAGCGTCGCGCCTCGGCACGTGAGTTCCACGATCCGGACGCTCCCAGGGCGGACGAGCTTCGCTCCGACTACGTCACCGACGACCATCTGGACGTCGGAGCCTGGGCGAGGGACGCGCTTGCACTCGAGCTCCCCGAGCAGATTCTCTGTCGACAAGACTGCGCCGGGCTCTGCCCGTCGTGCGGCAAGGATCTGAACGTCGAGCCGCACGAGCACGCCGAGCGCGAGTCCGATCCACGCTGGGCTGCCCTGGCGCAGTTGCGCGACGAGCTTTAGGATGCGTCGTGGCGCTTCGCGCTGCTCTATGACGAAGTAACTCCGATCACCAGGCTCACGCGCACAACGCGCGTTTCGTTCCTGCGATCCGGAGGTTCCGTCCATGCGAGTACAGCTGGCCGGCGTCGGGAAGCATTTCGGCGCCCAGAAGGTCCTCGATCAGGTCACGCTGACGGTGGGGCCGCGCGCCCGGATCGGCCTCGTCGGTGCGAACGGTGCTGGCAAGACGACGCTGCTTCGACTCCTCGCGGGTCTCGACCTCCCGGATTCGGGGTCCGTCACGCGCGCCCCTCCCAATCTCGCTGTCGGGTACCTCGCACAGGAGCGCGAGCCCGTGGGCGACGCGACGCTGCTCGAGTTCCTCGAGCGCCGCACAGGCGTGGCTTCCGCCGCGATCGAGCTCGAGGAAGCGGCGGCGGAGCTCGCACGTGACCCTCGCGCGGAGGATCGATACTCAGACGCGCTCGAGCGGTTTCTCGTCCTCGGTGGCGGTGACCTCGAGGCGCGTGCCCGTTCGACGTGCGCCGATCTCGGCCTTCGAATCGCGCTCGATCGCTGTGCAGGCGAGCTCTCGGGCGGCGAGCGGGCGCGCGCGGACCTCGCAGCGATTCTCCTCTCGCGCTTCGATCTTCTCCTGCTCGACGAGCCGACGAACGATCTCGATTTCGACGGTTTGGAACGGCTCGAGCGATTCGTCGAGTCGCACACGGGCGCGCTCGTCGTAGTCTCTCACGATCGTGCATTCCTCGATCGAACGGTTGACCGGATCGCCTCCATCGAGCCCGACACACGGAGCGTGCGCGAGTGGGCCGGCGGGTGGAGCGACTACGAGCTCGCGCGAGACACCGAGCGGGCGGCTGCACTCGAGCGGTTCGAGCAGGCGCAACTCCGACGCAGTCGACTCGAAGACCTCCTGAGAACGCGTCGCACCGAATCGCGCTCGCGCGGGGCCAAGCTCGGCAATGCGACCGGAGGCGCAGATCGCCGGGCGACGCATGCCCTCGAGACCAAGGTGCGCCAGGCTGAGCGACTCCTCGATCGGAACGAGCTGCCCGCCAAGCCCTTCGAGCCCTGGGAGCTGAACCTCTCCCTCGAGGTGAGTGGGAGGTTGGGCGATCACGTTCTCCTCCTCGATGGAGCGGTCGCGGTTCGTGGCGCGTTCAGACTCGGCCCGATCGACGTCGATCTCGCACCGGGTGAGCGAGTGTCCGTCTCAGGGCGGAACGGAGCGGGCAAGTCGACGCTGCTCGGAGTGCTGCTCGGCGCCATTCCTCTGGTCGCGGGCGAGCGAACCGTGGGGCGGCGAACCGTCATCGGCGCGATCGGGCAGGGTCGTGGCGCGTACTCGGGAGACGCTCTGCTCCTCGAGGAGTTCAGGTCGCGCTCGGGCCTGATTGCGGTTGACGCTCGTACGCTGCTCGCCAAGTTCGCTCTCGGGGCCGAGCACGTCGGGCGCTCGTGCTCGACCCTCTCGCCGGGCGAGCGGACCCGCGCGCATCTGGCGGAGCTACAGGCTCGCGGGGTCAACGTCCTCCTTCTCGACGAGCCGACGAACCACCTCGACGTCGAGGCCGTGGAGCAGCTCGAATCTGCTCTCGCCGCGTACGACGGCACCCTCGTGGTGGTCTCGCACGACCGGCGCTTTCTCGAGCGCGTCGCCCCGACTCGCGAGCTGAGTCTCTAACGATCACCCACTCGCCGTCCGGACCTGAACGAGCCGATAGCCCGCCACGCCGGCCAGACCGGGGTCGCCCGACCGGTACGCCTTCACGAAGAACTGGACGTTGTACCCGCTCCGGACGCGGAAGTTTGCATTAGGCGTGAGCTGGTACGTCACCCAGCCGTCGGTCGTCGACGCCTGGCGGTCGCCCCCGCTGGTCACCCTCGGCGTCGAGCGGACGAAGATGAGCGCATCTCGGATGACGAAGCCACGCGTGTCTTTCACCCGGACGCGCACCGTGATCGGCTGGCTCCTGCTCGTTACGGGGTCCGGGGCGAAAACGACCTGCGAAACGATCAGGCGCTCATCGCGCGGTACGCTCGCCGCAGGAACGGAGAACTCGCCGCTCGGCAATCGAATCGCGCCCGAGGGCGACGGGCCGCCCGTGACGATCGGCGACTCGGAAGAAAGCACGGTGACGCTACCGACCGTGTTCTGCGCGGTCAGGTTGAAGCGCATGCGATGGTCGACGTCGGCCGACCTGAGCGTGTACGACTGGCTCGTCGCGCCGCTGATCGACCTGCACGCTCCACCCTGGGTGTTGCAGCGGAGCCAGCGATAGGAAAACGAGATCGGCGCCAGGCCGGTCCACGCGCCGTGATCTGCGGTTACGACCGATCCGACGACCATCGTGCCGCGGACCGACGGGCTTGACGTGTTCACCGGTGCCCCTCCGCCAACGATTGCCGTCGAGTTCGAGGTCGCCGTCTGCGACCCCTCGCTGTTTGTCGCCGTCACCCGAACACGCATGCGAAAGCCCATGTCGACAAGGCGGAGGCGGTATCGGCGGTTGGTCGCACCGGCGACGGCTGGGCAATTGCTGCCGTCCGGCAGGCCACCGTCCGCTCCGCAGCGCACCCACTGATACGTGAACGTGAGCGGCGTAGTGCCGGTCCACGATCCGGTCGACGATGTCAGGTACCTGCCCACTCCGAGTATCCCCGTGATGGCCGGCTCTCCGGTGTTTACGGGCGGTGCCGCCGGTGCCGCGACACCGTTACCTGCCGGCACCGCGAGAGCGAGCGCAACAATTGCGAGAGCGGAAGCGGAGCGCGTGCCTCCGCGTCGGTAGGAGCTTCTGGTCGCGAGCATCGCGTTCTCCTCCTGTCACGTAGTCCTGGACTGTTATGACGGCTCCGAGGACGGGGTGCTGCAATCCTTGCGAACTTCTTACATCCACCAAACGGCCTCAGCGTCAGGGTTTCACCCCGCGCCAGGTATAGTCCCCAGCCGCCCATGGCAGTCCCCAAGCGGAAAACCTCGAAGTCCAGGCGCGACAAGCGACGCGCCCAGCACGGGATCTCCCTCCCGCACGTCCAGGTCTGTCCGACGTGCAGACAGCCCAAGCGAGCGCATCGCGTATGCCCGACCTGCAAGACGTACAAGGGCCGCGACGTCGAACCGCTGCGCGTCCAGGCTCCGTAACCAGTCACGCTGCATGACCGTCCGAGTTGCCGTCGACGCACTCGGCGGCGACCTTGGTCCCGAAGAGATCGTCGCCGGTGCGGCGGCGGCTTCAGCCTCCGACATCGAGCCGATCCTCTTCGGGCCGCGTGGCCTCGGTGCGTTGGGCCTGCGGCACGTCGAAACCTTCGAGTCGATCGAGATGGACGAGCCCGCAGTCGAGTCGGTGAGAGCCAAGCCCGACTCGTCGCTCGTTCGCGCCGTGCGCGCCGTCGCCGACGGCGATGCAGATGTAGTGGTGTCCGCCGGGAACACCGGCGCGATGCTCGCGGCGTCGCTCCTGCACATTCGCCGTCTATCGGGTGTGCACCGCCCCGGCATTGCCGCCGTGATCCCGACGCGTCGCGGGCCCAGCGTCCTTATCGACGCGGGCGCAAACGCGGACGCTCGACCCGAGCATCTCCTCCAGTTCGGGCACATGGGCGCGGTCTTCAGCGAGGAGATCCTCGGAATCGCCGAACCGGAGGTGCGACTTCTCTCGATCGGCGAGGAGGCCGAGAAAGGCAGTCAGCTCACCATCGAAGCTCACGAGCTCCTCCTAGCGTCCTCGCTGCGCTTTGCCGGGAACACCGAGGGCCGGGTGATCCTCGAAGGCGCCGCCGACGTCGTCGTCGCGGACGGATTCTCGGGCAACGTCGCGTTGAAGACGATCGAAGGAACCGTCAGGAGCCTTCTTGGATCCCTCCGAGGTGAGCTCGACTCGTCCCTGCGCGGAAAGCTAGGGGGGCTCCTGATAAGGCCGGCGGCTCGGCGGCTCCGGAGCCACCTCGATCCGGATACATACGGCGGTGGCTACCTCCTCGGCCTTCGGGGCCTCGTCGTCATCGCGCACGGCTCGAGCTCGCGAGTGGCCATCGCGAATGCGATCCGCCTGGCTGCAATAGGGGTGGAACACGGAGTTGTCGAGCACCTCCAGCAGCAGCTCGGCGCGCAGATCGGCCAACGTCAGGAACCGGCGCAAGGTTGAAGGAGAGCCTCGGTTGAGGGCCGAAGGCCGGCTCTGCCGGCCGGGGGGCCAACCGCGCGTTTGGCTTGGCGCTGCGCCAGGAAGGGGAGCTCGTGAGGGGAAACCTGGGTTTCCCCTCACGTGTTATCGTCGCGCTCCACGACCCCGACGGCAGAGAGGTGAGGTTTCAAGGTGGCGAACTCGCGTGAGGAAATTCTCGAGCAGGTCAAAGGCGCGCTGAGCGAGAAGCTCGGCATCGACGAGAGCGAGATCACGGAAGAAGCTTCCTTCGAGGAGGACCTCGGAGCGGATTCGCTCGATCTGGTGGAAGTCGTCATGGACCTCGAGGACCAGTTCGGGCTGAAGATCCCCGACGACGATGCCCGCGAGCTCACGACTGTCGGCAAGGCGATCGACTACGTCATCGCACACCAGGGCTAAGTCGTACGAAGCCGGGCCCGACGAGCTCGGCCGCCTGATCGACGAGCTTCCCGCCGCGCGGCTCGAGCAGGTCTTTACCCACGCGTCGTGGGCGGAGGTCCGCTCGGAGTCGTATGAGCGGCTCGAGTTCCTCGGCGACAGCGTGCTCGAGCTCGCGATCGCGCGGGCCGTGTTCGACCGCTTTGCGGATGCCTCAGAAGGACGGCTGGCAAAGATCCGAGCGCACGTCGTGTCGAGGCAGAGCTGCGCCGGCGTGGCCAAGGAGCTGCAGCTCGGGGATCGCCTCCTCAGCTACGCGGGCGACATCCCGGCGGACGAGCTTCAGCGGATCTCACGAAGCCGCAACGTGCTGGCCGCCGTGCTCGAGGCCGCGATCGCCGCGGTCTACCTCGAGCACGGGTTCGAGCGAATCGAGCATGCGATCGTCGGCGCGTTCGAGGAGAGGATCGAGTACGCCCGCTCCAGCCACGTGGACTACAAGACCGAGCTCCAAGAGGCGTTGGCGCGCAGCGGAACGCAGGTTCAGTACACCGTGCTCGAGGTCGAGGGCCCGGCCCACGATCGCCAGTTCGTCTGTGCGGCCCACGTCGCGGGGACGCAACTCGGCATCGGGAAGGGCTCGACCAAGAAAGCCGCGGAACAGGAAGCTGCGCGCCAGGCGCTCGACGCGCTCGGCTTCGTGCCGGAGCGGATCTGACGCTCAGCGCGGGGACGCGACAGGGAGGCCGAGCGCTTCCGCTGCCTCCAGTTGGCGCCGGTCGTAGCTTACGAACGCGGCGAGAGCAGATCTGATGCGAAGCGCGGTTGTCACGTGGATCGCGTCGAGCGCGCGAAGGGTCTGCGGCTCGAGCTGCGTCGCGCCGACGAGCACGCGGTTGGTGTCGACGAGAAGAGTGACATGGGCGAGCAGGCGACTTGCGGCAGGCTCGAGCGCAGGATCGGCGCGGCGTACGCTTCGGATCAGCTCCACGATGGCCAGTCTGCTCGTTACTCGCCGCGGCCAGGCCCGGGCAGCTTGCCGGAGCGCCTCGCTCTCCGGCTCGCCGACGACGAGCTTGTGGAGAGCGGAAGGATCGAAGTAGGCGACGTCAGAACCGGTCCGCACGAAGATCCTCGAAGATCTCCTCGGACGACAGGGCGCCTGGAGGCGCCGGCTTCGGCGGCGGGAGGTCGAGGAGGTCGCCCTGCGCAGGTGTCGCCTCGCCGATGGCGATAAGGTAGTCCAGGACGTCCTCTTCTTCGGGAAGGGGAGCGAGCATGGCGACCGGCCGGCGCCGCTCGGTGACGACGAGGCGCTCGCCCTGCTCGACGCGTCGCAGGTACCGACTCAGGTGCTGTCGCAGATCACGAACGCTCACGTGCTCCATCGTGGCACGAATGTAGCACCTATGTGTAACAAGTCAGCGTCGAGAAGTCGATGCTCTACCCGATCGTGAGCGATTTGCTCCTCAACACGACCTCCCTGCGTGAAGCCATTCGTCGCGGCGTCGCCGGTTTGGTGGTACGCGACGACCGTGGCATTGGAGACCGTGTAGGTCTCACCGAGCGTATGCGGCATCGGCGCCGCTTCGCACCAGCGGAATCCCTACACATTCGCGCCGCGATCGGTCAGGATCAGAGCGTGGGAATCGGCCGCAAGCGGCAGCGGGCGACGCCACCGGCGCTCGCGGTTCCGCGGTGCGCATGAACGGTGTCGTGATAGGCCGGGAGCGTGAGATCGCCGAAGCGAATGGCTTCCTCGCAGAGGCTGCGCAGCGCTCCTGCGGGCTGCTCTTCGCAGGTGAGCCCGGAATCGGCAAGACGACGATCTGGTCGACCGTCGTCGAGGAGGCCATGCGTCGGGACTTCTGCGTCCTGCTCGCGCGACCGTCCGAGGCGGAAGCCGATCTCGCCTTCGCAGTGCTGTCCGATCTCCTCGCAGCGGTCGACGACGCGACTCTTGCTGAGCTGCCCGGGGTTCAGCGTGGTGCGCTCGAACAAGCGCTTCGTCGGAGCGACACGAGCTTGACGGTCGATCCGCTCGCGGTCGCTCTCGCCACCCTGGGGGTGCTCCGCCTGTTGTCCGCCTCCTCGCCTCTCGTCATCGCGGTTGACGATCTTCAGTGGGTGGATGCGCCGAGTCTCCGCGCTCTCACATTCGCGGTTCGTCGACTCGATGCGGCGCCGGTGGGTCTCATCGCGACGGTTCGGGTCGGCTTCGACCTCGAGCTGACGCGTCTCGCCGACCGCGCCGGGAGCGCGTTGGAGCGCATCGAGATCCGGGGCTTGCCGAAGAGACATCTCGCGCAGCTCGTCTTCCAGCGAACGGGCCATTCGCTGACGCCTCCGCAGCTCGCGCGGATAACGCAGTTGTCCGCCGGTAGCCCCTACTACGCCCTCGAGCTCGCCGTCTCGGGAGATTCGGAGACGCGGGTGCCCGAGAGCCTTGCCGTGGCGCTTCGCGCTCGGATCGCGCGCGTCTCCGACGAGGCTCGTGCGGCGGGGCTCGCTGCTGCGATCCTCGGGCGCTTCGATCCACGCGTGACCGGAGCCGAGAACGACTCCGGCATCCTCGAGTTCCGTGCCGCTGGGATCGTCGACGAGCGCTCCGGGAGCCTGTGGTTCTCGCACCCTCTGCTCGCATCGACTCTTCTCGAGATGCACACGCCCGAGGAGCGTCGCGGTGTGCACCTGTCCCTCGCAGCGGTGGTCGACGACCCCGACGAGCGGGCGCTCCACCTCGGTCGCGGCACCGAGACGGCGGACGACACGGTCGCGTTGGAGCTCGAGCTGGCGGCTGATCGCCAGGACGCGCGCGGCGCGCCGGAGACCGCAGCGGCGCTCGCCGAGCGCGCGGCTGCGCTCACGCCCGAAGGCGACGCAGCCGCGAGAACGCGGCGAATCATGAAGGCGGCCGATCTGTACCAGGCGGCCGGCGAGGGGCGGGAGCACGTGTACCCGTCGCTCGAGCATCTCGCGGACGTGCTGCCGGCCGGGCCGGATCGCGCGCGCGTGCTCGTCCGGCTCGGCTGGCTCGGAGCGCAGATCGACACGATCACGGGCCCAGACGCAATCGCCTACCAGGAGCGGGCACTCGCCGAGGCCGACGGCGCACCGGACGTCGAGGTCGCGGCGCACGCCGTTCTTGCGCGGATGCGCGGTCTGGGCGGTGACTACCGTGCTGCGTTGGGACACGCGGAGCGCGCCGCGGCGGCCAGTGCGAAGGTCGAGTCGTTCGGCATGTTTCCGTCCCCTGCCGGGGAGCTCTGCCCGGTTCTACTCGGGCTTCGGTCTCGACGAGCAGCTCTTCGAAGACGGCATCAGCCTGGAGGCACGGGTCGGGCGCGTCGCAGAGCCGTACCAGAGCCCGAAGCTCCAGCTGGCGAAGGCGTTCCTCTACACGGGACAGCTCTCACGCGCCCGAACGGCCCTTCTCGAGTTGCTCGAGCTCTCGATCGAGCTCGAGCGTGTCCGCTCGACGGCCGGTTGCGTTCTCCAGCTGACGGTGGTGGAGGTGCGCTTCGGGAACCTTGCGCAGGCCGAGGCGTATGCGGCCGAGTTCGTCAACCTCGACCGTCAGCTTCGTGGCGATCTCGGCGAGGAGTGGTACCCGAGCGGCGTCGTCGCGATGCATCTCGGGCGCGTGGAGGACGCGCGCCGCATTCTCAATGCGGGCATCGTGTACTCCCGCGCAATCGGATCGACGATCTGGTTGGCGCATCACTTTTGGGCACTCGGTCACCTCGAGCTCGCAGCGGGCGATCTCACGGCGGCCAGGGACGTGCTCGGCCAGCTCCCGCGGATGCTGCGGGAGACGGGACTCGGCGAATGGGCTGCGCACCCTTTTCATCCCGACCTGATCGAGACGCTCGTCGGGCTCGGCGAGATCGAAGAAGCAGCGGAGCTGGTCGACGAGTTGCAGGAGTACGGCGAGCGTCTCGACCGCCCCTGGGGTCTCGCGACGGCCGCGCGATCCGCTGCTCTCGTCGCCTCTGCTCGCGGCGAGATCGACGAGGCACTCGAGCTGGCAGAGCGTGCGCTCTCCGAGCACGAGCGGCTCGACTGCCCTTCGAGCATGCACGCACGCTGCTTGTGACCGGTGGCGTTCTCAGGCGTCTCGGACGCCGTCGCGATGCCGCCGCGACGCTGGCTCGGGCACGGTCGGCGTTCGCCGCTCTCCGCAATCCGCTGTGGTTGGCTCGGGTGGAGGCCGAGGAGCGGCGGCTCGGAGGTCGGCGGGGAGCGAGCGACGAACTGACGCCCACCGAGGAGCGCGTCGCGGAGCTTGCCGGCCAAGGACTGCGAAACGCCGAAATCGCTGCGCAGCTCTACGTCACGCCGAAAACGGTCGAGGCGACGCTGTCGCGTGTCTACCGAAAGCTCGGCATACGCTCCCGCACCGAGCTCGCTGGGCATCTCGCAGCAACACGCGCCGAGCAGACGTAGCCCTCGCAAACTGTAGGGATTCCCCAGCTGCGCCCGGCACGCGCGCGGCGCACCCTGGAAGGCGACCGTTTGTCAGCGAAGCAAAGGAGGGAACATGAGCGGTCGCAAAGTGATCATGGGCGCAGGGGTGCTCGCCGCCGCTGCAACGCTCGTCGCAGGTGCGACGGCAAGCAGTAACGCAATGAACGCCGGTGG
>Ga0247727_10016330_pt1 | contig 12007 bp, 8 predicted proteins | sample WisWelCaveWW1625_FD_202498 | JGI IMG/M metagenome (GOLD analysis project Ga0247727, IMG submission 202498) | Biofilm microbial communities from Wishing Well Cave, Virginia, United States - WW16-25 | ecosystem: Environmental > Aquatic > Deep subsurface > Groundwater > Cave microbial mat | place...
GGGAAAAGTCGCGGAGGACTGCCGAGCACCGTGTTACACTTTCTGCGATGAGTATCGGAGATTACAAAACGGTGCTGTATCGCCAGGAAGACGGCTCCTGGGTGGCCGAGATTCCCGCTATCTCCGGTTGTTATGCGCTGATGCCGACGCGCGAGGCCGCACGCGCTGAACGGTCGAAAGTCTTCGATATGATCGCAGAGGAAAACCGCGAGAAGGGCCTCTCGCTCCCCGCCGACACCTCGGAAATCGTGCCTGCCTAGCGCCAGAGCGCGCGACGCGGGAGGGCACGACTTCAGTCGTGCCGAAAAATCGGCTTGCCTTTTTTGGGAGGGCTTCAGCCCCTGAGGTCTGGATGGCCAAGCCACCACGTGACCGCTCAACTTCTGCTTCGAACACTTACTTTGTTACCCTGAACTCCTGGAACGGGCAAGCTCTCTTTCAGTCTGCAAAAAATGACGCGGCTCTTGCTACAAACACTCTACGACTATCGGAGTCAAGGCAAGTTCTTGATTCACGAATTCGTAGTCATGCCCAATCATATTCATCTCACATTGAGCTTGGGCAGGGACGTAGTGCTTGGAAGAGCAATGCAATTCATCCGTGGAGGCTTTTCCTTCCGATATGGCAGGGAATTCGGAACACGTCGCGAAATCTGGCAGCGGGGTTACGTGGATCACCGCATTCTTGATGCAGGGGACTATGCCCGACATAGGAATTACATTCGGATGAATCCTGTGCGGGGAAAACTGGCCGAGGCCCCTGAGCAGTACCCCCACTGTTCCGCACATCCTGGCTTTGATCTGGCCCCAGTCCCTCAGGGGCTGAAGCCCCTTTCCTTATCTAAGTCGCAGGTACGGCACGACTGAAGTCGTGCCCTCCCATCTTTCAAAGAGCCTGTGTCCCGAGTACTGCAGCTTTCGCAATCACTCCCGATCCAAACCTTCCGGAAAAGGTTCGTCGTGCCCTCCCTGCCGTTTGGTAGAATGTCGGCGTGACCATCGAACGCGAGCAACTCGAAGCCGATGTGCTGATCGTCGGCGCGGGCCCGGCGGGGCTGGGGTGCGCGCTGCGCCTGGCGCAGCTCATTGATGAGCATAACAAGACCGGCAAGACGCCTGCTCTTTCCACCGAAAATATCTATGTGCTCGAGAAGGCACGCGAGCTCGGCGCGCACCAGCTTTCCGGCGCGGTGATGGACCCGCGCGGGTTGCGCGAGCTGCTGCCCGGCTTCGAAACCTCCGCGCCAGCCGGCACGCTGGACACCCCGGTAACCGACGACGCGGCCTATTTCTTCACGCGCAACGTCGCGCTGAAGTTCCCCATCACGCCTCCGCCGCTGAAAAACCACGGCAATTACGTCATCTCGCTGAGCAAGCTGGTGAAGTGGTTGGGTGGTCTGGTCGAGAACACGGGCGTGAATCTGTTTACGCAGTTCGCCGGCGCCAGCCTGATTCACGAGGGCGACGCCGTGGCCGGGGTCATCACCGAAGACAAGGGCGTGGACAAGCAAGGCAAGCCCAAGGACAACTTCACGCCCGGGTACGAGCTGCGCGCCAAAGTGACCGTGCTGGCCGAAGGTCCGCGCGGCTCGCTGACCAAGCAGCTCATGGAGAAACACAAGCTCGGCGGGCTGAACCCGATGGTCTACTCGCTGGGCATCAAGGAACTGTGGGACGTGCCGGAGGGGCGCATTGCGCCGGGCTTTGTCGCGCACACCATGGGCTGGCCGATGTCGTCGGATATGTACGGCGGCGGGTGGATTTACGGGATGCGCGAGAACCGCGTGTCACTGGGCTTGGTCGTGGGTCTCGAATATCACAATCCGCAGTTCGACCCCCACGAGGCCATGCAGAAATACAAGACGCATCCCTTCGTGCGCCGCATCATTGCAGGCGGCAAGATGGTGCGCTATGGCGCCAAGTCTTTCCCCGCGGGCGGCTGGTATTCGATGCCCCGCAATTTTGTGGACGGCGCACTGCTCATCGGAGACAGCGGCGGCTTCCTCAACGCGCAGAAGCTGAAGGGCGTGGGCATGGGCATCAAGAGCGGGATGCTGGCCGCGGAGACCATCTACGACGCACTCTGCGCCGGCGACGCGTCCGCGAAGCAGCTTTCCTCCTTTCAGCAGCGCGTTGAGAAAAGCTGGATCAAGAAAGAACTGTGGGCCTGCCGGAATTTCCATCAATCATTCGAGCACGGTTTCTGGCTGGGGATGATGCACACCGGTCTTCAGATGTTCACCGGCGGGCGTGGGCTGTTTGACCCCTGGCGCGTCGGGCCGGGACACCAGCGCTATCACCCGCTGGATGGCGCGGAGCGCATCACCGCGCGGTTCAAGGGCGACGGCGCGCTGACCTTCGACCGCCTGACCGACGTCTATCATTCCGGCACACGGCACGAGGAGGACCAGCCCTGCCACCTGGTGGTCGCCGAGCCGGACATCTGCGCCGGACGCTGTACCCACGAGTTCGGCAACCCCTGCCAGTTCTTCTGCCCCGCGGCGGTCTACGAGATGGTCGAGGAAAAAGGACAGCGGCGGCTGAAAATCAACGCGTCGAACTGCGTCCACTGCAAGACCTGCGACATCATGGACCCCTACCAGATCATCAATTGGGTTGTCCCCGAAGGCGGCGGCGGGCCCAACTATGAGGGGATGTAGAATCCGCGCGGTCTCCTCCCGGGCACCCTGGAAGCGTTTGCTAGTTCAGTCCTGGTTGGACAGTCGGAACAGGTTGTTTCTTGCCTCCGCCGAACAGCCGCCGGAAAAACCCTCGGAAGCGCGTCCCGAAGCCCTCGCGTTTGACCGTTAACGCGCCGCTGGCGAGAGATGCAACAGCGGGGGTTGCCGCGCCGGCGGAAACCGGGCCCGCGCGGCGTTCCACTCTTCCGGCGAAAACAACAGCCTGCTGCACGCGGACTTCTCTCACCAGCAGCACCACCTCGGGGCGCGGGGGCGGCTCCGGCGACTTCGCATCAAATGTCAGCGCGGGCATCACCGCGGTCAGTTGGGGCTGATTGGCGGCTGCGGCTACGGCATCTTCGGCGCGGGCCGGCTTCTCCCGGGCCAGCAGCACCTGGCAGCCGCAAGCTCCCGGCGAAAAAACTGGCGCGTCCAGGTCTCCTCCCGCGGCCACCAATTCACCGCCCTGCGGGACCACCAGCGAGGCGCCCGTCAGCTGATGCTCGAGACGCACCGCCCCGTGCGCGGCCAGCGTGCAAACGGCGCCAGCCGAATCAAAGCCAAACGTAAAGTCGCGCGCGCGGCCTCCCACGGAAAGCGGCGTGGCCTTTACCACCGGCGTGAAGACTTCGAGAGGCAATTCGGCGGGCGCCCGCGCGTGCACGCGACCCAGGTTGAGTGCGACCGTCAAGGCCGGACCGGATTGCAGCAGCGAAAGCTGTGCCGGGCCGCAGATGTCCACTTCGGAGCCGTCGCTGAGCACCATCCGCGCCACTCCGCTGCGCACGGAGATCTCGCTTCCGGTGGCGACGTCAAACGGGCCGCGGCCCGTTTGCAACGCGACGTTCCCGGGGGTGCGCACCTGGAGGTTGTCACCCTCGATGGTTGCCACCCGCTCGCGCGGAACCTGCTGGCCCGGCGCCGCAACAACGGCCAGCGCCCCCCAGGCCAGGCACACCGCGATGCGGCAGCGTCTCAACAATGATTCCCCTCTCGCCTATACTATACCGATATGGCAGAACGCGTTGCGGCTGCGGAATCCGCCCCGGATGAGCGGTCCCCGGGCGTGCATTACGACACGCGTCTGCCGGAGTTCTCCCCGTGGCGCCGCCGGCAGATTCCCATCATCGGCGCTGCGGCGTACTGGCTGATTCGCGGCATATGCCCCACGATGCATTTCGAGGTGCTTGGCTGGCAGCACACCCAGCGCATCTACAACTCCGGCCGGCCCGTCATCTACGCTTTCTGGCACAACTCGCTGATTGCCGCGCTTTGGTGGTGGCGCCATCGCGGAATCGTGGTGATGAACAGCACGAACTTCGACGGGCAATGGACACGCATCCTGGTCGAACGCTACGGCTACGGCACGGCGCAGGGAAGCTCGACGCGCGGCGGCCTGCGCGGGTTGATTGACATGGCCCGGAAGCTGGAGGAAGGCCGCGATTCCGCGTTCACCATTGACGGCCCGCGCGGCCCTCGCTTTGTCGCCAAACCCGGCCCGGTGATGCTGGCGCGCCGCACCGGATTTCCTGTGGTCGTATTTCACGCCGGCTACGACAGCGCGTGGACCCTGAGCAGGACCTGGGATCAGCTGCAAATTCCCCGGCCGTTTTCCCGCTGCCTGATCGCCATCCACCCGCCGATTCAGGTTCCCCGGGATTCCGGCGAGGAAGGTCTGGCACAGAAGCTTGCGGAGATGCAGGCCGCGCTGGAGCGCTGCCGCCACTTCTGCGAATCGTGGTTTGCGCTTTCGCCGGACCAGCGCGACCGCGCCCGGCTGGAATGGAACCGCTGACTAACGTCTCTCGCCGAGGGTAATCTTCACATCCATCTTTTGCCTGCCACGGTACACCACGGCGCGAATGACGTCTCCCGGGCGCTTCCGGTTCAAGAGCAGGTTCAGATCCATATGATTGATCATCTCCTGGCCGTCCGCTTCCACCAGCACGTCGCCGCCGATTAGCAGATAGCGGCGTCCGGCCAGCACGCGCCGCGTTCCTCCGCGCAGCCCGGCGCTCTCGGCGGGGCTACCCGGCGTCACCCGTTCGATGAGCAAGCCGGTCTCCACCGGGATTTCCAACGCCTCGGCCAATTGCGGCCAGACAGGCGTTTCCTCAATGCCCAGGTAGGCGCGGCGCACGCGGCCTTCGGTGATCAGGTCCTGCGCGATCTGTTTCGCAGTGTTGATGGGAATAGCGAACCCGATACCCGCAGTGGCGCCGGTGGGGGTGTAGATGGCCGAGTTGATGCCGATGACCTGTCCGTGCGAATCCAGCAGCGGGCCGCCGGAGTTGCCCTGGTTGATGGCCGCGTCGGTCTGGATGGCGGCATCGATGAATGTGCGCTCACTGGTCTGTACCGTGCGCCCCAGCGCGCTGACCACGCCGGTGGTCAGCGTGCTCTGGAACCCGAAGGGATTGCCGATGGCCAGCACTCGCTGCCCAACCTGCAACGTGCTGGAATCTCCTAGCGCCAGGGCCTTCAGTTTCTGCCCTTGGGGGTCGATTTTGATGAGGGCGATATCGTTGCGGGGATCTGCGCCGATGAATTTCGCCGTGTACCGTCGCGCGCCCTTTCCGCGCTCCTCGACGGCCGGACCCAGGGCTACCTCGATACTTTCGGCCCCCTCGACCACGTGGAAATTGGTCAGGATGTGTCCCTGGGCGTCAATCACGAAGCCGGAGCCGGCGCCTTCCACCGCCACTGGCTGCATGAAAAAATTGTACTCGACGTTACGCGTGACAATGTTGGCCACCGCCGGCGCCGTCTGCCGATAGACCTGCACCGTTGACGATTCATCGCTGCTCATGGCCGCAGCCGCCGGACGCTGCTGGGGCTCCGGCAGGGCTTGAACGGTTTCCGGGCTGCGCGGGCCCCAGCGGGCCCCGGCCCAGTAGGCGGCCAGGCCAATCAGCAGCCCGAGAGCAATCAGACGAACCCAGTTGGGAGGAGAGGTTGCCGAATTCATTGCATTGCCTTCCTGCTGAAATTGCAGCGTCGAAAGCGCCGCTCGCGCGGCTTACTACTTCCCGGTCTGAACTAGGGAAGCGATTCCTGGGCGGCGAGTTGCTTCAGCCGTCCGGCCAGCTCGGCCACTTGCTGCCGGGTGTCTTCGAGCGTGTGCGAACAGTCTATCAAGTCGTGCGCAACGGCGCGTTTTTGCTCCAGGGGCGCCTGCGAGGCAATGCGCTGCTCGGCTTGTTCGCGGGAAAGTCCGCGGGCCACCAGCCGCTTCACCTGTTGTTCGGGCAGGCACCAGACCACCACCAGGCGATGCAGCTTCTGATAGTACCCGGTCTCCACCAGCAGCGCTGCCTCCACCACGGCGGCCTGGCAGCGGCCCAGCCGCTGGAGTTCCGCGAACTCCCGTTCGAATTCTGCCGTGACCTTGGGATGGACAATCTCGTTCAGGATGTACATGCGCGCCGGATCGGAAAAAACGATGCGTGCCAGCTTGCTGCGGTCGATGCGGCCGTCGGTGGAGAGGATTTGCCGGCCGAAGTCGTGCAGGATTTCCTCGTACGCCGGCTGGCCGGGGTCGGTCAGGCGGTGGGCCACGGCATCGGCTTCGATCACCAGCAGACCCAGCTCGCGGAACATCCCGGCCACCGCGCTCTTGCCGCACGCGATGCCCCCGGTCAGTCCGACGCGCAGCATCAGCGTCGCGCCGCCCCCGCCGCGGCTGGAGTATGGCCGGCGCTTGCGCCCCGCCGGAGGCGCGCCGCCTTGACCGTGTTGACCATCAGCATGGCGATAGTCAGCAAACCAACACCCCCGGGGACCGGGGTCAGTGCTCCGGCCACATCCGCGACGCCGGGGTGCACATCGCCGACCAGCGCCGAACCTTTTTCGCGGAACCTGGCCAGCCGTTCGGGATGGCTGGCAAACAGGCGTCCCGCGACTCCGGGGTCTGTCACCTGATTCATCCCCACGTCAATCACCGTGGCGCCCGGGCGGATGTAGTCGGCGGTCAGCATCCCGGCGCGGCCGATGGCTGCGACCACGATATCCCCGCGATGCACCACCTCGGCCAGGCTCTTCGTTTTGGAATGGCAGATGGTCACCGTCGCGTTGGCGTGCATCAGCAGCAGAGCCATCGGCTTGCCCACAATGTCGCTTCGCCCCACCACCACCGCGTTGGCGCCGGCCACTTCGATCGCGCTGCGGCGCAGGATTTCCATACAGCCGGCAGGAGTGCAAGCCACCATTCCCGGCCGGTTCGACACCAGCCGGCCGAGGTTTTCGGGATGAAACCCGTCCACGTCTTTGGCCGGATCCACCGCTTCCAGGATTTTTTTGGAGTCCACGTGCGGGGGCAGCGGAAGCTGCACGAGGATGCCGTCGATGTCGTCCCGCCGGTTGAGCTGGTCCACCTGGCGCAGCAGTTCCTCCGTGGTAATCGTGGGCGGCGGAGATATCCGTTCGCTGTGCAGGCCAAGTTTCTCGCACGCAGCGATCTTGTTTTTTACATAGATGTGCGATCCCGCGTCGTCCCCGATGAGCACCGCCGCCAGTCCCGGGCGCACTCCGGCCGCGCGCAGAGACTCGATTTCCGCCTGCAATTCCGCGTAAATCGCGTCGCGGATCGTCGCTCCGTTCAGGATTCGTGCGGTCAATTCCGATTCCTCAGCGGTTTTTCTCTGTCGCCAGCGCCATCATAACATACGCATTTCGCGCCGGCCGGGCCGCACCGAGCGGCTCTACAACCGAACGCCCCGGCTGTGTGCTCCACCGGGGCGTTCCTTCTTTCTGATATCTGACTTCGAATTTCTAACTTCCAGCCTCCCACTTCCCGCCTCTAGTAAATATCGTACTGCTCCCAGTGCAGCGCGGGGTCGCCCTGGATGATGACGCTCTTGCGGGTCCACTGCTCCAGCTCTTCGATCAGCGCGGACTCGCGGGTCTTTAGCGCCTTGGCGATTTCGGGGTGCACGCGCAGCGTCAGGCTGGCGGCGTCCACGTCTTTGGCCATTTTGCGCGCCTCGGACTGGATTTCGTAGCACAACGTGGGCATGGACTTGACCATCCCGCTGCCGGTGCAGTACGGGCAGGGCTGGCAGAGCACGCGCTCCAGGGCCTGCTTGGTGCGCTTGCGGGTGATGGCCACCAGGCCAAATTCGTTGAACGGCAAAACTTTGGACGGGGCTTTGTCGTCGCGGAGCGCATCCTCCAGCTCTTGCATCACCCGCGCGCGGTTCTTGCGCTCTTCCATATCGATGAAGTCCACCACGATGATGCCGCCCAGGTCGCGCAGGCGAATCTGCCGCACCACTTCCCGCACCGCCTCGACGTTGGTCTTCACGATGGTGTCTTCCAGCCGCGTGGAACCCTTGCCCACAAACTTGCCGGTGTTGACGTCAATGGCCACCAGCGCTTCGGTGTGGTTGATGACGATGTACCCGCCCGACTTCAGCCACACCTTGGGGCGCAGGGACTTGTCGATTTCCTGCTGGATGCCGAACTCCTCGAAGATGGGCGTGGGCTTGGTGTACAGCTTCACCCGGCTGACCAGCGAGGGCTGGAAACGGTTCACGAACTCGACCACTTTGCTGAACTCCTCCTCGTTGTCGATCCAGATGGAGGTGTAGTCGTTGCTCATGTGGTCGCGGAGGATGCGCTCCACCAGGTCGAGGTCGCGGTGCAGGATGGCCGGGGCTTTGCGCTGCTCGCTGCGGCTGCGGATTTCCTGCCAAGTGTTGCCCAGGAAGTTGACGTCCGCGCGCAGCTCTTCTTCGGTGGCTCCGGACGCGGCGGTGCGGACAATGAACCCGCCGGGGAAGCTGCCCTTCATCTCGTGCAGCGTGCGGCGCAGGCGGGCGCGCTCTTCCGACGAGCCGATTTTGCGCGACACCCCGATGTGGTCCACCGTGGGCATGTAGACCAGGAACCGTCCCGGCAGGGCCACGTGACTGGTGATGCGCGCGCCCTTGCGGCCCATCGGCTCCTTGGCGATCTGGACGATGATCTCCTGGCCAGCTTTCAGCATCTCGGAGATCAACTGCGGCCTGCGATGTTCCCGTTGCTGCTGGGGGCGCTGCTGGTGATGCGGCCGCCCGCCTTGCTGCGGTCTGCCGCGCCTTCCGCCGCCCCCGCGCCGCACGGGGCGCTGGAAGCGCTGGCGGTTATGGTCCTGCACGCGGGCCTGGTTTGGGCGCGGCTCTGGCTGGCCGTAACCTGGCTGCGACTCGCCGCCCTGCGCGGCGGCTTCGGCGATGGCCTGCTCCTGCTCGGCGATGTCTCCGGCGGCGTCAAAAATGTCCTGGCGGATCTGCTCGTCATCCGCCTCATCGGAATCCGGTGCCGCATCTTCTTCGGTTTCGACAGTTTCCCCGCCGGCTTCGGCCGCGTCGGCCTGCGCAGCCGCCTCGGCCGCCGCCTCCGCTTCCTCCGCTTCGGCTACCTGTTCGGCCAGACCGCTGGCCTCGGCCTCGCCCAGGTGATGATCCTCGTGAAGTTCCGCGGATGGCGCGGCATCGGATACAGGCGTGGCCACAGGTGACGCTTCCAGCGTCGGGGAGGAGGTCACTGGCCATGCAGGCTCAGCGCTCGCAGGCGCCTGCCGGACGTACAGCTCCGGAGCTTGGAAAGAGACGGGCTCGATGGCATTCGACCCGGGCGTCTCCTCCCGTTCTCTAAACATGGGCGGCGCAGCGACCGCAGCCGGCGTTTCATCCGCGCGCGCGGGTGGGCGGTCTCTGTACTTGGCCAGTGATTCGCCGGGAAGGATGATGCGTTCGCCGCTCGGCGCATCGCCCGGCCCTGGCACATTCTCCTGCGAGGGTGGCTCGTAGGGCCGGTGCGAAGCAAACTTGGACGGAGGCAATTCGCGATTGCCGAAGCCTCCGGGCCCGCGATCGCGGCCGAAACCTCCGCGTCCACGGTCCCCGCCGCGCTTGAAACCACCCCGGCTTCCACGGTCCCCTCCAGGTCCGCGATCGCGGCCAAAGCCTCCGCGTCCTCGGTCTGCTCCGCGGCCGAATCCTCCGCGGTCGCTCCGCGAGCTCACCGTGTATTCGCCGCGCCCCTGGCCGCGAACTTCGCCCGGCAGAGTGTCGCTGCGCTGAACGGGCGGCTGCGATGCAGTGGAGTCAGCCGGCGCCGGGCGCCGTTCCTCCCGGTAAGCCGGGACCGTCGCGGGTGGCTCCTGCGGGGAAGCGGTAATCGCTTCGTCTGCGGTCTGCTCCGGCGTTCCAGCGGAGTTGGTGACATCCGGAGGTTCGACGGCCGCACTGCCCTGTGCCGAGGGCGCATACGCGCCGCCCCCTTCCTGCTCCATTTTCTCCACCTTGGTTTCGACGGTGGAGACGGCGGTGTCGTACTCTTCCAGGTTTTCCAGGAAATCGGAGACGTACAGGAAGGCGTCGCTATCAAGGCCGATGTCCACGAAGGCCGACTGCATCCCGGGGAGGACGCGGGTGACCCGGCCCTTGTAGATGCTTCCGACCAGCGCGAATTCTTTTTCCCGTTCTACATAAATCTCACAAAGCTGACCTTCTTCCACAATGGCGACGCGGGTTTCGTGCGGCGTCGCGGAAATTACCAGCTCCTTCGGCATACAAACTCCTCGGAATGCATCGCCGGGAGGCGGCGCAGCCGGCCACCGGACGCGCGCCGGACTCTGGCCGGCGGGCGTTCGGAAAGGATCGGATTGTCTGGGCCTCTCTCACGCGATGCTGTTCACTTCGAATGTTGGATTGGCGGCACGCAGGTGCGAGACCGCCTCCTCTTGCTGCCGGGAATTCAGTTGACGAAGCGCCGCATGCGCACATTCATCACCAGTCCCAGCCCCAAAAACACGAACAACGTGGCCGACCCGCCGTAGCTCATCAGCGGCAGCGGAATTCCGGTGACCGGCAAATAGCCGATGACCATCGCCACATTCCACAACACGTGTATCCCCAGCACCGCGGCCACGCCCATCACCAGGTACATCCCGGCTCGGTCGTTCGCGCCCTGCGCGTTTTGGACCAGGCGTAACAGCAGCGCCGCGTACAGCGCCAGGGCTGCGAACACCCCTGCGAATCCCATCTCTTCGGCCAACGCGGCGAAAATGAAGTCCGACCACCGCACCGGCACAAACCCTAGTTGGTTCTGACTTCCTTTCCCGATTCCCTTGCCCCAAAACCCGCCCGAGCCAACGGCAATCTTGGACTGCTGGGTCTGGTAGCCGGCGCTCTGTAGATTCGCCTCTGGCCTCAGAAACGTTTGGATGCGCTCCTTCTGGTACGGCTTGAGCACCAGCCATCCGGCGGGAACCAGCAACGCCGCCAGCAGGATGGCCCCTGCGGCGTGCCGCCATTGCAGGCCGGCCAAAAATGCGCCCATCACCAGAACGGGTACCGTCATCATCGCCGTGCCGAAATCCGGCTGCAGCAGGATTAATCCCAGTGGCAACGCGATCAGCACCCCGGCCCTGGCCAGGTCCACCAGCGAGAGACGCTCGCCGCGCACCTCGCTGAAGAAGCGCGCCAGCACTACGATTATAACCAACTTCACCAGCTCCGACACCTGCAAACTGAACCCGCCAACCTCCAGCCAGCTTCTGGAGCCGAATTTGCGCTCCCCGGCCACCAGCACCACCACCAGGGCGGCCAGCCCAAGGATGTAAAGGATGGGGGCCTGTTCCAGGATGACGTGGTAGTCAATCCGCGACACGATGACCATACACGCCAGCCCCACGGCCACCCACACCAGGTGCCGCCAGTGCATCCCGCGCAGGTTGCCATCCTGCGTGGCGGAGAAAATCATTACGCAACCCAGCGCGCAGATGGCCAGGGCGATGACCAGCAGCCACCAGTCGAAGTCGCGGGTTGTGCTGCGTTCGGCGAGCATGCTCACGGGAGATGGTTGCGGCGCCCCGGCGCCACGGGATCCGCAGGAGGCCGGGGGCTGGGTTTCCCTTGCGCGTCGGCGGAGGCCAGCAGCCCTCCGGGAACTTCGTGGCGCTTGAATTCCACCGTGTACTGCTGCTTGTTCTGCTGACTCTTTTTGTCGTAGTAGGCCTTGATGATGTCGCGGGCCACCGGCGCCGCCGCGGAGCTGCCGTGCTCGCCGTGTTCCACCAGCACAGCCACCGCGATTTCCGGGTTGCGCCGCGGGGCGTAGCCAACGAACCACGCGTTGTCGGTGAAGCGCCGCCCGGTTTTTCTCGCTCGGGCCAGCCCTTCGGTGCTGATCAATTGCGCCGTGCCCGTCTTGCCGCAGAACTCGACGCCTTCCAGCCGGGCCCCGGCGGCTGTCCCGCCTTCATTCACAACTCCAAACATCCCCTGCGTGATTTTTTCGACGGTGGCTTCAGCCAGCTCAAAGCGGGTCCCTGTTCCGGCG
>Ga0247727_10016331_pt1 | contig 12007 bp, 14 predicted proteins | sample WisWelCaveWW1625_FD_202498 | JGI IMG/M metagenome (GOLD analysis project Ga0247727, IMG submission 202498) | Biofilm microbial communities from Wishing Well Cave, Virginia, United States - WW16-25 | ecosystem: Environmental > Aquatic > Deep subsurface > Groundwater > Cave microbial mat | place...
TCTCCGGTGCAAAGTGAACGACATTCGCGAGATCGGCCGGAACACGCAGGGCGTCCGCGTCCTCGAATTGGAAGGCGAGGCCGACCGGGTCGTCGGCGTGGCCCGCATCGCCGAGCACGAAGAGGAAACGCCCGAGAACGGCAACAACGGCGGGTAAACGCAACCTCCCCGTCCGGCTGTCCGAAATCGTTTTCCTTCCCCGTCTCAGGCTTCATGGAACAGGCATCTCCCTCCACAGCGCCTCCCACAAAAGAGCTCGACACGGTCGTCAAGCTCGGATTGGGCGTCTGCATCGGCGCCTTCGTGCTGATCTGGGGCGGCATGTTTCTCACGAGGCCAGACCGCACGATCCCGCCCTACAGCGTCGGCTCGCAGGCAGGCGCGGCGGTGGCTGTCCATGTGCCGGCATGGATCAGCGACACGGAAATCGAGACGCTGATCTACCGGTTCCAGAGGGTCGCGCACGAGGGGCGCGAGTTCGGGCGGATGAAGATCCGGCCGACAACGAGCAACGATCCAGCCGGGCACTATCAACGGATCACGATTTATGTCTTCGCCAACGACCACTGGGCCGAGCCGGACATGCTGCACCGCTATCTGTCGTCGGAAGCCTCCCGCGATCCGGCCGAACAGGCCTTCAAGGCCGAATTCGAAAAAACCGTACGGGGCTATTACCGGCTCGAGGGCATGACCGAGGAAGGCCGGATCGGCAGGATCTACGAGGTGTTGAGAGGAGAGAACACGGCGGGCACCGCCGCCTACGCGCGTCTCCTGTTCAAGGGGCCGGTGACGGCGGCACTCGGCTCACCGGATGCGCCAGTAGACAAGCCGGCACCCTCGCCGCTTTCACCGTTTTGACGGAGTCTCCTGCCGTCTCAGCGCCTGCGCGATCACGTCCGTCAGCCGTGCCCGCAACTCCGGGTCGGTGACGACCGCCGCGTGCGCCTCGGCCTCTTTTAAAAGATCGGCTGAAGGTTCGAAGTTCGAAGTTCGAAGTTCGTGGGGCGGAGTGTCTTGCTCAACCTCGAACCCCGAACCTCGAACATCTTCTTTTCTCGGGACCGATCCCACCCGCAGCACGACATCCGTAATGAGGGGCTTTCCAGCCGCGGCATTGACCTTCGCGATCAGTTCCGGTTTCAGAAACATCAGATGTTGGATCCACACGGAGCTCTCCGCGACCAGGTAGAGCTTCTTGAACTTGATCTGATCGGGCCTCGTGTGGGCGGCGACCGGCTCGCCAGCGATCTCAGGCCAGTTCTTCAGGAGCTTGTGCTCGAACAGCTTCGCTTCCATGCCGTGGCGGCGCGCGATGCCGCTCAGCACCGAGGCGATCGAATCGAAGAAGGACTGTGCAGCCATGGCGGGATGGTAGGCGGGCTAACGGCTGAGGTCAAGGATGGAATTGGCGGACGACGACGGTCGGACCTACTCAGGGCCACGATAATGCGCTGAGTCCGGTGTAGCCCTTGCTGACTTACCGTTGGCCGCTCGCCTTCTAGGACCATCGGAACGGCTCGCGTCACCGATATAGCTCTCGATGTCTCATGCCCGCTATCGTGATCCCTTCGAGGTCCATCCCGTCCGCCCTTATACCGCCACCCTCGGCGCGCATCCGTTCCACCCGCCAGGGAGAGAGAAAGTGTGGGCGGGGCCGGTGCCGGTCTGGCCTGCTCAAAGTGCCCACCTCACCCGCCCCCGCCCAAGTACATAAGCCTGTATAAAGACTTGACAAGCATGTTCAATTAGTACATAAATATGTGCTATATGGATATAAAACAGCTCTATATATTCATATTTATGGAGTTTTTCAGGTGACGACGGATCCGAATGTTTTGCTCAAAACAATCCATTTAAAAATCCAGGCTCGCGAGGGGGCACGTATCACTCAGTCTGAGATGGCGAAACGCGTCGGTATTTCTCAACGCACATACGTTGAGTACCTTCGAGGCACCAACTCGCCCATGGCTATGAAAGCGCTTCTTAGCCTTCTCACTCAACTTGATGATGAAGAAATTGTCAAAATTGTACGCGAATGGAAGAACCCGGATATCAGTAAAAAACGTCATTAAAGATAAGAGGTGTGTTGTGAAGATATTAAGCAGAGGAAATGGAAAGGCAGCAACCAGCATCGGAGTCCACACTGATACCGAGAGGGTATTTCCGGTTAATGGTCGTGAAGTGTTGCGTGTCTCTGGAGCATTAGAGAAAAAAGCAATCGATCGGAGAAATATTCTCAACGACCTTACTGCGTCCGAATGGTTGAGCGAGACAGTATCCGTCTGGACACAACGCGGATTGGGAGCCAAACACCCAGACGCTCAGATTGAACGGCAGCATCCAGCCCCCTTCTCGTTTACTGATGTTAGTCGCTTGGTGAGGTTTTTCACCAAAAAAGGAGGTGTGGTACTCGATCCATTTGTCGGCGTAGGGTCTACGCTCAAGGCTTGTGCACTTGAAGGGCGAAAGGGAATTGGTTTTGAATTAAACCCAAGGTATGCCCGCCTTGCCGAGAAGCGCCTGAAAACAGAAGTTCGTGATTTACGGGCTACAACTCGAGAGCAACAAGTACGCGTTGGCGATGCAAGAGAACTAGCCAAGCGGCTTCCAAATAATTCGCTGGATTTCGTTATGACAAGCCCACCCTATTGGAGTATTTTGCACAAAGAGGATCATAAAGCGCGGCAGGAACGGAGACGACATGGGTTGGACACACGCTACAGCAACGATCACGGTGATTTGGGAAATATTCAGGACTACAATTGTTTTCTAAAAGAACTAGCGTCTATCCTGGGCGCGTGCGGGCGCGCGCTGAAGCCAAAGAAATACATGACCGTCGTTGTCAGTGATTTTCGAAACAAATCTAGGTATGTAATGTTCCATGCCGACTTGGCAAAGGCATTAGAGGACTATTTCTTTGAATTGCGTGGGATCACGGTACTTTATCAACGACACAAGCGGGTTTTCCCATACGGTTACCCCTTCGGTTTCGTTCCCAATATCCACAACCAGTTCATATTAATCTTACAGAATGCGAAGAAAGCGTGAAATGAGCGCCATACCTAAAGAGTGGATGGATCGTATTGTGTTAATCGATTGCATTGAAGGCTTACGGCACCTTCCCGATGCATCTACGGAATTGATAGTGGCGGATCCTCCGTATAACTTAGAAAAAGATTTTGGACCTTGGAAGGAAAAGAAACATAAAAAAGAATGGCTGCCTTGGTGCAAGAATTGGCTTGCGGAGTGTAAACGTGTTCTGAAGCCTAACGGCAGCATTTTCGTTTATGGCATACATCACCATCTCTGCTGGCTTCAATGCTACCTTTACGAACTGGGTCTTATTTACAGACGGCAAATCATCTGGCACTACGAAAATGGCTTTGCGGGCTACACGAAGTCGCTCTCCGCACATTATGAGCCGATCCTATGGTTCTCAAAGGGAAACGCTTATACCTATCACCCAATCCGCGAGCCATATAAGAGTACTCAGCGCCTCAAACACCGGATCACGAAGAATGGAAAGGAGTGGAAGCCAAACCCCGAAGGTCGTCTTGCTGGTGACGTATGGCGTTTCCCTACGTTGGCGGGGCGACGCTTTCGGGACGAGAAGGTGAATCACCCAACACAAAAACCCATGTCACTCTCTACCCGAATCATTAACTACTTCTCGAATCCTGGTGACCTAGTGTTAGTCCCATTCGCAGGAAGCGGCTCAGAGTGTCTTGCCGCAAAGATAAACTCAAGGCACTTCATTGGTTTTGAATTGAATGCCTCTTATGTCGCGCTTGCCAAGAAGCGCCTTCACGAGTGGGAGGATTCTCCTAAACAAGCGCAGTTACCGATTTTGTCAATTAGACAGAATAGATAATATGAGCACTGATTGGGTAGGTATCTATTGCGGCCAGTAATTATCCAAGCGCGATGCCAAACTCATTTAGGTATCCGGCGGCTAATTCGGAATGCCCGGGCTGATTACTTAGCCATACGACGCCAATCTGATATTTCTCGAGAAGATGAATTAAGTCGTCGTGAGGGCGCGAGTCAGTAATTACGATCAGCCGAATATCATGATCAGGATACATCGGCTTCGCGAGCATATGTTCGTAATAAAGGATTTGCCCTAAAGCTAATCGTAGTTGCTTTGCCTCGTCCTCTCGAATTGTTTTGACTTCTATTAGCAAGGCTTTCCCCGGAGCCACAACCAGCAAGTCATAATCACCCTCGTATTGCTCGTGACGATCCGGAATAAGTTCGCTAAAGCGACGTAAGCATGCTTCATGCGCCAGAAATCTCTCCCCAACCAGATCAGGGTCGTACACGCGAACAGATTGCCTCGATCCCTCCATACTTTCGGTGGGTGGTCCTTCTCGGGAACGACCAGGGTCGTAGGGTCTTCGTCGATTCCTAGCTCGTGAGGGCAAGGCATACACTGGCTCATCTTCAGCAGCAACAGATAATGCAGGTTGCCCGAGATGATAGCCTCCTTGTGCTTCAAGAATATCCCCTAATTGGTGAGCAAGTGCCGGAAGAATTTTTATAGAGTTGCGGGCCATGTGCTGGCTTACACTCAGCTTCTTCCACATCCGTTTAGAATCTCGCTCACTCGCAAATCGTTTGACACGTTGAAACTCGGCTTCACTATCATCTTTAGCCTCTAAGCAAAGCCCCAGATAGAGCGTTTCAATTCCCGGACGTTCTTTAACAAGGCGCAAGAGAATCCTATAGGGATGCGACGTTCCAGTCGGTTCGACCAATATCATTTTGTCAAGCGAAGAACTCCAAATAGCTCGCGCTTCCGCTCCTAACGGTTGATCTTTGAGCTCAACCAAGCGTTGAGCGCCTGAGGTCAATGATTGGTTTTCTAGAAAGCCGAGGAGATGAAAGAGACGTCGTAAATCGCGCGCACAGGTGCGACTGCCTTGACTCCCTCTTGGTTTCTGATGCTCTCTAGCTAGCTGTTGTCCGATCGTTCCATGTTTTGAACGAAACGTATACACGCCCGCATGGGCCAAGGCATCGCCAACCATGCCATCGTCATCAATATTTCTTCCGTCTCTTAAAAGATTATCAAATACAACCAACCCCTGTGTTAACCGAGGTATCTGATTTATTTGGTGCGGGACATTTTTCACGCTATAGCCATCCAGACTTGGGCGATTCTCCTCGGCTTTCGGCGACTTGTCAATGCGCTTCAGAGCCCGCCGCTTGCCTCGCGTCTCTAGCCTCTCGCCTAGCTGAAAATGCTATAGTGGCACGTCATGGCGAAGGACAAAGATAAAGGCGAGAAAGTCGTCGCTACCAACCGGAAGGCGTTCCACGACTATCACATCGAGGACAGGTTCGAAGCCGGGATTCTTCTGCGCGGAACGGAGGTCAAATCCCTCCGTGACGGCCTCGTGAATCTGCGGGACAGCTATGCCAGCGTGAACAACGGAGAGGTGTTCCTGCACAACTGCCACATCAATCCCTACAGCCACGGGAACATCATGAACCACGAGCCGCTCAGGACGCGCAAACTACTGCTCCACCAGAAAGAGATCACCCAGCTTATCGGCAAGACGCAGCAGAAGGGACTCACGCTCATCCCCCTCCGCATCTATTTCAATCCGCGCGGGCACGCCAAGATCGAACTCGCACTCGCCAAGGGCAAGAAGCAGTACGACCGCCGCGAGACGATCAAGGAGCGGGAAGCCGGCCGCGAAGTCGAGCGGGCGATGAAGGGCGCGAGACGGTTCGGCAAATAAGCTGTTTCACCTCTTATTTTTCAACAATGGCAGCTATTTCAAGTGTTTGCGGAGCTTGCGGAAGGAGGGTAGCTCTCCCCCCATTGACAATGGTTCTAACTAGTATTAACTTGACAGGCACGGTGTGGCCGAGATGACAAACGAAAGGGGTGACCCATGAAAGCATTCTTTCAGACCGATGACAGTTGGACGGGATTGATTCTCAGATTGACGCTGGGAATCGTCATGTTTCCGCACGGAGCCCAGAAAGTATTGGGCTGGTACGGCGGCTTCGGGTTCGACGGGACGATGGGGTTTTTCACGCAAACGATGGGCCTCCCCTGGATCATCGCCTTCCTGATCATCATCGGCGAGTTCTTCGGGAGTCTGGGGCTGCTGGTCGGCCTCCTAACCCGGTTCAGCGCGGCGAGCATCGGCGTGATCATGCTGGGCGCGATCACGATGGTCCATCTGCAGAACGGGTTCTTCATGAACTGGTTCGGCAAGCAGCCCGGCGAAGGCTATGAGTATCATCTGCTTGTGCTCGGAATTGCCATCGCGCTGACGATCATCGGGGCGGGCCGCTGGTCGGTGGATCAGCAGATCGCGCAGCGAATCGTCAAGTAATCAGCGCCGGAGTGAACCGGCGAAGGAGATGCACCATGTTTGTCGTGGCTGGTGTCACAGGAAATACCGGTTCGGTCGTCGCGCAGACGCTGCTCGATCGGAAACAGCCGGTGCGGGTGATTGTGCGGACGGCGGACAAGGGCGCAGCCTGGAAGTCCAGGGGGGCCGAGGTCGCCGTGGCCTCGTTGGATGATGCGCAGGCATTGGCCAAGGCGTTCGAGGGAGCCGCAGGCGCCTATCTGCTGGTGCCGCCCAATTACCCGGCGGCCGCCTACCTCGACGACCGCAAGAAAGTCTCCGAGGCGCTGGCCAAAGCCGTCAAAGCAAGCGGGCTCGGCCATGTCGTGTTCCTCTCCTCCATCGGCGCGCACCTGCCCGAGGGAACGGGCCCGATTCGCATCGTCCGTTACGGAGAACAGCAACTCGGGGCCGTGGCGAAGAACCTGACAATTCTACGCCCGCCCTATTTCATGGACAACTGGGCGCCGGTGCTGGGCGCGGCCAAGGCCCAGGGCGTACTCCCCTCCTTTGTCGCGCCGGATCGAAAAATTCCGATGATCTCGACGCGCGACATCGGGCGCATCGCCGCGGAGCAGCTCATCGCGGGAGGGAAGGGCCGAACGGTGCTGGAACTGTCCGGCCCCGAGGACTACAGCCCCAACGACATCGCGGCGGCGCTGGGGAAGCTTCTCAAGCGGGCCGTCACGGTGCAGTACGCGCCGCTCAGCGCGGTCGTGCCGACGTTCAAGCCGTTCGGATTTTCCGATGACGCCGCGCGCCTGTTCGAAGAGATGTACGCGTGCATCGAGCGGGGGGCTCTCGTGCACGAGAAACAGGGCGCCACGCATCTGCGCGGGCACGTGACCGCGACGGACGCGTTGCAACGCCTCGTGTAAAACGACGCGGCAAGACATCGGCATTCCGGAAAGAGAGGTGCCGTATGAACACAACACAGGTCACGAAACCAAAGGGCCTGGGCACGGGATCGGTCAAAGAAGTGGTGGAGGTGCATCGGCACGGATCGGCCCACATGGTCGGGGACGGATTTCCCGTGCGCAACCTGATTCCCGGCGACGATGTCGGCGAACAGCTCTCGCCGTTTCTGCTGCTGGACTATGCGGGACCGGCCTACTTTTCGCCTACGAATACGCCGCGCGGGGTGGGCGAGCATCCGCACAGGGGATTTGAAACCGTCACCATCGTCTATGAAGGCGTGGTGGCGCACCGGGACTCGACGGGAAACGCCGGCGTGATTGGTCCCGGCGACGTGCAGTGGATGACGGCCGCTTCCGGCATCGTGCACGAGGAAATGCACGAGAAACAGTTTGCGAAGAAGGGCGGCACGCTCCACGCCATTCAACTGTGGGTGAATCTGCCGAAGGCCTTCAAGATGTCCAGGCCCGGTTACCAGACATTGTTGAACGAGGAGATTCCGGCTGTGGATCTGGAAGGCGGCGTCGGCCGCCTGCGCGTGATTGCCGGAGAATTTCGCGGCGTGAAGGGGCCGGCGAAGACTTTCACGCCGGTTCATCTCTATGACTTGCGCGTGAAGGCGGGGCACCGCGCGGACGTGGCCGTGCCGGCCGGGTTCAACACGGCGGTGTTCGTGCTTCAAGGAGAGGTATCCATCAACGGGTCGGAGCAGGTCAAAGAAGCAGAGCTGGCGCGCTTCGACAAGGCCGGCGAGCGGATCACCGCCGAAGCCAAGTCTAATGCAACCCTGTTGGTGCTCAGCGGAGAAGCCATCAATGAGCCCATCGCCCGCTATGGCCCCTTCGTGATGAACACGCAGGAAGAGCTGGCCCAAGCCGTGAACGATTACCGGATGGGCAGGATGGGGCACCTCGGTTGAGAGAGACACGGAGGCGACCCGATGGCCGTGCAGGTCTACGGCTGTAACCACATCGTCATCGAAGTGACCGATGCGAAGAAGGCCGTGAAGTTCTATTCGGACGTCTTCGGCCTCAAGATGCTCCGCGGCGGCGAAGGCGCGGCCTGGTGCAAGCTGGGCGAGCACCAGTTCATGGCGATCTTCGAGGTCGAGACGCTCCAGCCGGACCGCGTGAAGCATTTCGGCCTTATGGTCCGCGACAAAAAGCAGATCGACGAAGTGCGCCGAAAGCTGACGAAGAAGTACAAATTGAAACTGCACCCGAACTTCCGTTGCGACTTCCGCGATCCCTGGGGTAACCGCATCCAGGTGGGCGATCTCCACGACGAATCGCTTGTCTGGCTGCTCCCCTATCAGGAAGTGCAAAAGGCCGGGATTGTTATGGGGAAGTGAAACGTGAAACGTGAAAGGTGAAATGTGACAAGTAACAGACGAAGAAAAGAGTCAATATATCTTCACCCTTCCACTTTTCACTTTTAACTTTTCACTGCACGCCCATATGAAAGCCCATTACCTCGGCCACGTCGTCTTTTATGTAAAGGATCTGGAGCGGTCGCTCGCCTTCTACCGCGACCTGCTCGGTTTCAAGGAAGTCGGGCGCATTTTCAACGGCGCGGCTGCGGCGCTCACGGCAGGCCGCACGCACCATGAGCTGCTGTTGATCCAGGTGGGCGACGCTCCGCCTCCGCCTCCGGGGCGCCGGCTGGGGCTCTACCATATCGGCATCAAGGTCGGAGACAGCCTGGACGAATTGCGCGCGGCGAAGAAGGACCTGGAACGGGCCGGCGTCGAGATCGGCGGCATGGCCGATCACACGGTGAGCCAGAGCCTTTATCTCCACGATCCGGACGGCAACGAAGTAGAACTGTACGTGGATGCGGATGAGTCGGTGTGGAAGAACAATCCGGCGGCGGCGGTCTCGCCGGTCAAACCGCTCAGACTGTGAAGCCTGGCCAACCCTTGTTAAATCGGATCTAGGACTCGGCTTGCTCGGGCATGTCGATCCGTTCGGCCAGGCAGCGCCGGATCGACAGGATATGCAGCAGGTAGGCGATCGGGACGAGCACGGTGAGGAGCCAGACGACCGGGAAGGACGCGATGACGAAGGTGGGAACCGACAGGTGCAGAAGCTGGAAGGGGTACGGCACTGAGAGCATGCCGTGCGCCAGCACGGTTGTCACCAGACAGAGCCCCATCACGTTCCATCCGAGGACAATCGGACGCAGAGACTCCTCGCCGTCCCGGCGCAGCCAGACCGCGAGCATGATGGCCGTGGCTCCCGCCAGGATGTCGAAGTTCCGCCCGTAAAACGTCATCTCAATGGCGAGCAACTTCCGGGTCGCCAGTTCTGCCAGCAGAAACTCGACCGGAATCCGGAAACATTGCAAGCCGACCAGGGCGGTCTGCGGAATCTGCGCTAGGTAGCCGCTCCAGCGCGAGAACCAGGCCACCCAGACCACAAACACCAGTTGGATCAGCACCAGAATGGGAATGCGTGGTTGGCCGGATTCGAAACTGGCCAAGGCTCCTGACGCAGCCAGCCACGCGGTCATAGCCGCCCACCCGACCATCACGACGACGATCCACCAGAGTGAGCGGGAGCTTTTGACCAACAGCACGCTCAGGATTGCGAGGACGGCCAGCGGGAGGAGGATAAAGCCGGTCGCGATATCATGCGGGACACTCGGCATACCGGCACGCAGCATAGCACAGGAAAGCCGCACATTCCCGCTCAACCCTGGCAAAGCCACAACCCCTGCGGTATTATGATAATGGATTCACCGTCTGAGTCAGGATGTTCAAAAAGGCCGTCCGGCGCGGCCGCAGCGAGCGAGGGACCGAGGCATACGTTTTTCGGTATGTTGAGGTTCCGAGCGATGCGAGAACAAAGCCGGAGGCCTTTTTCAACATCCGTCAATCAAAGGGGGGCGACCGGTTTCGACGGGGATCAAGAGGTCATCAGTGCATGCCGAGCTCTCGGGGTCTCGTTAAACCTCCGGGAAAACGCAACTGCCAATCAAGAACTGGCACTCGCGGCTTAAGCCGTGACGTCTCTCCATCTGAGGCCCGCGGGGGTGGAAGGGGCGCGATGCAGCGGGCTGGTCCAAGGCTGGTGCTCAGCGGTTGCGGACGAGAACTTTCTGGGCTAGCGGCTGTTCTAAGCCTGCCGATGGGCGTGGGCGGCTGCGAAATACAAACAATCGGCTAAGCATGTAGGTCTGATGCGCTGAAGGTCTTCGGACGGGGGTTCAACTCCCCCCGCCTCCACCATAAAAAAGCCCCTGGGTCTCAACTCAGGGGCTCTTTTATTATATTTTGCAGATTCTTCTCTCAGCCCGCTCTTGCCACTTCCTCTCGGTCCGTCACGCACAGGATCTCCAGATTCTCTTCGTGATCGTCTGGCATGTCCGTCGTTCCGATGAGACGCACGCCTTCTTCCATGGAGAGGAGCGGCGTCGTCACGGATCCCTTGAGGATGGCCGGCGCGAGCAGAGAGATCTTCTCCGTCGCAGTGACGTCACCGATGATCCGGCCGCAACTGACGATCGTGCCGGCAGAGACCTTGGCTCGAATGACAGCGTCCCTGCCGACCAGCAGCACGCCGTCCGTGTGAATTTCGCCATCGACCCTGCCGTCGATGCGGATAGTGCCGTTGTAGTGGAGGATGCCTTCGAATTCCGTGTTGGCGCCGACGATCGCAGTCAGGTCCTGCGCTGCCGATTCGCCTAACAGAGACGCGACCTCTTGCGACATGCGGTCCAGCAAGGCGGTGCCGGTTCCCTGCCCGTTCCCCTGTTCCTGGTCGCCAGTCCGTTCAAACATAGTTGGTCTCCTTGGGCGAGCGTTCGCCGATATGTTCCGGCAGGAGTGCCAGGCAAACCCTGCCACGGTGATATGAGCAGAGAACATGCCAGTGCGCACACTGGGAGGTATGCTCACTGTTCGATCAGAAAAAATGCTCAAGAGAACAGGCAGTTAGTGAGTGGTGTGCATATAAGGCGACGGAGGACATGCTTGCCCAGACCGTCGGCCAGACTGTTGGCTGGAGCCTACAAACTGAAGGTATTTGCCTATACCTGCCGAGGCTTTCTTTTTTTGCCCGCTCCCCCTACGATGCACGGCATGCCTACTGCTCTCCGCTTGGCTCTCCAGATTTTTGTCGGCGTGGTGATCTTTGGATCGGCGCTCGGCAAATCGCTCGACCTGCCTGGTTTCGTCGAAGTGCTCAGAACCTACCGGGCTTTTCCTGATTTCATGCTCTGGCCGTTGGCGCTGGCAGTGACGGGATTCGAATTCGTGCTCGGCGCGTGGGTGCTCTCCGGATGGCGGCTTGCGACCAGCGCGCGCGTCGCACTGTGGCTGAATGCCGGCTATGCCGTGTGGATGACGGTCTCGCTTGCGCGGGGTCTGGAACTGACCAACTGCGGCTGCTTCGGTGTGTTCTTCCCTCAGCCGCTCCGCTGGTATTCGCCGCTGGAGGATCTGGTCCTGGTCGGAATGTGCTACGCCTTGTCGCGTTATGCCACCGCGCGGGCGGGCGACATGTCTTCGTCGTCAGACAGTTCCTCGGTTTCGTAGGCCGCTTCCACATTGTCGGTGAGCAGCGCGCCATCGTCCACCAAGAACACGGGAGTTCGCACCGTGCCGTTCAACGAAGCCGAGTCCAGCAGCTCCACTTCCTCCGAAGCCACGATGTCGCCGACGATCATGCCCCGGCAGATGACGGAGCCGGCATAAATATTCCCGACCACGATCGCCCCTT
>Ga0247727_10016332_pt1 | contig 12007 bp, 15 predicted proteins | sample WisWelCaveWW1625_FD_202498 | JGI IMG/M metagenome (GOLD analysis project Ga0247727, IMG submission 202498) | Biofilm microbial communities from Wishing Well Cave, Virginia, United States - WW16-25 | ecosystem: Environmental > Aquatic > Deep subsurface > Groundwater > Cave microbial mat | place...
TCCCCGGTAGGGGTTCTTTTCAACGTTCCCTCGCGGTACTATACGCTATCGGTCTTGAGATGTATTTACGGTTGGCAGTTGATGCCTGCCGGCTTCCCACGCCATTTCCGAGGCGCGGTACTCTGGATACCATCACATCCGTCTTGTCTTCCGATACGGGGCACTCACCCTCTTCGGCACGCCATTCCAGGCATTTTCTCGTCGACAAGCGAGGACTAAAAGTTGGTCCCAACACCACATCTCCACTACATTACTGCAGCGGATTCAGTTTGCCGTGTACGGTTTTCAGTCGCCCTTACTCACCGTATCCCTATTGGTTTCTTTTCCTGCGGGTACTAAGACGTTTCAATTCCCCGCGTTCCCTGACCTTTCGGTCTTGATGCGAAGTCGCATTCGGAGATCTCCGGTTCAATCCCTCCATACGGGTCGCCGGAGCATTCAGCAGTTAGGCGCTTCCTTCATCGGCATCCCAAGCCAAGTCTTCCCCCTGTAAGTTTCTTTGAACTCTTTCTTTCTGCGCTCTTGTACGTGGTCGCATTAACATAAGCGTGATATTGGATTCCCGACGAATCGGGAAATCGACGCGCCGCCGGGTAGCGGTGTTTTGACCCATCGCATACGCAACACTCAGGTTGCGCACGTATCTCATTCAATGATTGTATGAGTATGAACTGGAGCCGTCGGGACATTCGGCGTCTGGCGTTTTACTTCCTGACACATTCGAACCCGAAGCCTCCCGCTTGCAAAGCGGATGCTCTACCGTTGAGCTACGGCCCCAGTGATAATGAAAATGGAATCGGGTAAACGACCAAATTTTTTAATTAAATATAGGAGGTGATCCATCCGCAGGTTCCCCTACGGATACCTTGTGACGACTTAACCCACCTCACCAAGCGTCGATTCGGCCATACCAAAGTAGCATGGACTCATCGACACCCGACTCGGTTGGTTTGACGGGCGGTGTGTGCAAGGAGCAGGGACATATTCACCGGAGTATGATAAACTCCGATTACTAGGGATTCCGACGTCATGAGGGTGAGTTGCAACCCTCAATCCGAACTGAGGCACGGTTTCGAGGTTTGGCTTCGCCTTTCGGCGTTGCATCCCATTGTCCGTGTCATTGTTGCGCGCGTGTAGCCCAGGAGATTCGGGGCATACGGACCTAGCGTTGCCTGCACCTTCCTCCTTGTTTCCAAGGCAGTCTCAATAGTGTGCCCAGTCGTTCCGAAGAACCCGATGGCAACTATGGATACAGGTCTCGCTCGTTGCCTGACTTAACAGGACACCTCACGGCACGAGCTGGCGCCGGCCATGCACCACCTCTCGGCTCGTCCACTAAGCCCTTCAGACTGAGTATCATCCTGCCGTCGCCCCTGGTGAGATTCCGGGCGTTGAATTCAATTGAACCGCACGCCGCACCCCGGGTAATGCTCCCCCGCCAATTCCTTTAAGTTTCAGTCTTGCGACCGTACTCCCCAGGTGGTCAGCTTAACATCTTCATTGCGACACTGCACGACCATGTAGATCGTGCAACATCTGGCTGACAGCGTTTACGGCTAGGACTACTGGGGTATCTAATCCCAATCGCTCCCCTAGCTTTCACCCCTCACCGTCGGATCCGTTCTAGCATTCTGCCTTCGCCATCGGAGGTCCTCCGTGGATTATCACATTTTACCGCTCCCCACGGAATACCGAATGCCTCTCCCGGTCCCTAGCATGTCCGTCTGCTCTGCGCGTCGTGACGTTGAGCGCCACGATTTCACAGAACATGTAACGTACCGGCTACGGGTGCTTTAGACCCAATAAAAGCGATTCCCACTTGTGGCGCTGGGGTTACCGCGGCGGCTGGCACCAGTCTTGCCCACCACTTATTCGCCAAGATGTTTACTCTTGGCAAAAGCCTAGGCTTTGCCTAAGCACTGAGGATTCCCTCGTCACACTTTCGTGCATTGCGAAGTTTTCCCGACTGCTGCACCCCGTAGGGCTGGGACCTGTATCTCAGTGTCCCTCTCAGGGCAACCACTTTCATGGCCCTTACGGATCTTCGGCTTGGTGGTCCATTACACCGCCAACTACCTAATCCGACGCCGACCGATCCTCGCGCGCGTATGCTTTGGGTTTGCGGACATTCCAGTGCCGCAATCCTATCTGGTATTACCCTCAGTTTCCCGAGATTATCCCGGACGCGAGGGGACGTTGTCGACGTGTTACTGAGCAATTCGCCGAGCCTTGCGACTCAAACTTGCATGTCTTAACGGAATCCTCATAGCAGCAACCTCCTGCAGGATAAACAGGGAATTTTCATTGAGTACGATATCACAAAAACTGTATGAGGTCTATTACCCGATTCCATCACAGTCCACCTCTGGTGGACCGCTCATGCGTTATGAGTTGCACGTCGCGCAGAAACGGCACGGGGCTTGTGTACCCGCGCCTACTATCCTTGCGGGATAGGTTGCGACTGGAGGTGATTTCCGTCGATTGTCTCGACGGAACTTTCAAGGAACCGCCAGGTCATATATAAAGCTTTAGCTTCGGCTCCGTCGGGAGCCCGACGGGAGAAAATGCAGGCCGGGAAGTGATGTGCGGCGATGCTCCCGCGGCGGCAGGACAGGAGGACGGACTGCTGACTGTCGATGATTGTCGTCGAGAAAATGACGCCTATGATGGCGTTTATGCCATCGCTCGCGCGCGACGCTTGCGACGTTCCTTCTTGATGCGCTTGCGTTGCCACTTCCAGCGCATCTGCCGCTTCTTCTTCCAGCGGCGCGAACTTCTCTTCATAGACGCGCGGGGGCTAGGGTCCTCTTATAAACGTTTCGAGCGCAGCTCGTGCTCGTAGGCGTGCTCGCACGCCACGCGCAAATCCTCGTAGCAGGACGCGAGGCGCTCGGCGTGGCTGGTGCGTGGCACTGCCTGGAAGAGCGCCTCGAGCGCGTCGATCGTCTGCGATGCCTCCTGATATGTCACAATGGTGTCATGTCTGCACCGTTGCGCGATGCCATCGCCCGCCACCTTCGTGCCGGGCGTCACTATGGTGCAATTCTCGCCCGACAGGTATGCCGCGAGCACGTCGATGCCGGACTCCAGCTCATGCAGCAATGGTGGAGGGATTGTTGTCATTTAATCGCCTTCGTCTTCTTCATCGGCATGTTGCAGCAACCCACCTTCGGGTTGCGGCCTTTCTTGATGACGACGACTGCATTGCCACACTTGCTGCAGCGCCATATGCTTCCGACCTTTGCCATACGTTCACCTCTTGTGTTTACGATGATTCATGTAATAGGTTACGAGTGTGACGCGCTCCGGGTCCAGCATGCCGTTCTCGACGAGCCGCTCGCGCGTACAGTACCAGCGTCCGGACTCCGCAGGTTTGAGGTAGTCCGCCCACATGTTGATCGAGGAGAAGAAGTACGTCACTTCGCCACGCGAATACTCGCGCTGCAGGATGCGTTTCTCGTCCTTCGTGATGAATTGATCCGCGGTGTTGGCGAGGAGGAGGTCGCTCGCGCCGTACTTGACCATCCGGTACGCCTGGTACAGCTCGGTTTCCGGAAGCGCCTCTCCCTCTTTCTGCTGCTCGAGCAGCGTGATGGCATCGAGCGCCTTGTCCTCATCCGGCGTACCGTCGGTCACATCCATGCAGTGTTTGGAGAAATCGCTGAGGAATTCCTCGACATGGATCCGCTGCAGTTTGCTCAGTCCGTCTTGCCCCACGGAGGGTACGGGAACGTCTTGGAATAAAAATTCTGTGAAAGAGTCTTATGCCCCGAGCGGGATTTGAACCCGCGTCACCGCCTTGAAAGGGCAGTATCCTTGACCGGCCTAGACTATCGGGGCGCAAGGGACACTGTCCCTTTGCGCACGAAACCGAGGTTTCGTTGCGTTGTCGTGTTGGGTGCTGCCCCGTGTCCTTATAAAAAGCTTGGCTCAGCCGGCGGTAATGGAGAATGGAGGCGCTGTGGACCATCCGCGCTTGGACGACTCGAGTATGAACGGCAGGCTCTCGCGCTCGCGGCCGTAGTCACGGTAGGTAGCGCGCAACAGGTCAGGGATGTCGCTCGGGTCGTACGTCAACTGCACGGTGAAGCGTTTGTCACGGAGCGTTTCGACGCGCGGGAACGTCACCGTGCCTTCCTTGTCACTGAGCGCGACGCGCAGCTGCGTGCCCTCGAGATAGGGCACTATCCTGTAGTCGGCGTGGTTGACAGGCAACTCGAGGAAACAGCCCTTGTCGGCATCATCCGACCGCAGGAGACGTTCCTCGAGGAGGATGCCGACGCCGCCGAACGAGTTGCCCAAACCGAACTGGCTCTCGGTTGTCGCGGTGCCGCGTGGACCGACCTCGCGGATCGTCGTCGCATAGTCTTGCAGTTCCTTGATGTCGCGTACGCCGACAGCCTCCGCATACCTGAGGATGGCGACGAGCCACGAAGGCCACGCGGTGTAGAGGCAATCGATGCCTGTGCGCGGCGCGTCGGTCGCCATCTGGATCTTCCGTCGAGGACCGAAGAACGTCTCTTCATTGACGACCTTGCCGCTGATGTCCCATTGGCTCGCGACGAAGTCGCCGTGCCTGTCGTGATGCACTTCGTTGCGTCTGTCGTTCTTCCGCCAGACGTAGGGCTTGTCGCACATGCCCAGTTGCCAGCGTTCTCCAAGGCAGTACGCGCTTATCGCCTCCTGCAGTTCACGCCTGGTCGAGAGGCCGTGCTTCTCGTACCGCAGCACGTCGTCGCCCAGCACGATGTGAGCAAGCAGTTGCGGATAGTCCATGAAGGCCTCGTTGCGGTCGGAGGGGTTATCATCGCGCGTGTCGAGCTCGTGTGAAATAAGGTCGAGCTCGCGCAGATGCGCACGTTTCTCGCCGTTCGCCTCGTGCCACGTTGTTGCCTTGCTAAACGTCTTTTTAAACGTCTTTTTCAGGGCGTCTGAACCCCAAGGGCCGTACAACAGGGCATCATGGACGTCTTTTTTGGACGCAAGAATGCGTTGTTCGATACCGCTCTGTTGCAGGAAGTCGTACCCCTGCGTCGTGCAGTGAAGTTCATTGAACAGGCTCGACATGACTGTGATCCCGCAACCATTATTCTTATGGATTGTTGTGGTCGAAAGTAACGTTGCGTCAGCAACATCGAAACCGCATCAGTCGTTCGGAACGGCTGTTGCGTGGTCTGCAGGCACTGTCGTCGCGTTCTTTGGCTCGACATCCGCTCCTTCCGTGCCTTGGCACGGAGCGGACGACGCATTGCGGGAGTACGCGCGTGTAACTGCCGCCGTATACGCATCCATCTTCCCGTTCGCCTTCGCATACAGCTCGGCATAGCGTATCATCGAGTGGTTGCGGACAACGTTATCAAACCCTTCTCGTTCGATGCGCTGACAGATGGATTCGTTGCGGACGCGCACGACGACGAGCGCCAGGTACGCTCCGAGAAGCGAGCTCGCCGCGATCATGCCAGGCAAGGGATGGTACGTGGTGCCGCTCCAGAGCTGATACGCAAGAGCGCCCGTCCCTGTGATGATGCCTGTCGCGATGGTGCCGACAGTGCCCGGGCTGATGTTGGCGCCCCGAATGACATCCTCCAAACCGTTCAACATCCGTCTTCACGTCCTGTCGTTGTGAATTAAATGTGGGCCCGCCGGGATTTGAACCCAGGCACTCTGGTGCTCTCAGAGCAATGCACGCCGACGCTTGCGCGATCCGCGCGCGGTCATATAAGACCAGCGCTCTAGCCAGACTGAGCTACGGGCCCGATGATGGCGCTCACAAAGCAGCGTATATAAAGTTAAACCTTGAAGAAAGGAAACATATCGGACCCAGGGTATCCTTCGCTGACCGGGCACACGAAAACCTGCGGGTTTTCGGGCCCGGTCATCGCATTCCTCGCAGTAGCTCGGAATGCGCTGACCGGGAATCGAACCCGGATCTGGGCCTTGGCAAGGCCCCATTCTGCCACTAAACCATCAGCGCGTTGATTATGCTTCGGCGTCAAACTGCCATTTATTAACTTATTTGCGGACAGAGGCGATACCGCGCTCCAAGCAGCGCCATCCTGCCGCTGCGGCAAAGCCTGCCCTGTCGATGGCAAATGGCGTTGTCTTATGGGCCTTCTCGAGGAAGATGAGCGTGCAGTACTTCTTGCCTTGCGCGTAGTCACGCAACGACGCGACGCTGGCGCCGAGTTTCTGGTAGTGTTGGCGTAGGACGCGCTCCGCTGACACCTCATTCAAGTTGTCGAACGTGACCACGTCGCGCACAGGAGCGTATGCTTCTACCAAACCGCCGCTGCGTTTGAAGTAGATGGTGTCGCCGCTATGCACGCGGCCGTAGGGCGCGCTGCGGCGGACAGACCAGCGCGACTCGATGGTCTTGCGCCCGTCGAGCAACGCGTCAAGCGGGCCGTCGTGCATTATTGCTATGTGGTCCATGCTGGGCCCAACCGGGATCGAACCGGTGACCTTCGCAGTGTAAATGCGACGTTCTACCACTGAACTATGAGCCCGATAACGGAGAGTGGCCGACCAACATCTTTAATATAGTGTCGAGCGTAAAGCGGCACCATGGAACAGCACATCTTTTCGCTCATTGTCGAGCAGCAGGAGATGACGTGGAAGGCGCTCATCCTCGAGCTGGTCTCGTCGGGCAAGATGAATCCCTGGGACGTCGACATCAGTGCGCTGACGAAGATGTTCCTCGAGCGCGTGCGCCAGATGCACGGTACTGAGCTGAAGGTGAGCGCGAAGATGATTCTCTGCGCCGCGCTGCTGCTGAAGATCAAGAGCGCGAAGCTCATCGGCGACGATCTCAACGAGTTCGATCGCTTGCTCGCGCAGACCGAAGTGACGGAAGACCAGTTCTATGACGACCTGGGCGCGCCCGTGCAGCACCAGGCAGGCGAGACGCCGCAGCTCATGCCGCGCACGCCGCAGCCGCGCACGAGGAAAGTCACGATTTTCGATTTGGTCACCGCGCTGGAAAAGGCGCTCGAGACAAAGCACCGTCGCCTCATCAAGATCGGCTCGCCCGAGGCCGAGCACATCCTGCCGCACCGTCCCATCGACCTGCAACTCTCGATGAAGCAGGTCTACAAGCGCATGCGCGAGTACTTCACCATGCACCGCACGCGGCACATGCATTGGAGCCAGCTCGTCGGTGAGAAGGCGGACCGCAACACGCGTCTCTACACGTTCATGCCGCTGCTGCACCTCGGCACGCAGCGCAAGGTCGAGCTTGACCAGAAGGAAGCGTTCGGTGATTTTGACATCACGCTCCCGTCGGTCGAGTGACCATAACCTTTATAACCGTTCCAGTGCGGCGAAAGCACCATGTTCACCAACGACGAGAAGGAATGCCTTCGCATCATCGTGCGTCGCGAGCTCGAGCATTTCCAGCGCGAGAAAATCGTGACGGACGAGCGCATCGTGTTCTTGCAGGGTGAGAAGAAGTATGAGGATTTCTTGCGCGAACTGTTGCGCAAGCTTGACTGATGGCGCCTCACACGCATGCGGATGGTACGGTCCACGACCATGAGCATGGCTCTCATGACAAGGCGCATGCCGAGCCGAAGCTGAGTCAGCAGCAGCTGGAGCAATTGCAGAAGTCGTACATGGAGATGCAGACGCTCGACCAGCAGGCGCGTCACGCGACGCGGCAGTTGCAGGTGCTCGACCAGCAGGTCGCCGAGATTCACGAGATGGTCCAGAATGTCCTTTCGCTCAGCGCGGAAAAGCCGGGCACGAAGATGTTCGTGCCCATCGCCACCGGCGTCTTCGCGCCCGCGATGCTCGAGAAGGGCGGTGAGCTTCTTGTCAACGTCGGCGCAGGGGTCGTCGTGCCAAAGAGCGCGCAGCAGGTGCGCCACATGCTCGAGACGCAGTCATCGCGCGTCGAGGCCGCACGGGAGGAGCTGACGCAGCATATCGACGCGATCGGCAAGCAGTCGCGCGCGGTCGAGGAGCGCCTGCGCACGCTGGTCGATTAAATGTTCAAGTTTCTCAAGGACAAGCTCAAGGGAGCGATTGCCGCGATAACAGGCAAGGCCGAGGGTGAAAAGAAACCCGAACCGGAACCAGTGGTGGCGCCGGAAGTTCCAACAACAAAGGAACTCAAGCCGAGTAAACGCCAACAAAAGGAAGCGCCAGTTCCTCCTGCACCAAGTGCCGACGACATCGAGAACATCATCAAGGGTGTCGATGTCCACGTGCCGCTCCAAGGAGAAAGCGAACCCGAACCGGTGCCGGCAGCGCCCGAGGCCGAGGATGTTCTCGTCCACCCGCCGCTTGCGCCGAAACCCAAAAACGAACCAGAAGTCGTCGTACCTGCCCCTGTCAAACGCGTCGAGCCGCAGAAACCGAAAACGACGTCTCAGGAACGACGTGTCGAGCCGGTCAAACCAACTCCTGTTTCCCAATCCGTCCCTGCCTCCACGCCTGCACCGGTAGCAGTTGAGCGACCGCAGGAAAAACAGGGCTTCTTCAGCAGGATAACGCAAGCAATCACAACAACAAAAATCTCGGACGCTGACTTCGACAACCTGTTCTGGGAATTGGAGGTCGCGTTGCTCGAGAACAACGTCGCGGTCGAGGTCATCGAGAAGATCAAGGCCGACCTGCGTCAGGCAATCGTCGGCGCACCGATTCCGCGCGGCAAGGTCGAGGAGACCGTCGCGGGTTCGTTGCGCAAGAGCATCGAGGAGGTGCTCGCAATCGAGCCCATCGACCTGGTAGAGCGGGCCAGGCAGAAGAAGCCGTTCATCATCGCGTTCGTCGGTGTCAATGGCTCTGGAAAAACAACAACCATCGCCAAGGTGGCGAAGATGCTGCTCGATAATGACTTGAGCGTCGTGCTCGCCGCAGGCGACACGTTCCGTGCGGCCGCCATCGACCAGCTCGAGCTGCACGCGAACCGATTGGGCGTCAAGATAGTCAAGCACGACTACGGCGCGGATCCTGCGGCGGTCGCGTTCGACGCGATCAAGCACGCGCAGGCAAAGGATGTCGACGTCGTGCTTATTGACACCGCCGGCAGATTGCACAGCAACATCAACCTCGTCGACGAGATGAAGAAGATAATGCGCGTGGCAAAACCGGACATGAAAATTTTCGTGGGTGAGAGCATAACAGGCAACGACTGCATCGAGCAGGCCAAGCAGTTCAACGAGGCAATCGGCATCGACGGCATCGTGCTCGCAAAGGCGGACGTCGATGAGAAAGGCGGCGCGGCGCTCAGCGTGAGTTACGTCACGGGCAAACCCGTCCTGTATCTCGGCGTCGGCCAGGAATACGGCGACCTCGAGCCTTTCGAGCGCGAGAAAATCATCGCGTCGCTCGGTCTCTGAATCGCGGATTCCCGAACCGAAACTTCTTATAGTGTCGGCCGTTTATCCTCATCATGGCAAAACGCAAGGTGCAGCACGCGCTGCCCAAGGGCGCGGAGAAAGTGGCTGAGCACGCGCACGGAACCAAAGGAGGTCACAGCGACAACAAGGGCATCGCGGTCATCGCGCTTCTCATCAACGCGCTCATCATGCCAGGCCTTGGCAGCATCATCGGCGGCCGCACCAAGACAGGCATCTGGCAGTTGGTACTCTCGATAGGCGGCGGCCTCGGCATCTTCGTAGGCGTGCTGCTCACCGTCACAGTCATCGGTGCAATCCTTGGCATCCCGCTCATCGTGCTGGGCAGTCTCGCAGCGCTCGTCGGCTGGATCTGGGGCATCGTGACAGGTATCCAACTCCTCAGCGCATAACGGAAACCGCCGCAACCTTTTTATAACGCCCTTCCGGTAGCATACATACCAATCACATATTGGGGGAGTGGGTTAGTTATGGCAAAAGAGGACGATGGCAAGCTGTTTGCATTCCTTGCATACTTGCTTGGCATCATTGGATTCTTGATAGTCCTTCTGGCGAAGAAGGACAACAAGTTCGCGATGTATCATGCAAAGCAGAGCCTGGTGCTCTTCATCGCATGGGTCATCGTGAGCGTGGTCGGTACCATCATACCGTTCATCGGCTGGTTCATCATCATGCCGATCGGTAGCCTCGTGCTCATCATCTTCTGGATACTGGGCATGATCAACGCGCTGACCGGCAAGGAAAAGCCCTTGCCGTTCATCGGCCAGTTCGGCTCGAAGTTCAACTTCTGAGGCCGACGATGAGAACCATACTCGTATTGGTGCTCTGCGCGTTCCTCGCGCTGGCAGCGTGTGGTGGCAGTGACGTCACTGTCGACACGCCGGGCGCTGACGTGGTCGTGGATGGCGACAAGGTGAACGTCGACACGCCTGGCGCGGATGTCAACGTGGACACGTCCGGCGCGGACGTCGCTGTGGGCGGCAACGCGCTCGACAAGCTCAAGGCGGCGATCTCGGGTCGCACGGTCAAGTACACCGCGACCTATGACATGAGCGCAGCCGGTCAGACGATGCAGTTCACGCAGGCGTTCGACCTGCCCAAGTACGCGATCGACATGGTCGCTGCGGGCGTCGAGAGCAAGACCATCTTCGACGGCAACTCGATGGTGACGTGCACCAAGAGCAACGGCTGGCAGTGCTTCAAGGTCTCGACAGGCCAGACGCAGAAGAGCGCGGCTGACGCGAGCGGCGACCTCGAGACGTCGATCAAGGGTGATGGCGTAACTGTCGTTGCCGAGGGCTCATGCACGCGTGCAGGCGAGAGCGGCACGAAGTACAAGGTCACCACGGGCGAGACATCAAGCACGATCTGCTACACATCGGATGGCATCCTGCTCGAGATGCAGAGCGCGTCCGGTGGTCAGTCGGTCTCGATGGTCGCGACGTCGGTCAAGCGCAGCGTGGCAAGCGGTGCATTCACGCCGCCTGCCGAACCGCAGGACCTGAGCGCGTACGGCAACTTCGTCACCCCGTAGAAATCTTATTTTTTCTTTTTATTTTCCGTTTTCTATTTCATTTTCCTTTCTTGTCTTTTGCTTTCTCGTCTTCTTCGTCGAAGTGGATGGCATCATCCAGATACACCCCTTTCGCGAGCGTGACAGGCCGCCAGCTGTCCTCGACGAGCGTCGCACCCAGCCAGTCAGCCAGCGCACGTGGATTACCGATTGTGGCGCTCAGTGCGATGATCTGCGCTTTGGGCAGGAGTTGTCGCAGGAGCGTGAGCAGCACTTCGAGCGTCGGCCCACGCTCGGCGTCGTTGAGCAAATGCACTTCGTCGATGATAATCGTGCCCACCTGCGGCAGCCACGGCGCGTGGTGACGGAGTAAACTGTCGAGTTTCTCGGCGGTGCACACGATGAAGTCGGATTGTGAGAGTTTCGGTTCCGCGCTGTCCAGGTCGCCCACGCTCATCGTCGTGGTGCAGAGTTTCCCATACCTGGACTTGAAGTGCCGTGCCTTCTCGGACGCGAGCGCGACGAGCGGCACGATGTAGACTGCGCGGCCTTTGCCGCTCAGGATGCCTTTCATCGCGGCGAATTCTGCGATGAGCGTCTTGCCCGATGCTGTGGGCGTGCAGACGAGGAGATGCGTGCCATCAAGCAGGCCGGCGTCGATGGCTTTTTCCTGCGCAGGCCGCAGTTCGTCGATGCCGTCAGCGCTGAGCGTCTCGACAAGTTGTGCAGGTATCTTGTCCTTGATGTCCGCGAGCCGCATGGGTGGCTTCCACAAGGTCCTGCTAATAAAAGATGCGGCGGGCAGGGCGGACACTCTCCGTTGGAAGGACGTCGGTTACGCAAGCGTTTTATACCGTGCTTTTGGCGGTGAAGGGATGCGCTTCCGCATCGTCCACGAGAAGGAGATCTGCATCGGCTGCGGCGCGTGCGCCGCTGTCTGTCCTTCACACTGGGAGATGCAGGATGATGGCAAGAGCCATCTGCGCGGGAGCGAGCTCAAGGAGCAGAACGAGATGGGCACGCCTGACGTCACCATCAACGAAGTGAAGGAACTCGACGAGCTGGAAGAGAACCAGCAGGCGGCGGATGTCTGCCCAGTGAACTGTATTCACGTCAAGAAGAAGTAAGTAGTAAT
>Ga0247727_10016333_pt1 | contig 12006 bp, 24 predicted proteins | sample WisWelCaveWW1625_FD_202498 | JGI IMG/M metagenome (GOLD analysis project Ga0247727, IMG submission 202498) | Biofilm microbial communities from Wishing Well Cave, Virginia, United States - WW16-25 | ecosystem: Environmental > Aquatic > Deep subsurface > Groundwater > Cave microbial mat | place...
ACACACACACACAGTCCGACGCCGGGAGGGGGCAAACCGCAGGAATGCAAAGCGGATTAGTGTGGTTTGGAGTTAGAAGAGTACACTACTAGTATTTAGTAAAACCCTAGGCGTATTCTCCAGTCCCGGAATCGTCAACGCAACGACAGCGGGCCACGGCGGAACAACAAGCGCATCCGTGTAGAGGATTTGATCCCGAGGCGTCACGCCGAGTCCCGGGAGCCCGAAGGGAATTTTCGAATCGACCGAAGCGGCCATCGAGGTCACGATGGGCGTCGAATCGAATGCGGACATGAGCCAGTAGACGCCCTGGTTTACTTGCAGCGTGATTGCCGCCTCATAGGCTCCTGGAACCGCCGCATAGGGAACGTCCGCAATGGACGCGATCAAGTCCGCGTTCAAGAGGTCTTCGGGCCGCATCCTGTACAGGGCGTGATGCGCCGATCCGGCAATGAAGAATCCGCCGGTGATGTTGAAGCCGATGGCGTTGAAGAGGGTTGTTCGGGGGACGGTGAAGGGTTGAGCGTAGACACGTCCCCCGGTGAGTGTGAGGGTTGTTGTCATCAGTCCTGCGTTTCCCGTGTCCAGGCCGGAGTATCGGCGCCCCATGGCCCACGGCGGATTGATGCGGATGGGTCCGCGAAGGTAGTCTGCGATGTACCGCCGGAAGTACCCTGGCACACTACTTCACCATCCCGGAGCGTTTCAGGGCACCGACGGCGTCCACGGTGCCTTCTACGCCAATCCACGTCATCAGTAGTTTGACGATGTTGTCGGCTTGATCGGGAGTCAGGCCGAGAGTGTTTTGGAGCATCGTGACGACTACCCCCAGAAGCGCGAGGACAAGTTTTCGCTTGAACCATCCCATTACCGTCTCCTCCGTTTCCTGAATCGGCCTGTCTTTGTTCGTGGCGGTAGTCTGCGTCCGCGCCTATGTTTTCGTCGTCTCGTCATGTTCAAGCCTCCCTTCCGTGTAGGATGATTTGCTCGATTGAATTGAGCCGTTTTTCTAGGTGCTCGATCTGTGCGCCGAGCAAACGTAGTGACGTTTCTGTGCGGATCCATAAGGACGCTCCGGTCACCACGACTGCACCAATTTGCAAGATGTCGGCGACGTTCATACTTTGCCCACGTACTTCGCGCGGTTCCGTTTCACGCGATCCACGTAGTCTTGATTCCCGAACGTCCCGCGTTGAAAGTTGAACCACGCGGTTCCGCTATTGTACGCGGCCGAAGCCCAGAGTGCCGGGTCCGCCTGGTCCTTGTAGCGTTCCCATTGCCATGTAAGGTAGTGCATTCCGTAGGCAGTCCCGATGATTGGGTCCTTGAGAATCCGGCGAAGCTCGAATGCTGAGTACCCTCGTAGTCCGAGCCATTCGGCCGTAGCGGTACGAACCTGCATGAGTCCGACGGAGTAGTCGTTGACGTTTGCTTCGAACGTTTCCGCTTGCGGGTCGAATCGTCCGTTTTCCGTTTTCATGATTCCCATGAACAGGTCGCCCGGAACGATGTTGTACAGGGGAATCTGTTTCCGCATCGCCACGATGAGCGACACGGGAAATTTGATCCCGCGTACCGCTTCGATCTCGCGTACATCGTAGGGGCTGACCGTCTTGACGTTCTCCGCCAGGACGTGCGCCGCTTTCGTCATGGCGCCTTTGACTAGGACCGCTTGATCCACGGCACGCGCGGCCGGATCTTCGGCCCGGGGCGTTTCCAGGGGTGACACGGGACCCCCGGTCACGGGGTCGAGACTGAAGCTCCCGGCGCCCGTGCCTACGGGTGCGTCAATTCGGCGCGGTTCCGGGGTCCGCCCTTTCCGAAGGGCCATAAACGCCCCCAGAGCCACGATGATGCCTCCCACGATAAAGACTAAGCGGGGCATCACGAACGCCCCACCCGACGCAATCCGAACAGCAAGGCCACGCTTCCTAGAGCGAGCAGGACGCCCGCGCCTCCCAGAGCCCGGAAGGTATCCGCTAGACGGTTTGGCTTCTCTCCCGGAGCCCGATCCGGCCCGTGGACAAGCTGGCGGATTTCCCGGAGTACCAGGGTGAACGAGTAGAGCGCAGCGATCCCTAGGATAGCGCCGACGATGACGAAGATGGGGGAGCCGGATTGCAGGGCGTGAACCGTTACGGTCAATTCGTCCGTTGCGGGCGAGAAGGAATAGGTCTCGACCCTGAGCCGGGGATCTTCCGCGATCTTCCGAACGATGCTATCAACGGTGGTTTGGACCGTTTCGATGGACAGGAATTTCGGAGCGTCCACGGTGAACGATAGGCGGTAGGTTTCTCCCGGCCTCCATTCTTGCGTTGACGGAATCGCGACTTCCGGCATTAGAGAATCTCCGCAACGAGTTTGATGACCCATGACGTGTCGCCATCGGCAACGTCCGTCAAAAACTGATAGTCGAATTGCTGCGTCGCTCCCGGAGTCCATCCGATTTGTACGTAGAAACTGTGGCGTGCTTGATGGGTTGCGGTTGACGATGTCACGTGTTGATCCCCGCCCGCGCCTCCCGTCCGAAAAAGCTGCGACGTGAGGCGTCTAGGGGTCACGGTTTCACCCATCGTATGAATCACGTCTACCAGGACCCGTTTCGTGTTCGGGTTGACGATTCCTGCAAGCGGGAGGGTGATCCGTCCCGTGTCCGTGATTCCCGCCATGTTTCCGCTTGCGAGGATGGGTGCGGGAACGTCGTCACGGAACATGATGTAGGAAAACGCGCCGCCCGTGATGGCCTGCACGTAGGTTGCGATCACGTTTCGAAAGAATCCCGCCATGCATGTCCCCTCTACGTGTTGACGATGGTAGCGGGATTGATGGATCCCGCAGTCCCTTCTAAGGTCGTGTGTTCCGAGTAGTCGGAACATATGATGCGAGCGTTCGCGTCGGTCCCGGTCGTGAGCGATTGAACAACTCCGGCGGCCTTGTCGTTTCGTCCGAACAGATTACACCCTACGATCCGAAGAACGAAATCGTTTGCCCCTGCGGCCCGGTTTTCGACAACATGGATCGTGGACGGCGCGGACGCGCCGACGTTCCGTTGGTAGCTTTGCAGATTGCATCCGACGAATACCACGTCCCCATCGGACGCCCGGACTTCGCCACGGACGCCAACGGCCGCCCCCCGGATCTCGGTCGCGCCAGGATCTCCGTTGAAATCCCAATCCACGAACACGGACAGTCCCGAGAAGAGGCAGCGGGGGAGGAAGCGGTCACCCGTGCCGGTTTCGTAGAAGTAGACCCCTCCCCCGCCTTGCTGCGCGCCCGAAAGACTGACATTGTCATCAAGTCGAACATAGATTGAGTCTCCGACGCTGTAGAACAGGTCTTGCAGCGGATCCCATGCTACCGCCGCAGCGTTGAAGTGAATCCCCGTAGTTTTCCAGTCCAGGATGTCGGCGTTTGCGATCCACGGGTGTGGCGATGACCCCTGAGAAAAGATCATGTTTCCGATGCTACGGATCCGTCCCCGTGCTTTCAGCGTGAACGCATCGTGCGCGGAATAGATCCGGCAGGACTGAACGGTCAAGAGGCCATCGGGATTTGGCGTGATCTCGTTCCCGAAAATCTGTAGTCCGTCATGGAGTCCGATGATGTCGCAGTTCTGCACAACGATCCGATCCCAGTTTGTCGGTGCGACACCCGCGCCGCCTGCGGGATCGCTGTTCCCGATGGAAAGTGACGGGAACGGGCCTCCCGATGGACCTTGTTTTGACCGAACGAACGTTAGACCCTGTAGCCATACGTCCGTGATCTCGGAGCCGTCTTCTCCAACGACTAGCGCGGCCTTATCCTCGTCTACCGCGTTTGTCGAGTGCAAGATTGCGGTTCCTGCGCCCATGACGGACGTGAGGAACACGTTCGACCGTCGAAGCTGGAAATCTCCCGAGTAGACCCCCGGCATGAGGCCGATGACGTAGGGGTTTTCGATAGACCGTCCGGCCGTGATGGAATCGAGAACGGCTTGCAAGCCGTCTTCCGGCTCGATCGAGAAAAACTGCGGCGACCGTTGAAGCTTGTCGGCAACGATCCGCCCCCACGGCGCGCTTGTGGCTCTGGACAGGTCGGGTCCGATAGCCATTGTTACATTCCCTTCGGCGCTTGATAGTCGTAGAAACCACGGATGCGCGCAGCGTACAGGTGAGCGAGCGCGGTATTGTTCGTCACCACGACGTCTACGGTCTCGCCCGCGTGGATCACTACAGGTCCGACTTCCTTCGGGTCTTGAAACTCCGCTAGTTGATCTTGAATGTTGTTGTAGTCGCGAACGGGGATCCGGTTCCGGCGGATGCGCCAGACTGACAGCGGCCACGCCGAAACGTCGTCGATCCCGTGTCCGAACAGAGTCAAATAGGCGCGGTGGGCTTGCTGCGGGACCGTGAGTGTTACGAGCACCTGGTCTACGGTTGCGGCCGGGACCGATGCGGAAGCGTAAGCGTCGAAGCTCTCGACGCTTCCCGAACGCGGAAAGGGGAAGTTCGCGGGGATCGGCATGGACTACTTCCGCCAGAGGTAGACGAGAAAGAACACTCCGGCCGCAAGAACGATGAGGCCGAGATTGCCCTTCACGAAGTCCGTTGCGCCTCCGGCGGGGAACGTGACGAAGGGGACGGAAGTTGTCCGGGTCGGTTCGGGCTTGTAGCGGATTTGGTTATACACGTCCCCGATGGACCGTACGACTCCGGCCGCGCCTTCCCAGATTGCGGAGATACGTGCAACGCGATCCTGTTCCACGTAGGGCTGAGGCGCCGAAATGCGGATTTGATCCGCGTAGGACTGAGACATGTAGGGGCTCATCATCATAGGCATTGGTCAATTCCTCCGAAAGAGAACGAACGCGGCGACCGTGAGAATCGCGAGCGGGAGCATGTTCGACAGCGCGGGGCGAAGGTCTTTTTCCTTTTCTGACCCCACCTCCATCATGGACGGATAGCCCGAAGCGATGGGGTCGGTCGCAGCCGACGAAGGGTAGTAGAACGCATTCGACCCCGCAGCGTTTCCTCCGGGGATTTCGGTCGATCCCGGCCCGACGAGAGTAGATGCGCTTTCGTCCGAAAATCGCTGGTACCAGCTTTTGATATGAAACATTCGATCCCCGGGCCGGCGATTCGAGAAGAAGTCAAACCCTCGGGAGACGCGCTCGACCGCCGCGCCGTCCGTCATCGTTTCCTTGAGTCGTGACAAGCGCGGGTCGGCGCCGTCGAAGTACGTTCGACGGACGGGGACGCTGCGTTCGGGGATCGGTGCGCGGTCGCCCCTATGCGTCCTTACGACCGTCGTAGCTTGTGCCGGAATCGTTCGTCTACGGCGAAGACGTTCGTGAATCGTCGTGCCACCTGCGGCCGTCCCGGCTTTGCCGCCACGTGTTCCAACGGCGAGGGTAGGAGCTTCGGCCGTGTCTTCGATGGGTTTTGCTTCCGCCATGAGCGTCTACCTTTTGAGCAAGACGACGGCCGCAAGGACCGCCAGTCCGATGCCACCGTAAACGAGCCAGTTCCCGCCGAGCAAGTTCCCGCCGACCGTCGGCGCCTTTTTTGCTGCGGCGAGCTTCGCGGTTTCGATGCGTTCGATTGCTGCGGTCTCTTCCCGTTGCGCTTGTGCAATGGTCCGCGCGGCCTTTTTTCCCGATTTCGAAGAGTGAACTGCGGCGCCGCCGGCAACTACCGCCGCAATGAGCGGAATAAACTGCACGAAGGGTCTTACCATAGTTTCACCGTTCCTTCCGTGAAACGCCCCGGCACCTTGAAGCGGGTCAAGGTGCCGGGGAAGGGAGTAGTCGAGGAGCCTACCCCCCAACCGGAGCGGGAATGATTTGCTCTGGGATCACGCGGAGCCGCGTCGTACCGACTGGGGCGGCAACGTCCGCCAAGACCTTGACTTCGCTTGCTCCGGCCGTGACGATGAGGCCCTGGGGGTTTCCATCCTCCGTGAAATCGACCACGGCGTAACCCGATTGCAGGGTTTCGAGCGAGTACGTGAGCTTGTTGTGCGCCCGGAGGCCCGTCCACGTCATGCGATCCGCGAGGTACAGCACTCCGTCTACGACGATGCGGAGATTGTTGACGATGGCGTCCGACAGGTCCACGTCGTCATTTGTCGTGACCTTGAAGAACAGGCGACGGTACAACGGGCCGGTCGGAAGCTGAATTTCGAGGTCGGTCGTTGCGGCCGTAATCTGACGCTCGATGGGCCGGAGGATCTTGTCTCCGAAGCGCCCCGTTACGTCCATGATCTCGACACCAAACACGGTGAGCGTCGGAGTCACGGTGAAGGTTTTCGTTCCGCCAACGACGATGTTGTTTTCCGATCCCCACGTGACTTCCAGAACGAGCGTTGAGGTCCCGACCGCGCGGAGCAAGGACATGGAAGGTGTCCATAGCCCCTGTGATTGGAAGTCGATAGGGACCGTCGCGACGAATGCGGTCGAAGCGATGGCGGCGGAAGCTACGGCCGCCCGTTCGGACGGTGTTCCCCAATTGATCGCCCCTATCTGGAATAACGAGCCACCGTCGAGCGCTTGCAGGACTTCGGAGCCGTTACGCACGACCCGGAGGTCCCGAAGCAACGACTGCGGATTCTCGTCGAACACGTCGGTTCCGGCGGCCGTGACGTTGATTGTTCCCGCGAGCCGGCAAATCAGTTTTTTGAAGACGTGATTCCGGGGAAGCTCCAGCCTACCGACTCCGCCGGAAGAGTACGTGAGTACGCCTAGCTGTCTGAGAAATGGTCGCGCCATCGAGGCGATCTCCTATCTACGGAGCCTTACGTTTGCCCGTGGAAAAGCGATGGGACTGCTCGACGAATTGTCGATTGTAGGAAAAGGCGTCCGGGTCGAATCCCGACACCGCTAGAACCTTGTCAGGGATGATGCCGTGGCCGGCCGTGATACGAAGCCGCGCGGAATGCTGCGTCCGGTTCTGGGTGATTGCGTCGCTCCGAAGATCGCGCCGGATCGCAAGGCGCTCTTCGTGCCGGGGGAACGCCACGACCCCTACTTCGGGGCCGGAGGCAGGCCCGCGAGCTTGCTGAGCGCATCGACCCGCGTGATGACCGCAATTACCAGAATGGTTGTGAACACCGCCATGAGAAACCCTTGGATTGTCTTAGGCATTCTTCCCTCCCCTCGTCTCCCGTGTAGTGAAACCCGCCGGGAGCCCGGGAAATGGGGTTTGGAAAGGCTCCCGGCAGGTATCTTTCGGCACGATTCTATCTAGGGAGCTTCCGGCTTGTCAATAGGCATTTTTTCGGCGGAGTCAGGGCCTTTTCCCCACGGTTCATAGGTGCGATGTTCGTAACGGGGGAGGCCGGACACCGTGTCCGCGAAGTCGGCCGACACGTAGCGTCGGAGGTATTCGAGGTCCGTTGGTTCGCTCTGATTGAAACTGACTACTTCATCCGCTTGCGACGTGATCAGTCTGGGGACTTCTGCGGCGCGGCGCGAAGCAACGATCACGGACAATCGACGATGTCGGCCGTAGCGGATGAGCTTTTGTAGCTCCCACGGAACCGACACGGGGGATGAGACTGCATCTACTTCGTCAATCACTACCGTAAGATCGCCAACGATCCATGCGGCACGCAGGAAGATGTCTAGCGCCGCTTCGGGATCCTCGCGGTACGGAACGAATGAGATCCGAAAGTAACGGCCTTGTGACCGTTCGACCGCATCGAGAAAGGACGGCAGGTCGGGGGATGCTTCCGTGTCAGAGCCGTACTCTGCCAGCGTGTCGAAAACAAGGACCCGGCTCAGAGTTCTGAGCCGGGTCCTGATCCACGTCGTCTTGCCGGAGCCACGGCGACCGAGTACAACGGAAATCACGCGGCGACGGGCTCCGTCGATTCGATTGCTTTCTGGGCTTGCGCGTCAAGCATGATCCGCGCTCCGACGATGGTAACGATTGCGGTCGCAAGGGCTAGTTCCGCGCCGTAGCGTGCCGCAAGCGTCCCCATGTACTTCGATGCAACCGACGCCGTGAGGTCCGCGAGCATCGTCCGCTCTTCGGGAGCGAGCTTCCAATGGTCCCCGCGTCTTGCCGCCACGTAGTCAAACGGAAAGGCGACGAGCGGGCCGAACACGCGAGGATCTAGCTGTACATCCTCTTCTTTCGGTTTCGTCTTACTACCTGGCGGACGGCCTCGTCTCTTCGCTCCGCGTTCTTGAGGCCCCGCAGGATCGCTTCCCGAAGGGTCTCCGATGTCGGAACGTAAGTCGTCAAGCGTTTCTCCGACAGGGGCTTGAGGATCGCCGGCGTCTTGCGGCACGGGCTCAACGCTAGTCCCCGAAGAGGTAGTGCGAGAGCGGATCGGATTCTTCTTTTTCTTCATGCGGCGTCCCTTTCAATTGCTCCGTGAGCTTGTCGATTCGCTCTTGAAGCTCTTGCACGATCTTCTCCCGGTTCTCGGTCCAGGCTTTCTCTTGCGCTGCATCGAGCTTCGTGAGCCGTGCGGTAAGATCCGCGAGAGTAGCTTCGAGCCGTTTCATTCGTTCTTCGTCGAAGTCGGCCATCCTAGTCCTTTCGCCCCTTCACGATGAAGGAAAGAAGATCGACGGGGTTGAAGTCGAACGCTTCGATTTTTGCGTGCATGGATACCAGCGGATCGGGCGTATTGGTCCAGAGCTTGATCATGGCGGTTTGATCCGTGTAGACGGTGATTTGAAGCAAGGCGAGGGTTGATTTCATTACGGCTCCCCCCGCCGTCGAAAGAAGGCCGTGCAACACCACGCCGTGCAAAATCGGAAAGGTGCCAACTCTACGTAGTACGCGGGGCAAGACAGGATTTCCCCGCACTCAAGACAGGCGTAGTATTCCGGCGGATGGTGGTCTTCTTTGATGTTGATCATTTGGGGGCCTTCTGCGTGAACACGCGAAAGAACCGCATCCGCCGTCCGTCTTCCAAATCCTCCATCCCTTCGAAACGGACCATGACCGCCGTCCCGGACGTAAGCTTGTCGAACACGCGGTCGAGCATCGCACCCGCTACCTGGAACGGTTCGCCGTCCGCCGTCACGATAACGTGAGCCTTGAAATCGCCGTTCATGCCGCCGCTGACCGTGACGGAATCCCCGTAGGTTCCGGTCAGTTCGTCCCCGATGTCCGCTGGTTTCCAGATACGGTATGTCTGCTCTTCCCAACCGGACGGAACACCCTTCGAAGCCTCAACCTTTGATTTTCCCATTTCCCTTACTCCTATTTTTCCGGCGCGGAATTGCGCCGGATTCCGCTAAGGGTATCGGACGGGTCTCGCCGTTGTCAAGAACGATCCGCTTATCGTACACCCCACAAATGCGTTTCGAGAAATCTCCCCATTGGGTCGTGTCGCAACCCATACGCAAAATCGACCGAAGCCTATAGGGCCTCCGAAAACTCACCCGCCCCTCATCGAAAAACTCCGGCGCATGCGCTTTAGGGACGCCCTTCGCCCGAACGATCCGGCCGGCCTTGCCGGAGAGCGAGTAGAGCTTCGGGCCTAGGAAGTGTGCGAATGAATACGTATCTTCGACCCGCCATCGTCCAAGCTCGCGCCGGTCATCGTGCAAGGCTCTGGGCGCCCTGTAAATGATCGAGTCCGTGTCACAGTACAACGGGACGCCCCCAGAGGTCTCGATGCGCTCTAGCTCGGTCAGGAGCGTTTCCCGGGCATAGGCCGTCGTGTACGCCGACCACACCACGTTAGTGTGATTCGGATAGAACGACCCGGCTTCAACGAAGGCATAAGGGCCGTAGACGAGATACGGCCGATCCGTTCGGAGGCCCTTGAGCGGAACAAGCTTGACTTCTTCAATATGTTCCCCAAACTTCCCGTAAAGCGAATTCAAGGCGATTTTCGCGGTGTACCGTTCGACTTCGGTTTTCGCATTTTGCTTCAGCGGATACAAAGCGTTGACGTACTCACGAAACGGATAGCAGGAGAGCGGAAACGTGATGGAACGGTGGACACGCTCGACACGCGCGCCACGGGCCACGGCGGACGCAATCTCCGAAAATGTCCAGGAGCCGCGAAACGTTCCTACAGGAAACAGGAGCTTGAATCCGTTCCGAAACGGAAGCGAACCGAAATAGGAGTCGGAAACCGTGACGGTGCAATCCGCCACGCCGTAAGACCCGTCAAGGCTACGGCCGTAACGGAAAACGTTCGGATTCGGATAATCGCGAAGCATTACCGCAGGGTACATGCTATTCACGTCAACGTAGAAGATCCGGCCGCATTGCGGATCGGTTCGAAAGACTTCGACGCGACCGCCGTAGTACCCTTCCATCAAGAAATCGAGCGTCGCCCGTGATGGTTGCCGAACCGCGAAGGGAAGAAAACGCCGCCTGTAAAGATCCATCGCGGAAGCCGGAAGCGTCGCGTACAGTCCCCCGCCCAAAGCGCGGTAGCCTTCCCGAAGCCGTTCCATGAACCGCAAGGAAATCTCCGCGTCACGGTCAACGTAGCGCCAGGAAGCGAGATTCATTTTCAGTTTGGGAAGCCCGACGTGCTCCCCCAGAGCCTTGACGCCCATCGGAGAGTGATTCAACGTGTCGTAGAAACGGATCTTGGTTCCCCGAAGCAACGCCGAGACCATGACCGAACCTGCGGCCTTGAAGCGGATGTCGAGCAGGTCGAGCCGGTCCCCGAAAGTGTTCAGCAAGTCGTACTCTAGATTCGTCGCGTAAACCGCCATCGACCGAGACTGCACGAAGAGCCATTGACGGAACCGCTCGCGATCTCGGAAATGGAAGTAACGAACACCGTCCGTGATGCTGATTTGCTTTAACTTCCCGTTACCATCGTCCTCCGTGTCGAACGACCACAACGGGACTTCGGAGATTGGCCGGTTCGTAGTTTTCAGGACGTTCATGCGGCCTCGAAATCGACCGTGACCTGCCGTGCCGTGGGAGACCGCTTGCTCGCACCCTTCCGATATTTCTTAGGGTAGAAACGGAAGCCGGTTTCTTGCTGTAGTGCGAGAATCGTTCGGAGGATGATTGACCGATTCTGTGCCGCCTTGTTCTTTCCCGTCGTTGCAAGCCGGATCGTTCGGACGAACACGACGCGCGCTTTCGTCACGGGATCGACAAACGCGACACGCAAACGCGCGACACGCTTCCCGGAAAACTTCCGCATGATCTTGTCTTCCGCGAGCATGTCCAGGACCGTGCGACCCGTGAGCTTCGAACGATGGACCGGGGTTAGCTCTAGCTGCTCTTCTCGAATGATCTCGGAGGCCGAAGGGAGCCGATAGCGTTTTGCCTTGCCACGCTCAACGAGACGATTCTCTTCCGCGTTCCAAACTTCTAGAACGAGCTTCGACCGGCCGTCGTTGCGCCGGAAACGCCCGGTGCGGGGATCACGGAACCTAATGTGAAGGACCATCGAGGCTCCCCATTTCCAAGGGAGCCCCGATGGTAGAGCGAAGAGAGGGTCTAGGTCAAGACTTTGGGGTGGGGAGATACTTGATAAGCGCCGCACGGACGATAGCGGCCTTCGAAAGTCCGGTGTGGCTCTGGTAGCCTTCCATGCGCGCGAAGAGAGACGACGGGACCCAGACGGTGACTGTACGCCGGGAGCCTGTCAAATCGGGCGCGGCTTTGCGGATGCGGTCTTGCAAGTCTTTTGGCAGTTCGGATAGGTTGACTTTCATACGGCATCCCTTCGGACATGATGACGAGTGTTGCATCCAAGAGACTGCGCCCGTCGATACAGGGACAGGATCGTTTCATGGGTTTCCGCAACTACGGTCGAACGGAAACTATGGTACCGGGGACAAAGCCAAGAGACGCGAACCCGTACGGGAGTGTACGGATTGCTGCACTCGATGCGCCGATGCAAGAACGATTCGAGCCACAAAAGGAATCGCATGGGTCAGCCTCCTTTTTCTGTCCGAAAATGGACAGTAATGTAAGGTATATCAATGTTGTATTGCCTTGTCAACTACTATCTTCTAACTCCAAACCACACTAATCCGCTTTGCATTCCTGCGGTTTGCCCCCTCCCGGCGTCGGACTGTGTGTG
>Ga0247727_10016334_pt1 | contig 12004 bp, 14 predicted proteins | sample WisWelCaveWW1625_FD_202498 | JGI IMG/M metagenome (GOLD analysis project Ga0247727, IMG submission 202498) | Biofilm microbial communities from Wishing Well Cave, Virginia, United States - WW16-25 | ecosystem: Environmental > Aquatic > Deep subsurface > Groundwater > Cave microbial mat | place...
CGCCTTCACAATAATAACTGATGTAGGCATACCGGCCGCGCACATATACATTGTGAATCGTCGACGCCGGAGAAACGCCGACGCCAAATTCCGCCACCTGATTTAAGCGGCCGGGCGTACGCGCATCCCAAATTTTCAGATTATGCCGCGTGCCGCCGACTTCGTCCGTCGTCAAAATATATTGTTCGTCTTCCGTCGGCCAGGCGTTATGCGTTCCGGCTTGTGGATACCGCACTTTGGCCAGCTCACGCGGCTTGGCCGGATTCGAAACATCGGCCAACGACATCCCGCTTTGCCCATTGATCCACGCGGCGTACAAACGGCCGCGAATGACCGTCACATCGTGAATACCCCAGGCCGGATCCAAAATATCCGCCACCGGTTTCGGAGTCTTCTTGTCGGTAATATCAAAGATACGAACCCCGCGCGAGAAGTAATCAGCGATGTACAGCATGTTGCCCGAAACAAAAAACGTATGCGCATTGAGACCCGGCGCCGGCCGAAAATCGATGACCAGCTTCGGCTGGCGCGGATCGAGAATGTCGTACCATTCCATGCCGTTGCTGTACGATACGAAAAGATAGCGGCCGTGCACCTGCACATCTCTCACCGATCGCGCCACATAAATCGCCGCAAGCTGCACGGGGTTGTTTTTGTCGGCCAGATCGTAAATCCAAACATAAGAATTGTTGCTGAACGCGCCGATAATCGCCAAATCGCCGCAGCCGGCGACTTCACTATACTGGATGCCCGGCGCGGCAGGGTTGAGATGCGCCACCATCCTGAGAGTGGAACTGGTGGGTTGCGATCTCAGGGAATTGGCAGCCACGAACAGAACAAAAACACAGGCAGCCAAGAAAGTCTTTTTCATCAGTGCGCTCCAAAAATTGTCTGAAAGAAAATGCCGTCTATCTCATCACCGTTATCCGGCGGCTGGCGCTCAATTGTCCGGCCCGCAGCCGCAAAATATAAATCCCCGCCGTAACCACATTGCCTGACTCATCCCTGCCGTCCCATGAAACCTGATATTCACCTGCTTCGCGAGAGACATTGAGCAGCGTCCGCACGCGCTGGCCGAAAATGTTGAAAATTTCAAGCTGCACCTCGGCGTGATTGGGCAGGCGAAAAGTTATCTGCGTCGGAGTCGAACGCGAGGCTAAAACCGGATTGGGATAATTCGGCAGTAAAGCAAATTCATTGGGAATCTCCGCCGGCTGTTCCACCGCCGTGGTAAACCTTTTGAGGCGAATCGTCAGCGTTGTCGGATTCGAGGCGCTGGTGATAACCGTCGTCGTGTCGGGACGATAATTCAGCGCTTCGGTAACGACTTTGACCGTGTCGTTTTTGAACCAGGGAATCTCGAACTCGCCGGCGGCGTTGGTTCGCGAGGTGGGATACTCATCGCGAAAATAAACCACGGCGCCGGCCAGCAGCTTGTTGGATTCGGCGTCCACAACCCGGCCGGAGAAATTCGCCGGCTGATGATCGGCAAATTCCAGCACGTAAAGGCCGTCATTCATATCGCTGGCGTAAATCAAATTCGCAAACGGATACACGCCCCAATTTGACGCGTAGCCCGAGCATGGTGTGTTGTTATTAAAATCATAAAATGCAACTTCACGCGGTTGGGCCGGAACATTAATATCGACGATGCGCAAACCCTCGCAGTAGTAGCTGAGGTAGGCGTAGCGCCCACGAACGTACACATTATGAATCGGCGAGGAGGAATTGGGAACTTCGAACTCAGCGACTTGAGTTAGCCGCCCCGGCGTGCGCGCGTCCAAAATTTTCAGGTTATTTCTCGTGGGGGCAACTTCGTCCGTGGTCAAAATAAAATTTTCGTCTTCCGTCGGCCAGGCGTTGTGCGTCGCGGCATTTGGATAACGTATTCGCGCCAACTCCTTCGGCGCCGCCGGATTCGTCACGTCCGACACCAGCAAACCGCCTTGCCCGGAAATCCACGCGCTGTACAAACGCCGCCGGATGATCGTCATGTCATGAATGCCCCAAATCGGATCGACGATTTCGGCCAGCGGCTTGGGATTTTTTTTGTCGGTAATATCAAAACTGCGAATTTTCCAGGGGCTGCCGGCGATGTCGGCAACATAAAGCGCATTGCCGGCCACAAAAAACGTGTGCGGATTGATCCCGGGATTGGGCACGAATCGCGTCACGAGTTTGGGCTGCGCCGGATCGAGAATGTCGTACCATTCCATTCGCCCGCTCAACGCGATGAAAAGATAGCGGCCATGCACTTGCACATCCCACACCCGCGTGTTGAGCGGAATCGCCGAGAGCAACACGGGCGAGGTTTTATTGGAAAGATCGTAAATCCACACAAACGAATTGTTCACTAAAAAACCGCCGAGAATGGCCAAATCGCCGGCGCCGGTGATCTCGCTATATTTCCAACTCGGCGACGGCGGCAAGGGATCAACGTGGGCGGCAAGCTTGAGATTGGCGCTGTTTTGCGGCAGAAGTTGGTTTGGAAAAAATAAAACGGCCGGCAGGACAGATAGAAACAGAAACCTCTTCATTCAGTTCTCTCCGATTTGATCGAGGCGCGGCGGCTGATACGATTGTCAATTTACGTCTCTTGTGTTGGGCGGGCACGTTTGCCCGGCGCTGGCGGCGTTGCGACGTCAGGGGATTTTTCAGCTTTCACCGCAGCCGGCGCCATGACAGCCGGCAACTCCGCCGCCATTTTTGCCGGCAAAATTTCTACTACGGTTTCGGGTTCGTCAACCGCGTAGGCGGGCGGACCAAAAATGTAATATTTTGTAAAACCCCAGTAAAGAATGCTGGCGGTTACTTTGGCGATGCTCACCAACGGCACGGCGACGATCATCCCGAGAATTCCGGCAAGATGGCCGCCGGCGAAAATCGAAATAATCACCGTCACCGGATGCAGCTCCACGCTTTTTGAAACCACCGTCGGCTGCACGATCATGTCGTCGATGAGCTTGATGACGGCAAAGGCGATAATAATCTGCAAGACGAAGGCGAAACTCCCGGTTTCGATGATTGAAACGATGATCGCCGCAAAGCAGCCGATGATCGGGCCGAGAAACGGAATCAAATTGAACATGCCGGCGAACGCGCCGATCAGCAGCGCATAAGGCAGTTTCAAAAACGACAGCGCAACCATCGCCATAATCCCGACGATGGCGGCGTCGAGCAACTGCCCGCGAATGAAACGTCCGAGCTGCAGCGTCGCTTTGTGAATGAGGCTCAGCGACATCTCGAAATAGCGGTTGGGAATTTGCGCGACAATGGTCTTTTTCAGCGTTCGAGCGTCTTTTAAAATAAAAAACGTCAAAAACGGAATGATGATCGCCTCGCCGATGGCCGAAAACGCTTCCACCGTCCGGCTGGCAAACGCCTCGCCGTAAGCGACGGCCTTTTTCGCCGCCTCGTCGATAAAAGTAGACTGCGCCATGCCCGGAAACGCTGCACGCAATTTCGCGCGGACGCCTTCCACCAGCTCTTCCCGATTGTCGATCGTCAGGCCGGCCAGAATCTTTTTGATTTCATCCAACATATTCTGCCACACCAGTGAAATCGCCAGCCCGATGATCAGCATCAACGCCGCGAAAATGATAATGACGGCCAGGGTTCGAGACAGGCCGCGGTTTTCAATGGCGTCGACCAGCGGCGCCAGCAGATAGGCGAGAAAAATCGAGATCACCACCGGCGTCACCAAATCGCGCAGGAGAATGATCAGCGTGATGGTGGCGGCCGCCAACAGAATCGCAATAAAGACGCGCCGGACTTGAATGAAATGGCGGTCGGAAAATTGCACGTGATATTGGCGAGGAGATTTTTGCATAAATATAAATATAGCGCGCCGCGAGGAGAGAAGCAAGGGCGGGCCAAAAAATAATTACCTTGCTTTTTTCAGCAGGAATTTTTTAATTGGAGTGGGGCAATTAAATTCGGTTAGCGTCATGATAAACGATAATGCCTTTTCCGCCGGACGTCATTCAACCGGCGATCTGCTCGAAGAAGAGCGCAAAATCAGGGAACTGCGCTGTCTCGTCGATATCACCAGCATGGTCATCGCGCAGGGCAACATCTCCGTTTTGGAAGCCTGCACGCTGATTCGCTTGACGCGGCGGCATGTGCTTGAGTTGTTTCCGGATAAAGCCAATGTTTTTGAATTGGTCCATCGTCCCCGTTTTGCCCGGATCGTTCAAGAGCGCTTGAAAAAATCGCCGGTCTGGTTGAATTGAGCCGGCGGTTGATCAACCAACGCCGTTCATAAACCTTCCATCACGATGCGCGAAGATTTGATCACGCCGATTTCCGAACCCGGCAACACCCGTTTCCATCCCTCTTACAAATCGACCGAAGCTTCTCACCGGACCGGTCTGGCGAGTTTGCCGCGCCACGGTTATTTCGGCCTGGCGATCATGCTCATCGGCGAGATGTTGATGTTTGCCAAAATCGAGCCGGCCTACACCTGGTTCACGCCGGTTCAGTGGACGGGCTACATTCTTTTTCTCGACGCGTTGCTGATGCGCCGGCGCGGCGAGTCGTTTATTTTTCACCGCACCCGCGAATTTCTTTTCATGCTGATCGTTTCCGATGTCTGTTGGTTTCTATTCGAAGCGTATAACCTGCATCTGCGCAATTGGGAATATCACAATATGCCGGAGAATTTGATCCTGCGCGTGATCGGTTCATGTTGGGCGTTTGCCACGATCTTCCCCGGTATTTTGATGACCAGCGAAGTGATTGACGCCTGGGGCGGATTTCAGCGCGTGCGATTCAAGCCGGTCACTGTTCCGAAATGGATCCACAAACTTTTGCTCATCACCGGCGCGCTTTTTTGTTTCGTGCCCGTTCTCGCGCCGGCGGAAATCGCGAAATATCTTTTTGTTTTCGTCTGGGTTGGCTATGTTTTTTTGCTCGATCCGATCAATTATCGCCTCGGCATGCCTTCCTTGCTCCGCGACTTGGAACGAGGGAGCCTGCAAAAACTTCTTTCGCTCTTTTTATCCGGATTGATCTGCGGCATTTTGTGGGAATTTTGGAACTACTGGGCCAACGCCAAATGGGTGTATACTGTGCCCTATTTCAACCGTCCCCAAATTTTTGAGATGCCGTTGTACGGCTTTCTCGGCTTTTTGCCGTTTGCCGTGGAATGTTTTGTGATGTGGCAACTGGCATTGTACTTTGTGAAACGTAAAACGTAATTCTAATGAGTAATGATAAAACGTAATTGTAAATTGTGATATGAATGAGAAGACCGAGAACATCGTCGTCTTGATAACGGCGACCAACGAAGACGAAGGCGCGCGATTGGCGAAAATTTTAGTGGAAGCCCGGCTCGCGGCTTGCGTCTCGCTCGTCTCGCAGGCGCGTTCGTTCTTTTGGTGGGAAGGCAAAATCGACGAACAGCGCGAGACCATCATGCTGGCCAAAACCCGCCGCGAGGTTTTGCCGCGACTTATCGAAACCGTGCAAAAACATCACAGTTATTCCGTGCCGGAAATCATCGCGCTGCCCATCATCGCCGGCGCGGAGAATTATTTGAGCTGGCTGGCAGCCGAGATAAAAACGTAATGTATCAAGCCGGACAAGCCGGAACCAAAAAAGCAAAAGCGCACGCAAAGACGCAGAGACGCAAAGTTGCCGCAAAGTTTTTTTCTTTTGCTTTTCTTTGCGAAAACTTGGCGGCTTTGCGTCTTTGCGTGAATGCTTTTAACCGTTTTTGTTGCGGTTCCCCTGCGGGCGTAGCCTTTACGTTGCCAAATTAAGAAATTCCATGATTGCTGAAATCACCGTTCTGGGCTCCGGCACGCGCGTTTTGCTCCGTGAACGCAGCATGTCCGGCTACGCGGTTGTGCGCCCGGACTTTTTTATTTTGTTGGATTGCGGCAATGGCGTCATTCGCCGCGCCCTCGAAGCGGAGTTGCCGATTCTGCACCTCGATGCCATTCTTTTTTCTCATTTGCATTTGGATCATATCGCTGATTTGCCGGCGCTGTTGTGGGCGCTTGACGGCGAGGGGCGGCAGCGCGCCGATCGGCCGCTGCGGCTTTTCGGGCCGCCCGGCTTCGGAAATTTTTTCGCGCGCTTGGGCGATTTATATGGAAAATGGCTCGAACGCCTGCCGGCGCCGGTGCTCATTCACGAAGTCGAGCGCGAGCGGTTCACGCTCGGTCCGTGGCAAATCGAAACGCAGCCGATGTTTCACGGCCTGCCGGCAAACGGCTATCGCCTCGAGCTGGATGGAAAAATTTTGTCCTACACCGGCGACACCGGCCCGTGCGAAGAAGTGGTGAAGCTGGCGCAAAATGCCGATTGGTTGATCATCGAATGTTCATTTCCGGATGGCCAGCTCATGCCGACGCATTTAACGGCCGGCGAAGTTGGACAATTGGCCGCCAAAGCCGACTGCAAGCGCGTTTTGCTCACGCATTTTTATCCGGAATGTTTCGAGATCGATATCGCCGCGCAGTGTCGAAAATTTTTTTCCGGTCATATCGAACTCGCGAGCGATTTGCAACGTCTCATATTATAATGAAAACCATTGCACATAAAAGCCGCGCGGCGGCGCGAAAATATCTGTCCCGAAAAAACATTTTTCGCCTGGCCCTGATTTTTTCGATCATTCTGCATCTGCTTGCCTATTTGGTGGTTGGAATTTTTACGATTCCGGTCACCGCGATTTCCCAGCAAGCGGCGGCTACGAAAGAATACCGTCCGCCGATAGTTTTTACCCTGGCTGAAACGCCGGAATCCGCGCGGCGCGAAAAACCGCCCGAAAACGCTGCGCATGTTTCCGATAAAAACGCGGTAGCGCAAAATCCAAATGCGCCGAAAAATTTGCCGGTTGGCGAGCCATTCGCGCTCGGCTCGTTGCGAGACGCGACAACCGAGACTCGGCCGCAAACAAATTCTCCAGAGCAGACAACTGAAAACGAAGCCACGGAGAAATCTGCGGAAAAGTTCCGGCCGAACGATGGTTTCAGCTCGAATTTCAGCCGCGATTTTTTGACCGGCGGCCAACGGTCGACGCCGCAACAATTTTTGGGCAATCCCGAACCCGGTTACGACAATCAACAATCACGTTCGCCGGAGGTTGGGAGTTTTTCGCTGAACACCTACGAATGGAATTTTGCGCCGTACATGCTGTGGCTGAAAAAACAGGTGCAGCGCAATATTTATCCGCCGCCGGCGTTCACGCACATGGGCATCATCAGCGGCCGGACGGTTTTGCGTTTTCGCATCAACCGCGACGGAACGCTGCAGGGCATGGAACTCATCGGCTATCAAGGCCACAAATCGTTGATGGAAACCAGCGTGCGCGCCGTGCAGCTCTCCGCGCCGTTTCGATCCTTGCCAAATGATTTTCCCGAAGACTTTTTGGAAGTCACCGGTCAATTCGATTACATCATCACACGCTAAATACGGACGCTTATGCAAACAGTTTGGGATTTTCTCGTCAAAGGCGGCATCACGATGATTCCGCTCGGCCTGTGTTCTCTGGTCGGCCTCGCCATCGTTCTTGAAAAATTCATCATGCTGCGGCGCCCGCGCATTCTGATTCCGGAAGTCGTTGCGGTCGTCGACAGCCTCGCCAAAGCCGACGACGTGCCGTTGGTGCTGTCGGTTTGCGGAAAACACAACGGCCCGCTGCCGAATATCGTCAAAACCGCGCTGGAGAATCGCCATTTGCCGCGCGACGAGATGAAGGAAATCATCATCGATCAAGGCCGGCAGGAAATTCGCGACCTGGAACGCGGCCTGTCGGCGCTCGAAACCGTGGCGGCGATTTCACCGCTGCTCGGTCTGCTGGGCACCGTCATCGGCATTTTCAGAATCTTTCAAGTCATCAGCCGCATGGGTGTTGGCCAGGCTTCGGCGCTTTCCGGCGGCATTTCCGAAGCTGTCATCACAACCATTGCCGGTTTGGTGATTGCGATTCCGACCTCGGTGGCGTACAATTATTTCTCGAATCGCGCCGAAAATTTGGTGATGGATATTGAAAAACATACCACCGCGCTGATGCGGAAGATTGCGAACTTTCAAAATACTTAAATCTTTGAACACGGATGACGCGGATGGCACGGATTATCGCGGATTTTTTTCCCCGATATTTTAAACCATGTAAATCCGTCCAATCCGTGCCATCAATGTTCAAAAAGCTTGTTTTATCATTTGAATCAACATGCACTTTCGTGACGCTTCGCTATCGTTGTCGGGCGGCCGCAGCCGTGCGCGCCGGCAAATCTTCATCAACATCACCTCGCTGATCGATGTTATTTTCATGCTGCTGATCTTTTTCGCCGTCAGCTCGACGTTCCTCGAGCAACCGGGAATGAAGCTCGAATTGCCTTCAGCCAAAAGCGCCGACATCGCGCAGATCAAATCATACATTCTTTTTTTGGCTGAAGACGGCAGCATGCGTCTTAACGAAAAACCCGTGACGTTGGCCGAATTGCCGCAGACGTTGCAAAATGTGTTGCCGCAAATGGCCGAACAGAGCCTCACGCTCTTTGCCGACAAAAATGTTCGACACGGCGATGTCGTCAAAGTGATGGACGTCGCTCGACAAGTCGGCGTCAAAAAATTGGTGGTGGCGACGACGCCGGAAGAGAGAGAAAAGTGAAAAGGATTTACCAATGATCGAATCTATTTCCCCCCGCTGGCTCGAATGGGCGCGCGAAATTCAAGCCTTGAGCCAAAGCGGCCTGACGTTCACGCAAAACGAATACGAAATCGAACGCTACCAGCGCTTATCCGAAATCGCGGCTGAAATCGTCGCGAATTGCACCGAGACGCCGAAAGAGCTGTGGCAAAAAAATTTTCTCGCGCAGCTCGGTTATGCTACTCCAAAAGTTGACGTGCGCGGCGCGGTGATTCGCGAGGGGAAAATTCTGCTCGTGCAGGAACGCACCGACGAGCGCTGGTGTATGCCCGGCGGCTGGGCGGATGTCGGCGAAAAGCCCTCGGGAATGGTTGTGCGCGAAGTGTGGGAGGAAAGCGGCTTCCAAGTCGCGCCGAAAAAAGTCATCGGCGTTTACGACGCCAATCGTACCGGCCGGCCGCTGGAATTTTATCACGCCTACAAAATTGTCTTTCTCTGCGACATCACCGGCGGTGAAGCGCGCCCGAGCAACGAAACGCTCGCGGCCGATTTCTTCAGCTTTGACAACTTGCCGCCGCTTTCGTCGAATCGAACCAACGAGAAACATTTGGCCGAAGTGTTGGCGCACGTGCGGGATCACAATCGTCTGGCGGCGTTTGATTGAAAAGGAATGTGAAAATCAGCCAACGCAGAAACAGTAGTATTAAATTTTTGTTTGTAGTTAAGCCTTTTTTTTCATATTTTGTTATGAACCCAAACATTCTCGTCAACACATAATCTTCAAGTTCTTCTAAGGAGTATTGAAAATGTCAACCCGACAGATCTTAATTGATGTTCCGGAGAAGGTGCTTTTAGCAGAAAAGACAGATGAATACACCTTTGCTCAGGAGTTGCGCATGTTGGCTGCCGTCAAGTTGTACGAACTCAAGCGGCTTTCATCTGGCCGCGCCGCCGAACTAGCCGGTATGCCACGAATTCAGTTTCTACTAAGCTTGAAGCGTTACAAGGTGTTCCCACTCGAAGCCGAGTTAAACGATTTGGAAAGCGCTCATGCCTGAAATTATTAGCAACACCTCGCCACTGCTTTATCTGTATCGTATTGAAGCCTTGGAATGGCTTCCCAAGCTTTGCAGCCAAGATATATGGGTGCCAAGTGCTGTTGTCATTGAAATAGAGGAAGGTCGGCGGTTAGGGTATGATGTTCCCAATCCAAGCCAATATGATTGGCTTCGACTCGTTGAACCACGTACTATTCCATCCGAGTGGCTTGCGACAGATTTGGGTGCGGGAGAGCTTGCGGCAATGGCTCTGGCTTTGGAGAATCCCAATCGCATTGTCTTGTTAGATGACGCGTTGGCACGCCGGATCGCTCAAGCCGCTGGTTTGAAAGTTTGGGGAACGCTAAAAATTCTCCTTGAAGCCAAATCTCATGGTTTGACTGAAACTGTTGCACCTCTCGTGAATCGGTTGGAAGCCGCAGGCATGTGGATTTCCGGAGATATTCGAAAACGAGTACTGGCCTTGGCTGGTGAGGAGTGAGATCTACTCATCATATTGCAAAACAGTGTTCGAACCATTTATGAAAGCTCTTTCCGAGTTTAATCCCCACCTTTATAGCTCCGCTTTCGTAGAACTCTTGCAAGAAGAACGCCTCAATCTACTCGACCCCGGCACACCGAACATGCAAATGCGTCCGGCGCTCGCCGCGCTGACCATCGAAAAAGCCTTCGCGCCAAACAAGATTATAGATGCAGACATGGCGCGCGCTTGCTTGGCCGGAATTTGGCTCTATCATGATTTCCTCGAAGAGTCGCACCAGATCAGCCAATCCATCGCCACCACAACCGGCAGTTACTGGCACGGCATCATGCACCGACGGGAGTCGGATTTTTCCAACAGTAAATATTGGTTTCACCGCGTTGGCGAACATCCCATCTTCGAGCCGCTGCGGCAGGCTGCGGCGGAACTTGCCGCCGCAAGCACCTCGCACGAATCAACTGCTTTTCTTCGCCGGCAGAAAAAGTGGGATCCCTTTGCGTTCATCGATTTTTGCGAAGCCTGCCTCAAACGCCATTCTCCGGCTGAAACGCTTTGCCGCCAGATTCAGCAAGGCGAATGGAAACTGCTGTTTGATCATTGTTATCATCAAGCGATAGGGAATCTTTACTGAAACGTTAAAGCTTTGCGCGCGCTCTTAAAGCTTCCCACGGATTGAGGAATCCCACAGATTTTTAAAAAATTATCAGTGAGGTTTTTCAATCAGTGGGCATAGCGGTTTTGCTTGCGATAAATTTACTTCAAGAAACAATGTCTTTTGCTCAAACTATGCTCATACAAAATTGCAGGCGATTATTGATCGCTTTATTATTTTATTCGACAGCCTTTTCGCAATCCGCCTGGCGTTATCGCGATTATCAAAACACGACGCACAAGAACTTCCGCCACAACCAGCTTTTTTATCAAACCATCGCCTTCAATCAGATCGACTATCCGTTGTTGCACGCCGCGATTTTCTTTGTGACCAATGAAACGCGCGTCAAAAACAACGGCAAGCCGCTGGCGTTTGCCCTCGAATTGGAACGCGCCGCCTATCACCATTCCAAACGCATGGTCGAACAAGACTTTTTCGGGCACGAGAATCCCCACGACAAAACACGAAAGACGACGGAGCAGCGCGCGCGGTTGGCCGGCATCAAAAATCCCTTTTTGGCGGAAAACATCGCGCTGCATTTTGGCATCCGGTACGTCGCCAACACCCCGGTTTATCCGGTTGACCGGCTCAATGGCACGTTCAGTTATGAAAGTGACAACGACCCGTTAATTCCGCCGCATACCTACCTTTCTTTTGCCGAGGCTCTCGTCAAGCAATGGATGGACTCGCCCGGCCATCGCCAAAATATTCTGAACCCGCGCGCCTTGCAGCTCGGCTGCGGCGTCTATTTTTATCGCGATCGCACTTTTTATAACATGCCCAAATTCAAAGCCACGCAGAATTTTCAGTTGTATCGCGAAATTGTCTCGGCGAAGGCAACGGATCGGTGGCCGTGAGGAGATGAGTAATCCCTCAAATTACCGGTAATAAAAAAGAGTCATTGCGAGCGTTTTTCAGCGAAGCAATCTTCTTGAAACCAGCAGATTGCTTCGACAAAAAACGCCTCGCAATGACATTGTTTGATGGGCAAGTGTTGTTAAAGCACAGATGGATATGAAAAAATCGTTCGTAGTGGCGCCTTCAGGCGCTGTCATTTCAATCATGCACCGGCTCCTGAAGGAGCTACTACCTTAATTTTGCACAGAACTTTCGTTCTTTGAAAAACAACTTGCGAAAAAGAGCCGGCGTCCTTTTATTTACAGGGTAAAATCAAGGTCGTATTATTTCTTACCCTGTTTCGGAGGACACCCATA
>Ga0247727_10016335_pt1 | contig 12003 bp, 6 predicted proteins | sample WisWelCaveWW1625_FD_202498 | JGI IMG/M metagenome (GOLD analysis project Ga0247727, IMG submission 202498) | Biofilm microbial communities from Wishing Well Cave, Virginia, United States - WW16-25 | ecosystem: Environmental > Aquatic > Deep subsurface > Groundwater > Cave microbial mat | place...
CGGCCGAAAGACCGGACAGTTGTGCGATCAAAACCGCCATGGTGAAAATGATCACCACCAAGCTCGAAAAAAACACCACCGAAATCGCGCGTGAGACAATCGCGCTGGGAATTCGGCGGTGAAAAATATTGACGTCTTCTTCCAGGCGATAGCGGGATAGAATTGACACCACCAGAACCGCAAAAGTGCTGGTTTTGATGCCGCCCGCGCAGGAGGCCGGCGATCCGCCAATAAACATTAATATGATAACGACAAAAAGCGCGGCGCTGGTCATCGACCCGATGGGCAGCGTGTTAAACCCCGCAGTCCGTGCAGTGACCGATTGAAAAAACGCGCTGAGAACCCGACCACCAAAAGAAAGCTCCTTCAAGGTACCGTCATACTCTAAAACAAAAATCAAGGCCGCGCCGACAACTATTAACAGACTTGAAACCAGCATCACCAGACGGGTATGAAAAGCCAGTTTTCGAAAATACTGCCGGCGGAGATTCTGGCGATTATGAAATAGATCATACAACACGATGAAGCCCAGGCCTCCCAGAATAATCAAGCCCATCACCACGATGCTGACCAAATAATCTTCGCGGTAACTTTCGAGATTGTCGGGGAACAAGCCAAAGCCGGCGTTGCAGAAGGCCGAAACGGAATGGAACAAACCTAAGTATAAGGACTGGGATGGCGGAAAAAAATCAGCAAATCTCAGCGCCAGCAACCCCGCGCCCACGGCTTCGATTGCAACAGTAAACAAGAGCACGATTTTCAGAAGCCGCGCCAGGTCTGACGCCGAATGTTGCCCAATCGTGTCCTGCACAACGTCGCGCTCCAACGTGCTGACGCGTCCCGCAACTAAATAAACGAAGAATGTTGACAACGTCATGATGCCGAGGCCGCCAACCTGGATCAACATCAAAATCACCAATTGGCCGAATCTGGTGAAGGTGGTGCCGGTGTCAACCACCGCAAGTCCGGTCACGCAGGTAGCTGAGGTTGCGGTGAACAGGGCATCGACGAACGAGATTGAGCCGTTCACTGTCGAGTTCGGTAGCATCAGCAAAAACGTGCCGGCGACGATGATGCCGAGAAAGCTCACCGTTAACACACGCGATGGATGCTGAGAAAAATGAGACTGTTTTGGCGGTGCAGGTCGGGAAATGGAATCGAATACAGCCTTCTTAAGCGCTCTTGGGATAATCTGCATGTTCTCGGAATTGGATCCGCATTTTTACTTTCGTAAGTTCGATAAAATAGCTAAAAATGGAAAAAATAGCAAGGTTTTAAAAAGCAGGCTGGGATGGCGATTTAAGTCCAAAGAGTGTCAACTTGACCGGCTGGCCGGATCAATCGATAACCTGATCCGTCCACCAAAATCTCGGCGGGCCGCGGCCGAGCGTTGTAATTCGATGAAAGCACAAAGCCATAGGCGCCGGCGGTCATGATGGCCAGCAGGTCGCCGCGCGCCAACTCGGGCAATCGGCGGTCGCGACCGAGAAAATCGCCGGACTCGCAAATGGGGCCAACGACGTCCGCATGAACCCATTCACCGCCGCGCTTTAAAACCGGCACAATCTCGTGATACGCGCCATAAAGGCTCGGGCGAATTAGATCGTTCATGGCGGCATCGACGATCACGAAGCGCTTGCCCTGAGATACTTTTTGATAAAGCACACGGGTGACCAAGATACCCGCCTCGGCGACCAGCGCCCGGCCCGGTTCGAAAATGACTTTGCAGCCCAGGCTTTGAAAATCAGGGCGCAGTCGCTGCACCAATTGAGCGAGATCTATTGGTGTGTCAGAAACCGCTTCGAGATCATCAAAAACATTCTGGTACGAAACCCCCAGCCCACCGCCGATATCGACGTATAGCAGTGTGTGGCCGGCGAGCCGCACTTCGTCAGCAAGGTCTCTCAAAATCTTTACCGCTCTCAGGTATGGCGCGATTTCGGTAATTTGTGATCCGAGGTGGCAGTGCAATCCGATGAGCTGAATGTTCGAATACTGACCTAAATCATGAATGGTCGCCCTCGCCACTGGCAGTTCGATCCCAAACTTGTCGGCAGATTTGCCCGTCGAAATGTAAGGATGACCGTGAATGTCGATGTTGGGATTGATGCGAATAGCGACCGGCGCTTTTTTCTTTAAGCCTCCCGCAATGCCGTTGATGACGCCTAACTCCTCCGTCGATTCCACATTGAAAGCGAGGATATTTTTTTCAAGAGCGAATTTGATTTCATCGTCGCGTTTACCCACGCCGGCATACACGATCTTTTTGGGATCGAATCCACTCTTAATCGCGAGAAACAATTCGCCGCGGGAAACGACATCGGCGCCGGCGCCGCACTCCGCCAGCAGCGACAACAGCGCTTCGTTGGAATTGGCCTTTAGCGCGTAGCAGATTAAATGATCGAGCCCACTAAACGCCCGGTCAATCCTACCAAAATTTTCGACAATGGTTTTTTGACTATAAAGATAGAACGGCGTGGCCACTTTTTGCGCAATGGCTTCGACAGACTGCTCCTCACAATAAAGTTGGTTTTTCTTAAAACGAAAGAAGTGCATCCTCTCTATCCCCTATCCTCTATCTTCAATTCTCCATCTTCTATCTTCCACCCAGATATTCATCATTTAAACACGATGTCATTTCCTTCGTTCGGCCAGCGCGATCGCACTTTAACAGGTTCGGAGTGAACAACAAATCTTTCTGCAGGCTGAAACGGGACTGCCCGGCCAAAGTCGTATTCGCCATTTTGATTGCCATCACGGAACGCTTCAAGAACATAGCTTCCGGGCAAAATGTCAGAAAAAGTGTAAGGCCCGGGTGCGGGCAGAACCAACTCATAAGTTGGCCCCTCCCGCTCGGCTGAGATCGCTTTCAAGTAAATCGCGTCAACCGCGGTAGAGTCTTCATCGATCACCGTTCCGGTAATCGCAGAGAGGGTATCAATGTTCAACGTGTTGAAAGTCAATCGCCATGACCTGTCGCGAAAAGAATTCCCCTGCACATCGACAATCGAATCCAGTCGCGCGGCGGCGAAGTAGTCGGTTGAACTTTGCAGGTTAACAACGGGTTTGAATATGACCAGCGCCGGAGTCGCCCACACGAACATTCCCGCCACCGGATAACTCAGTGAGTCCTGCAGGAGAAAATTTCGTTCAAAGGAAGATCGATTCATGGCTTTGTTGAACTTGATCTCGAGAGCGGCCGTAAGCGGCACCGCGCGCGCGCTGTCTTTCGGTGCGGTGGAAACGATTTTGGGCGGAATAGTATCAGGAAGCGCGCTGGCGACGAATTGCGCGTTGTTGTACACCAAGTCAACAGAGTTACCACTAACATCGACTAAGTTCGTGACTTCGATTTGGTACTCGGTTTTGGCCGTCAGCGGCTCGCTGATGATCACGACTTCCATCTCATCGGGTTCATTCAAATAAGTTAGTAAAACTTCCGCTGAGTCGCGCGGCGTTTTTGTCGGATAAATTTTGAAATTCTGTGCCACATCCGTCCCCCTCTTTTGCAGCTCTTCATCAAACCGCAAAACCAATTGCGAGCGATTTTGCGGCGATGCCGAAACCAGCGCCGGGCCGATGGTATCACCCAGCGCCAGTCTGAAATCCAAGCCGGCTGTGGCGAGTTGTTCGTGAGTGATTAGGACATCGCGGGGAGGCACACCTAGTGCATCGAGTCCCACTTCGAAGAAACGATTGTTGTCGCTGTCCTGAATGGCGAAAACCCGATAGCGCCCCTCCGATAGATTTGTCAGTTCAAATTTTCCTTCGGCGCTGGTTTGGGTGACATAATCCCCCGCCCGTTTGCGGAGATCAGGATCGTCGTTTTCTAAAATGTACGCCCAGATCAAAATTCCTTGCGTTTTTTCTTTCGAATATACCTGACCGGCGATTTTCCCTCTGCTGAGTTCTGCACCGGTTGAAAATGCGAGCGTGTATGAATTTTTCATGGCGTTGCCGTGGGAATCTTTCAAATCCGTGCCGAGGGTGATCACGTAGGTTCGATTGGCTTTCAACGAATCCTCAAATTCAACGCGCAGCCTCCGCCCTTTCCATTTGTACTCGACGCCGCCTTCGCCCGGATTCGGTGTAATGAAAATCGCTTTCGCCAGCGACTTATGATCCATCCCCTCGCTGAACTCAAACTCGACGATCTGGTTCAATGGCACCAACGTCGCGTTGTTTTCGGGAGTCACCTTGACGCTCTGCGGCGAAGTTGTGTCCGGCGGACCGCCAGAGGGCGGACGCTGACTGGCGCAACTGCTGACTCCAAAAACCGTCCCAATCAAAAGTAACGAAATATGTCTAATCCGTCGTCTCCCAATAGGTTCAAGTCGCTGGCAAAATAGCGAAACGGGCAGGTATTTTCAAGGGATATTTTGGTGTCAATAATTTTGGACTGGCCCAAAAAATTGCTTGACTTGACAACAATTCCTTTTATATTGTAAATTGTTACCTTACCAATGACTGTTTGCTCCCGCGTTTTCCACATCTCACGCTAACATCTGATTACGGAAGAAAGATAACATTAACGATATTCAGCCGTTCAACTATTCTTTTTAAAACAGGGCGGGTTTTGAACAGCTTGATTTCCACGGTACAAAGCGGCGCCAAAACCAAACTCCTCGATCAGGTGCGAGCTGCTACTCGCACTAAGCACTATAGCCACCGCACCGAAGAAGCGTATATTCATTGGATAAAACGATTCGTCCTTTTTCCCAACAAACGACACCCGTGCGAGATGGACGCCCCCGAGATCAATCGGTTCTTATCGCATCTGGCGGTCAAACAAAACGTGGCATCGTCCACGCAAAACCAGGCGCGCAGCGCGATGAGTTAACTAGGGAGGTACAAACCATGCTGAATATTTATCAACAAGTATTTGCCGCTATTTCTTATTTCAAAAGATACTCAAGCCTTCTCATTGTAGTAACTGGCCTGTACAGTTCCGGTGTATTGTTGGCTCAAGAGCAATGGTTTCCAATCGGTCCCGCTGCGATTCAGGGTGGTCAGACCTATGGGTATAGTGGCACCAGCGGGGGCAATCGTGTAGAAGTTAGCGGACGGGCTACAGTCATTGCCGTAAACCCGATGAACCCAAGGGATGTCTGGTTGGGCACAGCCAATGGAGGCGTATGGCATTCTACTGACGCCGGTCAGACGGGCACGAATTGGCAGCCCATGACAGACGATGCTGCCTCTCTTGCGATAGGAGCAATTGCTCTTAAGAACTGCGACGGAACTCGCTGCAACACCATATACATTGGGACTGGAGAAGACAACATTCGGCGCGATACCTACTATGGCGCTGGCATCGTGGTCATACAAATGACGGAAGAATTCGGCTATGTTTCCTCTCAGTTAGGTGATACGCAAGAACGCTTTGGAGGCGGCGCGATCAACAAGATCATTGTCGATGGCACCACGCTTTACGCCAGTGTTTCCATGGGACGGACCAGTTCAGGATCACAATCCACAGTCACAGCGCCTGCGCCACGAGATGGCTATGGCATCCATAAATCGACCGATGGAGGAGCAACTTGGACTTTGGCGGCCCCTTCACCGGATATGGCTTTACCAACGGATTTGGAAATAGTGGCAGGCACACTTTACGCAGGGTTTATGGGACGCGGAATTTTTAAGCTTACTTCCGGTGGAACGCAATGGTGTCCATTGAATCCCGGTGTCTCAGTGCCAGCAGGCTGCCCACCTCCGGCTACGGGGCTGCCAGACCCTGGCCCGGCCTCCAACCCAAACTTTGACTATGTGGAGATCGAGGTTTCAACAAGCAATCCTGATGTCATGTATGCCGTTTTCGGCAAGTGCCCCAGCGTTACCCTGACCGCGTGTGTCCCCGAGATCTATCGATCTTCTGATGGCGGATTATCGTGGCAGCGCACGAGCGCAGTGCCGATACAAGGGCCTATGCAAACCTATAGCCGTTACACCCACGTTCTTGCCATTCATCCCTCGGATCCCAACACGCTGCTTTATGGAGGCCTGAAACTTTGGGAGTCCACCGATGCCGGCGAGAATTTTCGGCAACTGGGTTCTCCAACCATCCATCCTGACCATCAGGCCGTTGCCTATGCTGATCCGAGCAATCCCGATCTGCTTTATTCTGCCAACGATGGCGGATTTTACTACTCTCTCAACGGCGGCGACCAATGGTACAGCGGCAACTACGACCTACAGATCAACGCACTCTACAGTGTAGGCGCTGATGTTGAACAGGAACCTGGAGTCACTGGAACAGCAGCGATAATTGGAGGAAGCCAGGACAACGGCACCAACATGTTCAACGGCAGCCGGGTATGGCAGCATGTTCTTGATGGTGACGGAGGTGACTGTGCCATACAAAATGCCCTGCAAATGTTTGCAAGCTATCAACTGATTGCACCTAACCGGTCAACGACGGGAGGCGCATTTGGGAGCTATAACTTTTTTGCGAGCGGAATCTCGGGTACTTCGGCGTTTTATCCTCCCTACATTCAACATCCCGAAACCAAAGACCTATACTTTGCGACGGATCAATTACATCGAACTTCGAGTACCGGGTCTTCTTGGTCTGCCATCAGCCCGATTTTTGATGCTTCGGCAACGATATATCCAGATATCGAAAGGAAAAACGTCATTTCGGCTGTAGCGCTCTCTCCATCGGATCCAAACCGCATTTATGTTGGTTTGTACAATGGCGCCATTTGGAGAACCCAGGCGGGCGGTCCTTGTCCGAATTTCACTTGCTGGCAAGAAGTTGGTGGTCCCAACGTCAGCGGTGACAATTTACCTGATCGAGTCGTGTCCTCGCTCGCCGTTCATCCCACGGATCCCAATCGCGTGTATGTCACTTACTCTGGATTCAGTATTCCAGGAGGCCAACACGTGTGGAGCTCTTCCACAGGAGGTGTTGGCGCGTGGGCAGCAATGAGTAATGGGTTACCTGCCATTCCCGCAAACGTCATTAAGGTTGATCCCGACGACCCTTCGATTTTCTGGTTGGGAACAGATCGAGGAGTCTTTCGGTGGCGAAATCCCGCGACCGGCTGGGAAGCCTTTGGCCCGACGCTCGGGATGCCAAATGTACCAGTATATGATATTGCTATTGACAACTTTCGTGGACGAGTATATGCCGCGACTCATGGTCGTGGCATGTTCCTGCTGACCACGCACCCGGTCTTGCATACTTTTGAAGGCTGGATGGGCAGTGAGATTTGGGACATCTTGATTTATGGCACCGGGTTCAAGCCCTCGGCTGGAATCACGAGTTGTACCGTCGATATCATTCTGCAGAACGGCGATATCTGTGCCAGCGGCGATATTGACGCTTATGGGGGTACGCTTATCAAGATCGGTGAAGACGGTACGCTTGTAACCGACAAACAGTTTCATTGGACGGGTAAACCTGTCATTGCTGCGTGCTTAAACGGTGACTGCGTTGGGGGTGTGGATATTGAAGACTGTCTCGACCCGAGCAATAGAATCTCTAGTGTTCGAGTGACCTGTGGCGGGCAAGTGGCCTTTGCCAGCGTAGCGCCCGACTGCCCGCAGCAAGATAATCCACCTAGCTCCATCTTCAGCCTGTCTGGGATGCCCACCCCAACCGATGGTGAAGGGTTTGACGTCATTGTCGCCCTGGCTGGGACCAGCACGGCCAATGGCGGCGATCGCGCGTTGTGTGGTGTGCATGTGGATTTTGAAGCCGGTGACACCCAAATGGACGTAGCCCGACGAGTAGCAGATGCAATCAATGCGAGTGCCAAGTGTGCAGCAGAACAGATCACAGCCCAGGTACCGGAGATTCCAGATCTTCAAGCCGGTGGCGAGGACTTTCCACCGGCTCAGCCGGTGGTGCGCGCCACTGCGCAAGGCCTCACCGGTGGCCAGCTTGTGATGTCGCTGCGTACGGCTCCGGGAAAAGCGACGGGAACATGCTTCAATCTGGAGTCGCTCGGTCTCTACTCTCTCAACCAACTAGCCATCATGCGAACAACGTTTGTTACCGCGCCAGGGGGAGCGCAAGGTGGTGACCTCACCTTTGTGGAGCAGTCCCCTTTGGGGCGCTGCAAAATAACGATACCTACCACACCAGGCCAGACTGCTCAACAGATCGCCGCGGCGCTGCAAGCCGCTATTTTGGGAACAGGAGATCCCGGATTACCAGAGTGTGAGGCTCGTCAAAACCCCCATGATGTCATGCTCGAGGGCGCAAGCTTAATCACAGTCGTACCAACTGGATTGAACATCTGCACGACTGATCCTGGTTTAGGATTTTTATCTGGCCCGGATGGCATTGATTTGACGCAAGTGGATGTGGGTGAATTTGAACCCAAGCTTGCTGCGAGTATCCATGTAGGCGTAACCCAACCCTTGGGTGATTTCGACACCACGTTCGATCCCGGTCTCTTGGCTGAGGTTGATCTGGAATATCGGTTCGCGCCACACTTCTCAGCTGAAGCAGTCATCGGACACTACACGTTTGATCCGGATTTTAGTATCGCCGGGGGCTCATTCTACTTGAAAGGCTACCTATCTTCAAGCATGTGGCGTCCGTTTCTTGCCGCCGGTGCCGGAGCTTTCAAACCGGAGAGCATAGATTGGTCTTTGGGCTTAAGTCTCGGTTTGGGGCTAAACAAACCCATTGCTCCGCCGTTGGAAGCAGATTTAGGAATATACTATTTTCGAGTATTCACACCCGGAGAAGACCTTGATTTTCTCATAGGGAAGGTGGGTTTAAAGCTGGTGTTCTAATTTGAGCTACATCAGAGAATTCGAAAACGTAGTTGTATTACGATTTTGTTGATTGATACAAACGACGAAGCAGGGAGTTGCAAGAATTATCAGTTGCAAAACTATGAGGAGTGCGGGAGAAGGGACCACAATGAACTACTGGTTGGCATCAGTTTCGAAGGGGCGATCACCTCTTCGTCTCGCCATTGGCAGCGTCTGTTTGATGGCACTGTTTTTTGGATTCGGCGATATGGAATCTCTTGCCCAACCCGGAGAAGCAGGACGGCCTGTCAGCGAGTTCAGTTCAGAAGTTGCCGTGGCATGGTTCGAGTTGCAGCTAAAACTCGCTAAAGAAACGCCCGGCTTTTCCCCTCCCGTTGTTTCCCGAGCATTGGGGTATAGTGGAGTTACCTTATACGAAGCCGTTGTTGCAGGTATTCCCACGCATCAAAGTTTGGCTGGACAATTGAATGGATTAGCTACTTTACCGCAGCCGGCGTTTGAGGAAGAATATCATTGGCCGACTGTGGCTAACAGTGCGCTGGCATCCATCTGTAAAAGACTTTTTGCCAATACTACTCCTTCGAATTGGGCTGCGATTTATTTGTTGGAGGCACGATACAACAAGCAGTTTCAAGGAAGTTTGAGACTGGATGTGTTCTACCGTTCCGTTTTGCAAGGCAAGAGCGCTGCGGAAACGATCTACAACTGGAGCCTCACCGATGGTGGGCACGAAAGTTACTGGAAGAATTTCCCAGATAGTTATTCCCCACCGGCAGGGCCTAGTTTTTGGCTGCCGACTCCGCAGAAGTTTCTAAGGGCCTTACAACCATATTGGGGTAACAATCGACCTTTTGTTTTGAGATCGGGGAGTGACTGCGCCCCGCCGCCTCACCCTGCCTACTCCGAGCAAGCCGGTTCAGCGTTCTATGCCGAGGCCATGGAAATTTATGACACTGGCAAGAACCTTACTCGTGAACAACGCGTGATCGCTGAGTTTTGGGCCGACAATCCCGGCCAAACCAGCACACCTCCCGGCCATTGCATCTCTATTTTGACCCAGATTCTCCAACAGAGAAATACCACTCTCGACGTTGCTGCGGAAACATATGCCAAAGTCGGTTTGGCCGTGGCTGATGCGTTCATTGTGTGCTGGTACACCAAGTATGAATACAATCTCATCCGGCCAGTCACGTATATCAACAGGGTTATTGATCGAGCCTGGAAGCCTTTTGTCCTCACGCCGCCGTTTCCGGAATACCCCTCCGGCCATTCCGTGCAATCGGCAGCCGTGGCCCAGGTATTGACCGATCTTTTTGGAACGGTCGCGTTTGTGGATCACACCCACGATAGCAGGGGGTTAGCGCCGCGTTCCTTCAACTCTTTTTTTGACGCAGCGAATGAAGCTGCCATCTCCCGTCTTTATGGTGGTATTCATTTCCGTGCAGCGATCGAGCATGGCTTGAGGCAGGGCAAATGCATTGGCCAGAAAGTCAGCGCCCTTCAATTCAAAAAGTCATCAACATATTAGAAGCTTTAACCAAGACACTAAATCCCCAGCGTAACCCTGACGTTATTAAGCAATATGCGGCAGATGCGTAAGTAAGTGAGTAAGTACTCAACCAAAAATTAATACACGGCGCAATTGGTCAAGTAGTGTGATTGGCAGAACTCTATATGGCTGGACAACTGATGCTGAACTACCTCAACTACTAGTCAAAAATATAAAGGAAGATCCTGTGATGTTTCGCTGGCGCATAATGGATCTAATAACGAGTTTTTGCCTGCATTAGAAGAAGAGATCAACATTAGCTCCATGTTACTTCAAAAACTGAAAACTACTCGAAAGATGTTTTTTTGAATAAAAGAACAGTTGCCATTTGATATGGCAGAAAGTCGTGGCGAAAGACGAGTAATTTGCTAACCAAAAAATGGTGCCGACGGCGCAGCCGTGCCACGAATTTCATAATTGGTGTATTTCAACAGTGGTGCTCGTCCTGAACGACTTGAATGCTGCGCCGCCGCACATTTTTGGCGTTAGGCGGCGGACAATTTTGTTCAGAAGGAAGATGATCATTTCATGTTAAAATAAAGAGAGACGTATGGACAAAAGGCTAACTAACTTTTAACTACGATCAACTTGCAGATATTCTCTACATTAATAAAGTCGCGCCCTACCCGGAACAAGAGTCAGATGAATTGGGCGATAAAATCATTGTCAGGTTCAATCCCAAAACGGGTGAAATCGAAAACCTGGAGGTTTTGTTCTTCTCGACACGTTTATTGCGAAGCGAACTGTTTTCATTGCCAGTGAACGCAGAATTTCGGCTCGCAAAATAACAACAGGTTTAGTAAACCTGAGACTTGCTACCCACCAATTCCGACAACCGCACAAACTCAAAGCCTCTCTTCCGCAACTGTGGGATTAACTGGCTCACCGCCGCGATGGTTTGTGATCGATCCACGTGATTGCTATTGCCGCCATCATGCATGATCACAATCGATCCCGTCACCACGCGACTGAGTACGCGCGAAATAATTCGATTCGTTCCGGGCAAGTGCGGATCGCGGGGATAGACATCGCCCACCACTGTGCGGTAACCGGATTGCTCCACAATGTCAAGCACGCGTTTCGAGAATAGTCCCATCGGCGGACGCAAAAATTTCGGCGGATGATTGCAAAGTCCCCGCAACAGCGCATCGGTTCGGGAAATTTCGGATTGCATTTCATCGTCGCTTAGTTTGAACATCAGCGGATGGGTGAACGTGTGGTTGGCTATCTCGTTTCCGGATTGGACGATCCGCTGCGCCAATTCAAAATTGCTCTCGATGTTTTTTCCGATCAGAAAAAAAGTCGCCGATACATCGTGCTTCTCAAGTATGTCCAGCACTAGCGGCGTATAAACCGGGTGCGGTCCGTCGTCAAACGTCAGCGCGATTTTCTTTTCATCGGTAACTGCGCGCCAAATCACCCGTTCCGTAACTTTCGGTCCCAAACGTTCCGGCGCGACGGCGTGGCTCAAATCGCCTAACAGCGATTGTAGCGTGATGCCATCGAACATTCGGCCCAGCCACGAATTTTGATTTTCGGAAAACTTCATACTTCTGATTGGAAAGGTTTTGGTTGGGATCGCCGGCTGATCAGATTCAAATATTCATTTTTGATCTGATCCATTTCCGCGATCAGCAACTTGCGTTCGCGCCGCATTTTAAAAAACAACTGGCGATTCGTGAACAGAAAAAAAGAAAAACTGATGCGTTCCTGTTCCTGCCGAA
>Ga0247727_10016336_pt1 | contig 12003 bp, 9 predicted proteins | sample WisWelCaveWW1625_FD_202498 | JGI IMG/M metagenome (GOLD analysis project Ga0247727, IMG submission 202498) | Biofilm microbial communities from Wishing Well Cave, Virginia, United States - WW16-25 | ecosystem: Environmental > Aquatic > Deep subsurface > Groundwater > Cave microbial mat | place...
CAGCGCCGCGCCGGACCTGTGCGCCGCCGTGAAGGCCGGCGACGTCTTCTTCGGCGACGCGCACTTGTTCTCGCCGACCGGCGACTTCCTGCTCGACGAGGCCGGCGAAGCCTTCCGCATGGGCGACGTGGTGCCGACGGCGCCGCGCACGGTGTTCTTCCGCGCGCGCGTGACCGGCGCGCGCCCCGGCGACTTCTTCGTGATGCTGCACAACGGCGCCGAAATCGGCCGCGGGTCGGGCTTCACCGGCACCGGCGGCCAGGCGGTGATGCCGATCGCGATCGAGGCCGGCGACTGGGTCCGCGTCGAGATCCGCGGCCCCGGCGAGCAGCCGATCCTCTTCGCGAATCCGATCTACTTCGTGGGGCCGGGCGAGCAAATCCCTCCGCACCGGCGGCCGTGATATTCCTGCTGCTCGCGTTCTTCGTCGCGGCGAGGTCGTGGCCGCGACTCGGACGGGGGCTCGACGCGTCGTTGCCGAAGGCTATGAGTTCGTGACGAGGCACGCCGACGAGCGAGCGCGTCTCGATCATCGCGATGGTGGCCGAACCCGGCTCGCCTCGCCAGGGTGAGGATGGTTAGACCTTCGCCGGGAGTTGGGAAAACTCTTAGAATCGAGGTCGATTTCACCGACCCTTGCGCGTCGTAGTCTCGGCACCCGCCATGAAATACTTCCTGATGATCTGCGAGAACGAGGCCGCCTGGAACCGGCTCCCGGCCGCCGAGCACGACGCCATCGTCGAGCGCTACTCTGCGCTCGAGCAAGAGATGCAGCAGGCCAGCGTGCTGCTCGGCGGGCACCGCCTGCAGCCGGTGGCCGCCGCCACCAGCGTGCGGGTGCGGCACGGTCGCGTCACGGCCACCGACGGCCCCTTCGCCGAGACGAAGGAACAGTTCGGAGGCTACTTCCTGATCGAGGCTAAAGACCTCGACGAGGCGCTCCGCTGGGCCGCCAAGATCCCGGGCGCCGAGACCGGCACCCTCGAGGTGCGCCCGGTCTGGGAATACCCCGCAGCCTGAAACTCCATCGCATTCGAACCATGAAAACCACGATCCTCCTGATTCTGGGCGCCAGCGCACTGGTCGCCTACCCCGCGCTGACTCAAGAGCCGGCGAAATCCTCTGATGCCAAGGCCTGCTGCGCCGACGCGGCCGTCTGCGCGACGCTTTCCATGGATTGCGTCAAGAGAATGGCCGGCACTTGGGTGACGCTCGGGCCGGACGGGCGCCCGACCGACGAGGTTGTCAGCGAGTACCGCATCACCGCGGGCGGCTCGGCCGTGATCGAGACTCTGTTCCCCGGCCAGGAGCACGAGATGATCACGATGTACTACCAGTCCGGCGACGACGTGAAGTGCACGCACTACTGCGCCTTCGGCAATCACCCGACGTTCAAGTTGACATCCAACGCCGAGACCGGCGAAATGCTGTATTCCTGCGTCGGGTCGGGCGCAAACTTCGAGAACTGCGCGGAGACCGTACACATGCACGAGGGGCGGCTGAAGATGGTCGCCGAGGACCGCGCGCAAACGGTCTGGCAAGCCTACGAGGACGGCAAGCCTTCCAAGGACCACCGCGTCACCTTCGAACTGGCGCGCGTCAAGTAAGTCGGTTCGGTGGAGGATCCGTCCGGCGACCTCGGCCCCGCGTTTCGCGAGGAATCCGGGCGGATCCTTGCCTTGCTGATTCGACGGCTCGGCGGCGATTTCGACGCCGCCGAGGACGCGCTGCAGGAGGCATGCGCCGAGGCGGTGGTCGCCTGGCCGCGCGTCGGCCGTCCTGACAATCCCGCTGCCTGGCTGACGACCGCCGCCTGGCGCAAGGCGCTCGACCGGATGCGGCGCGAGCGACTTCGACGTGCGGGTCCGGGCGCGCCCGAGGTCGGCGAACTGGCGGAGAACGAACGCTTGGCGACTGAGCGGCGCGAGCGCGAGGAGCAAGCCATGGACAGCGGGCTCAAGGACGATCGGTTGCGGCTGGCGTTCACGTGCTGCCACCCGGCGCTGGCACCGGAGGCGCAGGTCGCGCTGACGCTGCGCACGCTTGGCGGCCTGCAGACCGCCGAGATCGCGCGCGCCTTCCTCGTGCCCGAGGCGACGATGGCGCAGAGGCTGGTGCGCGCAAAGCGCAAGATCCGCGACGCTCGCATCCCCTTCGAAGTGCCGCCCGCGCACCTGCTTCCCGAGCGCCTACCTGCGGTGCTGCAGACCGTCTATCTGGTCTTCAATGAAGGCTATTCAGCCAGCGCGGGCGAAGCGCTGATCCGCGCTGAACTGTGCGAGGAGGCGCTGCGCCTCGCGCGGATCCTCGGGGAGTTGCTGCCCGAGGAGCCGGAGGTCGCAGGGCTGCGCGCGCTGCTGCTGCTGCTGCACGCGCGGCGCACGGCGCGGACCGACGCGGCGGGCGACTTCGTGCCGCTCGAGCGCCAGGATCGCACTCTCTGGAATCGCGCGGCTATCCGCGAAGGTGAATGGTCGTTGCGGGGCGCGCTCGCGCGGCGCCTGCCCGGCCCGTACCAGATCCAGGCGGCGATTGCGGCGGTGCCCTAGCGGATCGCGAGCGTGCGGTCGGGCACGCGGCCGTGGCCGTCCACCCGGATCTCGCCGCGCGTCAGCGTGATCGCCGCGAAGGCGTTCTCCTCGGTGTCGAGCATGCCCTGCAATGTCAGGAAGTGAATCCCGTGCTGCTCGACGTAGCCGCCGGCGTGGTTGTGTCCTGCGAGGTACATCTTGACGCTGGAGTGCGCGCGCAGGATCGCCAGCACCTCGCCGGCGTTCCACAGCGCGGAGCCGTCCGCCGGCAACAGCGGGAAATGGCACATCACCACCGCGGACTCGCCGGCGGCGTCGGCCTCGGCGAGAACGGTGTCCAGCCACAGCATCTGCACGAAGCCGAGCGCGCCGCAGGAATCGCCGCCGTCCGGCGCGTGCGAGGCGCGGAACTCGCGCGCGGAGGTCTGCGCATCGCTGCCGGCGGCGAAGGCGTGCAGGCTGACGTCGTTGCCGTCCAGGATCACGAAGCGCCAGCCGTTCTCGGAGAAATCGCGGTAGCGCTGCGGGATGCCCATGCGTCCGGGCACGCGCTCCTTGCGCTCGTCGGGCACCCAGTACTCGTGGTTCCCGAGCACGTGGTGTGCGGGCGCGTCGAGCGAGTCGTAGATCGGGGCAACGACGTCGAAGGATTCCCAGCGGTCGTCGGTGAAATCGCCGAGATGAACCGTAAATGCCGGCCGCGCGGCGTCAATCGCGGCGACCGCCTCGCGCAGTTTGTCCGGCGAACGGCGGAACATACGCGCGCCGCGGTCGGGTTGGTCGGCGTATTGGCAGTCGGCGATCGCGCCGAAAGTCAACGTGCCGGCGACCGCGGGGCCGCTCGCGCGCGGTGCATCCGGCGCGCGCGGCGCATCCGGCGCCGGCTGCTCGGAGCGCGGCGCACGCGTACGCGGGGCGGGCTGTCCGCAGGCGGAGAGGGCGAGGAGAAGCAGGGCGATGCCGCGCATCGGAGCCCTTACCTTAGTACCTCCCATGCGCATCCTCGCCGCCGCCTGGCTTGTCCTTTTCGTGATCCCTGCTTGCGCCGCAGCCGCGCAGGAGCCGGTGGTTGAGCCGGCGCCGCCCGCCGCTGCGGAGCCTGTGCCCGAAGAGAAGAAGCCGGAGAAGAAACTGAATTCCGGCGCGCTCGCCGCGCTCGCGTTCCGTTCGATCGGACCCGCTCTGATGTCGGGACGCATCGCGGACATCGCGATCCACCCGGAGCGGCCGAACACGTGGTTCGTCGCCGCGGGATCGGGCGGCGTGTGGAAGACCGAGAACGCCGGCACGACTTGGCGGCCGATCTTTGACGGGCAGGCTTCGTACTCGATCGGCTGCGTGACGCTGGATCCGCGCGCGCCCGAGACGCTGTGGGTGGGCACCGGCGAGGCGGTGGGCGGGCGCCACGTTGGCTTCGGCGACGGCGTGCATCGCAGCCGCGACGGCGGCGGCTCTTTCGAGAATCTCGGCCTGAAGTCGAGCGAGCATATCGCGAAGATCGTCGTGGACCCTCGCCATTCGGCGGTGGTGTGGGTCGCGGCGCAGGGGCCGCTGTGGTCGCCCGGCGGCGAGCGCGGCCTTTACAAGACGAGCGACGGCGGCGTGACGTGGCTGTGCGTGCTGGCCGCGGGACCGTACACCGGCGCGACCGACGTGCTGCTCGACCCGCGTGATCCTGACATTGTGTACGCCGCGCTGCACCAGCGGCACCGCACCGTGTGGGCGCTGATCAACGGCGGGCCGGAGAGCGCGATTCACAAGTCCGAGGACGGCGGCGCGACGTGGCGAAAACTCGGCGGCGGTCTGCCTGACGAGGACCTGGGGAAGATCGGGCTGGCGATGTCGCCGCAGGATCCCGACGTGCTGTACGCGACGATCGAACTGGCAGGGCGCAGCGGCGGGTTCTGGCGCTCCGCGAACGGCGGCGCGACCTGGGAGAAGAAGTCGGATTACGCGAGCGGCGGCACCGGCCCGCACTACTACCAGGAACTTTGGGCAGACCCGCACCGCTTCGACGCGGTGTACCAGGCGAACGTGACGCTGGGGCGCACGGACGACGGCGGCGCCGACTGGGACGGCGTCGGCAACGACGTCAAGCACGTGGACAACCACGCGGTGGCCTTCCACCCGCAGGATCCCGACTTTCTGCTGGTCGGCTGCGACGGCGGGCTCTACCTTTCGCACGACCGCGGAAAAACATTTCACTATTTTGCAAACCTCCCGCTGACGCAGTTCTACAAGGTGGACGTGGACTACGACTGGCCGGAATGGCACGTCGTCGGCGGCACTCAGGACAACGCCACGCAGTACGGGCCGGCGCGCACGCTCAACGGCAACGGCATCCGCAACTCCGACTGGCGCGTGCTGATCGGCGGCGACGGTCACGACTGTGCGATCGAGCCCGCGAATCCCGACCTGATCTACTGCGAATCGCAGGAGGGCTACATCCAGCGCTTCGATCGGCGCGCGGGCGTCGCGGTGGACGTCCGGCCGCAACCCGGGCCCGGCGAGGGCAATTTTCGCTTCAACTGGGACTCGCCGATCCTGATCAGTCCGCACGCTCCGGCGCGCGTGTGGTTCGCCTCCAATCGGCTGTTCCGCAGCGACGACCGCGGCGAGTCGTGGACCGCGGTGAGCCCGGACCTGACGCGCGCGGAAAACCGGCTCACGCTTGACGTGATGGGGCGCACCTGGAGCGTGGACGCGCTGTGGGATCTCGATGCGATGTCGCAATACGCGAGCGTAACCGCGATCTCCGAAAGCCCGGTGACCGCCGGACTGATCTATGCCGGTACTGACGACGGGCTGATCCAGGTAACCGAGGACGGCGGGCGCACGTGGCGGCAGGCCGCGGAGCCGCCCGGTTTGACGGGCCGCATGTTCCTCAACGACGTCGAGGCCGACCGCTTCGACGCAGACACGGTCTACGCCGCAGGCGACCGGCACAAGGAAGGGGATTTCACTCCCTATCTGTTCCGGAGCGCCGACCGCGGCCGCACCTGGACCTCCATCACGGGCGACCTGCCCGCCCGGCATCTTGTTTGGCGCGTGATCCAGGACCACGTCGAGCCGCGAATCCTCTTCGCCGGCACCGAGTTCGGCGTGTGGTGCACGCTGGACGGCGGCGCGGCGTGGCTCGAACTGTCCGGCGGCCTGCCGACGATCCCGGTGCGCGACCTCGAAATCCAGCGCCGCGAGAACGCGCTGGTCGCGGCGACCTTCGGCCGCGGTTTTTACGTGCTCGACGACTACTCGCCGCTGCGCGCCTTGAGCGAGGAACGCTTCGCCGGTGAGGAGTTCTTCCTGTGCGAAGCGCCGTCTGCGCTCCGCTTCGTCGAGGGGGACCTGCTCGGCGGCCGCCACGGCGCGCAGGGCGACGGCCATTTCTCCGCGGACAATCCGCCGTACGGCGCGACCCTGACCTACTGGCTGCGCGACGAGTGGAAGACGCGCGAAGCGGAGCGCAAGGAGGCGGAGAAGAAGGCCGCCGGCGCCGGCGAGGGCGTGCCTTTCCCCGGCTGGGAAGCATTGGCCGCCGAGGAGCGCGAGGAGGACCCTGCACTGATCTTCGAGGTAAGAACGCCGCAGGGGGAAATTGTGAAACGATTCACCGGGGCGACCGGCGCCGGCCTGCACCGCGCCACCTGGGACTTGCGCTGGGCCGGGCTCGAAGGCGCCGACGGACCGCCTGCGGTGCCCGGCGAATATCTCGTGCAGGCGTACCGCAGGAGCGGCGGCGTCAGCGCGCCGCACGGCGCGCCGGTGACGGTCGAGGTCGTCGGCTGGGGCGACGGCGCATTGCCCGCCGCCGCGCCGGAAGCGACGCTCGCGTTCCAGCAAGGACTGACCGGCCTGCAGCGGGAGATCGCGGCGCTGCTTGCAGAATTTGACGATGCGCTCGCGCGCGTCAGCGCGACCGGCAACCGGGTGCGCGAGGGCCGCGCCGCCGATCTCGCCCTCGCCGACGCAGCGACGCGCCTCGGCGACGCGCTGCGCGACGCGCGCGATCGCGTGACCGGCAACCGCGTCAAAACGCGCCGCGGCCACGAGGGCGAGCCGTCCATCCAGGGCCGGCTGGGCAGCGCGCTCTACGGCACCTTCGGCCATGCACACGGCCCGACGCTGACGCACCGCCGCCAGTTCGAGATCGCGCGGGACGAGTTTGCCGCGTTGCAGCCCGGCTTGCGCGCCCTTCTGGACGACGAGGTTGCGGCGTTCCGCGCCCGCGCCGAGGCCGCAGGCCTGATCTGGGTCACGGCGGGCCGCTGAAGCGCGGCGATCAGACAACGACCTTTGCGACCCTTCCGTCGCGGAAGTGGAAAATGATGCCGTCGCCGTTGGCGGTCTCGTAGAACCAGACCTGCCCCCTCTCCGAGGGTGTGCCGATCTGCTGCGGCACGCCGTAGCGGTCGAGCACCTGCTGATGGGTCCATCCGTGATGGCTGAGATCGCGCTCGACTTCCTTCTCCAGCAGCAGAGTGTTGAATACGTGCGGGTCAATCGTGCGATCGGGAATCCACTGCAGCGACGCCGACTCCGCGGCAACCGCGCGCCCGCCGGCGAGCGCCTCGACCGCGGCGGCCAGCCGCTCGAGTCCGGCGCCGGCAACTGCGCCCGGCGCGCCGTCGGTTTCGCGCGTGATCACCGCCGCGGCAGGGGGGGGCGAAGCCGGACGCCCGCTGCCGACCGCGGCGAGATCGGCGCGCAGGCCGCGCAGGGTCTCGTCGAGACTGGCGAGCAGGCGCAGCGTCTCCGAGTCCGGAGCGGTCGAGGCGGGTGCGCTGAAGGCGCCGCCGAGCAGCGCGCCGACCACGAGCAGCACCGCGCCGAGACCGAGGAGTGCGGCATGTTTCATGCCGCGCACCGTAGCACGCTGCGGCGGCTTGCTTCAGCCTGCTAGATCAGCCCGCCTTCACGCAGTGCTTCGCCGGCTTCGTCGCTTGCGCCAGCGAGTTCGATCAGCGCCCCCTTCGGGTAGCGGCGCAGTTGGTCGGCGAGTTGCCGCATCTCGCGGCGCTTGTGCAGCAGCGCGTTCAGGCTAGACGACGCCTCGTCGAACTGGCGCGCGAAATCGAGAGCGCGCTTGCTCAATGCGGAGGTCTCGCTGACGACGCCCGACTCCGCAGCCGCGATCTCGCGCTTGGTGCGCCGGTTGAGTCTGGGTTTCGCGGAACCCGCCTTGGCCCGGATCGCCTTGCCGTACATGGGGCGCGAAACCTTGAAGCCGCCCTCGCGTACGTGCTTGCCATCCTCTGCGGCATGCATCAGCCATTGGGTGATGTTCACCTTGCCTTCGCGGCCGAATGGAACCAGGCGCTGGAGATGGCACCAGATCGCGTAGAGTTCGTTGTCCGAGTATCTCGGGAATTGCTCCCTCAATTGAGCGAGCGTCGCTTGGGTGTTTTCCTCTGTCCAAGCCTCGTGGCGTGCTGACGTCATGACTATGGGGCGGATAGTCTAGCGTCGCCGCGCCGCGCCGGCGGGCCGGTAGCTCAATGGTCAGAGCAGCGGACTCATAATCGCCGACGCAAGAATTCGCATCTTTCGGTCTTGCAAGGACTTGCGCGCGCAAGTACCGATGAGGTCAAGGACTTACACGAGGACTATGGCGGACGATGGAGGACGGTGACGGACCATCGAAAACGCAATTCCATGCCAGATTCATTCCAGGTCATTCCAGAATCCATGCCAGTTTGAGCGTCCGGGATTGCGTCAGCACTGCGCCAGGATCGTTTGTCGGTCGGGAGGAAGGGATTGGAATGCCCTCATGATGATCACCGATGCTTGGTATCTTGCCGACGTGGCCCATCAACCTCCTGAGCTCCATCGTCAGCTGCCGAACGCCGATTGCTTTGCTCTGGGCTGTCAGAGTCTGAGTGGCCTCGACCGCCAACTTCTTGCCATATACTCAGCCTTAGTTGCTGGCACCGTCGCTTTGATGTTGAGGGAGGACTGTGGGGGTTGGGCACTCCTCTTTCTGCTTGCTGGATTGGTGTGCTTCATGGTTGGCCTTGGGGCAACTGTCGTTCACCTCCAGGTTTCTGGCGAGATCCTCACTCTGATTGGGTGGATGCAAGCGGGTGTGCTGGATCTCGCTCTGCCTGAAGGGATAAGTGTCTCACTTCCAGAAAAAATGTCGCAGCTTCAGCAGACGAGCGCCCGTGCATGGCGTGGTGTCCTGGCAAGTTTCATAAACGGCCTCTTCTGGACAGGTGTTGGATTCGTGATCCTTGTGTTCGGATGAGCGCACGCCGCTCAACAGTTCAAGAAAGATAAACCCCGACATGCAGCATTCTGTGCATGTCCTCGGATGAACGCGCACTATCGGAAACTTTGTCGTGCTATCAGGAACACGAAGACTTTATCCGGTGCTACGTAAAGCGCTACCTGCATGATAAGGACCTCGCTGACGACGTCGTGCAGGAAGCGTTCTTGAGGCTACATGAAGCCTCCCGGTGGAACGCGATTCGAGAACTCAAGCCCTATCTGACGACCGTGGCACGAAACATCATCGTGGATCATTGGCGACGGGCCTCCAGTCGCGAGCGATCACTCGGCTTCGATGGTCTTGCCAACCTGATGGCCGAGCCTGGGATTGAACCAAAATCCTACGATGACATTCATCCCCACTTGGCTGCTGCCCTTGGACGCTTACCCTGGAGGCAGAAGCGCGTTCTTGAGTTGCACTACCTCAGTGGGAAGCCCTATGCCTCTGTGGCGAAGGAGTTGGGCATCTCCGTTGATAACGTTAAAGTCGTAAGCCTCCGGGCGAGGCGCAGGCTGAGATCTGCTTTGGAGGGTCTGGTGGATCCTTCGGATCTTTAGGCCGCGTGTGAGTACAAATCTGTACTGAATGCTCCTGCGCTGTGGATTTCCACACGGCCAGGGATCAAGAGCCCAACCCACCCTGGAGACAGCAGCGCGTGCTGGAGATGCACACTCTGCAACGAAATCCCTATGAGCGCGTGGCGGAGGAGCTTGGCATCACGGTGGCGAACGTCATGGTTGTTAGCCATAGGGCGCGTCGGAAGATGATGGAGCATCTTGAGGGGGCGTCTCCATGTGCAGCAAAACGGAGAGCCGCGTTCCGTGATCTATGTGCTTTGATCTCGGCTTCCGGCGATTTCTACCACGAAGCGACAACCGAGAGACCGCGAGGGTGGCTCCAGGGGGGCCGCTAGGCCCTCCAAAATTGAGGCATAATCCAATGAAAACCAGCTCCGATAGCCCCCCCGGAATAGGAGGTATAATCGCGCGCTGGCAGGTCACCTGAGTCGCGTTGGACAACGAGAGTTCAACCATCGGACTCCATGTCTCCAACTCTGGCGAGGATCCGTTGGCTTGCACGTCTCACCGACAGGTTTTTATTGGTACGTCACAAAGCAGCGGCAGTGCAGTCCTAGCCCACCAATTGGCTCGTAGAACCCCAGGGAGTAATTCCTCAAGGAAAGTCCTTGCAAACCCGTAATAGGGATCTTCGGTCAAGTGGAGGTAATTGGGGTGCACGAGACCATAAGGAGTCTGTAGCATGGCAAGCATTGAAAGGCGGCGGCAGCGCCGCGGTAAAACTGAACACATGAGGTCCATTGCCCGCCCCACAGGGGGTCGGTTGGCGCCGAGTCGTCCGCCGGCAATCAGGCTGTCTCGATCTGCGCCCTGGCCGATGTTGAGGTACGCGAGTGCCTTCACCTGCACTCCAACACTCAGCGCTGAGAGAGCTGATGATCTCGCAGATTGCCTTGTCAAACAGTGGGAATCTCAGCCATGCACGTTCGTGGAATCTCTCAATATTCAACTGCCGAGTGTTGAGGGTCTGGTGCAGCGTGTAAGTACTGAGCATCTTCGTGTGCATCACGAGATTCAGACTCCAATGCTAGACTTTCCAGAGTATTCCTGTACGATCAATGGAGTCTCGCTGGAGTTTCGTCCTTGCCTTGCGATCTGCGGTTCAGGCGAATGCTCGAAAGCATGGATCCGCGTTTGTGTCAAAAACTACAAGCATCAGAAGAGGACGAGGCAGGCGTCTGTCGAAGCCCTCTGGGATGTCTATCAAGTGGTTGGAGAGAAAGCCTCCGAGGCCTTGCTTCTGTGGGCTGAGAAGGGCTCTGCTGAATGGCTCAAGCAACACCGCTCGAAGCTGGTTCGCAGCTCTACGACGTTGGAGATCTACACGGTTGGCAGTGCGGACTCGAACCTTGCTGCTTGGTTACGCAAGGTGGGCAACCCCGATACCAAGGAGGAGGCGCGCAGCATAGAGGTGAACGACCAGCTTTTCCGCTCGTACTTCGAGAAAGCTTCGGATTTCAGGCCGGATCTCGAGTCTGAACTAGACTCTCACCCTGAGGCGTTTTGGAAGCCGATCTCAGTGTCGTTTCCTGTTCCCAAGACCACCATCCTCGAGGACGCTTCTGCACTCTATTATGTTCGCGTACTCGGCACAGCGCTGCAGGCGTTTGGAATGGGATATCACCCGCATTACGCTGCGCGCTTGGCATATGACTCGTCGCTGAACATGGCGAACTCGTTGGGTCGACACCTCTGAGCGCGACGCTATGATGCCCATCGATCAGCCCCCGCTCATCGATGACCGAACCCGATCTGGCACAAGAGGCAATCCGCGAGTATTCGAAGGAGGCATTTGGGAGACGTAACCCCTTTGCTGCCTCCTCCGAGGTGGTATGCAGACTAAGCAAGATCACTGTTGACACACTGCGCGATCGTCCTGAGGCCCTTCGAATCGCTCTAGTATCGCTGCGTGGGTTTCATCTTCATGGAACAGTTCGTGCTCGTGAGGAGCGATACCTAGCCTCAGGTATCGCCTACGGACGCAAACCCGACAGCAAGTCCACCCGGAGTAGAGGTAGGCACTGCCAGGATTGCCGAACCCGGAAGACGCATGCCTCGCTCGCTGCCGAACCGCACTACCGCGAACTTGTCACCTTTGATCCGAGCGAGGAGGGTGCATCGCTGGACCGTTTTACGGAGGCGCTGAACGTGCTTCGCCCGTTAGATCCTCATGTGGTGTGTTTCAATGGTAACCGTTCGGGGAAATACCCCCTTCATCACCCCGCATTTTCTTTGGCATCTTGGCGGCCCTCATGCCCCGCCCCCGCTCCCTTCGTCCTCCGCTGCGTGAAGCCGCAGCTCGTCGCCTCCTTGCCGAATCCCAACGCCCTGGTTCATCGCTTGCCGCAGTCGCGCGCCACCACGGCCTGAATTACGCGACCCTTCACTCCTGGAAGCGAAAGTTGACCGGCGCTGCGCGACAGGCCGTCGCAAAAAAACCGTCCTTCGCCGAAGTCAAACTAACGGCCGGCCCCGCGGCCGTCCTTGAGCTGCAGACCCCGGAGGGCTTCACGGTCCGCCTGGCATCAGGCTTCGCCGCCGAGGATCTTCGTCGCATCCTCGAGTCTTTGCGCACCTCGTGATCGCCCTCCCGCACGCCGCACGGATCTTCCTGGCTCTCGGCGCC